>Ga0075363_100000502_pt1 | contig 12479 bp, 12 predicted proteins | sample EndMetdeltDD1763_FD_71470 | JGI IMG/M metagenome (GOLD analysis project Ga0075363, IMG submission 71470) | Populus endosphere microbial communities from Tennessee, USA - Endosphere MetaG P. deltoides DD176-3 | ecosystem: Host-associated > Plants > Roots > Endosphere | place: USA: Tennessee...
GGAATTGAAGCGGGGATCTGGTCGGTTTTCAACATGGACCCTCATCCAGACATCGCAGGCGGGACTGAACTGGTCAATACCGATTTCTATGTGGGGATTCCCCTTACTTACGCCGCAGGGAAATGGTCTTTTAGGCTGAGGGGCTACCATATTTCAGGCCACTTGGGAGATGAATTCTTAGTCAATCACCCTGGGTTCGTCCGAGTGAATCCTAGTATTGAAGCGGTTGATTTCTTCACATCCTATCAAGCGACTGACGGAGTCCGGGTTTTCGTGGGACCTGGAGCCTATGTCCATAGCGATCCTTCCTATAAATGGAAGCCGCTCTACATTGAATATGGAACGGAAGTACGGTTTTTTGGTTCGAAATTTTTCTCACAAAAACTCTTCGGAACTTTCTTTATAGCCTTATTTTGGCGCAATTTGGAGCAATTGGATTATAACTTCGACGGCACATACCGTTTCGGATATGAATTCAGCAAAATGCAAGGGATTGGCCGGAAATTCCGTTTCTATGCGGGATACCATCATGGATACTCTTTAGAAGGACAATTTGCTAAAGAGCGGACCCATTATGGGGAATTCAATTTGAATTACGGCTTCTAATTTTTCTCATTTCTCTTGGAAAAAATCGCTTTATCTTTTCTAATCTGTTCCCAACAAATTTCCTATTTGGTGGAGTTTCCATGGGTTGCTTAAGTACTTGTTATGAGTGGTTGCAATATTTCAATCCTTGGGCAAATAGTTACGAGAGTCCTGAACAATCTTGCTGCTATTGCTGCGGATGCTGCTGCTGTAATGGGATTCCAAAGACGCAGTGGCAATCGATTCCTCCTCATCCGAATACCGCTTCGACGGCGGCTCAGTCTGTCCTAAATCAAGGTACGGGATCGTCTACAGGGAGTGAATCCCAACCTCTTTGCATAAAAGTATTTAAACCCTCTCCAGATCTCCAAGCATACCAAAGACGACTGAGCAAGCTTTTGAATCTAGATCCACCTTCTTCTGATGTTACGCCCAATTCGACCAACCCTTCTTCCGGAGCTACACCTAGCCCCAGTTTTAAGGGATCAAATTCTCGTATGCCTCGATCGCAAAGCTGTTCGACTTTGGGGCCTTCATCGCGAAGTCAACAATATAACTCTTTAAATAATCCCAATGATGAAAATTAGAATTAGTTTTCTTTTTCTATTTTTAAGTTTTTTTTCCTTTCCTGCGAATGGGAAACAAATTGAACTGTTTATGGATTGGCGCTCCGATGGAAAAGGGACATTTACGGTGCCTGAGGGAGTTCCGATAGAGCAATTGCCTTTAGAGAGCCGAATCCGCAAACGTCTATTAGAGCGAGGGTGGGATCTTTCCTTTTGGGAGCGGGATTTTTATCGTCCCTGGTTGATTGGGTGGAGCGGAGTTAAAAGCTGGCAGGAATTGAAGTGGCGTTTGGGGTGGGGGTTGGCGGACCCAGTCAAAAAGGAGACGGCTTTTTGGGTTTTTTGGAGTTTAGGCCCTAAATTGAAGGAATTTGATTTTGGAAGAGCGCCTAAAGAAAAGTTAGTCCTTTTCATTTGGGAGCCTCCGAGCGTACAACCGGAAGCGCACGATCCTAAAGTCCACGCCCAGTTCGGAAAAATTTTTACTTGGGATGACGATCTGGTGGATCAGCGCCGTTTTTTCAAGTTTTATTATCCCGTTTTGCGTCCTCGGATCGAAGAAATCCCTTCCTTCGAGTCGAAAAAATTCTGCACGCTGATTGCGCGGCGGCTTTGCAGCAAACATCCCAAGCAGCTTTATTCAGAAAGAGAAAAAACGATCCGCTTTTTTGAAGACAAGCCAGGAGAATTCGATCTGTACGGTTTTTATTGGGAAAAAAGGGGTTATAAAAACTACCGAGGCCATGTTCCTGATAAGATCGATACTTTGAAAAATTATAAGTTTTGCATTTGCTACGAAAATACACGCGATGTGAAAGGCTATGTTACAGAAAAGATCTTCGATTGTTTTAGCGCCGGCTCCGTTCCCGTTTATTGGGGTGCAAGCAACATCACTGACTACATTCCCGAGGGGTGTTTCATTGACCGGAGAAAATTTGCCGATGAACTTTCTTTGTATAATTTTTTGAAGCAAATCACAAAAGAAGAATATGAGCGCTATTTAGAATGCGCTGCAGAGTTCCTAAAAAGTCCTGCCGCCAAGCCCTTTTCTCAAGAATTTTTCGTAGAAACCTTCCTGAATCTTTTGAATTAAGAGTTTGAAGATTTGACGATGCAGAAACCTGTATCGTAAATAGGTCCTTCTTTTCCGATGGGAAGAGTATTTTGGAAAAATCTTCGGTACACAGAAAGACCTTGTTCCGCCGTCTGGATGCAATAGAAACAATTGCTGACCCATTCGGAGCCTGCAATGGTGCCTGTTTCCTGGTTGACTTGGAAACGGGAAGAGACTTTTTTCTTCCAATAATCGGCATCGCCAAAAAGAAGTACAGGAGTGGGAGGGCAGCCTCCTGTTTTACGCCGCACTTCTTCCAGAGTGTATTCGAAATCCATTCCTATTCCGCCAGGAAGGAAAATTGGAAGGTCCAAATAAAATTCAGCTTGCCGTTCGACGAGACGGTCTAACCGATAAGTCATTTTTGCGTCGATGTGGGGATTTTGTTTTTGCTCATTGACGACGCTCTTGCTCGATCCGCGGAAATCTACGATATTGGCGCACGATAGGATGCCCACTGTTTTTGCGACGCGATTGCCCACTTCCATAGCGCCTGGGCCGCCTCCGGTTAAAAGAGCTAGGGGAGTATCTTGGCAAAGAAGGGGATGATTCATTTCGCTACGCATAGAAAGAAGGCCTTCGAGAAGTTTCCGAAGTTCGGTTTCAAAATTTCCCTCTTTCAAGTTCGATCCATAAACTCCCAAAAAGGTGGATTTACGGAAAGTTTCCACTAAACCGAGTGGAACGAAAAGGCCTGCTTCTTTGTCTGGTTTCAGGACGTATTGGAGAATTTTTCCTGAGATTTCATCGACCCAATAAACGGGAATGCCGAATTTCGCCAAATCAACTAGCATCGCTCGGTCTTCATGGGAGAAATAGCCGTTATGGGAAAGAGAAGGATATTGGAAATAGATCCGTTTTAGACAGCGTTGGATCAGGTCATTGAGCAGCATCCTTTTCAAAAGCGGAGTGGGAAAATGACGGGAGAGAAGGATCCCTTGAGAAGTGATCAGTCCATCTTCAATCGCTTTTAAAAAGGGATAGGAAGGTTGATGTTCGATGTATTTTTCCACGACTTGGGCTTGTCTAGAAGGAGAGGCAAGTCCTGGGAAATCATGCTTGAATGGATCGCGGACAATCCAATCTTTGGGAACTAAGTTTTTCATTTGCGTTCCCTTGACGACAAAAACCGAAGCAAGTTGGTTTTTGGGCTCGGGAGCTGTTGCAAATGCGTCGAAAAGACTTTTGGGATTATCCAACGCCGCAATCAGTTGATCGCGATCGTTGAAAAATACATGTTCACGATGAGGTTCGAGGGTATAAAATTCGAGAGGGATGTCATCGAGGATTTGATTGCTGCTGCCGTATAATTCGTAAATATCGCCCGATGCGGTGGTGTCAGGCTGCAAGAAACTGGCGCTGGTGTGATGGAATCCGGGAGGCAAGAGCGAATCTACTACATGGCCATACACAGTTCGTATATGAAGGGGGGCGGTTCGTACCAGAAGGACTTCATTTTCCCGGACTAGACGGGGCATGTTTTTTTCCCAATGGTGATGGAGATGGAGGAGCTGCCGCGTTTGGGACATGTTTTTGCAAAGCGCTTTTGCAAGAGTCGGAAGAAAGCCATAAATGGTTGTTTCGTAAGAGATGACTCCTTCGAGAAGGGAAAGATAGGCGATGGTACGTCCATCCACTTTCTCCAAAATCAAGGCTCCGCTTCCTTCAAGCCCTCCAAGGGAAAGAAGAGGCCTCCCTTTTCGGTCAGACCTTCCGAACATGCGCATCAAATATTCAGGGTCCCGCACGCGTCGTCGATCGTCGGCAGCAAACAATTTTCCAACGTAGGCCCCTACCGTCAAAAGATTGAGCATGGCTTTGCCCAATTCGTTGATGCCGATCAGTTCCACTTTTATTACGGGGCTGTGGTTTTTTTTCTCATAGTGGATTTCTTGTCCGATCGCATTCATCCCAAGCTGGGCTAAGGTGCTTTTTAAATTGAAAGTCACAAGCTTGGGATCGATTTGGTAACCGATGAAAAAAGGAGAAATATCTTCGATTTTAACAGTTGCTAGCCGCCTTCTGTCATCAAGAGTGCGGATGGAGGTAATCTTTCCGTCTGGGGTGACCAAGTCGTAGTGATGAGGGGTTAAATAACTTTCCATATATCTCTAATATATCCTGTTAGGCTAGTAGCCGGCCATGAAAAATTCTCACCCTTTAAAAGGAAATTAAAGATTTTAGAGAGTCTCTTAATCATCTTTGGTTTTTTGTTGAATTTATGTAAACTTCCTGTAAAAAACAAAACGAGGTTTAAATGCCTTCTCCAATCCGCTTAGCAGTGCCTGTTATACAAACTCAAAGCTCTGATCCTGATACTTTTAGTGATTGTTCAATCTCTTTTAAAAAAAACAATATTGAGCCTTCAAAATCCAAATTAGCAACCGATTTTTTTTCTCCTAACCGAGGAGTGGAAATCTCAAAAATCAAGGGGATGAAAGAACGGACTTCGGTGAAAATGGAACCGTTCGAGCTTGTTAAACCCCTTGGAAAGAGTTCATTTCCAGCCTTCGGCACTGTTTTAAAAACAGCTATGGTTGGCTTGGCCTTTCTCGGTATTGTTGCTTATGGCGCGCTGGCTGTGAGAGTGGGAGGGATCCCGGAGGCCCAGGTTGCTGTAAAGGCTGTCGTTGCGAAAACCTTCAATTATAATGATATTATGACCATTGCGGAAAGTCCCCGTCTCGCGAGTTTTTTCCGTCAATGGAATGATTTTGTTCCGAATGGCTGGCAAATAGATGTCAATAAAGCGTGCGAAGATTGCGGTCCCGGGTTAGATCAAACTCTTCTCTTTATCGCTTCGCACAATCCTACAAACGAGGATGTTTTGACGGACTTGCTTAAAGCCCCCATGGAAATTGCTCCTCCCAATCAAAAATGGAATTGGAATTTAACAATGAAGCAATGGAACACGGACGATACGATCGGATTCATCACTTCTTCTTTAGTGTTTAAAAGGTACGATCTTTTGGAAGATGCGTTGAAATTCGGCTGGATCCGCGCCGATCTACTTACACCGGATCAACATTTCCAGATCCTGGAAAACGCGGCCCAGAAAATAGGCAATCCTCGAGGAATTCAATTTGTAAAGGATTTCATTGCCTCTTCTTCTTCTTTAAAAGCTCCAGAAGAATTGACTGCGGGAGAACTTTTAAAAAGGCATCCTGAACTTGTGGCTCTGGCAGGAGGAAGAAGGAATTTTAAGTAGCCTGCCCTCTTCCTTTTTCGTAGCGGCCCATGAGCTGGCATTGGGAAATAATATGTCCTTTCAGGGCCGCTTCTACTTCTTTTTTTGTGGCGCCTGCAGGCAAGTCGAGCATTTTATCTAGCGCGTAGAGTTTGAAAAAATAGCGATGCTCTCCGTATGGGGGGCACGGACCGGCGTATTGATTTTTTCCTCCTGTGTTTCTGCCTTGAATGCCGGGCGGGGTGGCGTGTTCCTCGATGCGATGAGTGGTCGGAGGAATATTGAACACGACCCAGTGGTCGTACATCTTTTCTGGCCTGATTTCGGCGGGAACATCAGGATCGTCCATAATCAAAACAAGACTTTTGGCTGTTTGGGGCTGTCCTGTTATATCGAGAGGAGGATTGATGTTGCGTCCTTCACAGGTATAGATAGAAGGGATAATTCCTCCTTCCTGAAAGGCAGAACTGGATAGCTTCATAAAAACCTCGCTTGTCTCTAATCGCTTCATACAATAAACTCCACTGATTTAGCCATAAGGAAAAAATGCGTTCTTCGATTGTGCCTCGAAGTTTTGGCGCTCACGATGGTTCTTTCCATGCTGACGAAGTGACAGCTTGCTCGCTTCTTTTGCTTTTCGGGTTGATTGACCGGGATAAAATTCATAGAACACGCAATCCAGCGATCCTCGATCAGTGCGACTATGTTTGCGACGTAGGCGGTGTGTACGATCCGGCGAAAAAACGGTTCGATCATCATCAGGTGGAATACAAGGGACATTTCAGCAGCGCGGGGATGGTGCTCCTTTACTTGAAAGAGCGAGGTATTTTAGACCCTCATTTATATGACCATTACAACAAGACATTGATTTGGGGCGTCGATGCGCACGATAATGGCGTGGCCAAAATCGAGCCGGGCACCGCTTCTTTTTCCCAAATCATTTCCAATTTTTTACCTATTGCCTACGATTCTCCCCACGATGAAATGACCGAGGCTTTTTTTCAAGCCGTCGATTTTGCGGTAGGGCATTTGGATCGGCTCCGGCAGCGCTACTTATATACGCTGGACTGCAGGACTAAAGTCAAAAAAGCGATGGCGGGAGCGGGGCAATCCATCCTTTTCGAAGAGTCGATTCCTTGGATGGAGAATTTTTTCGAGTTGGGAGGAGAGGTGCATCCTGCCCAATTTGTGATCATGCCCGCTGGGCCACACTGGAAGCTCCGGGGGATTCCTCCCAGTCTCAATGAACGGATGAAAGTGAGAAAACCTTTGCCCGAAAGCTGGGCAGGCCTTCACGAAGAAGAATTGCAGAAAGCCTCTGAAATTCCTGGAGCGGTGTTTTGCCACAAAGGCCGATTCATCTCCATTTGGAAAACAAAAGAAGACGCCCTTCGCGCGCTTCATATCGCCTTGAAACACTAAGGAAAGCATGTCTACTATATTCGGACTGATCATTCAGGGAAAACTCCCCTCCACGAAAGTATTTGAAAACGAAAGAATTCTTGCCATCGAAGACATCCATCCGGTGGCGCCCGTTCATATTTTAATCATGCCAAAAAAAGAAATTCCTAATTTGCAAAGCGTGCAACCGGAAGATTATGCCTTGATCGCAGAGATCGTCGAAGTGGCCCAGCAGATCGCTGAAGAAAAAGGCGTTGCAGATGGATACAGGCTTCTAACCAACAATGGCCCCGATGCAGGCCAAGTCATTTTCCATCTCCATTTTCATTTGATCGGCGGGAGAGTCCTCGGAAAGCTTGTGTAAGATTTAGTAATAGCGGGAAAGGCTTCTTGGTTTTGCAAATGGGTTTTCAGAAAAAGATTTTGTCGGATATAGATTGCACAGTTCAAAGCTTGGTCTTTTGACAGGGTACTTGTTCACTGCAACACTATAGAGGATGCTAAAAAGACCCGTAGCTACAGCCATCTTTGGCCGATTGATTAGTGCTAGGGCTAGAGCCGTCGCTACGGCTGTAAGCTGAATAGTTAGAAATTGCTTTCTATTAGCAGGCTGTATCGCTTCCCAAACACGATGCACAGGACTCTGAATCGAAGAAGAATGCATAGAAGTTCTCTAAAATGGACGAAATCTTAGGCGAACTTCGCGTATTTGCCAATGAATTTTTCCCAAAAACCGAGGCGCTGCGATTCAGAAGTGCGAAGCAAGGGGATGCAAGCGGCAAAATGGGGTTCGGTGGGATCGAGTGATTCGGCAGTGATTTCCAAATGGACCCCGCTGAGGATAGCTTTCCCTTTGCCGATAGAGCATTCGATAATAGCAGGCGGTTTGTTGGGAAGATCTGCATAACGGGCCAAAATGCGGCAAGTAGAGAAATCGCCTGCAAAGAAGCAGCCGCCATAATGATAAGAATGGAAGGTTCCTTCTTCGGTGATGAGAGGCGCGGCTCGAGAGCCTTGCCGGCTGCCGTAAACGTAAGTTCCGGGACCGTAGGCAGGACCGATCGCCAACCCAGAAAAAAAAGAAAGTTCTCTCTCTTCGCAGATTTCCAGAGGATACCCTTTTTCAAACTCAAAGCTTTTACAGCCGTAGTAGGCTCCGGCGCAGATGCCTAGATAGGTGCCCCCGCTTTCTACAAAGGCGCGGATTTTTTGGTTTCCTCGGCCTTGTAAAGCGGCGTGGTAAAGGCGATCCCGGCCTCCCGGCATAATGAAAAGGGAAGCTTTTTGGTCCCAGTCTCCCTCGATCAAATCTAGAGCGGACAAAGAGGTTCCTTCAATAAGGCCTTGATACCAAGTCCCTTCTCCTCTATAAATAGCGATTTTTTGAACCATATTGTTAGTATTATAGGCGATTTGGCATATAGAGGCTTTGGGAAATAGATATTTTTACCGACCTCCGTAAGAAAAGGAAAATCCCGTGAAATGGCTAATCCCGCTTGTTCTTTTTGCATCTTGCGTCCAAGCCTCGGAAGAAGAGGGGGTGCGGAGGGTGCAGGCCCACCTTTTGATCGAAGATTTGTCCTCAGCGCTTCATGAAGCGGAACAACTGGCCAACCAATATCCCGAATCCTTAGTGGCAGGCAAGACTTTAGTGAGAGCTTTTGCAGCCAATGGACTGGAAGATTCCGCCCTCAATCTTTGGAACCGATTGACAATGAACAACCCGAATTTGCTTTATGATCGCGAACTTTTAGAAGATCTTGCTTGGGGCGTTTTAAAAAAAGGGCTTAACTCAACTCAATACGGAGTGCGTCTGGCCTCTTTGATCGGATCGTATTTGACTCACGATGTCAAAGCGGTTTCGATTTTGCAAAGAATGATGCGCGATTCCAATGCAGTCATTCGATCTGTGGCGGTACAAATGGCAGCCTCCTATCGGGACGCCCCTCTCAAAGACGAAATCGAAAGGTTAATGAACGATGAAAGAGTTTGGATGGTTCGGCTTGAAGTGATCAAAGCGGCAGGCCAGCTCAAAATGAAGGAAATGGCTGGAAAACTGAAAGCTTTGGTCCAATCCGATAAGACCACTTATGAAGAGCGACATTTGGCCATCGCCGCGCTGCTTGAAATGTACGATTCAATTACGATGCAGGAATGGAACGTATTAGCGACCAGCAACCGAGCTGGCTTGCGCCATTTGGCATGTTCCATCGCTGTCCATTTTCGCCTAGAAGAAGCCAAAGAAGAGATCCTCCGGCTGACCCAAGATCCGCATCCTTCCGTAAGGATTCAAGCTTTGAATGCTTTTGGGATTTTTTATCGGGAAAAAATCGATATGAGCCGCTCTAAAGAAATCGTCACTGCGGCCATGAAAGATTCCGATCCATCGGTTGCCATCACCGCTTGTTGGGCCATGCTTTTAATCGATCCGGAAAGCGGCTCGCCTGCGATGAGCCAATGGCTGGTCGATTCTTTACCTGAAAATCGGCGTCTCGCTGCGGCTGCCTTGTCAGCCACGGGAGAAAGAGGCTGGAAGCTTTCTAAAAAAATGCTCAAAGAAAGTACCGACCCTTATGTGAAAGCAAATATCGCACTCGGATTGATTGGACAGCGGGAGGAAGTTTCTGATTGCTGCGACCTGATCTATGATTTTTTAGAGAATGAAAAGCGGATGTGGATGTGGGACACCCGTCCTAACCCCCTTTTTCGTATTTTAGCCCCGAGCCAAGTGCGGCATGTCGATCAAATTCCCAATTATCCTGAAGCGATCGACCAAATGACACGGCTTAATTTGGTTTCCCTGTTGGCTTTGGTGGAAGATAAGAGAGCTTTGCCCGCGATCAAAACTTTCTTGTTACGGAAAAGCTGGGGAATCACCGGAGTGGCAGCGGCGACTCTTTTACAAGAAGGGGATGAGACCGCGCTCGAGGTAGTTAGAAAATTACTGAACGATCCTGATGCGAACATCCGGCTTCAGGCCTGTTTGGTCTTAGCTATGCTAGGGAGGGATGATACGGTCTTGCGGGATTTGCAAGGGGCCTACGCAGGCGCTGACCATGAAAAGAAATTGCATATTCTGGAAGCGCTAGGACGCGTCGGAAATGCAAATTCCTATAGTTTTCTCACCGGGGTATTGAGAGAGCCTTTCCCGATTCTCCGCGTTGCAGCGGCAGCCGCATTAATACAGAGTGTCAATCGGTGAATAAGGCGCACAAAATTCAAGAAGCCCAAAAAAGAATGAAGGAAATCGGCGCCGAGGGCTGGCTCCTTTATGATTTTCACAAAAACAACGATTTGGCCCATCTTTTTTTAGAAATACCCAAACATCAAATGACCACACGCCGGTTTTTTTATTGGATTCCCGCTGAGGGCGAGCCAGTAAAAATCGTCCATGCAATCGAATCTCATACGCTCGATGCTTGGCCTGGGGAAAAACGAACCTTTTTTTCCTGGCAATCGCTGCAAAAAGAAGTAGGGGAAGTCTTAAAACGGGTAAAAAAAGTCGCGATGGAATATTCCCCGAAAAATGCGATCCCTTATGTTTCTCGGGTGGATGGAGGGACGATCGATTTCATTCGTTCCTTGGGCGTAGAAGTCATCAGCTCAGGAAATTTTTTACCCTATTTTACTGCCGTTTTAAAAGAAAGCCAAGCCGCGAGCCATTTACGGGCAGCCAAAGAACTGGACCGGATCGTAAATGGAGCCTGGAAATGGATCGCCCAACATTTGGAAGAAGGCATTTCAGAATATGATGCCCAGCAGCAAATTTGCGATGCTTTTAAGAAAGCGGATCTAATCGCTGAAGACTTGCCGATTGTGGCAGTCAACGCGCATAGCGCCGACCCCCATTACATCCCTAAGAAAAATGGCTCTGCCCCCATTCGGAAAGGGGATTTCATTTTGATCGACCTATGGGCTAAAGAAAAAGGGGAGGAAGCTGTTTTCGCTGATATTACTAGAGTGGGGACCGCTTCCAGCAAGGCTTCTTTAAAACAAGAAGAAGTCTTTCATATAGTCCGAAAAGCGCAGAAAGCAGCCGCAGAGTTAGTGAAAGAAAGATTTGCCCATAAGAAGAAAGTGGAAGGCTGGGAAGTGGACGATGCGGCCCGGAAAGTGATCCAGAAAGCGGGCTATGGTGATTTTTTTATCCATCGGACCGGCCACAGCATCGAAGTAAGCCTGCATGGCAGCGGGGCCCACATGGACAATCTTGAGATGCATGACGAGCGTCCCCTTCTTCCTTCGACTTGTTTTTCCATTGAGCCGGGGATTTATTTGCCTGAGGAATTCGGGATTAGACTAGAGCACGATATTTATATCCATCCCGATGGGAAAGTACAAATCACTGGCGGCGAACAAGATGAAATTGTTTGTTTGTTCTGAATTACTCGCGATAAAGTTTCAGATATAGGGCGTCCGCATTGAAATTTTGCTCGATCTCGCGCAATTTCAAAGCAGGACGGTTTGGATCTTTGAACAGAAAATAATCATCGTTTCCGAATAAAAGTCGGTCAAAAGCTCTTTCTTGGAAGTCTTTAATTTCCCCAATTTCATCGCGGCTCCATTCTTTCGAGGGCTGGGAAATAATCCGTAGCATCACACTCGCATCCAGGAGAGTAGGGATTGCCTCGATTTCATGTTTATGCAAAGCGGCTCTATGCGCGTCGATGCGGAGCTGAGGAAGATCGCTTTCGAATTGAAGATTGGCTTTATATCTTTCTTCCTGCTCGAGGGCCATCCGGTTCAAATACTGAAAACGGGCAATCAAGGGGAGAAGGGCGCAAAGAGGCTCTTCCGCATTGAGTTTGAGCAATTCTTTCATTGGCAAGTTTTCTAAAGAAAGTCCATGTTGATTAAAAAATTGAGTGATTTCAGGAGTTTTCCACTCCTGGATCATTTTCAATTCATTTCCAATAGCTTCCTCTGTTTCCGCTAGGCTTGCATATTTATAGGCCATAGTTTGAAGTTTGGTTGACCCGATAGACAAAAATGGGGTTGCGAGAAGTAGACTGAGCAGCGTTAAGGAAAGTCCAGCTGTGGGCACTACAGCCATTAGAGAAACAAATAAGAGCGACGCGCAAATGGCCGCGATCGCTACGTAAGTAATTTTTGCGAGGACATTCGCTGCAAAAGCTTTGGTTCGAAGTGCAGGGACATTTCTTTCAGGAGCCTCGATCAAATAATGATTTAGGATGGGAATTTGATTTTGAACGGTTTGCACGGCCATAAAAAAGCTCCTGAATTTCAGGTTAATTTATAACCTAAATTAGATTAAGAATCGATAAAAAATTGTTATAAATAAGATTTGCATAAGGGGCTTCATTTCAGTAGGCCTGCAAGCCAGCGGACAGCCTCTTGCTTCATTCGCAAATGAATGTAGGCAAGACCGTTGGAACGATTCAAAGAAAGACTTTCAGCTACACCAATTTCAGCCATAAAAAGGGGGGGGCATTTTAAAACAGTTTCGGGGGGTTCCCCGTTGTAAGCGAGGATGAGCAAAGCGGCTAGCCCCGCAGAGATCAAAGCATCTGACGAAACTTCAAAGAAAATTTTTCCATCTCGTAAATAAGAACGAAGATAAAGCTTGCTTTGGCAGCCCTGGACAATCCGGTCCGCTGTCTTATAT
>Ga0075363_100000503_pt1 | contig 12478 bp, 9 predicted proteins | sample EndMetdeltDD1763_FD_71470 | JGI IMG/M metagenome (GOLD analysis project Ga0075363, IMG submission 71470) | Populus endosphere microbial communities from Tennessee, USA - Endosphere MetaG P. deltoides DD176-3 | ecosystem: Host-associated > Plants > Roots > Endosphere | place: USA: Tennessee...
ATGGCAACCTCATCATCGGTCCCGACGGCGTGCGCGCGGTGCTGGACTGGGAACTCGCGCATTTCGGCGATCCGATGGAGGACCTCGGCTGGATCTGCGTGAACTCTTGGCGGTTCGGCGGGATCGACAAGCCGGTTGGCGGCTTTGGAACGCGCGAGGAATTGTTCGCCGGCTATCGGGAAGCGGGCCGCAAGGCCGACCCTGATCGCGTGATGTTCTGGGAGGTCATGGGCACGCTGCGCTGGGGCATCATGTGCTGCGGTATGATGCAGCGCTTTCGCACCGGCCCGGATCATTCGATGGAGCGTGCCATGATCGGGCGGCGATCGTCGGAGACGGAGATCGATTTGCTTCGGCTGCTGGCTCCGAGAGGAGGATAAAATGCAGGACGAACCAACACCTACCGAACTGATCAAGGCGGTTGCGGATTTTCTCCGCAACGAGATCAGTCCTCAGATCAAGGGCCACAACGCCTTCAAGCTTCGCGTCGGCATCAACGCGCTCGACCTCGTGATGCGGCAACTGACGATGGAGCAGGGGGCTGATGATACCGAAACCGCGCGACTGAAGCAGTTGCTCGGCTCGGATGGTTCGTTGATCGAGTTGAATCGCGCGCTGTCGGAGAAAATTGCAAAAGGCGAGGTCGATCTGCAGACGCCGGGGTTGGCCGATCATCTCTGGCGGACCACGATGGACAAGCTCGCGGTCGACCAGCCGAACTATGCGTCGTACAAAAGGGAGTTGGAGACGAAGTGAACTCTCTCCGCGTCATGCCCGGGCTTGTCCCGGGCATCCACGTCTTTGTCTGTGAGAAGCAAGACGTGGATGGCTGGGACAAGCCCGGCCATGACGGAGAGAGAAACGGTTGGGATCGTTGCGATCCCTACCGCCCCAGCCATTTCGGCGGGCGCTTCTCCGAAAACGCCTTCGGCCCTTCGATGTAGTCCTGCGACGCCGCCATCGCCTTTACGGCCGGATACTCGCGCTGCTCGGCCATCGCCTGTTCCAGCGAGACTTCAAGTCCGCGCTGGATCGCCTGCTTGGAGGCGCGGATCGACATCGGCGAGTTCTTGGCAATCGTCTCGGCCCAGCGCTCGGCGGCGGCCAGCGCTTCGCCGGCCGGAACCACCTCATTCACGAAACCAAGTTCGAGCCCCTCCTTGGCCGAGACGTGGCGCGCGGTGAGGATCATGCCCATCGCGCGTTTCAGCCCGATCTGTCGCGGCAGGCGGTGCACGCCGCCGGCAAGGGCCGCGAGGCCGACGCGCGGTTCGGGCAACGCGAAGGTCGCGTTCTCCGACGCGATGATGAGATCGCAGGCCAGCGCGATCTCAAAGCCGCCGCCCATCGCAACGCCGTTGACCGCGGCGATGATCGGCTTGTCGCAATCGAACCGTGTGGTGAGGCCGGCAAAGCCGCCCTTGTCCCAGCCGCGCTTGCCGCCGGCTGCCTGCCATTTCAGATCGTTGCCGGCGCAGAAAGCCTTGTCGCCGGCGCCGGTGACGATCGCGATCCACTGCTCGGGGTCGGCGGAGAAGTCGTCGAATACCTTGTTGAGCTCGAAATGCGCGTCGATATGCAACGCATTGTACACTTCGGGCCGCGACAGCGTGACGATCGTGATCGGTCCCTTGCGCGTCACCTTGGAGAATTTCAGGTCCATGTTTGCTCCCGTTTCGATTTTCTGCGGAGGAGAATATTGGCCGCGATCATAGCGCCAGCGCGGCGTCCGATACCATCCAATTACGCAACGCCCCCGCGCGTGCCAAGGCCGATTCCGTTGCTTGACTTGGGGCTGGTCTTCTCACCTAAATCGATCCGAGCAGCCGCGCCCTGTAGCGCCTAAACGCAAAATCAAAACAATCGACATTCCGGGAGAGACCGCCTTGGATTTCAACCTGCCTGCCGACCTCACGGCCTATCTCGACGAGCTCGACCGCTTCATCGCGCGCGAGATCAAGCCGCTGGAGGAGGCCGACGACAACATCCGCTTCTTCGACCATCGCCGCGAATGGGCGCGCACCGATTTCGAGAACGGCGGCCTGCCGCGGCATGAATGGGAAGCGCTGCTGCGCAAGGCGAAAAATCTGGCGGATGACGCCGGCCATCTGCGCTTTGCGATTCCGAAGCGCTATGGCGGCAAGGACGGTTCCAATCTCTGGATGGCTGTCATCCGCGAGCATTTCGCCTCAAAAGGTCTCGGCCTGCACAACGACCTGCAGAACGAGCATTCGATCGTCGGCAATCTGCCCATTGTCACCATGCTCGATCGCTACGGCACCGACGACCAGAAGGCGATGATCGACGGCTCGATCAGGGGCAAATATCGCATCACGTTCGGGCTGACTGAGCCCGATCACGGTTCCGACGCGACGCATATGGAAACCCGGGCCGTGCAGGCGACCCGCGATAACGTCAAGGGCTGGATCATCAACGGCCAGAAGATGTGGACGACGGGCATGCATGTCGCCACCCATTGCGCGCTGTTCGCCCGCACGTCAGGCAATGACGGCGATGCGCGCGGCATCACCTGCCTGCTGGTGCCGGCCAAGAGCCCGGGCGTCAAGGTCGAGGAGTACATGTGGACCTTCAACATGCCGACGGATCATCCGCGCGTCAGCTTCACGGATGTTTTCGTGCCCGACGATGCGCTGTTCGGCGAGGTCGGCCGCGGGCTGTCGCTGGCGCAGTGTTTTGTGCACGAGAACCGGATCCGGCAGGCCGCGAGTTCGCTGGGCGCGGCCGTCTACTGCATCAACGAAAGCGTCAAATATGCCCGCGAGCGAAAGCCGTTCGGCAAGGCGCTGGCCGAGAACCAGGCGATCCAGTGGCCGCTCGTGGAGTTGGCAACGCAGGCCGAGATGCTCCGGCTATTGATCCGAAAGACCGCTTGGGAAATGGACCAGCTTACGCAGGCGCAGGTCGAGCACACGCTGTCCGATCGGGTCTCGATGTGCAACTACTGGGCAAACCGGCTGTGCTGCGAGGCCGCCGACCGCGCCATGCAGGTGCACGGCGGCATGGGCTATTCGCGCCACAAGCCGTTCGAGCACATCTACCGCCACCACCGCCGCTACCGCATCACGGAAGGCAGCGAGGAAATCCAGAAGCGCAAGGTGGCAGGATTTTTGTTCGGGTATATGGGAGCGGGGAAGCATTGAACTTCGAGCCGTCATGGCCGGGCTTGACCCGGCCATCCACGTCTTTGCCTCCAGCCAGAAAGTAAGGCGTGGATCACCGGGTCAAGCCCGGTGATGACGTGGAGAGAGCGTGCCGCGCGCTCAATTGACCTGCCGGTCCTTGCCGGCCCAATATGGATCACGCAGATTCCGCCGCAGGATCTTCCCCGACGGATTGCGCGGCAGCGCCTCCAGGAAGTCGACCGATTTCGGCGTCTTGAATCCGGCGATGCGCTCGCGGGTGAAGTTGATGATGTCGGCAGCCGTCGCCTGCTTGCCGGGCTTCATCACCACTACCGCCTTGACCGCTTCGCCCCATTTGTCGTCGGGGATGCCGATCACGGCGGCTTCGGCCACATCAGGATGATCGCAGAGCGCGCTCTCGACTTCGGCCGGGTAAATGTTTTCGCCGCCGGAGATGATCATGTCCTTGATGCGGTCGTGGATGTAGAGGTAGCCGTCCTCGTCCATGTAACCGGCATCGCCGGTGCGCAGCCAGCCGTCGCTGCCGAGCGTCCTGGCGGTTGCCTCGGGCAAGTTCCAGTAGCCGGCCATGTTGGAGCCGGAGCGGGTCGCGATCTCGCCGACTTCGCGCGGCGGCAACCGCTTGCCGTCGGGGCCGAGGATCGCGAGTTCAATGCCGGGCAGCGCCTTGCCGGCGGACCGCATGCGCTCCAACCCCTCGACATGATCCTCAGGCGGCAGCGCCACGATGGTTCCTGTCGTTTCGGTCATGCCGTACATCTGCACGAAGCCGCATTTGAACACCTCGATGCACTCTTTCAGGAGCGCAGCCGGAATCGGCGAGGCACCGTAGAGCATGTATTTCAGGCGGGAGAAGTCGACCTGCCGCGCCCGCGGCTGCCGCACCACGAACTGCATCGCGGCCGGCACCATGAAAAGTTTGGTGATGCCGGACTGCTCGAAGAAATCCAGCACCTTGGTCGGGTCGAACTCGCGCGCGATGACGCCCCTGGCGCCGTGATAAAGCCCCATCACGCCCCAGCCGGAGCCGCCGATATGGAAGATCGGCATCGCCACCAGCGACACGTCGTCGGTCGACCACCTGTTCCATTCCGGCTTCTCGTCCGCGTTGCCGGTCTGAACCAGATTGAGGAAGTTGGCATGCGACAGCATCGCGCCCTTGGGTTTGCCCGTGGTGCCCGAGGTATACAGTTGGATTGCGATGTCCTTTGGACCGACCGGCACCTTCGGGTCGTCGCCGCTCGCCGCATCGCGCCAAGCCGTAAAATCCGGCCATTCCGGCGCGCCGCCCTCGGTCGTGATCACGTGCTGTACGTCAGGCAATTGCGGCTTGATGTTGCGCACCTGGGTGATGAACTCGGCTCCGACGAACAGCACCGGCGCCCTGCAGTCGCCGACGATGAACGCGACCTCGGGGCCGGCGAGCCGCCAGTTGACCGGCGCCATCACCACATTGGCCTTCATCGCGCCCATCAGCAGTTCGAAATAGAGGTCGCTGTTCTTGCCGAGATACGCGATGCGCTCACCCGGCTTGAGCCCGAGTGCTATGAGCGCGTTCGCAACGCGGTTGGTCTTGACGTCGAACGCGGTAAAGGTGGTCTGGCGTCCCTCGAACTCATAGGCGATCGCGTCGCCGCGCGTTCTGGCGCGGTCGCGCACCATGTCGGCAAGGTTCGTCAGTTGCTGCGAAGCGGACATGTCTCTCTCGTCGTGTCTTGTTTTCGTTACGCGGAGTTTGGCGTCATCCGATCGCAAAGACAATATGGAGACATGGATCGCATTGGTTACCCTTGTAACTACCTTTGTAACAATGAGCGATGGCTGTGGGTCCCTGCGTTCGCAGAGGCGACGGCGTTAGCCTCGTGCCGCGCGGTCTTTTTCGTTCTGCGCCTTGATCGAGTCGCGCGCCTTGTTCCAGTCATCGTCACTCCAATCCCGCAACTGGTAGAAATTGCCGCCCATGGCGAGCGCCTGAGCGCCATCCATCGCGATCGTTTCGCCGTTGATCCAGTCACAGCCGCCCGAGATCAGGAAAACGGCGAGGTTCTGCAGTTCCTCCATGGTGCCGACGCGGCCCATCGGGTTCTGCGCGCGGGTGCGCGCGCCGGCCTCGTCGCCGGGCTTGATGCGCTTGCTCATGCCCTCGGTCGGGATTTCGCCGGGTGCAATCGTGTTGAGGCGGATGCCGTGCTTGCCCCATTCGATCGCAAGCGACATCGTCATGGCGTGGATCGCCGATTTGCTCATCGCCGACGGCACCACATAGGGCGAGCCGTTGCGCACCCAGGTCACGGTGATCGACACCACGTTGCCGCGCTGCTTGGCGGCGATCCAGCGCCGTCCCACCGCATGCGTCACGTAGAAGGTGCCGTGCATGACGATGTTGGCGACGGCATCGAAGCCGCGCGGCGACAGCTCTTCAGAGCGCGAGATGAAATTGCCAGCTGCGTTATTGATGAGGTCGGTGAGGGGACCTTCGGTCCAGATCGACTCGATCATCTCGTCGACGGCCATCGCGTTGCGGATGTCGACGCCGTGGCTGATGACGCGCCCGCCATGCAGGTCCATCAATTCGGTTGCGGTCTCGTCGCACACGATCTTGCGGCGGCCGCAGATGTGGACCTGGGCTCCCAACTGCAGAAACCGCGCGGCCATGGATTTGCCGAGGCCGGTGCCGCCTCCGGTCACGAGAATGCGCCGCCCGGCGAGAAGCTGATCGTTGAACATCGTTTCCCCCACGGGAATTGTCTGTTAATTGGTCGATTGACTAAAACCGCCAACGGCCGTTCTGTAAAGCGCCAAGAGACGAAAGACTGGAGGAATTCTCATGGAACAACGCGTTTCGATCTCGATTTCGGACGGAATCGCCGATGTCCGGCTGGTACGGGCCGACAAGATGAACGCGCTCGATGCCGCGATGTTCGAGGCGCTGGTGGCCGCGACCGAACGGCTGGCCCATGAAAAGGCGGTCCGGGTGGTGGTCTTGTCCGGCGAGGGGCGGGCGTTCTGCGCCGGTCTCGATATGGGGCGCTTTGCCGCCATGAAGGAGAATGGCGGTAACGGGATCGCCGGTGGCGAGAAACGCGACCTCACTGCACGCACGCATGGGTTGGCGAACTTTCCGCAGCAGGCGGTCTGGGGCTGGCGCCAGCTTCCGGTGCCCGTCATCGCCGCGATCCAGGGCGTGGCGTTCGGCGGCGGGTTCCAGCTCGCGCTCGGCGCCGACATGCGCTTCCTCACGCCTGATGCGCGAATGTCCATCATGGAAATCAAGTGGGGACTTGTACCAGACATGGCCGGCACGCCGATCCTCGCGAGCCTCGTTCGCGACGATATTTTGCGAGACCTCACCTATACCGGGCGCATCTTCTCCGCCCAGGAAGCGATGAGCTACGGTCTCGCCACGCGGATATGCGACGACCCGCGCGCGGCGGCCTTCGAGGTCGCGCGCGAAATCGCGGGGAAAAGTCCCGACGCGATCCGCGCCGCCAAACGGATGCTGAACAAGCTGTCCGTCGATCCAGCGCCGGCGCTGCTCGCCGAATCCGTCGAGCAGCAGAAATTGCTCGGCAGCCCCAACCAGACCGAGGCGGTGCGTGCGAACATAGAAAAACGCGCGCCGCGGTTTGCGGAGGCGGGGTAGTACTTCCGTCATTCCGGGATGGTGCGTAAGCACCAGATCCGGAATCTCGAGATTCCGGGTTCGATGCTGCGCATCGCCGCGGAATGACAGCGCAGTTATCCAACCCGACGACAGATCGGAAACGCAATAATGTCTACCTCGTCCCCTTTCCTCGGCATCATCAGCGGCCCACGCAAGCGTGACCATGCGGAGGTTGCCGATCGCGCCGATCGCATTGCCGGCGGCTTGCAACAACTCGGCGTCAAGCAGGGCGACAGCGTCGCCATGCTGATGCGCAACGACATAGCCTTCATCGAAGCGGCCTATGCGGCGATGCGGCTCGGTGCCTATGGCGTGCCTATCAATTGGCACTTCAAGCCGGAAGAGATCAATTACGTGCTGAAGGATTCCGGCTCGGCCGTGCTGATCGCGCATGCCGACATGCTGCATCAGCTTCGCGAGGCGATCCCGGACGGCGTCACCGCGCTCAGTGTGCCGACGCCGCCGGAAATCCTTGCCAACTACAGGATCGACCCCGATCATCTGACGACGCCTGATTTCGCGATCGATTTCGAGTCCTGGCTGAAGCAGCACCCGCGCTACGATGGGCCGGTGGTGCCGCAGCCGCAGAACATGATCTACACCTCGGGCACGACCGGCCACCCCAAGGGTGTGCGCCGCAACGCGCCGACGCCGGAGCAGGTCGCCAACGGCGAACGCCTGCGTGCGATGATCTATGGCCTCAAGCCGGGCGCCCGCGCGCTGCTTCCCGGGCCGCTCTACCACTCCGCGCCGAACTCGTTCGGCCTGCGCGCGGGCCGTCTCGGCGGCGCACTGGTGCTGATGCCGCGTTTCGACCCCGAAGAATTCCTGCGGGTGATCGATACCCAGAAGATCGATACCATCTTCATGGTGCCGACGATGTTCATCCGGCTCATGAAGCTGCCGGAAGAAGTGCGCAGGAAGTACGACATGTCGTCGCTGCGCCACATCATCCATGCTGCCGCGCCCTGTCCGGCGGACGTCAAGCGCGCGATGATCGAATGGTGGGGGCCGGTGATCTATGAATTCTACGGCTCGACCGAATCCAGTGCCGTCACCTTTGCAACGTCAGAGGATGCGTTGAAGAAGCCCGGTACCGTCGGCAAGATTTCCCCGGGCGCCGAACTGCGCTTCATCGGCGACGACGGCAAAGAATTGCCGCAAGGCGAGATCGGCGAAATCTATTCGCGCATCGCCGGCAATCCTGACTTCACCTATCACAACAAGCCGGAAAAGCGTGCCGAGATCGATCGCGACGGCTTCATCACCTCGGGCGATGTCGGTTACATCGACGCCGACGGCTATGTCTTCATCTGCGACCGCAAGCGCGACATGGTGATCTCGGGCGGCGTCAACATCTACCCGGCCGAGATCGAGGCCGCGCTGCATGCGCTATCGGGCGTGCATGACTGCGCGGTGTTCGGCATTCCCGACGCTGAGTTCGGCGAGGCGCTGATGGCGGTGGTGGAGCCGCAGCCGGGGGTGACGCTCGATCTGGCTTCTATCCGCGGGCAGCTCAAGGTCTCGCTGGCGGACTACAAGGTGCCAAAGCACATCGAGATCCAGTCGAACCTGCCGCGGGAGGATTCCGGCAAGATCTTCAAGCGCCGTCTGCGCGATCCCTATTGGGAACGGGCGGGGCGGAGGATTTAGCGGAGCCGCGGGCCGCATCGCCGATCCCTCATGGTGAGGAGCACGTAAGCGCGTCTCGAACCATGAGGCCCCGAACTCATCCTTCGAGACGCGGCCAAGAGGGGCCGCTCCTCAGGATGAGGACCTCCCGTATGTCTGCACCGGCTCCATCTTTATCTTGCACTGCGGCAAAAAAATTGCACACTCGGAATTGCCGGGCAATTTCTGAGGTGGCCAGCCATGTCTTCCCAGTTAGTGCCTTCCCAGATCATGCCTTCCGAGACCGAGGCCCGGTCCAATCGCAGCGATGAAGCGCTGGCATTGGCGGAGGATGCTCAGCTGCGGACCGATATACGCCTGCTCGGGCGCATCCTCGGCGATACCGTGCGCGACCAGGAGGGCGCCGAGGTGTTCGATCTCGTCGAACGCATCCGGCAGACCTCGATCCGGTTCCATCGCGACGAGGACAAGCTCGCGCGGCGGGAGCTCGAGACCATCCTCGACAGTATGTCGACCGCCGATACCGTGAGGATCGTCCGCGCCTTCAGCTATTTTTCGCATCTCGCCAACATCGCCGAAGATCAGAACAACATCCGCCAGATGCGCGGCCGTGGCCCCGCCGGGCCGCGGCCGAGTGCGCTCACCCAGACCCTGGCCCACGCGCGAGCCGCCGGCATCAGTGCCGCCGAGCTGCGCCGGTTTCTCGGGCAGGCGCAGGTCAGCCCAGTGCTGACCGCGCATCCCACGGAAGTTCGCCGCAAGAGCACGATGGATCGCGAGATGGAGATCGCGGCGCTGCTCGACCGGCGCGAACGCACGCAACTGACGCCGGAAGAGGCCGAAGCCAGCGATGAACAATTGCGCCGCGCCGTGCTGACGTTGTGGCAAACCAATCTGCTGCGCCGGACCAAGCTGACCGTGCTCGACGAGGTCGCCAACGGCCTGTCCTTCTATGACTACACCTTCCTGCACGAGGTGCCGCGGCTGCATTGCGCGCTGGAGGACCGGCTTAACCAGGAGGAGGGCGGCGCGCCGGGCGAACTGGCCTCGTTCCTGACCATGGGAAGCTGGATCGGCGGTGACCGCGACGGCAACCCCTTCGTCACCGCCGACGTGATGCGGGGCACCTTGCGGCTGCAGTCGAGCCGGGTGATGAACTTCTACCTGGAGCAGTTGCACGCGCTGGGCGCCGAGTTGTCGCTCGCGGCACATCTTGCCGACGTCTCGGAGGAATTGCGCGCATTGGCCGGGCGCTCGCCCGACTCCTCGCCGCACCGAAGCGGTGAACCCTATCGGCTCGCGGTGTCGGGCATTTATGCGCGACTGACCGGGACGGCGTTGAAGCTCGATATCGAGACGACAAGGCGTCCGGTCGGCGAGGCCGCGGCTTACGTAACCGTGAATGAATTCAAGGCCGATCTCGACGTGCTCGATCGTTCGCTGATTGCCAACAATTCGGGCGTGATCGCGCGGGGGCGCCTGAGGTCGCTGCGGCGGGCCGTCGACTGCTTCGGCTTCCATCTCGCCCGGCTCGATATCAGGCAGAATTCGGCGGTGCATGAGCGCACTGTGGCAGAACTGTTCGATGCCGCGATCCCCGGAATGTCCTACCTCGCATTAGGTGAGGAAGCGCGCATCAACCTGCTGCTGGGTGAGTTGCGCAGCGCCAGGCCGCTCAGCTCGGCCTTCGTCAAGTACAGCGAGGAAACGCTCGGCGAACTCGCCGTGTTCCGCGCAGCGGCCGAGGCGCATGCCCGCTTCGGCACCGATGTGATCCACCAATGCATCATCTCCATGTGCAAGGGCATGTCCGACATGCTGGAGGTGGCGGTGCTCCTGAAGGAGGTCGGGCTTATCAACCCCTCGGGCCGCAGCGCCATCAACATCGTGCCGCTGTTCGAGACCATCGAGGATTTGCAGGCCTCGTCCGGTATCATGGATCGGATGCTGTCGCTGCATGATTACCGCCGGCTGGTCGACAGCCGCGGCGGCGTCCAGGAAGTGATGCTCGGCTATTCCGACAGCAACAAGGATGGCGGCTTCGTCACCTCGGGCTGGGAACTCTACAAGGCCGAGATCGGGCTGGTCGACGTGTTCGAACGTCACGGCGTCCGCCTGCGCCTGTTCCACGGCCGCGGCGGCTCGGTCGGCCGGGGCGGCGGGCCGAGCTATGACGCCATCATCGCGCAGCCCGGCGGCGCGGTGAACGGCCAGATACGTATTACCGAACAGGGCGAGATCATCTCGAGCAAATATTCGAACCCCGAGGTCGGCCGCAGCAATCTGGAAATCCTTGCCGCCGCGACGCTGGAGGCGAGCCTGCTGCATCCGCGGCAGAGTGCGCCGCGCGCAGAATATCTCACCGCGATGGAGCAGCTCTCCGCACTGGCCTTTAAGGCCTATCGCGGGCTGGTCTACGAGACCGAAGGGTTTGCCGACTATTTCTGGGGCTCCACCGTCATCACTGAAATATCAACGCTCAACATCGGCAGCCGCCCGGCGTCGCGCAAGAAGACCCGCGAGATCGAGGACCTGCGCGCGATTCCCTGGGTATTCAGCTGGGCGCAGTGCCGGCTGATGCTGCCGGGCTGGTACGGCTTTGGCTCGGCAGTCGAGACCTGGATCGCGGAACACCCGGAGCAGGGCATGCCGTTCCTGCAGGAACTCTATCGTGACTGGCCGTTCTTCCGCATGCTACTGTCGAACATGGACATGGTGCTGGCGAAAAGCTCGATCGCGATCGCCTCGCGTTATGCCGAACTGGTGCCGGACGTGAAATTGCGCGAGAGCATCTTTGGACGCATCCGGCGCGAATGGCATTCCTCCATAGAGACGTTGCTCGACATCATGGGACACGAGCGCCTGCTGCAGGGTAATCCATTGCTGGACCGCTCGATCCGTAACCGCTTTCCCTATCTCGACCCGCTCAACCACGTGCAGGTCGAATTGCTGAAGGAGCATCGCGCGCAGAACCCGGATGAACAGGTACTGCGCGGGATACAGCTTACGATCAACGGCATTTCGGCGGGGTTGCGGAACAGCGGGTGAGGGTGGAGAACGGCGAGGCTATCTCCACTCGTCATGCCCGGGCTTGATCGGGGCATCCACGCTGTTCTTCTCGATGGCGGCCAAAGACGTGGATGGCCGGGACAAGCCCGGCCATGACGTGGGTGTGCGCCGCTATTGAAGACGCCTACGGCTTCATCGCACCCTGCGCGCTCGTATAAACCGCATACAGCGACGACGAGCCGCAGATATACAGTCTGTTTCGCTGCTGACCGCCGAAGCACAGGTTGGCGACGGTTTCCGGAATGTGGATCTTGCCGAGCAGATCGCCGTCGGGGGTATAGCATCGCACGCCATCCTCGTTCGGATCGCCCCAGCCCACGGAGCACCAAACGCGACCGGCGGTGTCGCAGCGCAGGCCGTCGGTTATGCTGGGCTTGGGAATCTCCGCAAAGACCTTGCTGTTCGAGAGCTTTCCACCCGCGAGATCGACGTCGAACACGCGGATATGCGAGGGGTTGTCCGGTCCGTCGGTGAAGCCGGTATCACAGATATAGAGCTTCTTCTCGTCGGGCGCGAAGCACAGGCCATTCGGCTCCACGAAGTCATCGACGACCACCTTGATGTCGCCGGACTTGGGATCCACCCGGTAGACGTTCTTCTTGTCCTGCTCGGCATCGGCCTTGATGCCTTCGTAAAAGCCGCCGATGCCGTAGGCGGGGTCGCAGAACCAGATCGAACCGTCGGCGGCGACGACCGCGTCGTTCGGCGAGTTCAGCTTCTTGCCATTGTACTTGTCGGCGATGATCGTGATCGAGCCATCGAGTTCGGTCCGGGTGACGCGCCGGCCGGAATGCTCGCACGTGATCAGGCGTCCTTCGCGGTCGATCGTGTTGCCGTTCGAGTTCATCGACGGCTGGCGATAGACGCTGAGGTGACCGTCATCCTCCGAGAAGCGCATGATGCGGTTGTTGGGAATGTCGCTGAACAGAACATATCGCCCGGCCGGAAA
>Ga0075363_100000508_pt1 | contig 12461 bp, 9 predicted proteins | sample EndMetdeltDD1763_FD_71470 | JGI IMG/M metagenome (GOLD analysis project Ga0075363, IMG submission 71470) | Populus endosphere microbial communities from Tennessee, USA - Endosphere MetaG P. deltoides DD176-3 | ecosystem: Host-associated > Plants > Roots > Endosphere | place: USA: Tennessee...
CCCCCTACGGCGACCACATCGAATCGGTGACCGGGCTCGGGCGCGACCGCCCCCTGCTCGCCTGGGTGCTGACGATCGCGATGCTCGCCCTCGCCGGCATCCCGGGCACGGCGGGGTTCATGGGCAAGCTCTTCCTGATCGAGGCGTCCGTCGGCGGCGACTACACCTGGCTCGGCGTGATGATCGTGATCGGCTCGATGATCTCCCTCGCCTACTACCTGCGGGTGATCGCCGCCGTCTGGATGCGGCCGGCGCCGAAGCTCGCCCCGGCGATGGCCGGTGCCGCGCCGCAGGCCGACGGCGAGCCGACCCGTTCCGGCGGAGACGCCGCGCCGCGCCCGGGGCAGGCGCTCGACGGCGGGCCGAGCGGCGGGCGCTGCGGCCTCGTCCTCGCCGCGATGCTGATTGCGGCGGGCGCGACGATCGCCTTCGGCGTCGAGCCTCAGCCGCTGGTCGACTTCGCCGAGAACGCCGGCGACTCGATCGCCGCCCTGCTCGCGGACTGACCGGCCGCTACTCGCAGTTCAGCCGGTTGTCGCGACCCTTCCCGCAGCGGTCCTTGCCGGTGCCGCCGTTGACGTAGTCGCGCCCATTCCCGGACGAGACCCTGTCGCTCCCGTCGCCGGCGCAGATCACGTCGCGGCCGCCGCCGGCCTTGATCACGTCGCGGCTGCCCAGCGAGGCGATCACCTCGCCCTTGCCGGTGCCCTTGATCTTGTCCTTGCGCGTCGTCCCGACGATGTCGGCGACCTGCCCGTTGCAGCTGATCGGGCCGATCGAGGGCCAGCCGAAGACCTTGGCCTTGTACATCGTCTTCGCCACCCTGCCGTAGGCGGGCCCGTAGAGCTCTCCCGGCTTGTTGCCCCCGGCGGGGGTCAGGTGGCCGTGGCTGACGTTGCCGACGAGGGCGCCCCGGGCGACGATCCCGCCGCCGCTCGCCCCCTGCTGCATGTCGCAATGCATGCCGATCGAGGTCGGGCCGCCGTGGTTGCCGCGATCGGGCGAGTAGCCGGAGTTGCAGCGGATCAGGTGATTGCCGTCGTAGTCGGGGCTCGGCCCCCGGCCCGGGTACCCGAAGGCGGTCAGCCGCTGCCGCTTCGGCGCGTCGAAGGCGATCCCGCGCGAGCCGATGACGGACTGCAGCGAGGCAGCTCCCCTGGCCACGCGCATCATCGCGAAGTCGTAGTCGAACTTGCCGCCCTTGGCCCACTGCTTCGGGGTGATGTAGTTGGTCACCGGCCAGAAGAAGTACGGCGCCGAGCCGGTCGAGTAGCCCGGGATGAAGATCAGGTTGCTCGCGAACGTCTTGGGGCTCTCCGAGAAGACGCAGTGCCCGGCGGTCACCACGAGGCTCTCCGAGTTGCTCGACACCATCGAGCCCGAGCACGAGTAGTTGCCCTGCCCGGCGAAGGTGCCGAAGATCTTTCCGTGCACCCGGTTCGGCCACACGGCCGGGTTGTCCACGGTGTTGCTCGAGAACGGGATCGCCGTCACGTCGCCGGAGTCGGCGCGCTCGAACGTGCCGTCCGCCCCGAGCTCGAGCCCCGGCGCGTTGGCGAGCCGCTCCGGCGTCCAGTACTCGGCCGCCGTCGAGCGGGTCAGCGTCGGGATCTCGCCCGAGGTGACGAACTCGTCTCCGACGTGCACCGTGGCGGTCCGCGCCTCGCTCGGCGCCTCCGCCTCGTCGCTCGCGCTCGCCGTGCCCAGGCTCGCCGCCAGCACGGTCGCGCCGAAGATCGCCGCGACGCCCGCCCGCCCGATCAGGTTCCGATCCATGGTCCCGCCTTTCGATTCGCTCTTCGATGCCCCGCCGGGCGATCGGCCCGGAATTTAGCCCACCGGGTGACTCGGCGCCTCGAGAATCTCGGCTCCTCTCGCTGGATATACGCTGGGCGCCGTGCTCCATCACGTCTCGATCGAAGTCCTCCCCGACGACGCCGAGAGCTTCGGCCGGCTGCTCGGGGCGATCGGCTTCGACCGGATCGAGGCGCCGCCGGCGCTCGGCGACTCCGTGCTCTGGTTCGGCCGAGCGGGAACCCAGGTGCATCTGATCGTCACCGACGGGGCCACCGCGCCGCTGCTCGGCCACGCCGCCTTCGCGGTCGACGACTTCGACGCCGCCGTCGCGGCCGTGCGGGGGCTCGATCTGGAGTTCGAGGAGTCGCGGGAGCTCTGGGGCGAGCGTCGCGGCTTCGTCCTGGCCCCGAGCGGCCACCGGATGGAGCTGATGGCCGCCCCGCCGCCCTGATCGGACCGCGACGACCCGCATTTTGCGGTTTCGGGTCCCGCCGCTCGCGCCGGTCCAGCACCTAGCATCGTCGGCCCCGTGCGTTACCCCGTCGAAACGTTCACCGCCGCCGAGCGAGCCGCGCTCGAGCCGCATTTCACGAACCTCGACCGGCCCGTCTTCGCCCTCACGAACCTGCCGGAGACCGTCAAGGGGGCGCTGTTCGCGCGCTACTCGCGCTACGGCGGCACCCTCCGCCGGCTCTACCTGGACGAGTTCGCGTCCGACATGGCGGAGGGGAACCGCCCCTTCGACGGCACCGAAGGCGAGCGCGCGGCGCAGCTCTACGAGCGGATCTTCATCGGCTACGGCGACGACTCGGTCGCCCAGCTCGGCGGCGCGCACCTCGCCTGCGAGTGGGTCTCGAACGTGCTCACCAAGGTGCTGCAGCGCGGCCGGCTCGCCGCCTACCTGGAGCAGTCCACCCGCTACATCGCCTACGACGCTCCGATGGAGGCCGCCCCCGACGGCGAGGCGCGCTGGCGCTACTGGCGCGGCGAGGACCTCGGACCCGAGTTCACCGCGGCCCTCGACGAGATCTTCGCGATCTACTCGAGCTCGCTGAAGCGGGTCCGCGAGTGGGCCGGCGAGCGCTGGCCGCGCGGGGACGAGCCGCAGGCGGCCTGGGAGCGCTCGATCCGCGCCAAGGCGCTCGACCTGCTGCGCGGCCTGCTCCCCGCCGCCACCCTCTCCCACGTCGGCATCTACGCGTCCGGGCAGGCGTACGAGCAGCTCCTCCTGCGACTCCTCTCCTCGCCGCTGCCGGAGGCGCGCGAGATCGGCGGCATGGCCCTGCAGGAGCTCGGCGCCGTGATCCCCAGCTTCATCTCCCGGGTCGAGCGACCGGAGCGCGGCGGCGAGTGGATCTCCTACCTCGAGGGACGACGCACCGAGACCGAGCGTTGGGTCTCGCGGCTCGGCCTCGATCGCCGCGGCGGCGACGACGCCCCCTCGGTCGAGCTGATCCATGTGGACGGCACCGAGGACGACCTGCTGGCCGCCTCGCTGTTCGAGGCGAGCGGCCTGCCCGAGACGGAGATCGCCCGCCGCCTGCAGGCGCTGGACCCGATCGAGCGCGAGGGCCTGCTCGCCGACCTCGTCGGCACCCGCGAGAACCGCCGCCACCGGCCCGGCCGTGGCTGGGAGTCGGTCCGCTACCGCTTCGAGATCGTCTCCGATTACGGCGGCTTCCGCGACATGCAGCGCCACCGGATGCTCACCTGCCAGTGGCAGTCGCTGACGCCGGACCTGGGCGCGGGCGTCCCCGACGAGGTGATCGAAGCAGGCGCCGGCGACGACTACGCCCGGGCGCTCGAGATCTCCCGCCGGGAGTTCGCCCGCCTCGAGGAGGCGGGCATGGCCTCGGCGGCGCCCTACGCGCTCTGCCTCGGCTATCGGATCCGCTACGTGCTCGACATGAACGCGCGCGAGGCGATGCACGTCTGCGAGCTGCGCTCCGGCCGCGAGGGGCACCCGACCTACCGCGCCGTCGCGCAGGCGATGCACGAGCGGATCAGCGCCGTCCACCCGGCGATCGGCGCCGCGATGAGGCATGTCGATTCGAGCTCCGAGCCGCGCCTGGAGCGGATCATGAGCGAGATCCGCACGCACCGCAAGCGCGCCGCCCTGGCCGGATAGGCCCAGCCCTCCAGCTCCGGCAGGACCCGGCCGATGGGGGTCGAAACCGGACCTCGAACCTGCGATAGGGGGACTTCACGATGCAACGCACGAAGACGGGAGCAGGCGTGTTCCTGCTCGCCCTGGCCCTGGTGCCGGCGACGCTCGCGACCGCGGGCAAGTTCCACCCCGCCGAGGTCAAGGTCACCGGCTACGAGCTGGGGTTCTTCGAGGGTCAGGTCCGATCCGACTTCCGCCTCTGTCAGGAGAAGCGGCGGGTCGAGCTCTGGGAGGACCACAGCGACGTCAGCGACAGTCTCCTCGGCACGAAGAGGACGGCGGGCGACGGCAGCTGGTCGATCTCCGACACGGATGGGACCGGCGGCGACTACTACGCGGTCGCCACCCACAAGGAGGGCAAGTACCGGAAGCGCAACGGCAAGCGCAAGCCGTACGACTGCCCCGAAGCCGTCTCCGAGATCTTCGTCCGCTAGCCCCGCGGCCGCTTCGGGCCCTTGCCGCCCTTGCGCTTCGCCTTGCCGCGGACGCTGCGGTAGAGCGCCCGGGCGGCCTCCGACATGTAGGGCCCGTAGAGGCGGTCGAGCTCGGAGGGGTAGCCGTAGCTGGTCACCGAGAGCAGGGTCCCGTTCGAGATCCAGCCGCCGCCGCTGGAGCCGGCCGACATGTCGCAGCGGATCGCCATGGTGGACGGGCCCGGCGCCCCCGGCTCGTCGTCCCCCGTCCGGGGGCTCGTGCAGCGGTACTCCCGCTCGCCGGTGAACTCGGGCCGCGGGAATGGCACGGCGGGATACCCGTAGGCCCGGTACTCCCGCTCGCGCGGCTGGTTGAAGGCGATCGCCCGGGCACCGACGACGCCCTGCAGAGCCCGCGACCGGGGTGCGCGCCTGACGACCGCCGCCCCGAGGTCGTACTTGATGTTGCCGTCCCCCTCCCAGGCCTCGGTCGTCGCCAACCGCTTGGCGGGCCACTCGCCGTAGGGCTGGACGCCGTCGCGATAGGCGGGGACGAACGTCCAGTTGGCGACGAAGCCCGGCTCGGGCCTGGTCGCCTCGTTCTCGTCGTCGTCCTGATCGAACACGCAGTGCCCGGCGGTCCAGACGACGCTCCGGTTGCGGCTGTTGACCACCGTTCCCGAGCAGACGTAGTCGCCCGGGCTCGCTCCCCTGGCGATCGTGAAGAAGACCTTGCCGTGGGCGCTGTGCTCCGCGGCGGCAGGGTCGGCGATCTCTTCGGCGCAGGGCTTGAGCACGCATTCGACGACCGCCCTCGACCCACCCTCGCGCGCGCCGGAGGCGGGGATCGCATCGACGGGGGTCGCGGCGCGCATGCGGGCGGCCGTCCAGTAGTCGCGCACCTCGCTCGCCGAGGAGGCGACCCGCTGCGACTGGGTCGCAGCCGCCGGCGAGGCGCCGAGCAGCGCGCACGCCGAGGCGAGCAGCGCGAGCGGAATCGCTGGGTGTCGTGAAGAGGTCGTTCCCACCATCGGCAGCCGCCCCCCGGGCGGCTTCGGAGGAAACACTACGGAAGGCGCGGAGCTGCGGTTGAGGCGGCACCACAGCGCCGGCCGGCCTGTTTGCGGCCTCCGGTCGTGGGCTAAGTTAGGAGTGGAGAGAGCGACGAAGGAGGAGTGGCGATGAGCGCGGACCAGGAAGCCGGCGAGAACGGCGACGGCAGGATCGACGTCCTGCTGAAGACCGAGCAGACTTTCCCGCCGCCGCCGGAGTTCGCGGCCGAGGCGAACGCCTCCGACCCGGGGATCTACGAGCGGGCGAACGACGATCCCGAGGCGTGGTGGGGCTCGTGGGCCGAGAAGCTCGAATGGATCGAGCCCTTCGACGAGATCCTGGACTGGTCCGACCCTCCGTTCGCCAAGTGGTTCGGCGGCGGCAAGCTGAACGTCTCCGCCAACTGCCTCGACCGCCACGTCGTCGACGCGGGCCGGGGCGATCGCGTCGCCTATCACTGGGAGGGCGAGGACGGGACCCGCAAGGAGATCACCTACGGATGGCTGCTGGAGCAGACCCAGCGCTTCGCCAACGGCCTCAAGTCGCTCGGGGTCGGCAAGGGCGACGTGGTCGGGATCTTCATGCCGATGGTTCCCGAGGCCGCCGTGGCGATGCTCGCCTGCACCCGGATCGGGGCGATCCACAACGTCGTCTTCGGCGGCTTCTCCGCCGGCTCGGTCGTCGAGCGGATGGAGGTGTCGGGGGCGAAGGCGCTGATTACGGCGGACGCGACGATGCGGCGCGGCAAGCCGACCCCGATGAAGGCGGCCATCGACGACGCGATCGAGGATCTCGACTCGCTCGAGCACGTGATCGTCGTCAACCGCGCCGACAGCGGGCCGCCGATGAAGGATGGCCGCGACCACTTCTGGCACGACCTGGTCGAGGAGGCCGACGCCGAGTGCAAGCCCGAGGCGATGGACGCCGAGGATCCGCTGTTCATCCTCTACACGTCGGGCTCGACCGCGAAGCCGAAGGGGATCCAGCACACCACCGCCGGCTACCTGACGGGCGTCACCGCCACCCACAAGCTCGTCTTCGACCTCAAGGACGACGACGTCTACTGGTGCGCGGCCGACATCGGCTGGGTCACCGGCCACAGCTACATCGTCTACGGACCGCTCGCCAACGGCGCGACCTCGGTCATGTACGAGGGCGCCCCCAACTACCCGGCGGAGGACCGCTGGTGGGAGATCGTCGAGCGCTACGGCGTGACGATCATGTACACGGCGCCGACCGCGATCCGCGCCTGCATGAAGTGGGGCGACGAGCACGTGGAGAAGCACGACCTCTCCTCCCTGCGCCTGCTCGGGTCGGTCGGCGAGCCGATCAATCCGCGCGCCTGGCTCTGGTACAGCGAGAAGATCGGCGGCGGGAACTGCCCGGTCGTCGACACCTGGTGGCAGACCGAGACCGGGGCGATCATGATCAGCCCGCTCCCGGGCCTGACGACGACCAAGCCGGGCTCCGCGACGGTTCCCTTCCCGGGGATCGAGGCCAAGATCTACGACGAGGAGGGCGGCGAGGTCGAGGAGGGCGCCGGCATCCTCGTCCTCACCCGTCCCTGGCCGGCGATGGCGCGAACGCTCTACAACGAGCCCGAGCGCTACGTCGAGACCTACTGGGACCGCTTCGGCAAGGACGTCTACCTCGTCGGGGACGCCGCCCGGATCGACGAGGACGGCTACTTCTGGATCGTCGGCAGGACCGACGACGTGATCAACGTCTCCGGCCATCGCCTCTCCACCATGGAGGTCGAGTCGGCACTCGTCGGCCACGAGGGCGTCGCCGAGGCGGCGGTGATCGGCGTCCCGGACGAGGACACCGGCCAGGCGATCTTCGCCTTCGTCACCCCCCAGGGCGGAGTCGAGGGCGGCGAGGAGCTCGAGGCGGAGCTGCGCGAGCACGTCGCGGACAAGATCGGCAAGCTCGCCCGCCCCAAGCAGATGGCCTTCGCCGACGACCTGCCGAAGACCCGCTCGGGGAAGATCATGAGGCGCCTGCTCCGCGACATCGCCGCCGGCAACGAGCTCGGCGACGTCTCGACCCTGCGCGACCCCGAGGTCGTCGAGGACCTGCAGAAGCAATTGAAGGATTGAATCCTCCCCGCAGCGGATTGTTCAACAATCCGCTGTAGGATCACCCCATGCCCGAGGCGCCGCGAATAGTCGTCGAGCCCCCCGGGCCGCGCAGCCGCGAGCTGCTCGAGCGCGGATCGCGGTCCCTCTACGCGGGCCTGGCCGGCGACCTCGCCCCGCTGGTCATCGCGCGCAAGGACGGCCACACGGTCACCGACGTCGACGGCAACGTCTACCTCGACCTCGCCTCCGCCTCCGCGTCGGTGCCCCTGGGCGCCGGGCGCGCCGACCTGATCGATCCCGCGGTCGAGGCGATCCGCCGGATCGGCAACGAGGACAGCCACGCGCTCGCCTCGGAGGGCATGTTCGAGCTGGCCGAGCGGCTGGTGGCGATCGCCCCCGGCTCGATCTCTCGCGTCGACATCGCCCTCAACGGGACCGAGGCGGTCGAGACCGCGATCCGGATGATGCGCGCGGCCACCGGCCGGCCGCTGATCCTCGCCTTTCACGGCAGCTACCACGGCGAGTCGGTGGCGACGGCGACCCTCGGTGCGGAGATCAACGCGATCAGCGCCGCCGACCGCGCCCTGGCCCCAGGCTTCCTCCACGCCCCCTACCCGAACCCGTATCGCACGCCCTTCTCGCCCCCGCGCCCGGGCGGCAGCGGGGACTCGACCGTCGACTACATCCGCGACGAGCTGCTCTTCCACGTCGCCGACCCGAGCCTGATCGCCGGCGTCATCATCGAGCCGGTCCTCGGCTCCGGCGGCTGCATCGCGCCGCCGGACGAGTTCTGGGCCGCGCTGACCGCGCTCTGCCGCGAGCACGAGTGGCTGCTCTGCGCCGACGAGGTCAAGACCGGCTTCGGCCGCAGCGGAACGATGCTGGCCGTCGAGCGCTGGGGCGTCGAGCCGGATCTGATCTGCCTCGGCAAGGCGATGGGCGGCGGCGTGATGCCTATCGGCGCCGTGCTCGGCAGCGAGGCGGTCCTCGGCGGCGTCGACGACCTCTCGACCGGCAGCACGTGGGCCTGGCTCCCCGGCTCGGTCGCCGCATCGCTGGCGACTCTCGACGCCTACGAGCGCGAGGACGTGCTGGCCAACGTCGCCGCGCTCGAGGCCGTCGCCGCGCGGGTCCTCGGCGAGCTCGCCGACCGGCACGAGCGCATCGGGGAGGTCCGCACCGTCGGCTGCTTCCTCGCGATCGAGTTCGTGCGCGACGCCGCGACCCGCGAGCGCGACACGGCGCTCGGCGACGCCGTCGGGGCGGAGGCGCTCCGCCGGGGCGTCCTCTCCGACTCGAGCACCACGTCCCTGAACCTCCAGCCCTCGCTGCTGATGCCGCCGGAGGAGCTCGAGACCGCCCTCGGCATCGTCGCCGAGTCGATCGACGCGGTGATCGCGGCGGGCGGATGAGCGCGGCCCTCGACCGCGAGCTCCGCGCCGAGCTCGATGAGCTGGCCGCGACGGGGACGCTGAAGACGCTGCGGGCGATCGACTCGCCGCAGGGGCCGCTGATCAGGTTCGCGGACGGCAGCGAGGCGATCTGCCTCTGCTCGAACGACTACCTGGGACTGGCGGCGGACCCGCGCGTGGTCGAGGCCGCCGCCGAGGGCCTGCGGCGCTACGGGGCCGGCACCGCCTCGGTGCGATTCATCTGCGGGCTGTTCACACCCCACCTCGAGCTCGAGCGCGACCTGGCCGACTTCCTCGGCACCGAGGCGGCGATCACCTTCACCTCCTGCTGGAACGCCAACCAGGCGCTGCTCGACACGCTCTGCGACGAACGCACCTGGGTCCTCTCCGACGCCCTCAACCACGCCTCGATCATCGACGGCATCCGCCTCGCCCGTCCCGGCGGGAAGGCCGTCTACGAGCACGCCGACGTCGGCTCGCTTGAGCGGCGGCTGGACGAGGTGCCGGCGGGAGCCCGCTGCCTGATCGTCACCGACGGCGTCTTCAGCATGGAGGGCGACCTCGCGCCGCTGCCCGAGATCGTCGAGCTGGCGTCGGCCCGGGGCGCGACGCTGATCGTCGACGACTCCCACGGCATCGGCGTCCTCGGCGAGACCGGAGCCGGGACGGCGGAGCACTTCGGACTCGCCGGCAGGATCGACATCGTCACCGGGACGCTCGGCAAGGCCCTGGGCGGCGCCTCGGGCGGGTTCGTCGCCGGCAGCAGCGCCGTCTGCGAGCTGCTCGAGCAGCGCTCCCGCGGACAGCTCTTCTCCAACGGCGTGCCGCAGTCGGTCGCCTGCGGCGCCCGGGCGGCGCTCGCCGCGCTGCGCGAGGAGCCGGCCCGGCTCGCGCGGCTGCACGAGAACGTCGCCCGCTTCCGCTCCGGGCTGATCGGGAACGGGCTGCATCCGCTCGACGGCGAGAGCGCGATCGTGCCGGTGATCGTCGGCGAGACCAGCGCCGCCATCGCCCTCAGCGAGCGCCTCCTCGCCGACGGCGTCTTCGCGATCGGCTTCGGCTTCCCGGTGGTCCCGGAGGGAAGCGCAAGGGTGCGGGCTCAGCTCTCAGCTGCGCTGACGGACGAGCAGATCGACGAGGCCGTGGCGGCCTTCGCTCGCTCGACCTAGCCGCTTCATCCCGTGCTCCGGCATCCACCCCGGGGGAAGGGCGGCAAGCCGGAGCACACCTCCGTCCAGGCTGGCGGACGAAGGAGAGGGAAGGGTATCAGGAGGCGCGGTCAACTGTTGAACAATCTCTTTTTTGCCTTGTCCTGTGCCGCCCGATGCGGCGGGCTCCCCCTACCAGACGACCGGCTAGCGAACGCGCCTGCGCGCCCGCTCGAGCGGCGAGCGGGCGTCGCGGATCACCTCGCGGGCGCAGTTGCGGCCGTTGGCGCCGCTGACCCCGCCGCCGGGGTGGGTCCCGGCCCCGCAGAGGTAGAGGTTCTCGACCGGGGTCCGGTAGTCGGCATGGCCGCGAACCGGGCGCAGCGAGAAGAGCTGATCGAAGGACATGTCCCCGTGCAGGGCGTGGCCGCCGGTGATCCCGAGCAGGTTCTCGAGGTCGAGCGGGCTGAGCACCTGGCGGGCGACGATCGAGTCGGTCAGCCCGGGCATGTAGCCCTCGAGCGTGGCGATCGCGCGGTCGGCGACCGCGTCCCGATGTTCCTCCCAGGTCCCCTCTCCGGGCGCCAGCGTGTAGGGCTGCGAATTGATGTCGATGGTCACCACGTGGCGGCCCTCGGGAGCCAGCGACGGATCGTGGAAGGTCGGGATGCAGGCCTCGACGTGGGGGTCGCTGCCGAGGCGGCCGGAGCGGGCCTCGAACTGGGCCCGGTCCATCTCGTCGATGAAGCCGCCGAACTCCATGATCCCGCCGAGGTAGGGCTGGCGGCCGGAGGGCATCCCGGTCACCTCGGGGAGGCGGTCGACCCCGAGGTTGATCTTCACGCTCGTTCCCTCGCAGCGGTAGTTGCGCAGCGAGGCGGCGAAGCGATCGGGGAGCAGCTCCTCGCCGACGAGGCCGAAGAAGGTCCGCAGCGGATCGGCGTTGGAGAGGACCCGATCGGCGGCGATCACGCTGCCGTCGGCGAGCTCGACCCCGCCCGCGACTCCGTCCTCGATCACGACCCTCGCGACGTCCGCTCCGGTCCGCACCTCCGCGCCGGCCTCCCGCGCGGCGTCCGCCATCGCCTCGGTCACCCGGCCGATGCCGTCGCGGACGAAGCCCCAGGTCCGCAGCCCACCGCCGGCCTGCTCGGCGGCGTGGTCGTGGAGCAGGACGTAGGCCGTGCCCGGGGTCGAGGGGCCCGCGACCGAGTCGTTGATCGCGTGCCAGCCGAGCGCCGCCATGACGACGTCGGAGGAGAAGCGCTCGCCGAGGTACTGGGTGGCGGAGGTGGCGAAGAGGAACAGCGCGTCGTTGACGGCGGCGCGGTGGCGGCGGGCGACGCCGGCGAGGCGCAGCAGCCCGGGCAGGTCCCCGGGCCGGACGTGACCCGGATCGGGAGGGGTCGTGTCCATCAACGGGCCGACCACCTCGGCGAGCCGGCCGAGGTCCGCCTCGAAGGCCGGAAGCGCCGCCGCGTCGGCCTTCGAGAAGCGGCCGATCTCGCGCTGGGACTCGGCGATGTCGTCGCCGAGCAGCAGCCGCTCGCCGTCGGGGAAGCCGTAGAGCGAAGGCCCCGCGGTGTCGATCTCGATCCCGCGCTCGGCCAGGCGCATGTCGCGCCAGACCGGCTCGCGCAGCATGCTGATCACGTACGCGCCGGTCGAGGCGCGGAACCCGGGCGCGAACTCCTCGGTCACGCAGCAGCCGCCGACGAAGTCTCGGCGCTCCAGGATCAGGGTCCTGATGCCGGCGCGGGCCAGGTAGAAGCCGGCGACGAGGCCGTTGTGGCCCCCGCCGACGATCACGGCGTCGTAGCGCTCCGCGGCACTCACGTGTCGAGCCGATCGAAGCGGGCGAGCTTGTAGGCGACGGCGGCGAAGACGGCGGCGATGACGAGCAGGATCATGCTCATGGCCGCGCCCTGATGGAGGTTGCCCTGCTCGAGCACGAGGTCGTTGACCGCGTTGCCGAGCATGTAGCCGCTCGTCCCGCCGACCAGGGCGGGGCTCGCGAAGTCGGTGAACAGCGGGATGTAGACGAGCAGCAGGGCGACGAAGATGCCGGGCGCGATCAGCGGCAGGAGGACCTTGCGCGTGGTCGTCCACCAGCCGGCGCCGAGGTCGCGGGCCGCCTCGAACATGTTCTTGTCGATCGCCTTCATCGCGCCGTAGATCGGGATCACCGTGTAGGTCAGGTAGCTGGTCGAGAGGACGAGGGTGACGGCGAACTGGTTGAAGAGCAGGGCGTCGATCGGCACGTCGATCAGCCCGAGGCTCATCAGCCCCTCGTTGATCAGCCCCTCGCGCCCGAGCAGCATCCGCCACGCGTAGATCCGGACCATCGGGTTGAGCTCGTCGGCGAGGACGAGGAAGAGGAGGAGCGGCAG
>Ga0075363_100000510_pt1 | contig 12454 bp, 13 predicted proteins | sample EndMetdeltDD1763_FD_71470 | JGI IMG/M metagenome (GOLD analysis project Ga0075363, IMG submission 71470) | Populus endosphere microbial communities from Tennessee, USA - Endosphere MetaG P. deltoides DD176-3 | ecosystem: Host-associated > Plants > Roots > Endosphere | place: USA: Tennessee...
CGCAGTGATCACTGCGCCCCCGTAGTGCCGCTCAGTCCCGACCAGGTCGGCGACCGGCGCTTCGGCCAGATGGGATGCCCTGACGGCGACATCGCGCGTCACCCACAGGCTGATCGCCAGATAGGCCAGACCCGCACTCGCTATCGCCGCCAAGACGGCCAGCGCCCGCAAGGGCCAGCCCCGCACCGCCAGCGCGGCCACGGCGGTGGCCAGCAGCAGTACGGCCAGCGGCACCAGCGCCGTCGACCACGACCCACCGGACAGCGCCACGGTTCTCGGCTGACCCAGCCCGTCGAACGACGTCACGTCGACCCAGGTCATCCGCGACGCGCCCCACAGCGCCGCCGCGGCCAGGACCAACCCGAGCTGCGCGATCCGAATCACGGTTCAGTCAGCGTTTCCGCGGCCGCGATGGCGTTCAGCACCGCACGGGCCTTGTTCGCCGCCTCCGTGTACTCGTAGGGCCCGTTCGAGTCGGCCACGACTCCCCCGCCCGCCTGCACGTACGCCGTGCCACCACGCATCAACGCCGTGCGAATCGCGATCGCGAAGTCGGCGTTGCCCGCGAAGTCCAGGTAGCCGAGCACGCCGCCATACAGACCGCGACGCGTCTTTTCGACCTCCTCGATCAACTCCATCGCACGCACCTTCGGCGCGCCGGACAACGTGCCCGCCGGGAAGCACGCCGTCACGGCGTCCAGTGCGGTCTTGTCGTCGGCGAGTTCCCCGTGCACCGTCGACACGATGTGCATCACGTGGCTGTAGCGCTCGATGTGGCTGTAGTCCTCGACGCGCACGGTGCCCGGCTTGCAGACGCGGCCCAGGTCGTTGCGACCCAGATCGACCAGCATCAGATGCTCGGCACGCTCCTTGTCGTCGTGCAGCAGCTCCTTTTCGAGCAGCAGATCCTCTTCCTCGGTATCACCACGCCACCGCGTGCCGGCGATCGGATGCGTCGACGCCCGGCCGTCCTTGACGGTCACCAGCGCTTCGGGACTGGAGCCGACGATCGAAAAGTCCAGTCCGCCAGCATCGTTGGGGACGTTGAGCAGATACATGTACGGGCTCGGATTGCTCACTCGCAGCATTCGGTACACGTCGAGCGGGTCGGCCTCGGTGTCCATCTCGAACCGCTGCGACGGCACCACCTGAAACGCCTCGCCCGCTTCGATATCGCCGACGAGCTTCTCGACGATCGCTGTGTATTCCTCAACAGTGCGCTGTGAACGGTGCTGGGGCGCGGGCTTGCTGAACGTCGCGACCGTCGACGACAGCGGTTCACCGAGCGCCGCGGTCATCACATCGAGCCGGGCGACCGCGTCGTCGTAGGCCCAATCGACGCGCTCGTCGGTGCCGTTCCAGTTCACCGCGTTGGCGATCAGCGTGATGGAGCCCTCGTGGTGGTCCACGGCGGCAACGTCGGTAGCCAGCAGCAGCAACATGTCCGGCAGTCCCAGATCGTCCACCACCAGCGACGGCAGCTTCTCCAGGCGTCGCACCATGTCGTAGGCGAAAAACCCAACAAGGCCCGACGACAGCGGCGGCAGGCCCGACACCGGCTCGGTCTTGAGCAGCTCCAGCGTCGCGCGCAACGCCGCAAGAGGCTCACCGCCGTTGGGCGCATCCTTCGGGGTCGTGCCCAGCCAAACGGCCTCGCCATCACGGACCGTCAGCGCCGACGGCGCACCCGCACCGATGAACGACCAGCGCGACCACGACCGGCCGTTCTCGGCTGACTCGAGCAAGAACGTCCCGGGCCGGTTGGCGGCCAGCTTGCGGTACGCCGACAGCGGAGTCTCACTGTCGGCGAGCACCTTGCGGGTCACCGGCACCACGCGGTGCTCGGCGGCCAGCGCCCGGAAGTCCTCGCGTGACGTGGTCAATGCGAGGTTGGCGGTCGATTGCACTCGCTAATTCTCCCAGACGCCTGCGAGCGGCGATGACGACGCAGGGGTCAGCGGGCTGGTCAGCACGACGGGGCCCTGCGCCATGAACCGCGGCGTGCGGCCACGGTGCTCGTCGGCGGCGTGCACCGTGAAGGGGTGGAGGAGGTACATGTCACCCGGCTGTCCGGTGGCATGCACCACTGGCCGCTCCGCGCTCGCCTCGTCGACCAGCCGTCCCATCTCGGCCAACTCCAGTGGCTCCGGCCCCAGCACCCTGGCCACGTCACGGTGCGATCCGGCTCGGATGCGCGTCGGCGCGTCGTCCGGACCGACCTCCGACAGCAGGGTGAGCAACAGCAGCGTGTGCGGACGTCCGGTCACCGCCCACGACCCATCGGGTTGCGGAGTGTTGGCGTCGATGTGCCAGCCGCGGTCGTCGTTCGGCGGCGCCACAGGGAACCGAACCGGAATGTTGCCCAGCGAACCTCGCGGCAACCACTCGCCGGCACCGCACACACGGTCCAGCGCTCGTGCCAGGACGGGACTGCGCACGAGGTCACCGAACGGCCCCTGCCCTGTCAGGTCGGCCGCCCAACGAACGGAATCCGACCAGCCGGCGGGATCTTCGGGCGACAGGCCCAACTGCTGCCACAACGCCGCGCGAGCCGCATCGGCGACGCTGCGGGGAGCGGCCTGCTCGATCTTCGCGTAACCGTCGGACATGAACTCGTCAACATCCAGCATCGGACGCACGCTCTCACGGACACGGCAACCCGCGCCAACGATTTTCAGTGGGCGTAGCGTGACGATCATGAAACGTGGTGACCAGGTTGCAGAGTTCGAATTGCCGGACCAGACAGGCACTGTGCGAAGCCTCACGGAATTGCTTGCCGGTGGACCGATCGCGCTGTTCTTCTACCCCGCCGCGATGACGCCGGGCTGCACCAAAGAGGCGTGCCACTTCCGTGATCTCGCTTCGGAGTTCGCCGCGGTCGGCGCCAGCCGCGTCGGCATCAGCACCGACGCCGTCGAGAAGCAGGCCAAATTCGCCGACAAGCAGAGCTTCGACTATCCGCTGCTGTCGGATACCGGCGGCGCCGTCGCCGCACAGTTCGGGGTGAAACGCGGCTTGCTGGGCAAGCTGTCACCGGTCAAGCGGACGACGTTCGTCATCGACACCGACCGCACCGTGCTCGAGGTGATCGCCAGCGAGGTCAACATGGACACCCACGCCGACAAGGCGTTGGAGGTGCTGCGCCAACGGCAGTCGGCGTGACAGCCGTTCTCGAACTCGCCGACGTCACGTTCCGCCGCGACGGCAAGCAGATCATCGACGGCATCTCCCTCAGCGTGAACTCCGGTGAGCACTGGGCGCTGCTCGGGCCCAACGGCGCCGGCAAGAGCACACTGTTGGGCTTCTGTGCGGCGGTGACGTTTCCGAGCTCGGGCACCGTACGGATCCTCGGCGAACAGATGGGGCGCGTCGATCTCGCGCGGCTGCGGCACTCCATCGGTCACGTGAATCCCCGTCACCGGCTGCAGTATTCGTTGACGGTGCGCGAAGTGGTGCTGACGGGCATCACAGCGACCATCGACATCCCGATGCGCTGGACCCCGTCATCCGAGGAGCTCGAGCGGGCCGACGCGATGATCGCCGCGGTCGGCCTGTCGCACAAGGCCACCGACGTGTGGCCGACGCTGTCGCAGGGCGAACGCGGCCGCACCCTCATCGCACGCGCGCTGGTGTCCGAACCACGGCTGCTACTGCTCGACGAGCCGACCACAGGCCTCGACGTGGCCGCCAGGGAGCAGCTCTTGGAGACCATCGACTCGCTCGACGAGACGCATCCCGAGGTCGCCTCGATCCTCGTGACACACCACCTCGAGGAGCTGCCGACCACCACGACGCACGCCATGCTGATCGCCGAGGGGCGCACTGTCGCTGTCGGTCCGGCACGCACGACGGTGACGACCGACAACGTCAGCGCAGCGTTCGACCATCCGGTGATCGTCGGCTACGACGAAGGCCGCTGGACCGCTCGCGCCAAAGCCACTCGCATCATCGACTGAACCGTCACAGGTGTGCGCGCAGATGGTCGATCAGACCCTGTGTGAACTCGTCCATCGATCGCGCCTTCTGCGCGAACCCGTCTGCGGCGTGGTACATCCGCGGCACGACGGCCAACTCGCACGGCACACCGCTCGCGCGGAGCTTCTCCGCGTACTGCACGTCCTCGGCGTAGTACAGGTCCAGGTCGCCGATGCCGATCCAGGCGGGCGGAAGGCCGGACAGATCGTCTCGTCGCGCGGGTGCGGCGTACGTCGGCGCGTCGGACATCCGAGGTTCCCTACCCAGGTATGCGGTCCAGGCGTACCGGTTCGATTCGGGCGTCCAGACGATCTGGCCGCGACCCTCGTGGTCGTGCCTGAGCACCGTGCGGTCGTCGAGCATCGGATACACGAGGCCCTGGGCACGCAGCGGGATTCCTTCGTCGTAGCTGCGCTGGGCGACCGCGGCCGCCAGTCCGCCGCCTGCGCTCGCCCCGGCGACCGCGATGCGATCGGTGTCTATCCCCAACTCGTCGGCGTGCTCGCGCATCCAGAGCAAGGTTGCCATGCAGTCGTCAAGCGCTGCGGGAAAAGGGTTTTCGGGCGCGAGGCGGTAGTCCGGAGCCACGACGACCGCGCCAAGCTCCCTTGCGATCCGCCCGTGAGTCATCTGCTCGAGCTGTGGAGAGCCGACGATCATGCCGCCGCCGTGCAAAGACAGCACCGCCGGTCGCTTGGCTTGATGCCCGTCCGGTGTCGTGATGAGAACCCGCACCGACGGGTGGCCGACGTCGCGCGTGACGACGGTGACGCCCTGCCCTGGCGACGATTTGACCCGATAGACCTGCCGGATGATCGGCAGGGACTTGTCCGAGTACGTGACCGTCACAAACGGCAGCGCCGGGCTGCGCAGTTCGGGGTCCACGTGCGAGAGCGCGTCGCGCATCGCGAGATATCGACGGGCGGCCACCACCGCGACACCGACAGCGGCGATCGCCGCCAATTTCTTCATGCGGTGAATGTAGTCGCTCAGGGGTGCGTGACGACGACAACCTCTGAGTGGTCTCTCGGATCGAACGAACCGACACCTGCAGCCGGGAAGCTCGACGTCCAGCGACAGTTCGTGCCAGGCACCAAGTGTCGTGGTGGCGACGTTTCGGTCGATGCCCACGATGCGGGCGATGCCCGACAAGCGGCCAGCGCCTCGTGCTTGTCCGCGCGGGTGACCCGGGCGCCGGCATCGGCCCTGCGCACCCGATCGAACCAGCCCATCTAGACCTCGAGGTATTTCCGCAGGTGCTCGAGCAGGCTTGCGCGAAACTCGCGCATCGAAGGCGCTTTCGGCTTCATACCATCCGCGCCGTGGTACATCCCTTCGACCGTGACCAACTCGCACGGCACGCCGGACTCCTTCAGGCGCGCCGCATAGTCGACGTCCTCATCGTGGAAAACGTCCAGGGTTCCGACGCCGACCCAGGCGGGTGCGAGCCCAGACAGGTCGATCCTGCGTGCGGGAGCGGCATATTCGGGCGCATCCGATACTCGTGGAGGACGGCCGAGATAGGCCGTCCAGCCGAACGTGTTCGATTCCGGTGTCCAGGCGAACCGTCCCTGCCCGCGATGGTCGTCGCGTAGCGTGCACCGGTCGTCCAGCATCGGATACACCAGGACCTGCGCCCGCAGCGCGATGCCCTCGTCGTGGCAGCGCTGCGCGACCGCTGCCGCCAGACCTCCGCCGGCGCTCGCACCCACCACCGCGACGCGCGTCGGATCGATCCCCAACTCGTCGGCGTTGGAGAGCATCCAGCGCAGCACCGCCATGCAGTCATCAAGCCCAGCGGGGAACGGGTGCTCGGGCGCCAACCGGTAGTCGGGCGACACCGCCACCGCCCCGAGGTCGCTCACCAGGCGGCCGGTGCCCGCCGCCTCGAACTCCGGGGTGCCGACGACATACCCGCCGCCGTGGATCCACAACACCGCCGGACTCGGCACATCCCGATACACCGGAGTGAAAACCACAGTGCGCACGGATGGCTCGCCAATGTAGCGTTCCGTGACGGAGACGCCTCGCCCAGGCTTCGTGCGCACCTTGAAGATCAGCCGAAATGCCCTCAGCTTCTTGGCGGTCAACGGTGTCGCCACCAAGTGCAACAGCGGGGTGCGCAGCTCGGGTGCTACGCGTGCGACGGCTTCGCGGACCTTCAGGTGGCTGCGCACCACCGCGGCGACAAGCGTCAGTCCGACGACCGCCGCGAACCGCTTGCCCCTCATTTCTCCGACGCCAGCAGCACGTCCGCATCGAAGCAACTGTGGTCGCCGGTGTGGCACGCCGCGCCGACCTGGTCGACCTCCAGCAGGACCGTGTCACCGTCGCAATCCAGCCGCACCGAATGCACGTACTGGGTATGGCCTGACGTGGCACCCTTGATCCACTGTTCACCGCGGGAGCGCGAATAGTAGGTCGCCTCACGGGTTTCCAGAGTCCGCGCCAACGCGTCGTCGTCCATCCACGCGACCATCAGCACCTGGCCGGTGCCGCGCTCCTGCACCACCGCCGCGAACAGCCCGTTGGCATCGCGCTTGAGTCGCGACGCGAGGCCCGCGTCCAGTGCGCTCATCTCACGACAATCCCTTCTGCCGCCATCGCCGCCTTGACCTGGTTGATGGTCAGCTCGCGGAAATGGAACACGCTCGCTGCCAGCACGGCGTCGGCACCTGCAACAACTGCGGGCGCGAAATGTTCCGGCGCACCCGCGCCGCCGCTGGCGATCACGGGGACGTTGACCGCCCCGCGCACCGCGGTGATCATCGGCAGGTCGAAACCCGCTTTGGTGCCGTCGAAGTCCATCGAGTTCAACAGGATCTCGCCGACACCGAGTTCGGCTCCCCTGGTTGCCCATTCGATGGCGTCGATACCCGTACCCCGCCGCCCGCCGTGCGTGGTGACCTCCCAGCCAGACGGCGTCGGCTCCTGATCCTGCGGCACGGTCCGCGCGTCGACGGACAGCACGATGCATTGCGAACCGAACTGACGCGACAACTCCGCCAGCAGTTCCGGCCTGGCAATGGCGGCGGTGTTGACCGCGACCTTGTCCGCGCCTGCACGCAACAACACGTCGACATCGCCGACCGACCGCACACCGCCACCCACCGTCAGCGGGATGAACACCTGCTCGGCGGTTCGCTTGACGACCTCGAGCATGGTGGCCCGCCCCGCAGAGGACGCGGTGACGTCCAAAAACGTCAGTTCGTCGGCACCCTCGGCGTCGTATGCGGCCGCCAGTTCGACGGGATCACCCGCGTCACGGAGGTTCTCGAAGTTCACGCCCTTGACGACCCGACCGTCATCGACGTCCAGGCAGGGAATGATGCGAACCGCAAGGTCCATCTAGAAGTCCTCCGGAGCGCCGACTGACTGCAACAATTCGAGTAGTTCCGCGTGTACGCCGGGGGCGCCGGCGAGCGCCGAGCGCGATTCGGTGGTCCAGTCGCTGCCGTCAAGGTTGGTGACGATGCCGCCCGCTGCCCGCACCAGTGCGACGCCCGCAGCGTGGTCCCACACGTGCGCACCGAAACTGATGGCGCCGCCGAGGATCCCGGACGCGGTGTAGGCGAAGTCGACGCCGGTGGCGCCGTGCATCCGCATGCGCGAGCACTTGCGGCTGAGGCTTTCGATCACCGCGAGGCGGTAGCGTCCGGGTACCCTGCCGCGTGAATCGACGTTGAACGTACTCACCCCGACAATCGATTCGGACAACTTCACGGTCTGTAGCGTCGGCTGCTCAACATTGTTGCTGCGAAACGGTTTACCCACGACACCGGTGAATCGTTCACCCGTGAACGGAAGCCATGTCAGCCCCGCGACGGGTTCGCCGTCGCGCATCAGGCCCAGCAGAATGGCCGCCATCGGCGACCCGGCCGCATAGTTGAACGTTCCGTCGATCGGATCGAGCACCCATACGAGCGGCGAATCGACGTCGGCGCCGCCGAACTCCTCGCCGTGCACCTCGATCCCGGTCTCACGGCGCAGCGCCTCGACCACCTGGCGTTCGATCGCGAGGTCTACTTCGGTGGCGAAGTCGTTGCCCTTCTTCTGGACTGCCGAATCAGCACGGTGACCTTCGATGAACGGTTTGGCCGCATCGTCGAGGATCTTGGTGGCCACGGCGACCAGTCCATCGAGGTCCGCCGTATCGAGGGCCATTTACTGTGCCACCGCCGCGAGCGCCTCGGGAAGCGTGAACCGCCCCGCGTACAACGCCTTTCCGACGATCGCGCCCTCCACACCACGGTCGGTCAGGGTCGCGATCGCCCGCAGATCGTCCAGGCTGGAGACTCCGCCCGACGCGATCACGGGTGCGTTGGTGCGATCGGTGACCTTCCCAAGCAACTCGAGGTTCGGCCCGTTGAGCGTGCCGTCCTTGGTCACGTCGGTGACGACGAAGCGCGTACACCCCTCGCGGTCAAGGCGTTCCAGCACGTCCCACAGGTCACCGCCGTCGGTTTCCCAGCCGCGGCCGCGCAGGCGGTGGTCGTCGCCGTCGATCTTCACGTCGAGTCCGACGGCCACCTTGTCTCCGTGCTCGGCGACGGCCTTCGCGCACCACTGCGGATTCTCCAGCGCCGCCGTGCCGAGGTTCACCCGCGCGCAGCCGGTGGCCAGCGCTGCCGCCAGCGACTCGTCGTCCCGTATCCCGCCGGACAGTTCCACCGCGACGTCGAGCCTGCCGACGACCTCGGCGAGCAGTTCACGGTTGTTGCCCCTGCCGAACGCGGCGTCGAGGTCGACCAGGTGGATCCACTCCGCGCCATCACGCTGCCAGGTCATCGCGGCATCGAGCGCGGAACCGTACTCGGTTTCGCTGCCGGCCTTTCCCTGCATGAGGCGAACGGCGCGGCCCTCGACCACGTCAACGGCGGGAAGCAGTATCAATCTCACGGCCGTCAACCTAGAGCCCCTCAACCCAATTGCCCAAAAGCGATGCCCCGGCGTCGCCGCTCTTCTCCGGGTGGAACTGGGTCGCGGACAGCGGTCCGTCCTCCACCGCGGCGAGGAACGGGACCGTGTGGGTGGCCCACGTCAACTTCGCATCCGGGCTGCCTTCCCACTGCTGAGCGGCATAGGAGTGCACGAAGTAGAACCGCGTGTCGGGGTCCAGCCCCTTGAACAGGCGGGTCTCTTCGGGTGCGTCCACGACGTTCCAGCCCATGTGCGGGATCACCGGGGCGTCCAGCCGGATCACCGAGCCGGGCCATTGACCGCAGCCGGTGCTCTCCACACCGAACTCGACGCCGCGCGCGAACAGGATCTGCATTCCGACGCACACTCCGAGCACCGGGCGGCCCTGGGTCACCCGTTCGGCGATGATCTTCTCCCCGCCGATCTGGCGCAGCCCGGTCATGCACGCCTCAAAGGCGCCGACGCCCGGCACGACCAGACCGTCGGCATTCGCCGCCGCATCGGCGTCGGCAGTCACCTCGACGTCCGCACCCGTACGCTCCAGCGCGCGCTGAGCCGATCGCAAATTGCCGGAGCCATAGTCGAGGATGACGACTTTGGCTGTCACAGTGCGCCTTTCGTCGACGGCACTCCCGTGACACGTGGATCGAACTCGACGGCCTGGCGCAGCGCACGCGCGACGGCCTTGTATTCCGCCTCGGTGATGTGGTGCGGGTCGCGGCCGTACAGCACCCGCACGTGCAGCGCGATCCGCGCGTTCATCGCGATGGTTTCGAACACGTGGCGGTTGACCACGGTGTGGTACGGCGCCTCGGATCCCGCGATGGTGAAGTGCAACATGTGATCCGGTTCGCCCGTGTGCACGCAGTACGGCCGTCCCGACACATCGACCGCGGCGTGCGCGAGCGATTCGTCCATGGGGATCCAGGCGTCACCGAAGCGACGGATGCCCCTCTTGTCGCCCAACGCCTGACCCAGTGCCTGCCCGAGCACGATCGCGGTGTCCTCGATCGTGTGGTGGCCCTCGATCTCGACGTCACCCTTGGCGCGCACGGTCAGATCGAAACTCGCGTGGCTGCCCAGCGCCGTCAGCATGTGATCGAAGAACGGCACACCGGTTTCGACGCTGACGTTGCCGGTGCCATCGAGGTCGAGTTCGACCACGATGTCCGACTCCTTGGTCTTGCGTTCGATCTTCGCGATGCGGGACGTGGTCACTGTGCTCCTATGGATACGAGTTCGGTAGCCGCCAGCCGTGCGCTGACCTCGAGCAGCGCATCGTTCTCTTCGGCGAGTCCGGTGGTGGCGCGCAGGAAGCCGGGGACGCCGACGTCGCGGATGAGGACCCCGGCGTCGAGATAGCGCTGCCACGTCGCGGGTGCGTCGGCGAACTCGCCGAACAGCACGAAGTTGGCATCGCTGTCGATGACGCGAAAGCCCATGCGGGTCAGCCCTTCTGAGACCCGTTCGCGCTCCGCGATGAGTTTGGCGACGCTGCCGAGGGTGTCGTCGGCGTGGCGGAGCGCGGCGCGGGCGGCCGCCTGGGTGACCACCGAAAGGTGATACGGCAGCCGTACCAGCAGCATCGCGTCGATCACCGCGGGAGCGGCGATGAGATAGCCCAGCCGTCCACCGGCGAACGCGAACGCCTTGCTCATGGTGCGGGTGACGACGAGCCTGCTCGGATAATCGTCGATGAGGTTGACCGCGCTGAGCTGACTCGAGAACTCGCCGTAGGCCTCGTCGACGATGAGTACGCCGGTGGACATCGCCTCCAGCACGCGTCGCAGGTCGTCAAGTGAAATGCTCTGTCCCGACGGGTTGTTCGGGCTGGCAAGGAACACGACGTCAGGCGTGTGCTCCTTGATCGCCTGCACGGCGACGTCGACGTCGAGGCTGAAGTCGTCGGCGCGGTTCGCGACGAGCCATTGGGTCTGCGTCCCGTCGGAGATGATCGGGTGCATCGAGTACGACGGGACGAATCCGATGGCGCTGCGTCCAGGGCCGCCGAAGGCCTGCAGCAGCTGCTGCAGGATCTCGTTGGAACCGTTTGCCGCCCAGAGGTTCTCGACATCGAGAGAGACACCGGTCTGCGCGCTCAGATACGCGGCGAGGTCGGTGCGCAGCGCGACCGCATCGCGATCGGGATAACGATGCAGCTGCCCCGCGGCCGCCCGGACCGATTCGGTCACGTCGTCGATCAGAGCCTTCGTCGGGGGGTGCGGGTTCTCGTTGGTGTTCAGTCGCACCGGCACTTGCAGCTGTGGCGCACCGTACGGCGACTTACCGCGCAGGTCTTCGCGCAGCGGCAGGTCGTCCAGCGTCACCGTCTTACCCAGCGTCACCGTTCGAACCTCCGCCTGACCGCTTCGCCGTGCGCCGGCAGATTCTCGGCCTTGGCGAGGGTGATCACATGTCCTGACACGTCTTTGAGCGCCGCCTCGTCGTAGTCGACGACGTGGATGCCGCGCAGGAACGTCTGCACGGACAGCCCGCTGGAGTGTCTGGCGCAGCCGGCGGTGGGCAGCACGTGGTTGGAGCCGGCGCAGTAGTCGCCCAGGCTCACCGGAGAGTAGGCGCCGACGAATATCGCACCGGCGGAACGAATTCGGCCGGCTACGTTGCGAGCGTCGACGGTCTGGATCTCCAGGTGCTCGGCCGCATAGGCGTTGACGGTGCGTATGCCAGCGTCGAGGTCATCGACCAGGACGGTCGCGGACTGCTTACCGCTCAGAGCCGCCGCCACCCGTTCGCGGTGGACCGTGGTCTCCAGCTGATTCGCCAGTTCTTTGTCGGTGGCGTCGGCCAGCTCGGTGCTCGTGGTGACCAGCACGCTGGATGCCATCTCGTCGTGCTCGGCCTGGCTGATCAGGTCGGCGGCCACGTGCACTGGGTCCGCCGTGTGATCGGCGAGGATCGCGATCTCGGTCGGACCTGCCTCTGCGTCGATTCCGACCTGCGAACGGCAGATCCGCTTGGCCGCGGTGACCCAGATGTTGCCCGGGCCGGTGATCATGTCGACCGGGGCCAGCTCGGTCCCGTCGGTGTCGGTGCCGCCGAACGCGAGCAGCGCGACGGCCTGCGCGCCTCCGACGGCCCACACCTCGTCGACACCCAGGAGCCGCGCTGCGGCCAGGATGGTGGGATGCGGTAGGCCATCGAACTGTGCCTGCGGCGGGCTGGTGATCACCAGCGAGTCGACGCCGGCGGTCTGGGCCGGCACGACGTTCATGACCACACTCGACGGGTAGACGGCGTTGCCGCCAGGGACGTAGAGGCCGACACGCTCGACCGGAACCCACCGTTCGGTCACGGTGGCGCCGGGGCCGAGTGTCGTCGTGGTGTCGGTACGGCGTTGGTCGGCGTGCACCGCGCGGGCGCGTTCGATCGCTACCTCGAGCGCGGCGCGGACATCAGCCGGCAGGTCGTCGAGCGCGCCCTGCAGTCGAGATGGAGGCTCGCGTACCTGCGCGGGCCGTACACCGTCGAACGATTCGCCGAACTCCAGAGCGGCTTCGGCGCCCCGCGCGGCCACCGCCTCGACGATGGGGCGGACCGT
>Ga0075363_100000512_pt1 | contig 12430 bp, 12 predicted proteins | sample EndMetdeltDD1763_FD_71470 | JGI IMG/M metagenome (GOLD analysis project Ga0075363, IMG submission 71470) | Populus endosphere microbial communities from Tennessee, USA - Endosphere MetaG P. deltoides DD176-3 | ecosystem: Host-associated > Plants > Roots > Endosphere | place: USA: Tennessee...
GCGCCGGGGTAGTCACCGGTGTTGGACAGCAGCTCGCGGGTCATCGACGACATCGTGATGCTCATCTGCTCGAGCTCGCCGATGCCCTCCTCGCGCATGATCCTCTTGGCCGCGCTGACGACGGGGAGGTAGTTCCACCCGAACGAGATGACCAGGTGCCGCTGGCGCTCCGCGGCGAGCTCGGTCAGGTCCCAGGCGTCCTCGGGGTGGATCGTGACGGGCTTCTCGCACATCACGTGGGCCCCCGACTCGAGCGCGGCCCGGGCGTGCTCGTGGTGCAGGCCCGACGGGCTGGCGACCACACAGATGTCGACGCCGGCGTCGACGACGTCGCGGTAGTCCTCCGACGCGATCCGGAACCCGTACTCGTCCTTGATCTTGGCGAGGAGCTCCGGTCCCTTGCGGGCCACGGCGACGAACTCGACGTCCGGGTGCTTGGCGAGGTTGGGGAGGTGGGAGGCCACCGTCCAGCTGCCCGCACCGATCACGCCGACCTTGATCTTGCTCATGTCTGTGCCGCCTTCGTTGTCAGTGAGTGGGTCGCGTCGCTGGTACGCCGGCTCAGCTCTCGCCGACGAGCCGGAGCCGGAGCTGGTCGAAGCCGACGGCGGCGAGCAGGAGCGACCCGCGGGCCACGTCCTGCCAGAACGAGTCGACGCTCATCAGGGTCAGGCCGTTGTTGAGCACCCCCAGCAGGAGCACACCGAGCAGGGTGCCGAGCACGGTGCCCCGGCCACCCGCGAGGCTCGCGCCGCCGAGGATGACGGCGGTGACGACCGACAGCTCGAGGCCGTTGGCGGCCTCCGGCGACGCGGCCGCGAGCTGGGACACGAGGATGAGGCCGCCCACGGTGACCGCGAGGCCGGACAGCAGGAAGCCGATGAACACCGCGCGGGCGCTGCGGATCCCGGCGAGCCGCGCGGCGATCGAGTTCGACCCGATCGCGTACATGCTGCGGCCGTAGACGGTGAAGCGCATGACCAGGGCGGTCACGATCATCGTGAGCAGGAAGATGAAGACCGGCCAGGGCACGTCGAAGACGGGACGGCCGTTGCCGAGCTCGTTGAAGCCCGGGAGCAGAAGCGTCTGTCCCTCGGCGATCACCTGGCCGAGGCCGCGCAGGATCGCGAGCATGGCCAGGGTGGTGATCAGCGCGTTGATCTTGAGCACGGTGACGCAGAACCCGTTGACCACGCCGATCGCGAGGCCGGCCAGCAGGCTGAGCAGCACCGCCTGCGGGATGTCGTAGTGGTCGGCCGACCACGCCATGACGACCCCGATGAACGCCGCTCCCGAGCCCACCGACAGGTCGAACTGGCCGGCGACGAGCAGCAGCGTCGCCGGCGCCGCGATGATGCCGATGACCGAGGCGCTGACCAGGACGTTGAGCAGGTTGTCGCTGGTGAGGAAGTACTCGGACTTGATCGAGAAGAAGACCATCAACGCGACCAGCACCAGCGCGAGCGCGAAGGTCTCGGGCACGCTCCGCCGGCGGCGCGCCGGGGTCGCGGCGACGGTCGGTTCCACGGTGGCGGTCAACTCATCCTCCTGCTGCTGCTAGTAGCTTGACGGTGCTGATGTCGGCGTCACCGAGCTCGGCGACCAGCCGGCCGCGGGCCATCACCAGGGCCCGGTCGGCGACCTGGACGGCCTCCTCGTAGTCGGAGGTGACGACCAGGATCGCGCAGCCGTCGGCGGCGAGCTTGCGCACCGCGGCGTAGATCTCCTGCCGGGCGCCGACGTCGACACCCCGGGTGGGCTCCACGAGCACCAACGGGTCGGACGAGCGCTCCAGCCACCGGCCGAGAAGGACCTTCTGCTGGTTGCCGCCCGACAGGTTGCCGATCGGCTGCGTGGACGGGCGTACTGCCTTGATGTTGAGCCGGTCCTTCCAGCGGCCGTAGGCGCGCGCCTCGCGGGACCGGTCGATCAGGGTGCGCAGCCACGCGAGCCGCGACCACGACGCGATGGCCAGGTTCTCCGCGACCGGGCGGTTCAGCAGGATGCCCTCGCGCTTGCGGTCTGGCGGCAGGTAGCCCACGCCGTGGGCGATCGCGTCCCTGAGGCCCCGCAGCTTCGCCGGGCTGCCCGAGAGGCGGAGCGTCCCGGTCGTGATGGGGCGGAGCCCGAAGCACAGCTCGGCCACCTGGTTGGTGCCGCTCCCGAGCTTGCCGTAGAGGCACACGACCTCGCCGCGGCGTACCTCGAACGACACGTCTCTCACCTGCTCGTCGATGCCCACGCCCTCGAGCTCGATGACCGGCTCGCCGAGCGGCTCGGTGCTGGGCGCGGGCCGCTGCACCTCGCCGATGTCGCGGCCGACCATGGCCTGGACCAGCTCGCGGCGGTTGACCGATGCGGTCTCCTCGACCAGCGCGACATCGCCGTTGCGCAGGACCTGCACCCGGTCGGCCAGCTCGGCGACCTCGTCGAGGCGGTGGGTGATGTAGATGATGCAGACCCCGGTGTCACGGAGCCGCCGCACCCAGGCGAACAGCCGGTCGACCTCCTGCTGGGAGAGCGCGGCGGTCGGCTCGTCGAGCACGAGGACCCGGGCGCTGTCGGCCAGGGCCCGGGCGATCTCGACGACCTGGCGCTCGCCCACCCGCAGCGTGCCGACCGGGGCCGCCGGGTCGATGTCGACGCCCATCTGGTCCAGGACGCTCTTGGCCCGGGCATGGAGCTTGCGCCAGCTGACCACGCCGCCCCGGCCGGGCCAGCGGCCGAGGCTGATGTTCTCGGCCACCGTCAGGGGACCGGCGTCCTGGAACTCCTGGTGGATCATCCGGATCCCGAGCCGGCGGGCGCTCACGGGCGTCAGCGAGGTGTGGGTCTCCCCGTCGACCTCGATGGTGCCCTCGTCGGCCTGGTAGTCGCCGGCGAGGATCTTCACGAGCGTGGACTTCCCGGCCCCGTTCTCGCCGAGCAGTGCCAGCACGCTGCCGCCCGAGGCGTCGAGGTCCACCCCATGGAGAACCTCGACGCCTCCGAACGACTTCCTGATCCCGCGCAGTGCGAGCGTGACTCCTGACATTTCCTCGCCTGTCGCGTCGGTTCAGATCCTCGGTCGCCCGAGGACGGGCTTACTGCGGGTAGTACTCGTCGATGTTGTCCTTGCTGATGAACACGTGCTCGGTGAGCAGCTCAGCCGGGACATCCTCGCCGTTGATCAGCTTGATGATCGCCGGGATCCCGATGTTGCCGTAGCCCTCCGGGAAGTACGCCGAGTCGCCGATCCAGTTCGGGTTCTCCCGGATGCCGGTCCACGACGTGGGGTCCGCGCCGGACGACGTCATCCAGATGTCGCCCTCCCGGCCCTGTGCCTTGGCCGCGGCGATCACGCCGAGCGCGATGTCGTCGTTGACCGAGGTCACCGCGATCCGCTTGGCGTCGGGCAGGGCGGTCAGGGTGTCCGCGAACACCTGGCGGCCGTTGTCGGTGGTGCCCTCGGCGTCGACGTGCCGCATCTTGTCCTCGGGGATGGGCCCGCAGATGTTCTCGAAGCCCTTGATGGCGCTGTCGGAACGCAGCTTGGTGACCGCACCGGCGGCGGGGACCTCGAGCGAGACGAAGGCGTCGTACTCACAGTTGAACTCGGACTTGAAGTAGTTGCCGAGACCCTCGCCGTTGGTGACGCCGGCCTGCTCGTTGTTGGCACCCATGAAGGTGACCTCGCACGGAGCCTGGTGGATGTCGATCGCGATCACCGGGACGTCGGGACCGGCCGCGCAGATCTGCTCGGCGGCACCTTCGTCGAGCTGGAAGTTCAAGATGCCCTGGACCTCTTGGGTCTTGAACGTGCGAGCGCACTCGAGTGCCTTCGCGGCGTCGAGCTGGGAGTCGCAGAAGAGGAGCTCGACCCCGGCCTCGTCGGCCGCCTTCTTGATCCCGTCCGAGACGATCTTGACGAACGGCAGCGAGTCGCCGAGGGAGATGTAGCCCACCTTCATGCCCTCGCCGCTGCCCTCCGTGACGGCGCCCTCGTTCGTCGGCGTGGGGGTAGCCACGGGCTGCCCGGAGCTGTCGTCGTCCTTGCCGTCGTCGTCCGAGCTTCCGCATGCGCTCAGCGCCATGGCCAGCACGAGTGCCGCGCCGGTCGCCGCCACGCGGATCCTGTTTCCGCCCATGGCCAACCCTTTCGTTTAATTCCTGGAACCCTTTCCAGAACGTGGGCGCACCATAGCGTGACGACGACCACAAGTGTCAAGGGTCCGCGCCGAGTTCAGGCGTGAACGGCCTCTCTCGAGGGGGAGCTGACCACGGAAACTCTTTGGAAACGATCCCTGATAGCCCTGTCCACGGCTCTCCGGTTGCTCTAGCATCACGGCTCCACAGTGCTGGACCGGCACCCTCCGAGGCGGCCGGCCGGACCGACGACGAGGACGGACGCCATGGAGCGAATCTGCTTCACCTTCGAGATCTACGAGGGCCAGGAGGCCGAGTACAAGAAGCGTCACGACGAGATCTGGCCCGAGCTCGTCACCGCGATCAAGGACGCGGGCTTCTCCAACTACTCGCTCTTCCGGCGCGGCCAGCAGATCGTCGCGTACGCCGAGTGCGAGCCCGATGTCGAGACCGCGTTCGCCGCCCTCGCGCCGCACGAGGCGAACGCCCGGTGGTCGGCCTGGTTCGAGGACGTGATCGTGAGCCTGACCGACGAGAACGGCGAGCTGGCCAAGCTCGAGGAGGTCTGGCACCTCGACTGAGCCCGGCCGGCTCCGACCCCGGTCGCCGGGCGAACCCACTGGACCAGCACCCGAGGAGGAAGGCCGTGCGCAGCACGATCGCCGTCGTGCACCCCTACTGGGACTTCTGGGAGGCCTCCGTCGACGCCGACCTCCGGGCCGACCGGAGGCAGCTGCTGGCCCGGGCGGTCGACGCGCTCGCCCCGCACCACGACATCCTCCTCTCCGAGCTGGTGGCGTCCCCCGAGGAGGCGGCGGGTGTCGGCGAGCGGGTGGCCGGGGCGGACGCGCTGGTCCTGGTCAGCACGATGGCGGCACCCTCGGGGACCGCGGCAGGGCTGCTCGACCGGGTGCCCGACCTGCCGGTGGTGGTCTGGGCCCTGCACGGCGAGCAGGCCTTCCCCGCGCACTTCACCCACTCCGACATCACCACCCGGGGGGCCACCGTCGGCGGGCCGATGATCACGAGCGCCCTCGCTCGAGCCGGCCGCCACTTCGACGTGGTCCTCACCCATGTCGACGCACCTGCGGCGGCGCTGGACGCCGTGCGGTGTGCGGCGGCAGCCGGCCTGATCCGGAGATCCCGCCTCCTCCGGATCGGGCCGGTGATGCCGGGCTACACGAGCGTCGACGCGACCGACGACGACCTCGCGGGGATCGGCATGAGCTCGGTGACCGTCGCGCCGGGCGAGCTGCGCGACCGGGCCGGCCTCGTTGACGGCGACCGGGTGCGCGCGCTGACGGCAGAGGTCGAGGCCGAGTTCGACGTCGACCCCGCGGTGTCACCGGTCGCCCTCGAGCGAGCCGTCCGGGTGGAGGCGGCCCTCGCCGACCTCATGGACGAGACGGCGACGACGCACGGGGCGTTCAACTGCCACATCCCCGAGCTCCGGTTCGGTCCCGAGGTGGGGATCGCGCCCTGTCTGGCGCTGGGCCGGCTCACCACCGGCGGCCGTCCGTGGACCTGTGCCGGCGACGTCGTGACCTCCGTGGCGATGCTGACCCTGAAGGCCCTCGGCCGCCCGAGCCTCTACCACGAGGTCGAGGCGGTGGACTGGGACCGCGACGAGGTGATCCTGGCCAACACCGGCGAGCACGACCTCGGCCTGTGCTCCGGGCGGCCGCGCCTGGTCCCCGACGTCTGGTACGAGCACGACCCGCTGGTCAGCGCCTGCGCGGAGTTCACACCCGACCCCGGCCCGGCCTCGCTGGTCGGTTTCGTCCTGGCGGGGGGCCCGCGCTGGGTCGTCGCGGAGGGGGAGTTCACCGGGACCTCGGCCCCCGGCACGGGCACGCCGAACGCCGGCTTCCGGTTCGCCGCCGGTCCGGTCGACCAGGCGTGGACGGACTGGGCGAGGGCCGGGGTCACCCATCACTCGGCGGCCACCGACGCGCACGTCGGCGCCGACGTCGCGCGGGTCGCGCGCCACCTGGGCGGCTCGACGGTCCTGGTCTGACCGCGCGCTCCCGGAGTCGTCCGCGCCGTGTCGGCACCGCCGGCGGAAACCGCGTCGGCCCGGGCCGGACGCCGCCCGTACGCTTCCTCGCATGATCTCCCGGATGTCGTCCCTGTTCGTGCGCACTCTGCGCGACGACCCCGCGGACGCCGAGGTCCCGAGCCACAAGGTCCTGGTGCGCGCCGGCTACATCCGCCGCGCAGCGCCCGGCATCTACTCCTGGCTGCCGCTCGGCCTCAAGGTGCTGCGCAAGATCGAGAACATCATCCGCGAGGAGATGGACGGCATCGGCGCCCAGGAGCTGTCGTTCCCCGCGCTGCTGCCGCGGGCTCCCTACGAGGCCACCGGCCGGTGGACCGAGTACGGCGACGGCATCTTCCGGCTCCAGGACCGCAAGGGTGACGACTACCTGCTCGGGCCGACGCACGAGGAGATGTTCACGCTCGTCGTGAAGGACCTCTACTCGTCCTACAAGGACCTGCCGCTGTCGATCTACCAGATCCAGACGAAGTACCGCGACGAGGCGCGTCCCCGCGCGGGCCTGCTCCGTGGGCGCGAGTTCACGATGAAGGACTCCTACTCCTTCGACGTCGACGACGTCGGCCTCGACGCGAGCTACCTGGCGCACCGCAACGCCTACATCCGGATCTTCGACCGGCTCGGTTTCGAGTACGTCATCGTCAAGGCCGAGGCCGGCGCGATGGGCGGCTCGAAGTCCGAGGAGTTCCTGGCCAAGGCATCCGTCGGCGAGGACACCTACGTCCGCTGCGACCACTGCGACTACGCCGCCAACGTCGAGGCCGTGGACTCCCCGGCACCCGCCGCCACGTCGTACGACGGTCTCCCGGCCGCGCACGCCGAGGACACCCCGGACACGCCGACCATCGACACCCTCGTCGCGCACCTCGACGAGGCCTTCCCGCGCGCAGACCGGGGCTGGACCGCGGCGGACACCCTCAAGAACGTGGTCTTCCTGCTGACCCACCCGGACGGGACCGAGGAGGCCCTCGCGATCGGCCTGCCCGGCGACCGCGAGGTCGATGCGAAGCGCCTCGAGTCCAAGCTCGGCGAGGGCGTGAAGTTCGAGCCTTTCGGCGAGAAGGAGTTCGCGGCCCGTCCGTCGCTGGCCAAGGGCTACATCGGACCCGGTGCGCTGGGCGAGGAGAAGCCGGCCGGCGTCCGCTTCCTCGTCGACCCGCGCGTGGTCGACGGCACCAGCTGGGTGACCGGTGCGGACGTCACCGGCAGCCACGTGCTCGACCTCGTCGCGGGCCGGGACTTCACCGCTGACGGCGTCATCGACGTCGCCGAGGTGCGCGAGGGCGACCCCTGCCCGGTCTGCTCGGCCACCGACGGCGGCACGCTGCACCTGGCCCGCGGCATCGAGATGGGCCACATCTTCCAGCTCGGCCGGAAGTACGCCGAGGCTCTCGACCTCCAGGTCCTCGACGAGAACGGCAAGCTCGTCACGGTGACCATGGGCTCCTACGGCATCGGTCCCTCGCGCGCGGTCGCCGCGATCGCCGAGGGCACGCTCGACGAGCTCGGTCTCTGCTGGCCGCGCAACGTGGCGCCGTACGACGTGCACGTGGTCGCCGCGGGCAAGGACGAGGAGCTCTTCACCGCGGCGGAGCGGCTGGCGCAGGAGCTGTCCGCGGCCGGTGTCGACGTGCTCTACGACGACCGCTCCGGCAAGTCCGCGAGCCCCGGCGTGAAGTTCAAGGACGCCGAGCTGATCGGCGTCCCGACCATCGTCGTCGTCGGCAAGGGCCTGGCCGACGGCAACGTCGAGGTCAAGGACCGCCGTACCGGGGAGCGGACCGAGGTCGCCGTCGACCACGCCGTCGACCACCTGGTGAAGCTCGTCCGCGCCTGAGCCTGAATCCGGCCGACGTCCGACCTGGGTAGGACGCGGCTCGTCGGCTCAGCCGCGAGGATCTCGTCATGGAGCACATCGACCTGCCCGCGGGGACGATCCACTACCGGGCGTACGGACCGGAGGACGGGCAGCCGGTCGTGTTCGTGCACGGGTTCCTCGTCGACACCGACCTGTGGTCGGACGTGCCCGAGCGGCTGGCCGCGGCCGGCTACCGGACCTATGCCCCGACCTGGCCGCTGGCGTCGCACACCACGGCGATGACGCCTGGCACCGACCTGTCACCCCGCGGCGTCGCCCGGGTCGTGCTGTCGTTCCTGGAGGCGCTGGACCTCACCGACGTGGTGCTGGTGGGCAGTGACACCGGGGGAGCGGTGAGCCAGCTCCTGCTCGACGAGGACGCCTCGCGCATCGGCCGGCTGGTGCTGACCAACTGCGACGCGTTCGACACCTTCCCGCCGTTCCCGTTCGACCGGCTGTTCCAGCTGGCCCGGCACGAGCGGGTGGCGCGCGCCGTGCTCCAGACGATGCGGTGGTCGTGGCTGCGCAACAGCAAGCTCGGGTTCGGGTGGCTGGTCCGGCGAGCGCTGGCCCGGGAGGAGAGCCGGGCCTGGATCACGCCGTACCTCACCGACGCCGGCGTACGCCGCGACGTCACCGCGTTCGCCCGCGGCTGGACCGGTGCCGAGCTGGAGGAGTCGGCGCGCTGGCTCGCCCGGTTCGAGCAGCCGGTGCTGGTCTGCTGGGGGCTCGACGACCCCTTCTTCAAGCCGCGCCTCGGGCGGCAGCTGGTCGGGACGTTCCCGGACGCGACCCTCGTCGACTTCCCCGGCGCGCGCACGTTCGTCTCCCTCGACCAGCCGGAGAGGCTCGCGCAGGAGGTCCTCGCCTGGCTGGCCTGAACGGGTCTACGTTGCCGACATGCTGGTCGAGCTCTACGAGCGGTGGCTGCACCAGTTGTGGGGCGCTGGCGACTACGCGGTCGCCGACGAGCTGTTCCACGAGGACGTGGTCGACCACAACACGGTCCCCGGCCAGCCGCCGGGTCGCGCCGGCCAGGTGTGGGCTGCCCGGCAGGTCCGCACCGCCGTACCGGACTGTGCCTTCACCCTCGACGTGTGCTTCGCCGACGGCGACCTGGTCACCGGCCGCTGGACGATGACCGGCACGCACACCGGCCCGCTCGAGATGATGGGGCTGCCGCCGACCGGCCGGCCCGTGACGATGTCCGGCCAGGAGATCTTCCGGGCCCGGGACGGCCGGTTCGCCGAGGTCTGGCACGCGGAGGACATCGGCACGTTCATGCGCACGCTCGACCTCGAGCCGCCTCCGGTGGTGCTCCGGCTGGCGGCGAAGCGGTCCGCCCGCGCTTACCGGAAGCAGCAGCGCCGGAAGTAGTGTCCGGGCCGTGCCCACGCAGCCAGTCCCCGTCGAGGCCGTCATCTTCGACTGGGGCGGGACCCTGACCGCCTGGCACGACATCGACTTCCACGCCGAGTCGCTGGCTCTCGCCCAGGCGGTCGTCAACGTCGACCACGGCATCGAGGTCAGCCGGCAGCGGCTGCACGAGGCGGGCAGCGTCATCTGGGGGCGCTCCCGCGACCACCAGCGCAGCGCGACGGTCGCCGACCTGTTCGCCGAGGCCGGCCTCGACCACGACCCCGACCTGCTGACGGCCTACTACGACTTCTGGGAGCCGCACACGGTCACCGATGCCGACGTGCGCCCGACCTGGGAGGCGCTGCGCGCCGACGGCATCAAGGTGGGGGTGCTCTCGAACACGATCTGGCCGCGCTCCTTCCACGAGGGGATCTTCGAGCGGGACGGCGTCCTCGACCTGGTCGACGGCGACGTCTACACGAGCGAGATCCCGTGGACCAAGCCGTCCCCGCATGCGTTCGCGGCGGCCATGCAGGCGGTGGGCGTCACGAACCCGGCCTGTTGCGTCTACGTCGGTGACCGGCTGTTCGACGACATCTGGGGTGCCAAGCACGCGGGGATGCACGCGATCCACGTCCCGCACAGCGACATCCCGCCGGAGCAGGTGGGCCACTCCGTGGGCACCCCGGACGCGGTCGTGCAGCGGTTGACCGAGATCCCGGGGATCGTCCGCAGCTGGGCCTGACGCCGCGCCGGATCGGGGCCACTTCTGCAAGAAGTTGCAATGCAGAAGTCTGCGGTGGAGGTCGTCTCGCGTTTGCCGTGGGCGTCGGCGAGAGTTCTTCTCGGAACGACAGACGGAGGGCGGCTGGCCCTCCGGTCAGCGGTCCGCGTACTCGCCGGCTCCGGGGAACATCTCGGGAGTGCCTCGGAACCCGAGCTCGCGGACCGCTGCGTCGTTCAGGGCGGTCACTGCCCACTCCCGGCGCTCGGCCGTCGTGCCGGCCACGGCCGTCGCGTAGACCGCCGCGCAGGCCCGCTCGAGCGCGAGCGCCGCGCCGGTCACGCCGTCCGCGGTCTCGAGACCGCCGGGCACCTCGTACGCCGTCGCGGCCGGCGCCGGGGTGGCGCCGTCGGCGGCGACCAGTCCGGTCAGCTCGTCGCGCCGCGCGCGGTGCACGTCGTACGACGCGCGCAGTGCGGCGTACAGGTCCGGCGTCCCCGACTCCGAGGTGCGTGCGCCGAGCACGCCGTAGACGTAGAGCGCGGCGTGCTCGTTGGCGAGGACGTCGTTCAGGGTCTCGACCTCGGTCACGAGGGCCTCCCATCCGTGGCAGGGGCGGGCAGTGCGGCCAGGTGCTGGGAGACCGACGCGGACATCGACGCCAGCAGCCGGGCGAGCGCGCCGCTCTGGACGCCACCGGCGAGGTCGGCAAGGGACTTCTGGAGCGTGCCCTCCTGCGCCAGCAGGTAGGCCAGCGCCTCCGCGGCGGTGCCGTCGACGGGCGCCATGGGCGGGATCTCGTCGCCGTCGGGCGCCGGGAGGACCTCGAGGTGGGCCCGGTGCATCCGCGCGAGGGGTTGCAGCCGGGCGCGCAGCCGGGGGAAGGCCTTGCGGGTGTCGTCGACGACGCGGCCCATGGTCGCGAGCCGGTGGCCGACGTAGTCCGCGATCTGCTGGTCGGAGTCCGGCTCCGACGATGTCGTCGCGGTCGGCGAGGCGGTCGGGGTGGGCTCGTCCTCGGGCGGCCGCAGGTCGTCGACGTCGCAGGCCGAGAGGGCGGCGAGGCCGAGCGCCCCCGCCAGCACCCCACGACGCCCCAGCACGGCCTCAACCTATCTCCGGGCTATCTGCCGGGGCGGAGCCGCTATCGTGGCGAGAACCCACAACTGCACGTCACAACAGCACAGGAGGTCCACCGCGATGGCCGCCACTGCCGACGCCGTCCGGGAGCAGATCGAGCGAGAGCTCGAGGGGCCCCTGCGTGCGCTCGACCTGGACGTCGAGGCGGTGGAGCTGACTCCGGCGGGCAAGCGGCGGATCCTGCGGGTCGCCGTCGACGGCGACAACGGGGTCACCCTCGACGACGTCGCCGACGCCACCAAGCGGGTCTCCGAAGTGCTCGACGGCAGCGACGTCATGGGCGAGCAGCCCTACACGCTCGAGGTGACCTCGCGGGGCGTCGACCGGCCCCTGACCCTGCCGCGCCACTGGCGGCGCAACGCCGACCGGCTGGTCACGGTGACGCTCACCGGCGGAGAGGTCGTCACCGGCCGCATCGGTGCCTCCGACGACAGCGCCGTGACCCTCGCCGTCGACGGCGCCACGCGCGAGATCGCCTACGACCAGGTGGCCAAGGCGCTGGTGCAGATCGAGTTCAACCGGAAGCCCGACCGGCAGGACGAGGAGGACTGAGCATGGACATCGACCTGAGCATCCTTCGATCACTGGAGCGCGAGAAGGAGATCGGCTTCGACGTGCTCGTCGAGGCGATCGAGCAGGCGCTGCTGACGGCGTACCACAAGACCCCCGGCGCCCAGGAGCACGCGCGCGTCGAGCTGGACCGCAAGACCGGGCACGTCACGGTCCTCGCCCAGGAGGTCGACGAGGAGGGCAACACGCTCCGCGAGTTCGAGGACACGCCCGAGGGCTTCGGCCGGATCGCGGCCACCACCGCGAAGCAGATCATGCTGCAGCGGCTCCGCGACGCCGAGGACGACATCCGCTACGGCGAGTTCTCCGGCAAGGAGGGCGACATCATCTCCGGGGTCATCCAGCAGGGCCGCAACCCCGACGACGTGATGGTCGACCTCGGCAAGCTCGAGGCGCTGCTGCCGGTCGCCGAGCGGGTGCCGGGCGAGAAGTACGAGCACGGCACCCGGATCAAGTGCCTGGTGTTCAGCGTCCGCAAGGGCATGCGGGGGCCGCAGATCACCCTGTCCCGCTCGCACCCCAACCTGGTCAAGAAGCTGTTCGCGCTCGAGGTGCCCGAGATCGCCGACGGCACCGTCGAGATCGCCGCGATCGCCCG
>Ga0075363_100000513_pt1 | contig 12428 bp, 10 predicted proteins | sample EndMetdeltDD1763_FD_71470 | JGI IMG/M metagenome (GOLD analysis project Ga0075363, IMG submission 71470) | Populus endosphere microbial communities from Tennessee, USA - Endosphere MetaG P. deltoides DD176-3 | ecosystem: Host-associated > Plants > Roots > Endosphere | place: USA: Tennessee...
AGCCTGCTGCAGATCCTCGAGGAAGGTCGCCTGACCGACTCGCAGGGCCGGGTGGTCGACTTCAAGAACACCGTCATCATCATGACCACCAACCTCGGCACCCGCGACATCGCCAAGGGCATCAACCTCGGCTTCCAGCAGGGCAGCGACTCGGCGGGCTCCTACGAGCGGATGAAGAGCAAGGTCCAGGAGGAGCTCAAGCAGCACTTCCGCCCCGAGTTCCTCAACCGGGTCGACGAGATCATCGTCTTCCCGCCGCTGTCGCAGGAGCAGATCGTCCACATGGTCGACAACATGATCGCGTCGGTCGAGCTGCGGATGCGCGACCGCGACATGCGGATCGAGCTCACGCAGGCCGCGAAGAACCTGCTCGCCGAGCGGGGCTTCGACCCGGTGCTGGGGGCCCGGCCGCTGCGCCGCACCGTGCAGCGCGAGATCGAGGACATCCTGGCCGAGAAGATGCTCTACGGCGAGGTCGGACCCGGCCAGATCGTGCTGGTCGACGTGGAGGGCGAGGGCCCGACCGCCACCTTCACCTTCGAGGGGCAGAAGGTCGGCGAGCTGCCGGACCTGCCGCCGTTCGAGACCGCCGAGGTGGCCGTCGGTGACGCGACGCCGGTGGAGGGCCCGGACGACTCCGAGGGGCCCATCGACGTGCCGAGGTCGCAGGAGGACTGAGCCGCGCCGGGGCTACCGCTCGCGGTGGCCCCGGTCGAGCTCCTCGCGCACGAGCTCTCGGAACGACCGGGTGCCGAGCACGCTCCCGTACGTGAACAGGTGGACCACCTCGAGCACGACGGTGTCGGCGTCGGCGATGGCTTCCGCGAGCGTGCGCTCCGGGACGTTGCCGGTCCACAGGTAACGGCCCCGGTGGAAGAGCGGGCGCAGGTTCTGCAGGCCGACCAGCGTGAAGGAGTCGCCGATGAGGACCGAGCGTCCCGGCCAGGTCAGGCGTCGCGGGCGGGACACCCACGAGTGGTCGGTGGTCAACGGGTCGGTCTGACCCAGCTCGTCGGCGCTGTTCCTCGCCGTCACGGTGCGCACCGGACCGGCGTAGGTGAGGGTCGGCACGGTCTCCGGGATCGTGGAGCCCTGGAGGGTGGCCAGGCCGCCGAGCTCGGTCTGGGTCCCGGGGACGTAGGTCAGGTGGGCGGTGAGGCCGGGGTCCAGCTCGCGCGCCAGGAGGCGCGTCCAGTTCGTCGCTCCCACGCTGGTCCAGTGGCCGTCGGTCCTCCAGTACGTCTGCCGGTGGTCCCGGTCCAGCGCGCGGCGCAGGGACACGTAGCCGGGACCGGCGAACGTGTCGAGCACCTGCATCTGCTCCCGCATCCCGGACCGCGCGCACCGGCGTCGCTCCACGTCTGACCAGGCGACCTGCTCCCGGAGGATCAGGGCCTTGGCCGGCGGGACGGTGAAGACCACGCGGCGGCCCGAGTCGGAGACCACCCTGGCCAGTCTGGCCAGGCGGCGCAGCCCGGTCTCCAGCCGGGCGCCGCGCAAAGAGCAGAAGAGCTCGAACTCGAGGTCCATGAACAGCTCTCCGTCGGTGCCGACCTCCACGGGCGAGGTGTCGACCTCGAGACCGCCCACGCCGGTCGCGTCGGCACCGGCGTACGGCGTCAGCAGCAGCGGTACCAGGAGCGCGAGAACGGCCGCCAGGGCTGCCGGCCCGCGGACGCCGCCAGCAGTCCCCCTCACCGCTCGGCGAGCGCCCTGCGCACGAGCACGCGCAGGGACTTGGTGGCCAAGGGGTTGCCGGCGGCGAAGAACTGCACCACCTCGAGCACGACCGTGTCGGAGTCCGCGATCGCGTCGGCGACGGTCTGCTCGGGCACGTTGCCGGTCCAGAGGTACCGGCCACGTCCGAAGAGGGGGCGCAGCTGGTCGAGGGCCAGCAGGGTGAACGAGTCGCCGACCAGCAGGGTGCGTCCGGGCCACGTCTCCGCGCGTGGGCGCGAGACCCACGAGTGGTCGACGGGGTAGCCGTCGGTGCCGCCGAGGTCGTCGACGCTGTCCGGCGCGGTGCGGACCCGCACCGGGCCGTCGTAGAGCGCGGTGGGGATCGTCTCCGGGACGTCCACGCCCCGGATGGTGTTGAGGTAGCCGACCGCCGTCGACGTCCCGAACGAGTAGTGCTGCCGGCGCGCGAGCCGCGGGTCGAGGTGGCGGGCCAGGGCCCGGGTCCAGTGCGTGGCTCCCACCGTGGTCCAGTGACCGTCGGTCCTCCAGTAGGTCTGCCGGGCGTCGCGCTCGATCGACCGGCGCAGCGGCACGTACGCCGGGCTGGCGAACCCGTCGAGCACCTTCCGCTGCTCGCGAAGGCCGGACCGAGCGCACCGGGCCCGGGGGACCGCTGCCCACACGACCGAGGCACGTTCGATGGTGGTCTTGCCCGGCGCCACGGTGAACACCACCCGCCGGCCGGAGCGGGTGATGAGGTCCGCCAGCCGGTCGAGGCGTCCGAGCGCGGCCTCGAACCGGGCCCCCTTCCAGGCACAGAGGTTCTCGAACTCCAGGTCGAGGAAGAGGTGGCCGTCCCGGCCCTCGATGACGGTGAACCCGTCGTCCGCGGGCTGGTCGTCCGCGGCCCGGGCTCCTGCGCCCTGGCCGGTCAGGCTCCCCAGGGTGACCGACAGGACGACCGTGAGGAGGACTGCCGTGCTGCGGCGACGTCTCGCCGGCGTCACGACGCCTTCCTGAGCGCCTGCCGGAGCTTGTTGAGGAAGGGTCGCTCGGTGAGCGTCGTCATGGACGCGAAGAGCTGGTAGACCTCGAGCACCACCGTGTCGGCGTCCACGATCGCCTGCACCACGTCGTCCGGGTCGCTGTAGGCGAACCACATCCAGCGTCCGTGCCGGAACAGCGGCCTCAGGTTCTCCAGGGCGAACCAGGCGAAGGAGTCACCGACCACCACGGTGCGGCCCGGATAGGTCCGCCGCGAGGGGGACGACCTCCAGGAGTGGTCGAAGACGATCTCGGGGTAGCCCGCCCACTCACCCGCGCGGGTGCTGGTGCGGACCCGGCCGGCGGGGCTGGCCGTCTCCGCGGTCTCCGGGGCGTAGATCCCGCGGATGTCGTTGAGCATCCCCTGGAACTGCTCGGTGCCGTAGGCGTACTTCTGCTGCTTCGCGAGGGACGGCGAGAGTCGGCTCGCCAGCGCCTTGGCGAACACGGCGCCCCCGACCGTGGTCCAGTGCTGGTCGGTGCGGAAGTAGGTCTGGCGCCGCGAGCCCGACAGCTTGTCCGCCAGCGGCAGGTACTCCGGGTCGTCGTAGGTGCGGACCAGCCGCCGCTGGGTCCTCAGCCCGTCCCGGTCGCAGCTGCCGTGCGGCAGTGCGTCGAGGACGAGCCGGCGGGGCAGCACGGAGGACTTGTTGTAGCCGAGGGTCCACACCGCGGTGCGCCCGGACCGTTCGATGATGTCGGCGAGGCGGGCCAGCTTGTCCAGCGAGTGGCGGAAGCCGTCGCCGAGCGCGCAGGCGACGTCGAAGTCCGGGCCCGAGAAGAGCTGCCCGCCGGTGCCCGGTACGGCGACCGGGGCGCTGGTGTAGACGTTCCCGTCGGCGCCGTGCACGGGCACGGGCACGTTGCCCGTCCCGTCGGCGGTCGCACCGCTCTGTCCGGCGAGCAGCGCGCAGACGAGCAGGGACGCGAGCCTGAGCCCCCGAGACCTTCTCAACGCGTGGTGTACCTCCGAGGCGGGTGTGCAGGACCGGGACGCAGGCTAGCGGTGTCGGGGAGGGCCCGTGACAGGAACCCGCCACGGTGGACAGAGGGGGCCCGTGGCGTCGGTCACGACAGCTCGTACCAGCGATGCCCCACCGAGCGGATGCCGGTCGGCCGCCGCAGCGCCTCGATCCTCCCGTGCGCCACCGGGCTGTGGAACATCTGGTCGGTGAACCGGATGTAGTCGTTGACCAGCCGCTTCGCGTCCCGCACGGTCACCCACACCTCGTCGGACGAGCGTGCCTCGCCGCTCCAGTTGGGGGAGCCCGTGAACAGCATGTGGGCGCGCGGGTCGCCGTCGTAGGTGCCGTCGACCGCGATCGACTTCATGTGCATGTAGTACTCGGGGACCAGGTCCTTGTCCTTGTCGATGGTCACCTGCCGGATCGGCACCCGGCCGCGTCCGTAGCGCTGCTTGAGCACCCGGTTGATCTTGCGGCCGGCGAGCGTGGTGACGATCCGCAGGTCGCACCCGGTGTCCCAGAGCCGGCGCACCTGGCGAGCGATGTTGAGCCCGAACTCGTCGAACCACCCGGCGATCGCGATCCGGACGACGGTGCGCCGGTTGCCGGCCCCGCTGCCCTTCGGGGGGTGGCACTTCACCTTCGACAGCGCCTCGGCGACCGGGTTGGTCTCCGGCACCGGGAACAGCACCACCCGGTAACGGCCGTTGTCGTAGATGTCGTTGCCGGTCGAGACCGTCCTGTCGGCGGCGTACTCCTTGAACGTCTGGACGAAGAAGTCGTAGAGCCCCTTGTTGGCGGTCGTGGTCTGGTCGTTCCACTGCCGGTTGCCGGCGGCCTTGGTGAGGTTGGTGGAGCCGAACATGCTCACGTGCTTGCGCTTGCCCGCCTGGCTGAACAGGAAGATCTTGGCGTGCATGACGTAGCGGTCGGTGCGGCACGCGTTGTGGCACCGGACCGCGAAGCTGCGGTCCTTGGGGTTCGTGGAGAGCGCGTCGCGGATCCGGAACCACTGCTTGTTCCGGACGCTCTCGGCCACCACGACCTGCACGTTGACGCCGCGCTTGTCCGCCGCGATCAGTGCGGTGGTGATGGCCGGGTCCGCGAAGTTCCAGACGACCAGCCGGATCGTCGAGCCCTTCGGCGAGGCGTAGATGGACCGGTAGACCTGCGTGAGGATCTCCCGGCCGCCGTTGCGGTCCAGCGGGCTGGAGAACACCGCTCCCAGCGGGGGGCTGTACGTCGCCTTCCCGGCGTCGTCCCGGGCGATGGCCGGTCCCTGGGGCACCGCCAGCGCGATCGCGAGGACCGCGACGAGGAGGACGACGGCGCGTCGTACCGCCGGATGTGCGGGTGAAGCTGTCAACGAACCGGTCCCCGTCCACGAGTGTCGTTGGGTGTGCATCGGTTGCGCCACCATAGGTGACCTCGACAAGCACCGAGGCTCTATGGTCCGTCCCATGCTCTTCACGGTCAGCACGGTCAAGGACTCCGTGCCCGCGCTGAAGCAGTTCGTGGCCCGCAACCTCGCCAGCGGGGTCGACCACATGTTCCTCTTCGTCGACGACGCCCGCCCCCGGGTCGCGGCCGCGCTGGACCGGCAGCCGCACGTCACCGCGATCCCCACCGGTGAGGAGTGGTGGCAGGGCAAGCGTCCGCGGCAGCTCAACGCCAGGCAGCGGATCAACGCCAACGTGGTGAAGGCCCTCCTGACCGTCGACGCGGCGCCCGACGACTGGCTGTTCCACATCGACGGCGACGAGGTGCTCCAGGTCGACCGGGCCGCGCTGGCGGCGCTGCCCCCGGAGGTGGCGGTCGTCCGCGCTCCACCGCTGGAGGCGGTGAGCCGCAAGAAGTGGCCCGGAGGCGAGGTCACCCACTTCAAGCGGATGCTGCAGCCGGACGAGCTCGTGCTGCTGCACGTCCTCGGCGTGATCGACGAGCCGGCCAACGGCCGCTACTTCCACGGGCACGTCGAAGGGAAGTCCGGGCTGCGGCCGACCCTCGACCGGTGGATCACCCTGCACGCCGTGCACGACGTCGACCAGCAGCAGGTCCCCTCCTCGACCGAGGGCGACCCGGCCCGGCTGCTCCACTACGAGTCCTGGTCCGGCGAGGAGTTCGTCCGCAAGTGGACCAACATCCTGGAGTCCGGGACCAAGGTGAGCTTCCGGCCGGGGCGCGAGCCGACGGCGGTCGCGCTGCGCACGCTGCTCGAGGCCGACCTGCCCGAGCGCCGGCTGCGGGACTACCTGCTCCGCATCTTCGAGCGCACCACCGAGGACGACTTCGACACGCTGCGCGAGCTCGGCTTCCTCGAGAAGGTCGACCCGCTCGCGGGCAAGCACCGCCCGGAGGGACTCTCGCCGGAGCGGGACGCCGGCATCCGGGCGATGCTGCGGGCCCTCGAGCCGGAGAACAAGTGGCCGTTCCACACCGGCCGGACCTCGCGCGGCATGATCACGAGGCTCGGGCTCACCGCCGACCGGCTGGCCGCCGAGCCGGCGTACGCCGCACTCGCGGAGCGGGCCCGGGCGGTCTGGACGCTTCCCGAGGAGCTGCTCCGGTCGGTGGTCAAGGACGAGGCGTCAGGGGAGGGCGACGGTGTCGGGTCCGACGCGGACGGCCAGGCCGTCCTCGACGAGAGCGGCGAGGCAGCGGGTCCGCTGGGCTGAGTCCGGCCAGGCCGCTTCCAGTCGTGACCCGTGCACGGCTCCGTCGCTCTCGCGGAGCACGGCCATCAGCCGGCCGCGGCACTGGCGGTCGGTGCCGTTCCACGCCTGGGTGCGCCGGGCCGGGCCGTCGTACGCCGGGTAGCCGGCGGCCCGCCAGGCGCAGCGGTCCGCGACCGGGCAGTCGCCGCACGCGGGCGCACGCGACGTGCACACCAGGGCGCCCAGCTCCATCAGCGCGATCGACCACGTGGCCGCGGTGGGCTCGTCGGCCGGGAGCACCGCCGCCGCCCGGTCACGCTCGGCGCGGGTGACCGACGGTGCCGGGTGCTCGTGGCCGCCCAGCACCCGGGCCAGCACCCGGCGGACGTTGGTGTCCAGCACCACGTGCCGGCGGCCGAACGCGAAGGTCGCCACCGCCGCCGCGGTGTAGTCCCCGACGCCGGGCAGCGCCAGCAGGTCGTCGTACGCCGACGGCACCGCGCCGCCGTGCCGCTCGACGATCGCCGCGGCGGCAGCGTGCAGCCGCAGCGCGCGCCGCGGGTAGCCGAGCCGGCCCCAGGCCCGGACGGCCTCGCCCGGTGCCTCGGCGGCCAGGTCCGCCGGCGCCGGCCACCGCTCCAGCCACTCCTCGTGGACCGGCAGCACCCGGGCGACCGGCGTCTGCTGGAGCATCAGCTCCGAGACCAGGACCGACCACGGCGTCGCTGACGGGCCGCGCCAGGGCAGCTCGCGGGCGTGCTCGTCGTACCACTCGAGCAGCGGTGCGGTCAGGTCGGTCATGCTGCGCCGATTTCACCACTGTGACTGGTGTGACTCGGCGTGGGTACGCCGCGCGCGGCTCTCCGCTCCCTACCGTGGCTCCATGCCGTCGGCCAGTCGATCGGGCGCGCGTGGGCGCTTGCCTGCCCACGTGTACCGCCGGCGACGGTTCGCGGTCCTCACCGTCGCGGTCCTGCTGGTCCTCGGCCTCGGCCGGGTGCTCAGCTGGTCAGGCGACGGGTCCGACGGTGACGGTGACAAGGCGACACAGGCCGCCGCCGACACCAAGCCGTCGGCGTCGGCGTCCACCAAGAAGCCGGGCAAGGGCGAGAAGGACTGCCAGGGCCGCAGCAAGTACCGCGGCGGCGACAAGGCGAAGGGCGTCCGCAAGGGGTGCCAGGACTCGTCGACTCCGACGGTCGCGCCCACGCCCACCCCCACCCCGCCCGCCGAGCCCAGCGGGCCGTGCCCCGACCGCGACGTGCTGGTCACTCCCTCCGTGCCCGACCCGGTCGCCGGCCGCGACGTGACCGTCGTCCTCAACCTGCAGATGGGCACCACCGAGGCCTGCACCTGGCGGGTGTCCGCCGAGAGCGTGACGCTGAAGATCTACGCAGGCGCGGACGACGTGTGGTCCAGCCGCGAGTGCCCCGGTGCGATCCCGACCCAGGACGTCGTGATCCGCCGCGAGGTCGCGACCCCGGTCACCCTGGTCTGGAGCTCCAAGCGCTCTGACGAGTACTGCACGGAGCGGACCGCGTGGGCGCTCCCAGGGACCTACGGGATCGCCGCCGCCGCGTTCGAGGGCGAGCCGACCGACGTGGCCTTCGAGCTCGTGGCCCCCACCGCCCCCGTCGTCACCCAGGCGCCCGAGCCCACCCAGGAACCGGCCCAGGACCCGACCCAGGACCCGGGCGGGAGCCCGGCCGACGGCGGCACCCCCGGCTGACCGGTCCCGGTGCCAGGATGGGCGCCATGACCAGCACGATCTCCCACTGGGCCGGCGGCGCCCGGTACGACGGCAGCAGCGACCGCTGGGCCGAGGTGACCAACCCGGCCAGCGGCGGGGTGACGGGCCGGGTGGCGCTCGCCTCCCGCGAGGACGCCGACCACGTGATCGCCGCGGCTGGCGCGGCCGCAGCCGAGTGGCGGGCCACCTCGCTCGCCCGGCGCACCCAGGTGATGTTCGCGTTCCGCGAGCTCCTCAACGCCCGGCGCGACGAGCTGGCGGCCCTCATCACCGCCGAGCACGGCAAGGTGCACTCCGACGCGGTCGGCGAGATCGCCCGCGGCCAGGAGGTCGTCGAGTTCGCCTGCGGTATCTCCCACCTGCTGAAGGGCGGGCACTCCGAGTCCGTCTCCAGCGGCGTCGACGTGCACAGCAAGCGCGACCCGCTCGGCGTGGTGGGGATCATCTCGCCGTTCAACTTCCCGGCAATGGTGCCGATGTGGTTCTTCCCGGTCGCCATCGCCGCCGGCAACACGGTGGTCCTGAAGCCGAGCGAGAAGGACCCGTCCGCCTCGCTGTGGCTGGCGGAGCTGTGGAAGGAGGCCGGCCTGCCCGACGGCGTCTTCAACGTCCTGCAGGGCGACAAGGTCGCGGTCGACGCACTGCTGCAGAGCCCGCTGGTCGAGGCGATCAGCTTCGTCGGGTCGACCCCGATCGCGCAGTACGTCTACGAGCAGGCCTCCCAGCACGGGAAGCGGGTGCAGGCCCTGGGCGGCGCCAAGAACCACATGGTCGTCCTGCCCGACGCCGACCTGGACCTGGCCGCGGACTCGGCGGTCAACGCCGGCTTCGGGAGTGCGGGCGAGCGCTGCATGGCGATCAGCGTCCTGGTCGCGGTCGGGTCCGTCGGTGACGAGCTGGTGGCTCGGATCGCGGACCGCACCCGGACGCTGGTCACCGGTGACGGCGGGGCCGCGGCCACGGGCGAGGACGGCACCGGGCGCGAGGCCGACATGGGCCCGCTGGTCACCCGCGAGCACCGGGACAAGGTGGCGGCGTTCATCGACTCCGGCGAGCGGGAGGGCGCGAAGGTGGTCGTCGACGGGCGCGGCGTCCGGGCCCGGGGGAGCGAGGACGGCTTCTGGCTCGGGCCCACGCTGTTCGACAACGTGACGCCGGAGATGGAGATCTACCGCGAGGAGATCTTCGGCCCGGTGCTGTCGGTGGTGCGGGTCGAGACCTACGAGGAGGCCGTGGCGCTGGTCAACGCCAACCCCTACGGCAACGGCACGGCCGTCTTCACCAACGACGGAGGCGCGGCCCGTCGCTACGAGGCCGACGTCAACGTCGGCATGATCGGCGTCAACGTGCCGGTGCCGGTGCCGGTCGCGTACTACTCCTTCGGCGGCTGGAAGCGGTCCCTGTTCGGCGACACGCACGCCCACGGCACCGAGGGTGTGCACTTCTTCACCCGCGGCAAGGTCGTCACCAGCCGCTGGGTCGACCCCGCCAACCGGCCCGAGGGCGGGCTGGAGCTGGGGTTCCCGCGGAACGTCTGAGGGCAGGCGCCGGCTCAGACGTAGCGCTCGAGGATCGTCGACTCGGCCAGCCGGGACAGGCCCTCACGCACGGACCGGGCGCGGAGCTCGCCGACGCCCTCGACGACCTGCAGGTCCTCGACGCCCGCGGACAGCAGCTTCTGCAGGGTGCCGAAGTGCTCGACCAGCCGGTCGACGACGGTCGGTGGGAGCCGGGGGACCTTGGCCAGCAGCCGGTAGCCGCGGGGGGCGACGGGCGCGTCCAGGAGCTCACCGCTCGCCAGGCCCAGCACCCGGGCCGTGGAGGCGGGGTCGACCAGCTCTGTCGGTGAGAGCGACTCGAGCTTCTGCAGGAGCTTCTCCGGGTCCCGGCCGCGCCGGCCGCCGGCCACGTAGTCGCGGATGACGAGGTGCCGCTCCGCGTCGACGCCGGTGATGAGCTCCTCCAGCTGCAGCGACAGCAGCCGGCCGTCGGTGCCCAGCTCCAGCACGTAGTCCTCGATCTCGGCGGCGATCCGGATGACCATCTCGAGCCGCTGGGCGACGACGGCGACATCGCGCACGGTCACCAGGTCCTCGATCTCCAGCGCGGACAGGGTGCTGGAGACCTCGTCGAGGCGCAGCTTGTAGCGCTCCAGGGTGGCCAGCGCCTGGTTGGCCCGGGCCAGGATCTGGCCGGCCTCCTCCAGGACGTGCCGGGTCTCACCGACGTACGCCGCGATGATCTGCATCGACTGCGAGACCGAGATGACCGGGAACCCGGTCTGCCGGGCGACCCGGTCGGCGGTGCGGTGCCTGGTGCCGGTCTCCTCCGACGGGATCGACTGGTCGGGCATCAGGTGCACCGCGGCCTTGAGGATCCGGGTCAGGTCGCGGTCGAGGATGATCGCGCCGTCCATCTTCGCCAGCTCGCGGAGGCCGGTCGCGGTGAACGGGACGTCGAGGGTGAAGCCGCCGGTGGCGATCGACTCGACGGTGCGGTCCGAGCCGATCACCATCAGCGCGCCGGTACGGCCGCGCAGGATGCGCTCGAGGCCGTCCCTCAACGCAGTCCCGGGCGCGATCGAGGCCAGCGTCTCGCGCAGGCGCAGCTGCTCCTCGGTCCGCTCGGCCACCTCGGAATCGTAAGGCAGGACGGCCGAGTTGCCCGGCGTCGTGAGGTTTCGCCGAGCCGTGGGCCCCCGCGACTACTCGTCGACGGCCCGCAGGCCGTGGCGCTCGGTGGTCAGCCCGAGCAGCCGCAGCGCCGAGGCGATGTCGGGCACGTCGATGACCTTCATGCCGTCGACCTCGCGGGTGCGGGCCGCCCGCGGCCCGTCGGCGGACCGCTCTGCCGGCACGACCGCGACCCGGAACCCCAGGCGGGCGGCCTCGGCCAGCCGCTGCGGCAGGTCGCGGACCCGGCGCAGCTCGCCGGCCAGGCCGATCTCGCCCATGGCGACGACCCCGGCGGGCGGGGCCGCGCCGATCGTGGCCGAGGCGAGCGCGACGGCGACCGCGAGGTCGCTGGCGGGCTCGGACAGCTTGGCGCCGCCGACGGTCGAGGCGAACACGTCGTGCTGGTGCAGCCGCAGGCCACAGTGCTGGGCGAGGACCGCCAGCACCATCGCCACCCGGGAGCCGTCGAGCCCGGACGTCGTACGCCGCGGGCGCTCCAGCGGCGACGGTGTGACCAGGGCCTGGACCTCGGCGAGCATCGGGCGCCGGCCCTCCATCGTCACCGCGACGCAGGTGCCGGGGACCTGCCCGGACTGGTGCTCGACGAACAGGCCGGTGGGGTCGGTGACCGCGCTGATGCCGTCGGGACCGAGGTCGAAGCAGCCGACCTCGTCGACGGGGCCGAACCGGTTCTTCATCGCCCGCACCATCCGGAAGCGGGAGTTGCGGTCGCCCTCGAAGTGCAGCACCACGTCCACGAGGTGCTCGAGCACCCGCGGGCCGGCGATCGAGCCGTCCTTGGTGACGTGGCCGACCAGGACGGTGGCGATGTTGCGGGACTTGGCGACCCGGATCAGCGCCGCGGCGACCTCCTTGACCTGGGTGACGCCACCGGGCACGCCCTCGAGGCCGGCGGCGCCGATGGTCTGCACGGAGTCGACGACGAGGAGCGTGGGCCGGACCTGCTCGATGTGGGTGAGCACGGCGCCGAGGTCGTTCTCGGCGGCGAGGTAGAGCTCGCCCTGGACCCCGCCGGTGCGGTCGGCGCGCAGCCGCACCTGGGAGGCGGACTCCTCGCCGGTGACGTAGAGCGCACGCTGTTGGTAGCGGGCGGTCTGCGCCGCGACCTCGAGCAGCAGGGTGCTCTTGCCGACGCCGGGCTCGCCGGCCAGCAGGATCGCGGCGCCGGGCACCAGGCCGCCGCCGAGCACCCGGTCGAGCTCCGGCACGCCGCTGCTGCGGAAGTGCGACTCCTCGACCGAGACCTCGCCGATCGGCACCGCGGCCGAGGTGACCGGCGCCGCCGGCGTACGCGTCGTGGGCGCGGCGGCCTCGGCGACCGACCCCCACGCCTGGCACTCGCCGCACCTGCCCACCCACTTGCCGGTCTCCCAGCCGCACTCGCTGCAGCGGTAGGCGGGTCGTGGAGCGCGGGTCGGCTTGGGCATGTCGCGAACGTAGGCCAGGCCGCCGACAGAGCCTGGGAGCCGCGCTCGGCCACCTGTCCGGGTGGTGGCGTGGCTATCCTGGCTGCTGCCACGATTGGAACGTTCAAGACGCGCGTCGCTTGGGAGGTGTACGTGTCTCGGATCCTCAGCCGGCTGCCGGTGACCCCACCGACCCTCGCCGACGTCGCCGAGCGCGCCGGTGTCTCCCGGCA
>Ga0075363_100000514_pt1 | contig 12426 bp, 10 predicted proteins | sample EndMetdeltDD1763_FD_71470 | JGI IMG/M metagenome (GOLD analysis project Ga0075363, IMG submission 71470) | Populus endosphere microbial communities from Tennessee, USA - Endosphere MetaG P. deltoides DD176-3 | ecosystem: Host-associated > Plants > Roots > Endosphere | place: USA: Tennessee...
CCCGCCGGCGCGGTAGTACTCCTCCTCGAAGACCACCCACTCGACCAGCGACGCCTCGCGGCCGTGGTAGTCCCGCGGCCACGACACCACCGACCAGCGGGCCTCCGCCAGCTTCGCCTCCCACTCCTGGTGAAGCGCCCAGCCCTCGGCGGTGTCCATCGACGGCAACGGCTCGGCCGGCACGTGGGCGGCCAGCCACTCGCGTGCCTCGGCCTGGAAGGCCAGCTCCGACTCGGACAACGTCAGGTCCATTCAATCCCCCGCGGTTCCTGAGGAGCGAGCTTGCGAGCCTCGAAGGGCGGTCTTGAGCACCTTGCCCGCCGGGTTGCGCGGCAGGGCGTCGGTGAAGGCCACCTGGCGCGGCACCTTGAAGTTCGCCAGCCGCTCCTTCGCGAAGCGGATGACGTCTTCCTCGGTGATGGTCGAGTCCTCCGAGCGGACGACATAGGCCCGGCCGACCTCACCCATCCGCTCGTCGGGCACGCCGACCACGGCCACGTCGGCCACGCCGTCCAGCCGGGCCAACGCCTGCTCGACCTCGGCGGGGTAGACGTTGAAGCCGCCGGAGATGTACATGTCCTTGAGCCGGTCGGTGATCCGGAGGTTGCCGTGCTCGTCGAGCGAACCGATGTCGCCGGTGTGCAGCCAGCCATCGTCGTCGATCGCCTCCCGGGTGGCGTCGGGGTCGTCGAGGTAGCCCAGCATCACGTAGTCGCCGCGGACCAGCAGCTCGCCGCTCTGGCCGTTGCCCACGGTCCCGCCTCTGGAGTCGATCCGGGTCTCCATCCCGGGGATGGCCCGGCCGTTGGTCGTCGCGACCGTCTCGGCGGAGTCGCCGTCGCGACACATGGTCACCACGACCGCCTCGGTCATGCCGAACGCCGTCACCACCTGGTTGATCGCCAGCTCGGTGCGCATCCGCTCGATGAGGACGACGGGCACGACGGCGGCTCCCGTGACCGCGAGCCGCAGCGACGACAGGTCGCGCTCGGCGCGACCTGGGGCGTTGAGCAGCGACTGGTAGAGGGTCGGCGCGCCCGGGAAGACGGTGATCCTGGCCGACTCGATCAGCCGCATCGTCGCGTCCACATCGAAGGTCGCCACCGGGTAGAGCGTCGCGCCGGTCAGCAGACCGACGACGATGCCGATCTTGTAGCCGAAGGAGTGGAAGAACGGGTTCACCACCAGGTAGCGGTCGTCCTGGCGCACCCCTCCGAGCTCGGCCCACGCCCGCGCGACGCCGATGGTCTGGCGGTGCGCGCTCATCGCGCCCTTGGACCGGCCCGTGGTCCCGGAGGTGAACAGGATGTCCGCCACGTCGTCGGGCCCGACCCGAGGCAGGGTCTCCCGGACCTTGGAGTCTCCTGGACCGTCGACGTGGGTCATCGCCTCGAGCGGCACCACCCGCTCGGTGACGCCCGCGTCGGCGAGCTCGGCCACCTGGTCCCGGCCGAGGAAGCCGTCGTGCACGACGACCAGGGCCGCCCACGTCCGGGCGACGACGTCGGCGACCTCGTGGCCGACGTAGCGGGAGTTCACCGGCACCAGCACCCCGCCGGCGTACGACACCGCGAGCGCGGCCACCGCCCAGTCGGTGCTGTTGGGGCCCCACAGCACCACCCGGTCACCCACGCCGACGCCCGCCTCGGCGTACGCCGCGGCGGTGGCCTCGACCCGGGACAACAGGTCGGTGTAGGAGAGGACCGAGTCGCCCTCGACGTAGGCGGGGTGGTCGCCGAACCGCTCCGCGGCGTCACGGAGAAGCGTGGGCAGAGTGTCTTGACCAAGCATTTGCTTGGTAGAGTACCAAACGTGGACCTGAGCTATTCCGACGAGGACGAGGCGTTCCGCGCCGAGCTCCGCGGCTGGCTCGAGGACAACCTGGCCGGTGAGTTCGCCGGGCTCAAGGGGCTCGGCGGCCCCGGCAAGGACCACGAGGCGATCGAGGAGCGGCTGGCCTGGAACCGGCACCTGGCCGAGCACGGCTGGACCGGCGTCGGCTGGCCGAAGGAGCACGGCGGCCGCGGCCTGTCGCTCTGGCAGCAGGTGATCTTCCACGAGGAGTATGCGCGCGCGAACGCCCCCGCCCGGGTCAACCACCTCGGCGAGGAGCTGCTCGGGCCCACGCTGATGGCGTTCGGGACCGAGGAGCAGCAGGCCCGGTTCCTCCCGAAGATCCTCGCGGTGGAGGAGCTGTGGGCCCAGGGCTACTCCGAGCCCGGCGCCGGCTCCGACCTGGCCAACGTGCAGACCAGGGCGCGCAGGGACGGCGGCGACTGGGTCATCGACGGCCAGAAGGTGTGGACGTCCAACGCCCACTTCAGCCAGTGGCTCTTCGTCATCGCCCGGAGCGAGCCCGGCTCCGAGCGGCACGCCGGGCTGTCGTTCCTGCTGGTCCCCATCGACCAGGAGGGTGTCGAGGTCCGGCCGATCGAGCAGCTGACCGGGGGATCGGAGTTCAACGAGGTCTTCCTGACCGGCGCTCGCACCGCGGCCGACCTCGTGGTCGGCGAGCCGGGCGACGGCTGGCGGGTGGCGATGGGGCTGCTCGGCTTCGAGCGTGGCGTCTCGATCCTGGCCCAGCTGGTCGGCTTCGCCCGCGAGCTCGACGACGTCATCGCGCTCGGCAAGGACAACGGGGCGATCGCCGACCCGGTGCTCCGGGACCGCCTGGCGGGGCTCAAGGTGGAGCTGGAGGTCATGCGGTTCACCGCGCTGCGGTCGCTCTCCGCCGTCACGGCGGGGGAGGACTCCTCGGCCGGCGGGGGAGCGGCGTCGATCTTCAAGCTGGTGTGGGCGAGCTGGCACAAGCGGCTCGGCGAGGTCGCGATGGAGCTGCGCGGGCTCGACGGGCTGATCGGGGTCCGGGCGCCGTACGAGCTGGACGACTGGCAGCGACTCTTCCTGTTCTCCCGGTCGGACACGATCTACGGCGGCAGCGACGAGGTGCAGCGCAACATCCTGGCCGAACGTGTGCTCGGCCTGCCCCGCGAACCCAAGGGAGTACAAGGAGTGACGCAGCGATGACGTTGACCAGACCCGAGCAGCCCGCGCCCGACTACGTGCCGGGCCACGACCTGCTCGCCGGCAAGGTCGTCGTGGTCACCGCGGCGGCGGGGGCCGGCATCGGCGCGGCCGTCGTCCGCCGCGCGCTCGAGGAGGGCGCGAAGGCCGTCGTCTTCAGCGACACCCACGAGCGCCGGCTGGCCGAGGCCGAGGAGGCGCTGGCAACGGAGTTCGGCGCCGACCGGGTCCGCCAGCTGGTCTGCGACGTCACCGAGGAGGCCCAGGTGCAGGCGCTGCTCGACGTGGCGGACGAGCTCGGCGGCGTTGACGTCATGGTCAACAACGCCGGCCTCGGCGGCACCGCCAACGTTCTCGACATGACCGACGAGCAGTGGTCCAAGGTCCTCGACATCACCCTCACCGGCACGTTCCGCTGCGTGCGGGCGGCCGGCCAGCGGTTCCTCGCGTCGGGGACGAAGGGCGTCATCGTCAACAACGCCTCGGTCATCGGCTGGCGCGCCCAGGAGGGTCAGGCCCACTACGCCGCCGCCAAGGCCGGGGTGATGGCGCTGACCCGCTGTGCCGCGATCGACCTGGCACCGCACGGCATCCGCGTCAACGCGGTGAGCCCGAGCCTCGCCATGCACCCGTTCCTCGCCAAGGTCACCTCCGACGAGCTGCTCCACGAGCTCAAGCAGAAGGAGGCGTTCGGACGCGCCGCCGAGCCGTGGGAGGTCGCGAACGTGATGGTCTTCCTCGCCAGCGACTACGCGTCCTACATGACCGGCGAGGTCGTCGCCGTCTCGAGCCAGCAGGCGTGATGAGCTCCGAACAGGTCAGCACGCGACGCGAGGAGCTCCTCGCCATCGCGGCGCGGTTGTTCGCCCAGAAGGGGTTCCGCAACACGACGGTCCGGGACATCGCCGACGCGGCGGGCATCCTGTCCGGCAGCCTCTACCACCACTTCGACTCCAAGGAGTCGATGGTCGACGAGATCCTGTCGACGTTCCAGGAGGAGCTGTTCGGCCAGTACGACGAGATCCTCGCCAGTGGTGACGACGCCCGCACCAAGCTCGAGCGGGCGGTGCTCGTCTCGTTCGACGCGATCGACAAGCACCACGACGAGGTCGCGATCTTCCAGAACGACGCGGCGTACCTGCTGACCTTCGAGCGGTTCGCCTACCTCGGCGAGCGCAACCAGCAGTCGCGCGAGGTCTGGCTGACGTTGCTCCGAGCCGGCATGGCGGCGGGTGCGGTCCGCGACGACCTGGACCTCGAGCTCACCTATCGCTTCATCCGCGACACCGTCTGGGTCGCGGTGTCGTGGTACCGGCCCGGCGGCCGGCGCACCCATGCCGAGATCGCCCGGCAGTACCTCACGATCCTGCTCGACGGGATCGCCGTCGAAGGAGCCACGCATGCCTAGCCCGGTCAACCAGGCCTACATCGTCGATGCCGTGCGCACCCCGGTCGGCAAGCGCGGCGGCGCGCTGGCCGGTGTCCACTCGGCCGACCTGGCCGCCCACTCGCTGGCGGCGCTGGTCGCGCGCACCGGCATCGACCCGGGTGCCGTCGACGACGTGATCCTCGGCTGCTGCGACACGATCGGTTCCCAGGCCGGCGACGTCGCCCGCACGGCGTGGCTCGTGGCCGGGCTGCCCGACCACGTGCCCGGGGTGACGATCGACCGGCAGTGCGGCTCCTCGCAGCAGGCGGTGCACTTCGCCGCGCAGGGCGTCATGTCCGGCACCCAGGACCTCGTCGTCGCCGGCGGCGTGCAGAACATGAGTGCCATCCCGATCTCGGCCGCGATGCTGGTGGGTCAGCAGTACGGCTTCTCCACACCGTTCGCGGAGTCGCCCGGATGGCAGGCGAGGTATGCCGACCAGGAGGTCAGCCAGTTCCGGTCGGCCGAGATGATCGCCGAGAAGTGGAACATCTCGCGCCTCGACATGGAGGAGTTCGCGCTCGCCTCCCACGAGCGCGCGCGGACCGCGATCGCCGAGGGACGCTTCGACGCCGAAGTGGTCCCGGTCGGGGACTTCGCGGTCGACCAGTGCCCGCGCGAGACCTCGCTGGAGAAGATGGGCGGCCTCGAGCCGCTCGCGCCCGGCGGCCGGATCACCGCGGCCGTCGCCTCGCAGATCTGCGACGCGTCCTCGGCGATGCTCATCGCCTCCGAGCAGGCGGTGCAGGACCACGGCCTCTCCCCGAGGGCTCGCATCCACCACCTCTCGGTCACCGGCGACGACCCGGTCTGGATGCTCACCGGCCCGATCCGGGCCACCCACCGCGCGCTGGAGAAGTCCGGGCTCACGGTCGACGACATCGACCTGTTCGAGTGCAACGAGGCGTTCGCCTCCGTGGTGCTCGCCTGGATGAAGGAGACCGGCGTCCCGCACGAGAAGGTGAACGTGAACGGCGGCGGCATCGCCCTCGGCCACCCGATCGGCGCCACCGGCACCCGCATCATGGCGACCCTGCTCAACGAGCTCGAGCGCACCGGCGGCCGCTACGGCCTGCAGACGATGTGCGAGGGCGGCGGCCAGGCCAACGTCACGATCATCGAGCGGCTCTGACTGTTACCGCCCAGGGTCGCGCGTCAATTGCAGACTTCTGCACCGCACCTTTTCGCAAAACTGACCCATTGACCGGAGATGTTCCGCGGGTGGAGATTCCTCCCCGGATCTTCTCGGGCGGTCCGTCACCCGAGCAGCGCCATGCCTGGATCCAGGCAGCTTTCATCCAGTGGCTCGATCGAGCCCTTCAGAAGGAGATTCTCGGGTGAGAAGACTCGTCATCGGGAGCGCATCGTTTGCTCTCGTCTCGGCGATGGCCGTACTGGCGCCCACCGGCGCCAGCGCTGCACCGTCGCACAGCTCCGACCGCACGGCACCGACCCAGGGCAGCACTGCTGCCAAGCCGGCTCCGCCCGGAGGCATCGCGGCCGCCGCCGCGTCCGCGGACCGCCTCGTCCACAGCAAGCCGGAGGTGCTCAAGGCCGGCAAGCACGACCGCTTCAAGGCCGGCAAGGTGGTGAGCTCGATGGGGCTCAACTACGTGCCGTTCGAGCGCACCTACCGCGGACTGCCCGTGGTCGGTGGTGACTTCGTGGTGTCGACCGACGACAAGGGCAAGATCCTGGCCACCAGCGTGGCGCAGACCCGTCAGGTCAAGCTCCGCTCGGTCAACGCCACCGTCGCCCGGGCCGCGGCCCGCGTCACCAGCCAGCGCCAGCTCCGCCAGGCCACGCTGGGCAGGTCCCGGCTCGTCGTCCTCCAGCAGAAGTCGTCGCGACTGGCCTGGGAGACCTGGGTGACCGGTCGCCAGCACGGTGAAGCCTCCCGGCTGACGGTGTACGTCGACGCGCGCACCGGACGGGTCCTCACCACGAAGGAGCACGTGCTCGACGGCACCGGCAACGGCAACTGGGAGGGCACGGTCACCATCCCGACGTCCGGCTCCGGCTCGTCGTTCTCGATGACGAACAGCAACGCCACCACCCTCAAGTGCCAGAACTCCTCCGGCAACGCGACGTTCACGGGCACCGACGACGTCTGGGGCAACGGCAGCGCGACCGACCGGGAGACCGGCTGCGTCGACGCGTTCTACGCCGCCGAGAAGGAGCGCCAGATGCTCTCCACGTGGCTGGGCCGCAACGGCATGAACGGCTCGGGCGGCTGGGTGCCGATCCGGGTCGGCCTCAACGACGTCAACGCCTACTACGACGGCACCCAGGTGCAGATCGGCCACACCCAGACCGGCGGCAAGTGGATCGGCTCCACCGACGTGGTGGCGCACGAGTTCGGCCACGGCGTCGACGACAAGACACCGGGAGGCATCTCCGGGGGCGGCACCCAGGAGTTCGTCGCCGACACCTACGGCGCGGCCACCGAGTGGTTCGCCAACAACCCGGCCGACACCCCCGACTTCACCGTCGGCGAGGAGGTCGACCTTGTCGGCAGCGGACCGATCCGCTACATGTACAACCCCTCGCTCGCCGGTGACGACAACTGCTACTCGTCGTCCACCCCGAACGACGAGGTGCACGCAGCGGCCGGCCCGGGCAACCACTGGTACTACCTGGTGGCGATGGGCACCAGCCCGACCAACGGCCAGCCGACCAGCCCGACCTGCAACAGCTCGACGGTCACCGGCATCGGGGTCCAGAAGGCCCAGCAGATCATGTACAACGCGATGCTGCTGAAGACGACCTCGTCGTCCTACCTGAAGTACCGGACGTGGACGCTGACCGCGGCCAAGAACCTGTTCCCGGGCAGCTGCACCGAGTTCAACACCGTGAAGGCGGCGTGGGACGCGGTCTCGGTCCCGGCACAGTCCGGTGACCCGACCTGCTCGGCCACCGGTGGCGTCACGGTCACCAACCCGGGCAGCAAGACCGGCACGGTCGGCACGGCGATCTCGTCGTTCACCCTGTCCGCGTCGGGCGGCACCGCGCCCTACACCTGGACCGGCACCGGCCTCCCGCCGGGCGTCTCGGTCTCGTCGTCCGGCACCGTCTCGGGCACGCCCACCACCGCCGGCACCTACAACGCCACGGTCACCGCGACCGCGGCCAGCGGTGGCTCCGGTTCGGCGACCTTCACCTTCACCATCTCCGGTGGCGGTGGCGGTTGCTCCGGTCAGCAGCTCGGCAACCCGGGCTTCGAGACCGGCACGGCGGCACCGTGGAGCGCGTCCTCGGGCGTGATCGACAACTCGGCCAGCCAGGCCGCGCACGCCGGTTCGTGGAAGGCGTGGCTCGACGGCTACGGCAGCACCCACACCGACACGCTCAGCCAGTCGGTGGCCATCCCTGCCGGGTGTGGCGCGACGCTCACCTTCTACCTGCACATCGACTCCGCCGAGACGACCACCTCGACGCAGTACGACAAGCTGACGGTGAAGGCGGGCTCGACCACGCTGGCGACGTACTCCAACCTGAACAAGGCCTCGGGGTACAGCCAGAAGTCGTTCAACGTCTCCTCGTTCGCGGGGCAGACGGTGACGATCAGCTTCACCGGCACCGAGGACAGCTCGCTGCAGACGTCGTTCGTCATCGACGACACGGCGCTGACGCTCAGCTGACCTGACCCGAGCGCGGAGGCCGCCACCCGCGGGGTGGCGGCCTCCGTCTGCCGGCGACCGGGCGTTATTGGGTGGCGCGCGCCCGTGGACCCGGTGACATTGGAACCATGCAGATCCTCCGGTTCGGGCCCGACGACACGGACCGGCTCGCGCAGTACGCCGAGATCGCCACCGCCGTTCGCGCCGCGGACTCACCCTGGCAGCCCGCGGTGACCGTCAAGGCGGCCGAGGGCAGGTTCCGGCACGGCTGGGACGGTGAGGTGGAGACCCCGTTCCTCGGCCTCGTCGACGGCGAGCCGATCGTCGCCGGGACGGTCTCGACCAGCGAGTGGGACAACCTGCACCTGGCCTGGCTCGGTGTGATGGTGCACCCGGACCACCGACGGCACGGCCACGGTTCGGCGATGCTGGACCACCTGGTCGCCGAGACCAGGGACCGGAAGCGGAGCTCCGTCGGCATCGACGGGTGGGACAGTGACGCGACCCGCGGCTTCGCGGCCCGGCACGGCTTCGACGAGAAGAGCCGCGCGATCCAGCGCCGCCAGCTGCTCGCCGACCTGGACTGGGCGCAGATCGAGAAGCTGCACGCGGAGGCGCTGTCCGGCGCCTCGGCGTACGAGCTCGTGCGCCGCGAGGGCCGGACCCCCGACGACGAGCTGGTGGCACTCGCCGAGATGGCGGGCTCCATCAACGACGCCCCGACCGACGACCTCGACATCGAGGACGAGGTCTTCTCGGGGGAGCGCATGCGAGGCTACGAGGAGGCTCAGCTGGCCAGGGGTCACCGGCTGTTCCGGGTCTTCGCGAGGCATCGCGCCACGGGGGAGCTGGCCGGGCACACGGTCGTCGTCGTGGACGGCGAGCGGCCCGACCTCGGGGGGCAGCACGACACCGCCGTGGTGGCGAGCCACCGGGGCCACCGGCTCGGGCTGCTGCTCAAGACCGACATGAACCTGTGGCTGCGCGAGGTGCAGCCGCAGCTGGTCGAGGTCAATACGTGGAACGCCGAGTCGAACGACCACATGATCGGCGTCAACGAGGCGATCGGCTACCGGGTCATGGGCCGGGAGCTGGAGTTCCAGAAGTCCCTCGGCTGACTCAGGACGCCAGGACGGTCAGAGCGCCGCGCTCAGCCGCCACTCGGTCGGGGTCGGGACGGCGTCGGTCACCGGCCCGCGCAGGGTCGCCCGGGGGTTTCGGTAGGCATGCTCGATGGTCGTCCAGGTGGCGCGGTTGCCGGTCGCGTCGATGGCGACCAGCGCGTGCTGGTCACCCGTGCCGCGGGGGTTGCAGACCGTCCACGACAGCTCGGTGACACCCTCGTAGCCAGAGCTCGCCAGCGTGTGGACGCGCGCGCGACCCGGGTGCGCGAACGGGACGACGACCTGGAGCAGCCGACCGCTGCTGGTGGTCGCGTAGAGGATCTCGCTGGGGACACCGCGCACCTTCGTGATCGCGGTCGCCTGCAGCGAGGTCAGGTCGCTCATGCCCCTGTGGACCAGCGCGGGGTGGACGTACTTGACGTGCTTGTCGGAGAACTTGGTCAGGGTCCAGCGCTTCAGCGAGCCCTGGTCGAGCGTGTAGGCGTAGTAGCTGTAGTTGTCGGCGAACAGGGCCGGCGAGAAGCTCCGCTGCCGGTAGTTGAACGCGCCGTGGTAGGCGATGCCACCGTGCCTGGTGAGCTCGAGGCTGATCCGGCGCGGCTGGCCATCCGCCGTCACCGCGTTGAGTCGGAGCGTCGAGTCGCGGCCCTGCTTGACGGAGTCGAAGTAGCCCCACGCCGTCACGTCGAACAGGATCTTCTTGGAAGCGCGCCGCTGCTTGACCACGCGGCCGTCGACGATCGTGTAGTCGCGGACGTGACCGTCGTTGTCCACGCCGAGGACCGCGCCCTCACACGCCCGCGCAGACCGGTGTGGGCCCGGATCTCCCGTCACGCCGGGCGGCACCATGGCGCTCGCCGGAGCGCCGAGCAGGACCGACGTGGTCAGGACCGACGTGGTCAGGACGAGTGCTGCGGTGGTCAGCTGTCGCATGGTGGTCTCCCCGTGAGCCTCCCGAGTGGAGGCGGCTCGGGCACCCTAAGGCAGCGCCCGCCGGTAGCGCTCGCCCAGCACGGCAACCGCTTCGACCAGCGCCGGCGGCTCGGTGACGTGGAAGTCGAGGCCGAGCATCCCGATGTAGGCCGCGACGATCTCCACGCTGTCACCGCCGGTGACCAGCACGCAGTGGTCGGCGTCCACGCTCTCGACCACACCGACCGTCGGGTTGATCCGCGCCAGCACGTCCTCGGCGGGCGCGTCGACGGCGATGCGCGTGTGCACCGACCAGCCGGAGAACGCCACCTCGCGGAGCACGAACGACGTGTAGTCCTCTCCGGGCAACGGGTGCGGCGTGAAGCGGCGCCCGCCCGGCGTCCGGAGCGCCATCCAGTCCAGGCGATACGGCGCCCAGGTGTCGGTCCGGGCGTCGCGAGCGACCACGAACCATCGGCGCTGCCAGCTGACCAGCCGGTAGGGCTCGACCAGGCACCGCTTGCTCCGTCCGTTGGTGGAGTAGTCGAAGCGCAGCTCGACGTGGTCCCGGACCGAGGCCGCGACCTCGGACAGCAGGGCCGGGTCGACCTCTGGGTCCTCGACGTTCGAACCGGTGTTCTCCGGGCCGGCGCTGACGGCGTCCTTGAGTGCTTTGACCCGGCGCCGCAGGCGGTGGGGCAGCACGTGCTCGAGCTTGGCCAGCGCCCGCGCGCTGGTCTCCTCGATGCCCTGCACCGCCGTGGCGGAACGCAGGCCGATCGCGACGGCGACCGCCTCGTCCTCCTCGAGCAGCAGCGGTGGCAGTTTGGTGCCGACGCCGAGCCGGTAGCGGCCGCCGGGCCCGCGCACCGCGTCGACCGGGTAGCCGAGCCCGCGCAGCCGGTCGACGTCGTTGCGGATCGTCCGGTCGGTGACGCCGAGCCGCTGGGCGAGCTCGGCGCCGGACCAGTCGGAGCGCGCCTGGAGCAGCCCGAGCAGGGCCAGCATCCGGGCGGCGGTGTCGGCCATCAGAACTCCCTGAAAGTCGTCGATATTGTAGGAACGAAACGTTCCGGAACCCCCCGTAGCGTAGCCGTCATGACCACCACCGGGAACACCCAGATCCAGCCCTTCACCATCACGATCCCCGAGGCCGCCCTCGAGGACCTGCGCACCCGGCTCGCCGCGACCCGCTTCCCCGAGCCGGCGCCCGGCGACGGGTGGGAGTACGGCACGCCGGTGTCCTACCTGCAGGACATGGTCGAGCGCTGGCAGCAGTTCGACTGGCGCGCCGAGGAGGCCCGGATGAACGCCGTGCCCAACTTCCTGACCGAGATCGACGGCCAGACGATCCACTTCGTGCACGTCCGCTCGGCGCGCGAGGACGCGACGCCGCTGCTGCTCCTGCACACCTACCCGGGGTCGTTCGCGGAGTTCCTCGGCATGGTCGACCAGCTGGCCGACGACTTCCACCTCGTGATCCCCTCGATGCCCGGCTTCGGCTTCAGCACCCCGGTCGCCGACGGCGGCTGGACGATGGACCGGGTCGCCAGGACCTACGACGCACTGATGCGCCGGCTCGGCTACTCGTCGTACGGCGCTCACGGCAGCGACGGAGGGGCGATGGTCGGCCGCGAGCTGGCGGTGCTGAACCCGGAGGGCTTTCTGGGCGCTCACGTCCTCCAGCTGTTCTCGTTCCCCTCGGGCGACCCGGCCGAGTTCGAGAAGTTCGGACCGAAGGAGTACGCCGCCCTGGAGTTCGCGGGCTGGTTCCAGTCGGTGGCCGGCTACAACCAGATGAACGGCACCCGGCCGCAGACGATCGCCGCCGCGCTGTCCGACTCACCGGTCGGCCAGCTCGCCTACAACGAGCTGTTCGAGAACTTCGGCAACGGCACCAGCCTGGTCTCGCCGGAGCAGGTGCTGACCCAGGTCTCGCTCTACTGGCTGACCAACACCTCGGCCACCGCGGTTCGCTACCACTACGCCGAGCAGCACCCGCAGCGCGAGACGGTGGTGAGCCAGGGCCGGATCGGCGTAGCAGTGTTCAAGGACGACTTCCAGACCATCCGGCCGCTGGCCGAGCGCGACAACGCCAACATCGCGCACTGGTCCGAGTTCGACCGTGGCGGCCACTTCGCCGCGCTGGAAGTGCCCGAGCTGGTCGTCGGGGACCTGCGGGTGTTCTTCGGTCAGCCTGGTCAGTCGAGGTAGCTCGAGACGCGCCGGAGCTCGTCGACCGCAGTCGTGACGATGCGGTCGACGAGCTCCTCGCACGTGGGCAGGTCGTCGATCACCCCGACCACCTGGCCGGAGG
>Ga0075363_100000515_pt1 | contig 12425 bp, 10 predicted proteins | sample EndMetdeltDD1763_FD_71470 | JGI IMG/M metagenome (GOLD analysis project Ga0075363, IMG submission 71470) | Populus endosphere microbial communities from Tennessee, USA - Endosphere MetaG P. deltoides DD176-3 | ecosystem: Host-associated > Plants > Roots > Endosphere | place: USA: Tennessee...
CACGCCGTCCCGGTCGAAGGGGAACGGTCCGCCCTGGTCGATCAGCGCCAGCGTGCCCTGGGCGAAGACCGGCAGGTCGTCCTCGAGGACCCACGGCAGGCTCGTCTCCGGGTCGAGGTCACCGGTCTCGATCTCGACCGTCGCGATGCCCGAGGGTTCCGCGGCGGTGCTGGTGGCCGGGTCGTGCCCGCCGATGGTGATGGTCCGCGGCTCGCTCCCGAGCGCCAGCATCAACGACACGAACGCGACCAGCGCGAACCCGCCGAGCACCCACAGGACCGTCTGCCGGTTCCACCTCACGCGATTCCCCCTAGAGCGCCATGGCCTGGGCCCGGCGCTTGACCTCCGAGCCGCGGTTCTCGCGCAGGGCGTCGATCGGCCGGCCGGGCAGGTCGAGGTCGAGGTGGAGCCAGGCGATGATCTCGCGGTCGTCGTAGCCGCCGTCGTGGAGCACGGTCAGCAGGCCCGCGAGCCCCTTGACGGGCAGGCCGTCCTGGATGAACCCGGCCGGCACCTGCGGACCGGCGCCGGGACGGGGTACGGCGGCAGCCAGCTCGTGGTCGCGGATCATGGTCCGGACCTTGGCCTCGGTCACCCCGAGACGGCGGCCCGCCTCCGACCAGTCCAGCCACTCCTCCACCAGGGTGCCGAGGTCGTGCTCGGCCAGCGGGAGATCGGTCATGGGGGAATCGTCGCACCTGGAGGCGGCCGCGGATCCCCCGGGGAGCCGCGCGTCCTCCCGGTGCGTCGAAGCGTGGGTGCGGCCGCCGGATCCGTACCATGGGCGGGTCCGGAGCCCTTCCCCGTCCGGACGCAGGAGGTCGACGTGTCCGACCGGCGTGACGCCCCGGACCCCCCACGCGGCGAGCCCGCGGGCGGCAGCGACCCCTTGGTCGGAAGGCTCCTCGACGGCCGCTACCGGATCAGCGGCCGGATCGCCCGCGGCGGCATGGCGACCGTCTACGAGGCGATGGACCTGCGGCTGGACCGCACGGTCGCGGTCAAGGTCATGCACCCCGGGCTCGGCGACGACGACGAGTTCGCGGGCCGGTTCGTCAGCGAGGCCCGCAGCGCTGCCCGGCTGTCGCACCCCAACGTGGTCGCGGTCTACGACCAGGGCAACGACGACGGCACGGTCTTCCTCGCGATGGAGCTGGTCCCGGGGCACACCCTGCGCGACACCATCGGCAAGGAGGCGCCGATGTCGCCGGCGCGGGCGCTGGCGCTGCTGGAGCCGGTCGTCTCGGCGCTCGCGGCCGCGCACCGGGCCGGCTTCGTGCACCGCGACGTCAAGCCCGAGAACGTCCTGATCGCCGACGACGGCCGGGTCAAGGTCGCCGACTTCGGGCTGGCCAAGGCGGTCAGCGCCGACACCAAGCACACGGCCACCGGCGTGCTCATCGGCACCGTCTCCTACATCGCCCCCGAGCTGGTCGTCGAGGGCCGCTCGGACGCGCGCGCCGACGTCTACTCGGTCGGCGTGATCCTCTACGAGCTGCTGACCGGCCGGAAGCCGCACCAGGGCGAGACGCCGATCCAGGTGGCCTACAAGCACGTCCACGAGGACGTCCCCGCGCCGTCCGCGGTCGCGCCCGACGTGCCGGCGTACGTCGACGCACTGGTCGCCCGCGCCACCGCGCGCGACCGCGAGCAGCGACCGGCCGACGCGGGAGTCCTGCTCCAGCACGTGCGGCGGGTGACCCAGGCGGTCCACGCCGGGGTGCGCGAGGACGCGGACCTGGTCGCCGACCTGCTCCCCCGGGTCCCGGCCGAGACCTACGCCGACGCGGAGGCCAGCTTCGTCCCGACCGACCCGCACGACACTGCCGAGGTGCTGCGCCACCCGCGCCGCGAGCCCACGGCGACCCTCGACCGTGGGGCGGCCCCACCCGAGCAGACGCCGGTCCGGCTGGCCCCGACCCCGCCGCCGGAGCGGTCGCCGCGGCCCCGCGAGCCCCGTCCGCCCCGCGAGCGACCGGCCCGGCCGCGCCGCTCCCGCCGAGGGCCGATCCTGCTCGTCGTGGCCCTGCTCGTGGCGGCCGCCGTGGGCGTGAGTGCCTGGTGGTTCGGCTTCGCGCGCTACACCACGACGCCCGGAGTGATCGGGCTGACGCAGGCCGACGCGACCGAGCGGCTGGAGGGGGCGGGCCTCGAGGTCGTGGTGGGCGAGCCGATGTACTCGTCCACGGTCAAGCGCGGCCGGGTCATCAGCACCGACCCCGACGCCGGCGAGCGCGTGCTCGACGGCGAGAAGGTCGCCATCGTCGTGTCGCTGGGCAAGGAGACCTACGAGCTGCCCAAGCTCAAGGGCCTCACCGTCGACCAGGCGCAGGACCGGATCCTGGACACGCAGATGGCCTTCGGCAAGGCGATCGAGCAGTTCTCCGAGACCGTCCCCGCCGGGATCGTCCTCAACTCCGACCCGAAGGCCGGGACCACCCTGCGCCCCGGCGCGATCGTCGACCTCATCGTCTCCAAGGGCCGCCGCCCGATCCCGGTCGGCAGCTGGGTCGGGAAGGACGCCGACGCCGCCGAGCGCATCCTGGAGCGGCGCGGCCTCGTGGTGGACCGCTCCGCCGAGTACGACGACGACGTCGCGGCCGGCCTGGTGATCGCACAGGACCCCGAGGGGGGGACCCTGTTCAAGGGCGACACCGTCGCCCTCCGGGTCTCGCTGGGCCCCGAGCTGGTCGAGGTCCCCAACGTCGTCGCCTCCGGGGTGGACTCCGCCACCCAGACGCTGAACGACCTCGGGTTCCAGGTGGTCACCGAGGAGGCGCCGGGCTACCTCGGCCTCGGCTTCGTGTTCTCGATGGACCCCGAGGCCGGCACGGAGATCCCCAAGGGTTCGACGATCACGCTCTACCTGATCTGACACCCTCCCCGGGTGGGCTCCCGCCGTACCTCCGCACTCGCCACCGCGGCGCTGCTCGGGACCACCGCCGCGTGGGGCAGCACGTTCTTCCTGATCAAGGACCTGCTCGACCGGGTGCCGACGCTGGACTTCCTCGCCGTACGGTTCCTGGTCGCCGGGGTGGTGATGGCGGCGGTCGCACCGGGAGCCCTGCGCCGGCTCTCCCGGGAGTCGCGCCGGCACGCCCTGATCCTCGGCCTGCTCTACGGCGTCGCCCAGATCCTGCAGACCGCCGGCCTGGCCCACACCGCTGCCAGCGTCTCGGGGTTCATCACCGGCATGTACGTCGTCGCGACGCCGCTGTTCGCCGCGGTCCTGCTGCGCACCCGGGTCACCGCGACGACCTGGGCGGCGGTCCTGCTGGCCACCGCCGGGCTGGGTGTGCTCACGCTGGACGGGCTGTCGGTCGGCTACGGGGAGGCGCTCACGCTGGTGGCCGCCCTGATCTACGCGCTGCACATCGTCGGCCTGGGGGCCTGGTCGACGCCCGGCGAGGCGCTCGGCATGTCCGTCGTGCAGCTGCTCGTGATCGCGGTCGTCTGCCTCGTCGCGACGGCACCCGACGGGGTCGTCCTCCCCAGCACCGGGCGGGACTGGCTCTCGGTGGTCTACATGGCCCTGGTCGCGGGGGCACTGGCGCTGCTGGCCCAGACCTGGGCGCAGGCCCACCTGGCGCCGACCCGGACGGCGATCATCATGAGCACCGAGCCGGTGTTCGCGGCGTTCTTCGCGGTGCTGCTGGGCGGCGAGGGCGTCACCACCCGGATGGTCGCCGGGGGCCTGATGGTGCTCGCCGCGATGCTGACCGTCGAGCTCGCCCCCCGGCGACGGGTCGAGGGCGAGGTCCAGCACCTCACCGTCTGAGACGACCCGCCTCCCACCGCAATAGGCTGACCGGCGGCCACCGTCCGGCGGCCACCGATCCGGGAGGGGGCGCGGTGAGGCACTGCACGCAGTGTGGGCACGTCCTGGGCCTCGGCAGGTTCTGCACCAACTGCGGCCACCCGGTCGCCGCCCGCCACGCCGACCCGCTCTCCGACCCGATCCCCGGTCCGGTCGACGGTCCGGTCGACGGTCCGGTCGACGGTCCGGTGGACGCTCAGGTCGAGGACGCCGTCGAGCCCGACCAGGACGAACCCGACTGGCGCACCGACACCGCCGAGCGGCCGGCGCGTCCCGCCGTACCCGCTGCCCGGGCCGCTCCCGCTCCCGCCGCCCCGAAGCTGCCGCCGGCCGTCGGCGAGGCGCCACCGCCGCCGCGGTTCCCGCTGTTCGCCGACGAGGTGGGCACCCCTGCGTCCCAGGCGGCGCCTGCCGCTCCGCCGCCCTCCCCGGCTCCGGCCGCACCCGCGCCGGCCGCCGGCGACGTGCCCGACGCCGGTGACGAGGACTGGGTCGACGACGAGTGGGACGAGGACGACTGGGAGTGGGACGACCGCCGCCCCCGCGCTGTCCGGGTGGTGGGTGTGGGGCTCGCGCTCGCCGTCCTCCTGGTCGGGGGCTGGCTGATCGGCAGGGCGCTCGGCGGCGACGACGAGCCCGATCGCGACACCCCGGCCGCAGGCGACACCGGCGCGGCCGCCCAGGAACCGGTCGACCACACCGCGGACGCGACCGCCGAGGCGCCGCGGACGGCACCGGCGACCCAGGACGTCGACGGCAACCCGACGTCCTACGACGCCAGCAACATGCTGGACGGGGTGCCCGAGACCGCGTGGCGGGTGGCCGGCGACGGTCGCGGGCTGAAGCTGGTGTTCACGTTCCCCGAGCGCACCCGGATCAGCGAGGTCGGGCTCGTCAACGGCTACGCCAAGACCGCCACCGACGACGCGGGCAGGACGTTCGACTGGTACGCCGGGCACCGGCGGATCACCCAGGTCACCTGGAACTTCGGGGTCGGCGACGTGGTCCGGCAGGACCTCGAGGACGGACGTGACCCGCAGACGATCGGGGTCGGGCCGATCGAGACCCGCAAGGTCGTGCTCAAGATCGTCGCGACTACCGACCCGGGCGACGGGCCCGCGGGCCGCAACTTCACCGCGATCAGCGACGTGGTGCTGGTCGGATAGCCCGGAGCCCGTTCAGAGCCCGTTCAGAGTCCGGCCAGCACCGCGGCCGCGCGCTCGGCGTCGGCCCGGCTGACGTCGAGGTGGGTGACCAGCCGGACCGTGGTCGGGCCCACGGCCGCGACCCGCACTCCCGCGGCCTCGGCGGCGGCGACGTACGCCGCGGCGTCGCCGCGCTGCACCACCACGATGTTGGTGTCCACGGTCTCCGGGTCCACGCCGCAGGCCTCCGCGAGGAGCCGCGCGTGCACGTGGTCGTCGGCGAGGCGCTGCACGTGGTGATCGAGGGCGTGCAGGCCGGCCGCGGCCAGGACGCCGACCTGGCGCATGCCGCCGCCGAGCCGCTTGCGACGTACCCGCGCGTGCGCCACCGCGTCCGCGGACCCGACCATCAGCGAGCCCACCGGCGCACCGAGCCCCTTGGACAGGCAGACGGCGAGCACGTCGGCGACCGCGCCGTAGTCGGACAACGGCACCCCGGTCGCGACGTGGGCGTTCCAGATCCGGGCACCGTCGAGGTGCAGCCCCGTCCCGGCTCCGGTGGCGAACTCGCGCAGGTCGCGGAGGTCCTCCAGCGGCAGCACCGCTCCCCCGGCGAAGTTGTGGGTGTTCTCCACCGAGATCGCGGCCGTGGGCACGAAGAACGGCCCCATGTCCGGGGCGAACATCGCCCGGACCGCGGGCAGGTCGACCTGGCCGCGCGGGTGGGTCCACGTGCGCATGGTCAGGCCGCCGACCGCGGCGTGCGCGCCGAGCTCGGCGCGGGCGATGTGTGCGGAGGACTCGCACAGCACCTCCTGCCCCGGGGCGACGAGCGAGCCGACGGCGAGCACGTTGGCCATCGACCCGGTCGGCGTGAACAGCGCTGCCTCGTGGCCCAGCAGCCCGGCGACCCGCTCCTCGAGCTCGCGGACGGTCGGGTCCTCGCCGTAGACGTCGTCGCCGACCTCGGCTCGCGCCATCGCCGCGCGCATCGCCCCCGTGGGCCGGGTCAGGGTGTCCGAGCGCAGGTCGATCACGCGGCCCAACCTACGGACCCGGCCTGGTCAGCCGAACACCAGGCGCACCGGCGTGGACCAGCCCGAGTCCTGGCCGTCGCGCGAGGTGCGCGCCCGCACCTTGACCGGCCGGTCCCCGCCCAGGGCCGTCGTGATCGCCGCCCTGGCCCGGGTCGTGTCGGTGCGGAACGCCGTCCACGGGCCGGAGCCGACCTTGGTCTGCACGTCGAAGGTGGTGCCGCCGGATCCCTTGACCGTGGACCAGCGCACGATGCGCTTGGCGTCCGAGGGGACGTCGACCCTCAGGTCGACGCGCACCGTGCCGCGCATGGTCGGGTGGAACGTGCAGTGGTAGGCGAATGTGCCGGCCGAGGTGAACACCCGGGCGTACGTCGCCCCACCGGCCTTCGCCCGGCTGTCCCAGAAGCCCTGGTCCGAGGTGGTGGTGTGCTGGGTGACCTCCGGGAAGGTCCACGTCACCTGCTCACCCAGGGCGACGGTCACGTTCCCCGGCATGAACATGAGGTGGGCGACCTCGACATCGGCGTCCGCGGCGTGCGCGGGCTGCGGGAGGACGACGGCGGCGAGAACCGCGGCCGCCAGGAGAGGCGTGCGCATGCCCGGACGCTAGAGCCGGTTGATGAGACCTGGGTGAGAGGTCAGGCCTTGCGCAGCATCTCCGCGACCAGGAAGGCGAGCTCGAGGGACTGGACCCGGTTGAGCCGCGGGTCGCAGACCGACTCGTAGCGGTTGCCGAGGTCGATCTCGGCAAGCTCCTCGCCGCCCCCGACGCACTCGGTGACGTCGTCGCCGGTGAGCTCGACGTGGACGCCGCCCGGCCAGGTGCCGAGAGCGCGGTGGACCTCGAAGAAGCCCTTGATCTCGTCGATGACGTCGTCGAAGCGGCGGGTCTTGTAGCCGGAGGACGCCTCGAAGGTGTTGCCGTGCATCGGGTCGCAGACCCACGCGACGTCGAGCCCGGCGGCGGTGACCTTGTCCACGACGACCGGCAGCCCGTCGCGGATCCGGCCGGCTCCGAACCTGGTGATGAACGTCAGCCGGCCGGGCTCGTTGTCCGGGTTCAGCCGCGCCGCCAGGGCGATCGCGTCGTCCGCAGACGTGGACGGGCCGAGCTTCACCCCGATCGGGTTCTTGATGTGGCGGAACAGCTCCACGTGCGCGCCGTCGAGCTGCCGGGTGCGCTCACCGATCCACACGAAGTGGGCGGACACGTCGTAGGGCTGCTGCGTGCGCGAGTCGATCCGGGTCATCGCGTGCTCGTAGTCGAGCACCAGGCCCTCGTGGCAGGTGTGGAAGTCGACCCGGTGGAACTCGTCGGGGTCAGCCCCGATCGCCTGCATGAACGTCAACGCGCGCTCGATCTCGCCGGCGACCTGCTCGTAGCGCTGGCCGACCGGCGACTCCCGGACGAAGTCGGTGTTCCAGGTGTGCACCTGGCGGAGGTCGGCGTAGCCACCGGTGACGAACGCGCGCACCAGGTTGAGGGTCGCGGCCGAGGCGTTGTAGACGTCGAGCAGCCGTTGCGGGTCCGCCACCCGGGCCTCGGCGGTGAAGTCGAACCCGTTGACCGCGTCGCCGCGGTAGGCCGGCAGGGTCACCCCGTCCCGGGTCTCGAGGTCCGACGAGCGCGGCTTGGCGTACTGCCCCGCGATCCGGCCGACCTTCACGACGGGCACCGACGCGGCGTACGTCAGGACGACCGCCATCTGCAGGAGCACCCGCAGCTTGTTGCGGACGTTGTCCGCGGTCACACCGGCCAGCGTCTCGGCGCAGTCGCCGCCCATGAGCAGGAACGCCTCGCCGCGGGAGACCGCGGCGACCTTCTCCTTCAGCTCGTCGCACTCGCCCGCGAACACCAGCGGCGGCATCGTGCGCAGCCGGGCCACGGCGCTGTCGAGGGCCGCGCGGTCGTCGTACGACGGCTGCTGCGCCGGGCCGAGGGCGCGCAGCGCCTCGAGGTCGGGAACAGCGTCGGGGATGCTCACCCGTCAAGCGTACGGGGGAAGCCGCTCCCGCCCCGAGTCGTCGCGCGATCGTGGACCGGGACGCGCCCTACCGCTGGTCCGGCGGGGGCGGCTCCTGGTCCATGTGGTCGATGTTGCGGAACCCGGTGCGCTGGGCGCGGGCACCGCGGTTGGTGGCCCAGGTGACCGCCCAGAGCACCACGCCGATGAGCAGCAGCACGCCGGCGATCTGGTAGATCAGGACGTCCCGGTCGACCCAGGGGCCGATCAGGAACAGGCAGGCCGCCGCGGCGAGGACCGGGGTGGGTCCCGGGGAGCGGAAGATCGAGTCCCGCCCGTCACGGCGCAGGACGAGGCAGGCCACGTTGACGACCGTGAACACCCCCAGCAGCAGCAGCGAGGTCACGCTGGCCAGGTTGACGACCACGTCGTCCTCGGCCCGGTTCGAGACGTAGATGATCAGCCCGAGCGCCAGGAGCGTGGAGAACGCGATGCCGGCCCAGGGCGCCCGGGTGTTGGGCGAGACCTTGCCGAGGCTCCGGGGCAGCACGTCCTGGTGCGCCAGGCCGTAGATCAGCCGGCTGGCCATCAGCATGTTGATCAGCGAGGTGTTGGCGACGGCGAACATCGCGAGGAACGGGAACACCTTCTCGATCGGGAAGTCTGGCGACCCGACCCGGACGACCTCGAGCAGGGCCCGGCCGTCCGCGGCGTTCGCGATCTGGTCCGAGGTCAGCACCGTCACGACCGAGACCGCGACCAGCATGTAGATGATCACCGCGATGCCGAGGCCGGTGAGCAGGGTGCGCGGGAAGATGCGCTCCGGCTCCTGGGTCTCCTCGACCATGTTGACCGAGTCCTCGAAGCCCACCATGGCGAAGAACGCGATCGACGTGGCTGCCGTGACGGCCAGGAACAGGCCCTTGTCGTCAGGGTTCTCGAACGTCGTGATCCGGTCGAAGCTGCCGTCGCCCTGCGCGATGACGTAGAACCCGACGCCGATGACGATGGTGAGCGCGGTGACCTCGACCAGGGTGAGGATCACGTTGAACTTCACCGACTCCCCCACGCCGCGCAGGTTGATCAGTGCCAGCAGCACCATGAACGCCAGGGCGATCAGCGTGATCGTGCCGGTCCCCCACTCCTCGTCGATCCAGCCGTTGGCGAGCAGGCCGCCCATGAAGTTGGAGGCGAGCACGTTGGCCGAGGTCGAGGCGCTGGTGATCCCCGAGCAGATCACCGCGAAAGCGACCAGGAACGTCACGAAGTGCAGGCCGAACGCCTTGTGCGTGTAGAGCGCCGCGCCCGCGGCCTGCGGGTACTTCGTCACGAGCTCCAGGTAGGACAGTGCGGTCAGCGTCGCCACGGCGAAGGCGACGAGGAACGGCAGCCAGACGATGCCGCCGACGACGCCGGCCATCTGTCCGGTGACGGCGTAGACGCCGGCCCCGAGGATGTCGCCGACGACGAACAGCAGGAGGAGCTTCGGCCCCATCACCCGCTTGAGGTCCGGCTCCGGCCCGTTGACGTCCTGCTCCGCGGTACGCGTGGTCATGCGACCCCCTCATGCTCGACGCTCGAAGGGCGCGCCCGCCGTTGGGGACACCCAAAAGGGTGAGTACCCCGGTTCGCCACCATCTAGTCAGCCCCACGGCGACGACCTGCCGGACCACCAGTCGCTGGTGGCCCCGGCAGGTCGGGAGCGGATCGCGTCAGCGCACCTCGCAGTCGACGGGGTCCGAGCAGGGCCGGACCTCGTGACGCTCGAGCACGTTCCCGGCGGCGTCCCGCGTCACCGCGAGCGCGAGGTCACCCGCGACGGTTCCCCAGAACATCGTCTCGCCCGGCACCAGGGTCCCGGCGGCCACGGTCGCCTCGACCGAGGTGCCGTCGGTGCCGACCAACTCCACGGTGGCGACGTCGGTGCCGTCGGTCCCCCCGATCCACACGGTCTGGTGGCTGCCGCTGCTGTAGACGTCGGTCGAGAACAGCTCGAGGTCCTTGCCCTCCTGCAGGAAGTCGTCGGTGCCCATCCCCCACTCGTAGGTGCGGTGCCCCCCGTCCTGGCCGAGCATCGCCGGGAAGCACTCCTGCGGGTCCAGCGCCTCGCCGTCGTCGTTGCTCCACTGCGGCAGCGGTCGGATGCAGGCGAGGTCCACCGGCCCCGCGTCCACCACGATGCCCATCTCCGTCGAGCCGACCGGGTAGCCCTCCTCCTCGCTGCCGAGCTCGTGCATCTCGATGTCCTGCACCCCCTCGTAGAGCCAGTCGGGGAACGCCGAGGGCCGGAACGCGGTCACGCCGGTGTAGCTGCGCGCACCGATGTCGACGGGCCCGGCCTCGATGTACTCGTCGGGCACCTTGTCCTCGCCCATCTCGAGCCGACCGTCGACCGGCGTGGGGAGCAGCACCTCCCACTCCGAGACCTGCTGCGCACCGGGGATCTCCCGCAGCGCCCGCTTCGCCAGCGGCGAGAGCTCCCGCGGCCGCTCGGGGTCGGCCGCGACCGGTGCCCGGCCCTGGGGGTCGCCGTCGTCCGCGACGACGCCCACGAGGACCCCCGCGGCTACGACGGCCGCGGCCAGCCCGCCGGCGTACGCCGACAGCCGGGCGCGCCGGCGCGCCCGGCCGCGCGCCCGGATCCGGGTGAGGTCCGGTCCCGGCAACAGCTCCGCGTCGCCGCGGTGCAGGTCCTGCTCGAGCTCTCCCACCGTGCGCATCTCGTTCACTGCCCCACCACTTCCTCGATCGTCGTGTCGGACGAGACGCGCAGCTTCGCCAGCCCCCGGGCGAGGGTGCTCTTCACCGTGCCGGGCGCGATCCCGAGCTCCTCGGCGACCTCGCGCTCGGACAGGTCGAAGTAGTGCCGCAGCACCACCACCCGTCGCTCGCGGTCGGTCAGCGTGCGCAGCAACCGGACCAGCTCGTCGCGCTCGTCGGAGCGCTCGTCCGGTGGCTCCGCCACCTGCGCGAGGTCGGTGCCGTGGTCGCCGTCCCCCACCTCGAGCATCCGCCGGCGGCGGAGGCGGTCGATGTTGGCGTTGACCAGGACCCGCCGCGCGTACGCCAGCGCGTCGGACCGGCGTACCCGCCGCCAGTGCGCGTAGGTGCGCGCCAGCGCCGTCTGCGCCAGGTCCTCGGCGAGGTGGTGGTCACCGGTCAGGAGGTACGCCGACCTGCGCAACCGCGGCCACGCCGCCGAGGCGAACTCGTCGAACTCCTGGTCGGACTGCTGCCCCACGACTCTCCCGTCCCGCGCACGCTGTGAGCCTGCGTCTCACCAGTCTCTACGCGGGTGAGGGGGAATCGGTTCTGTCACCACGGTGGTCGGGCTTGTCGAGACCACCGCAGCGGACGCTCCCGGCTGACCCGGCGCGGGCGGCTCCCAGCATCGGCTCACGAGGTCTCGTCACGCTCCGTCGCGACCTCGTCCCTCGGTCGCGGTCGCTGCTCGACCACCATCGATCGTGTCCCGGCTCGTTCCTCGCCGGCTCACGATCACCCGAAGAAGACGGCTGCCTCGGCGTACTCCTCCGGGCTGACCAGCTTGAGCGTGTCGGTGCCCTCGCTCAGCGGGACCCGGACGATGTCGGTGCCGCGGAGCGCGACCATCACGCCGAACTCGCCGTCGGCCACCGCGTCGATGGCCTGGAGCCCGAACCTGGTCGCGAGCCAGCGGTCGAACGCCGTCGGCGTGCCGCCGCGCTGGATGTGGCCGAGCACGACCGCGCGCGCCTCCTTGCCCGTCCGGGCCTCGATCTCGCTCGCCAGCCGGTCGCCGATGCCCCCGAGCCGGACGTGGCCGAACGCATCGAGCTCGCCGGACACCAGAGTCATGTCGCCTCCCTCGGTGGGCACGGCGCCCTCGGAGACCACGATGATCGGCGCGTAGTGGGTCTCGAACCGGGTCTCGACATGGGCGCACACGGCCTCGATGTCGAACGGCTGCTCCGGGATGAGGACCGCGCTCGCACCACCCGCGATGCCGGAGTGCAGCGCGATCCAGCCGGCGTGCCGGCCCATCACCTCGACGACGAGCACCCGGTGGTGCGACTCCGCGGTGGTGTGCAGCCGGTCGATCGCCTCGGTGGCGATGTTGACGGCGGTGTCGAAGCCGAAGGTGAAGTCGGTGCCCGACAGGTCGTTGTCGATCGTCTTCGGCACGCCGACGACGTGCACGCCGAGGTCGGCCAGCTTGGTCGCCACACCCAGGGTGTCCTCGCCGCCGATCGCGACCAGGGCGTCGACGCCCGCGGCCGCGAGGTTGTCCTTGATCCGGTCGACGCCGCCGTCGATCTTGAACGGGTTGGTCCGCGACGAGCCGAGGATGGTGCCGCCCCGCGGCAGGATGCCGCGGCACTCCTTGATGCCGAGCTCCATGGTCAGGCCCTCGAGCGGGCCCTTCCAGCCGTCCCGGAAGCCGACGAACTCGAAGCCGTGGGTCTTGACCCCCTGGCGGACG
>Ga0075363_100000516_pt1 | contig 12417 bp, 13 predicted proteins | sample EndMetdeltDD1763_FD_71470 | JGI IMG/M metagenome (GOLD analysis project Ga0075363, IMG submission 71470) | Populus endosphere microbial communities from Tennessee, USA - Endosphere MetaG P. deltoides DD176-3 | ecosystem: Host-associated > Plants > Roots > Endosphere | place: USA: Tennessee...
GTCCAAAGCAGATGGCGGCCACAGTCATGGCGCTGGGCAGGATGCGCAGGCTGACCACGGGCGCCTTGACGCGGGGTCTGATCACGGAGCCGCCCCGGCGGCGACATCAGACGACGGAGCCGCCCCGGTGGCTGGGGATGGCGGCAGCTCGGCCAATACCGTCTCGCCGCCTAGCGCGCGCTGACCGACCGTCACCAGCAGGTTCGAACCCGCTGGCAGGTAGGTGTCCAGCCGTGACCCGTACCGGATCAGGCCGTACGTGTCGGCGATGGTCAGCGTGTCGCCCACCTTCGCATCGCACACGATGCGACGCGCGACCAGCCCGGCGATCTGTACGGCGATCACCTGCACCCCGTCCGGAGTGCGGATCACCACGCTGTTGCGTTCGTTGTCCTCGCTCGCGGCTTCGAGTTCGGCCGAATGGAACTTCCCGGGTTGGTGGGAGACCGCGACGACCTCACCGCTGATCGGTGCCCGCTGTACATGGGTGTCCAGAATCGACAGGAAGATACTGACCCGCGGCAATGGCGTTGCCGGCAAGCCGAGTTCAGCGGGCGGCACCGCGTCCTCGATGAGACAGATCAGGCCGTCCGCCGGTGCCACGACGAGGCCGGGCCGGGTAGGTGGAACTCGAGGGGGATGCCGGAAGAACGCGGCGTTGACCGCTGCGGAGACCAGCCCGGCACGCCGCAGCCAGCGGCTGCGGTAGCCGAGCGCCGCCACGGCGAGGCTCGCACCGACGAACGGTAGGCCCGCCGGATGCATCGGAGGTACGGAGGAGCGCACCAGCGCGGCAAACCGCGCGGGGCCGGATTGGATATCAGGGCGTCTGGCCATCGTGGGCCGATTCTACGGGCGAGACGTGCCGCCAATAGGGCTATGCGAGGTCCCAAAGGTGAACATGGGATCCACCGGCGAGTTCGCTGATTTCCTCATCGATCTCCAATAGACAGTTCGCCGACGCCAGCCAGCGCAGGTGATGCGATGCGGGCGGCCCGTAACTGGTGACTGTGCCAGCTACCGGATCGAACACTCCGCGGCGGAACTGGCGCTTGCCGCGCGGTGAGGTGAGGTTCTCGGTCAGGACGGCGGTGCGCCGCGGCCGGTCGGCGTGAGGCAGGCCCATGGCGGCTCGCAGCGGTGCGCGCAGGAACACCTCGAACGACACCAGCGCGCTGACCGGGTTGCCCGGCAGCGTGATGATCGGTGTGCCGTCGACAACGCCCGAGCCCTGCGGCATGCCGGGCTGCATCGCGACCTTGACGAATTCGACCTCGCCGCCGAGAGCGTCTTTCACGACCTCATACGCGCCCGCGCTCACGCCACCTGTCGTGATGATCAGGTCGGCGTCGCTGCTGTGGCTGGCCAACGCGTCGCGAAACACGCCTACGTCGTCCCCGGTGGTCGGTGATGCCACCACCTCGGCGCCGGCATCACGGAGGGCCGCGGCCAGCATCACTGCGTTGGATTCGTAGATCTGTCCTGGCTGCAGAGGCGTGCCGGGCGGTACGAGTTCCGATCCGGTCGACATCACCAGCACTCGCTGCCGGGGGATCACTGTCAGCTCACCGAGCCCGAGGGCGGCGGCCAGCCCGAGTGCGGCGGGAGTGACGACCTGCCCCGCGCGCAGCACCGTGGTGCCCGACGTCACGTCCTCGCCTGCACGCCGAATGTGTTGGCCGGGTTTGGCACTCGCGCGGATCTCGACGGTGTCGGTCGCCGCGTTGGTCGCCTCGACGGGCACCACCGCGGTAGCACCCTGGGGTAGCGGTGCGCCGGTCATGATCCGGTGCGCGGTACCGGGCTCGAGAGTGAGCGGGTCGGTGCGGCCGGCCGGGATGTCCTCGGCGACGGGCAGCAGCACGGGTTGCTCTGCTGTCGCACTCGAAATATCTTCGGCGACAACGGCATAACCGTCCATCGCGGAGTTGTCGAAGCCGGGCAGCGACAGCGGAGCCACCACGTCCTCGGCCAGCACCAGTCCCAGCGTGCCAGCGATCGCGACGGTGACCGGGGCTCGGCGGCTGATCAGGCCGGAGACGACTCGTTGATGCTCCTCGACCGTCCGCATCAGACTCCGAAGGTCACGCCGGTCAGCTCCTCGGACACCGTCCACAATCGGCGCTGAATGGCCTCGTCATGTGACTGTGCGCTCGAGGCAACGACTTTCGGATTGCCCTTTACCTCGCCGATACCGTCGGGTCCGTAGTACTGGCCACCCTGGGCGCCGGGATCGGTGGCCGCGCGCAGCGTCGGCAACGCACCCATATCGGCGGGTTGGGCCACGACTTTCCACAGCGCGTCCGGGATGAAGCCCGGCAGGTGCCGCATCAGTTCGGTGTCGGAGAAACCCGGGTGCGCGGCGAGTGCGACGGTCGGGGCACCCTTGGCCGCGAGGCGCCGCTGCAAGTCGTAGGTGAACATCAGGTTGGCGAGCTTGGACTGTCCGTAGGCCTTGATGCGGTTGTAGCTGCGCTCCCAGTTCAAGTCGTCGAAATGGATCTTGGCGACGATCCGGTGACCGACGCTGCTGACCGTGACCACCCGGGAGCCGTCGACTCCGAGCAGGCTGTCCAGCAGCAGGCCGGTGAGCGCGAAGTGCCCGAGGTGGTTGGTGCCGAACTGCATTTCGAAGCCGTCTTTGGTGGCTTCGCGTGTCGGTACGTACATCACGCCCGCATTGTTGATCAGCAGGTCGACGCGCGGATAGGCCGAGCGCAGCGCGTCGGCGGCCCTGCGAGTGTTCTCCAGCGACGACAGGTCGAGCTCCTGCAGGGTGACCCGGGCGTTGGGGTTCGTCTGCTTGATGCGCTCGACGGCCTCGTTGCCCTTGTCGACGTTGCGCACCGCCATGACGACGTGCGCGCCCTTGCCGGCGAGCAGGGCTGCCGTGTCGTATCCAAGTCCGCTGTTCGCGCCGGTGACGATCGCTGTGCGACCGGATTGATCGGGGATGTCTGCCGCGGTCCATTTGGCGCTCATGCGATCAACATACTGAAGCCCCGCGGCCTTGCGTCGCCGGTTAGTTTCGTTCTATGCGAGTGATTGCGGTGATCATCGGCACGCTGATCGGTGCGGTCGTGGTGTTGGTGGGGCTCCTGGTGGCAGGCATGCGATGGCAGGTCACCCCGGTGGTGAACACCCTGCGCCGAATGAACCGCTCGGTGACGAATCCGCGGGTGATGCGCACGGCGGGTGACGCGGGAACCCAGACGTCGGTCATCGAACACGTCGGTCGTCGTTCGGGTCAGACGTATGAAACACCCGTCGACATCATCGAGACCGCGACGCGACTGCTCATCGCGCTGCCCTACGGCGCGCGCACGGACTGGCTGCGCAATGTGCTGGCCGCCGGAACCGCCACCGTGGTTTCCAAGGGAGAACGGATCGCGGTCGAGCGGCCCGCCGTCGTCGCGACCGCTGACGTCGAGGAGCTGATTCCGGTACGGACGATGCGAACTCTGCGTCTGTTCGGCGTGAGTCAGTGCCTGAGTCTCGAGAAGACATGAACCCATGGACCTCGTGAACATCAGGGATCCCGCCAACCCACCGAGCCGCAAGGCGCCGCTGGTGTGGGGGCTCGGGGCATTGATTCCGTGGGCCCTGCTGGCGCTGGCCCAGCTGGTGTGGTTCGTCGTCGCCCACCGCAGCTGGTGGTTGCATGTGACCGCGGCGGTGGTCACGGCGGTCTGCGTTCTCGTGTTCGTCGTGGTGGTTCCGTTGTGGCGCTTCCGAGTTCACCGCTGGGACGTCAGCGCCGATGCGGTGTACACGCGCTCGGGATGGCTTGTGCAGGAACGCCGCATCGCCCCGATATCACGGGTGCAGACCGTCGACACCGAACGCGGACCGCTGGACCGTCTGTTCGGCCTGGCCAATGTCACGGTGACGACGGCGTCGTCGGCGGGGGCGGTGCGCATCGTCGCACTGGACGTCGATGTCGCCGACCGCGTAGTCGCACAACTCACCGACATTGCGGCGATCGGAGGCGAGGACGCGACGTGAGCACCGGTGCCCAATGGAGCCGACTGAGCGCTCGCATGCTGCTGGTGCACCCTGTACACGAGGTGCTGCGCCAGATTCCGGTGCTCATCGGAACGGTCGTGCTGGGATCTGCCACCGGCAATCCGATGTACGCGGTCGCCGTCCTGGTGGTCACGGTGGGCATCGGGCTCGCGCGCTGGTTCACCACCAGCTACCGCATCGGCCCGGGCGAGGTGCAGCTGAAGAAGGGTATTCTGCAGCGCAAGGTTCTTTCACTGCCGCGCAACAGGATTCGTTCGGTATCCACGGATGCCAGATTGCTGCATCGGCTGCTCGGCCTGACGGTGGTTCGGGTGAGCACGGGGCAGGAAGCGATCGGGGACAGCGCATTCGCACTCGATGCGGTCCAGGCCGCCGAGGCGCCCCGCCTACGCGCACTCTTGCTGGCCGACTCGTTGGCGCCCGCCGAGGATCAGCCGGTGATACCCGGCAGGGTGCTCGCACGCTGGCAGCCGTCCTGGTTGCGCTACAGCCCGCTGAGCTTCACCGGCCTCGCAATGATCGCGGCGGCCGTCGGGATCGCCTATCAGGTGGGTGCCGCTGCAGCCCTGCGGGATTCGCGGATCGAACAATCGGGCGCGGCCCTCGCCGATCGCTTCGGTGTGGCGGTCACCGTCGCCGTCGCCGTAGCTGTGGTGCTCCTTGCGTCCGTCGTGCTGTCGGTATTGCAGTCTCTGCTGAGCTACGCGAATCTCGACCTGCGTCGCGACGCCGACGTCCTGCACCTGAAACACGGACTGCTGCGGGTGCGGGAGCACACGTTCGACATGCGCCGTCTACGCGGCGGAACACTGCGGGAACCCTTGCTGGTCAGGCTTTTTGGTGGTGCGCGGCTCGATGCGGTGATGACGGGCGTCGGTGGCGCGGGCCAAGCGTCGATGCTGTTGCCGCCGTGCCCGAAGTCGATCGCGCAAACGGTCCTGACCGATCTGATCGCGCAACCCGATGCGGTCACCGCAGCACTGCGCCGTCACGGGCCTGCCGCGACCCGCAGACGCTGGACGCGGGCGCTGGCGTTCCCGGCGATCATCGCGGTCGTCCTGCTGGTCGCGCCCGCACCGAACTGGGCATGGGTGGTGTGGGCGCTGCTCACCGTCTGCTGTGGGCTGCTCGCCTACGATCGGTCGCGGTCGCTCGGACACCGGGTGGACAACGGCTGGTTGGTCGCGCGGACGGGGAGCTTGCAGCGCAAGCGTGACTGCATCGCGGGCCCCGGCATCATCGGATGGACGGTGCGCCAGACCTTCATGCAGCGCAGGGCCGGTGTGGCTACGTTGATCGCCGCCACTGCGGCCGGCGTCAAGCACTATCAGGTGATCGATGTACCGGCCGAGTTGGCATGGACGATCATCGCCGAAGCGTCGCCGTGGGTTGCCGATACCCGGTGGGCGCGTTCCGGCTAGATAGCGCGGGTCCTGAGTTGCGCTCAGCTGGACGCCGTTTACTGTCGGGCAATGGCGATCGGTGGGGTGTTGTTCGACATCGACGGCGTCCTGGTGACGTCGTGGAAGCCGATCGACGGTGCCGCCGAGACGTTGCGGACCCTGGCGGACCATCAGATCGCGTGCTCGTACCTGACCAACACGACCACGAGGACACGCGCGCAGATCGCCGAATTGCTCACCGGCGCGGGGATGGCCGTGCGCGCGGACGAGGTCATCACGGCTGCCGTGCTGACCGCTGAATACGTCCGGCACAATTTCCCCGATGCGCGATGTTTCCTCGTCAACAGCGGCCAGATCGCCGAGGACATGCCCGGCATAGACATCGAGTACTCCACGGACTTCACCGGACCAGCGGCGCCGGAACGTCCTGACGTGGTACTACTCGGCGGGGCGGGACCGGAGTACAGCCACTTGACGCTGTCGTGGGTCTACGACTGGATGGCGCAGGGGGTTCCGGTGGTGGCGATGCACCGCAGCACGGCGTGGACGACGACCGACGGCTTGCGCGTGGACACCGGCATGTACCTGATCGGCATGGAGCAGACCTCCGGTCGCAAAGCCACCGCCGTCGGTAAGCCCGCGCCCGAGGGATTCCTCGCCGCCGCAAGCCGACTCGGCGTCGACCCGGACGAGATGTACATGATCGGCGACGACCTCAACAACGATGTACTGCCCGCGCAGGTGGTGGGTATGTCCGGAGTGTTGGTGCGCACCGGCAAGTTTCGGCAGGACACGCTGGACCGGTGGGCGGCAGACGAGTTCGCGATGCAACCCAACCACGTGATCGACTCCGTCGCCGACCTACCGCCGTTGCTGGGGCTGTAGCGATGTCCGAGCCGGGGATGTGGCAGCGGGTCGAGCGCAAGCTGCTGGAGCGCGGCGTCAACACGTTCCTCGAGCTCGGATTGTGGATCGCGTTGGTGTACATCGTGATCGGCGTCGGTTACACGATTTTTCACGTCGAGCTGATGAGCCAGCTTCAACAGGCGCTCACCGGTGCCTTCCCGATCTTCTCCGACATCGCGGCGCTGCTGGTGATGGTCATCGCATGGCCATATCTGTGGGCCACGTCCTTCTTGTGCGGTGTCGCCGGATGCGGGCTGTTCTGACGCGGTGAGTTCCGGCTCCGGTCGCGGTCTGTATCGATATGACCGATGAACACGTGAATGCCGTCATGACCGTCAACGCACCCGCCGAGGTGATCTTCGACGTCCTGGCGGACCCGACGACACACCGGGCGATCGATGGCACCGGATGGGTTCGCGACGCGTTGGACGCCCAGCCCCTGACGGAGGTGGGCCAGATTTTCCGGGTCGCGATGTACCACGACAACCACCCCGAAAAGGACTACGAGATGGCGAACCGGGTCGAGGTGATCGACCCGCCGCGGGCCATTGCGTGGCAGCCCGGTCAGGGCCCGGACCAGCGCGGATACCTGATGAGCGGCACCGAACTCGCATTCGGCGGGTGGATCTGGCGCTACGACCTGGAATCGGCCGGGCCGCGCCGGACGCAGGTGACGCTGACCTACGACTGGTCGGCAGTGCCACCGCAGAACCGCGACATCGAGTTCCCACCGTTCGACGTCCACCACCTGAACAACTCGCTGAAGAACCTGGCCGGGCTGGCTGAGCGCCGTATCGTTAACTGACGTCATTTCTCGCTGATGGTTAGGACAGCCGATGCCGCAGAGAGGCCCAGACTTTGGTCTTCTCGGTCCGTTGCAATTGTCGGTCGACGGCGCCGTGGTGCCGATCGGCACGCCGAAGCAGCGGGCGGTGTTCGCGTCACTGGTGATGAACCGCAACCGACCGGTGGCGGCCGATTCCCTGATCACCGCCGTCTGGGGTGAGGATCCTCCGTCGGAAGCGCGTGCGAGCCTGCACGCCTACGTGTCCAATCTGCGCCGCCTCCTGGGATCGGTCGGCATCGACGGCCGGAGCATGCTCGAGAAGGTGTCGCCCGGTTACCGGCTGAACATCGAGGAGTTGGACGTCGACCTCGGGCGGTTCATCCAGGAGCGGAATGCCGGTGTCCAGGCCGCGACGGCGGGCCGATTCGACAGGGCCAGCACTCACTACTCCAACGCACTGGCCCAGTGGCGTGGTGACGTGTTGGAGGACCTCCGTGCGTTCGACTTCGTCTCGGTCTTCGCCACAGCTATGACCGACGAGAAGGTCGCCACCCACATCGCCCTCGCCGAATCCGAGATCGCATGCGGGCGCGCGAAGATGATCACCGGGGAGCTGGAACGGCTTGTCGCCGAGCATCCGTTCCGCGAGCCCGCCTGGGAGCAGTTGATGATCGCGTACTACATCTCGGCGCGACAGTCGGACGCCCTGGACGCGTATCAGCGACTCAAGACGGTGCTGGCCGACGAACTCGGAATCGATCCAAGCCGACCGCTGCGCGAACTGCACGAGCGGATCCTGCGGCAGGAACCGATGGACGCCAAACCCCCGGCGGACACCACGCTCGCCGGTACGTTCATCAGCCTGGCGAACCGCACCGCGATCAACACCGGAAAGGAACGCGCACAACTGCGGGCGGACTCCGGCGAGTGCTATCCGGTGAAGGGTGTGGCCACCAGGATCGGGCGACGTTCTGACAATGACATCGCCTTGAACGATCCGAGGGTCAGCCGCCACCACGCGGTGATCATCGACACCGGTACCAGCTTCGTACTCATCGATGCGCGGTCGGCCAACGGAGTCGAACTGGACCACAAGCGAATTCGCGGTAGCGCACCACTCAGCGACGGGTGCCATGTGCGTATCGGCGAAAGTGATTTCCGCTTCGAGCTGTCACCCCGCTAGTCAGAGACTGCGGACCGCTTCGATGCGGGCGAGCAGATGATCGGTGGTCGCCGCGGCGATCGGCGGGCCGCCACAGATCCGGCGCAGCTCGTTGTGAATCCACCCATGCGGCTTCCCGGTGCGGTGGTGGGCGATGGACACCAGCGCGTTGAGTTCGCGGCGAAGCTCGCGCAACTGCCCGTGCTTCGACGGCCGAAAATTCAAAGGAGAACCGGTGGTCGATTCAATGTCGCCGGCTGCGCGGCTCCGTCGGTCGAGCTGCTCCTCCTGTCGGCGCCGCAACAGATCGCGCATCTGCGTCGCGTCGAGCAGGCCCGGGATGCCGAGATAGTCGGCCTCCTCTTCGCTGCCCGCCGGCGTCGCCGTGCCGAATGACGACCCGTCGAAGATCACCTGGTCGAGCTCGGCGTCGGCGCCCAGCATCTCGAAGCCGTTGTCCATATCGCTGGACTCGTCCTTCTGCTTCTCGGCGTCCGCCAGCAGATCATCGTCGAGGCCGTCCGATTCGCGGTCCGGCTTGCCGAGCACATGGTTGCGCTGCGCTTCCATCTCGCTGGCGAGGAGCAGCAGATTGGGCACCGACGGAAGGAATACGCTCGCCGTCTCCCCGGGCCGCCGTGACCTGACGAACCGGCCGATCACCTGGGCGAAGAACAGCGGAGTCGACGCGCTCGTCGCGTAGACCCCGACGGCCAGTCGCGGTACGTCGACACCTTCGGACACCATCCGCACCGCGACCAGCCAGCGGCTGGTGCCTGCCGAGAATTGCGAGATGCGGTCGGAGGAGCCCTTGTCGTCGGACAACACGACGGTGGGCATCTCACCGGTGAGCCGCGTCAGGAGTTCGGCGTAGGCACGCGCCGCGGTTTGATCGGAGGCGATGATCATGCCGCCGGCGTCGGGTACGTGCTGACGCTTCTGCTGTAGCCGTTTGTCGGCGGCCGCGATCACGGCGGGCATCCACTCCCCGGCCGGGTTCAGGGCGGTGCGCCAGGCCCGTGCCGTCTGCTCGGCGTTCAGCGGCTCGCCAAGGCGCGCCGAGTGTTCTTCGCCGGCGCTGTCGCGCCACCGTGACTCGCTCGAGTAGGCCATGAAGACCACCGGGCGGACCACGCCGTCGGCCAATGCGTCGCTGTAGCCGTAGGTGTGGTCTGCCTGCGAGCGCATCAGGCCGTCTGGGCCGCGCTCGTAGTTGATGAACGGGATCGGACTGTCGTCGCTGCGGAACGGTGTACCCGTCAGCGACAGCCTGCGGGTGGCGTCGCCGAACGCCTCGCGGATCGCGTCACCCCAACTCTTCGCGTCGCCGCCATGGTGGATCTCGTCGAACACGACGAGGGTGCGGCGATTCTCGGTCCGAACGCGATGGCGAGACGGATGCTTGGCCACCTGGGCGTAGGTGACGACGACGCCGTGGTACTCCGAGGACGTCTGCGCCGACGAGTTGGAGAACTTCGGATCGAGCGCGATGCCGACACCGGCGGCCGAAAGCGCCCACTGAATCTTGAGGTGTTCGGTCGGCACGACGACGGTGATCTGGTCGACGACACGTTCGGAAAGCAGCTCCCCGGCGATCCGTAGGGCAAACGCCGTCTTACCCGCTCCCGGGGTCGCGACAGCCAGGAAATCGCGCGGCGCAGCGGTGAGATACCGCACCAATGCCCGACGCTGCCAGCCCCGCAAAGCCTGGGTGTCGGGCGCTGCATAAGCCCGCACCCAAAGCTCCTTTTACTGATCGAGACGTGATCGGATTGAGCCTAGCGCAACGGATTACGCCAACGCACGTTTCGGCGTGTCGGCTCCAGCGTGTCACTCAACGAAAAAATTGTCGTTCTGGACGAACCACTTCGCGCGTTCCTCGTCGGACAGGTCGGACAGTTGCGCCACGCCCTCGAAGTAGGCCTCGCGGGGTGCACCGGGAGCAAACAGCATCAGAAGCGAGACGGGCGCGTCGGCCTCGTTGCGGAAACCGTGGATGCCGCCGGGTGGCACGTAGAGAAAGTCGTTCGCATTCCCGTCGATCCAGTCGTTGCCATCGTAGAGCCTGACGGTCCCCGAGAGGACGAAGAACGCCTCCGACATGGCGCGGTGAAAGTGCGGCCCCGGTCCGCCGCCGTTGGGCGCGATGTCGACGCGGTACAGGCCGTAATCGCCGCCGGTAGCCTGCTGGTTAGCCAGATAGTGGTACTTCACGAGGCCGAACGAGTCGTAGTCCGGCGGGTCGGTACCCGGCCTGAGCCGGGCGCTGACCTCCGGCTTGTCTTTGGTGTATCGGGCCGGCGGATATGGCGGCACGTTGCGCGGATCCCAGAGTGACATCGCTTGTCAGCCTGCCCGCGTTTGAGCGATGTATGCAACCAGACATCTCTATCGACGACCACGACAAGGTCTTCGAACTCATCATGGCCGGTGTGGGGTCGCAGGCGATCCGCACCATGGCCGCGCTGTCGGTGGCCGAGCACCTTGCGACGGGGCCGCTGAGCGCCGGCCAGATCGCCGAGCGCGAATCCAGCGATCCCGACATGACGTACCGCGTGCTGAGAGCCGGCGTCGCCCTCGGCCTCCTCGAATACGACGCGGATACGAGCTTGTTCTCCGGAACCAGGTTGCTGGGTGTTCTGCACAGTGATGCTCCGGCCTGCCTCAAACACTATGCGCTGGCGGGGATTTCGGATGCGTTCTGGCTGCCGCTGGTCCGTATGCCCGATGCGGTCTCAAGGGGTGGGAACTATGTCCGCGAGATGCTCGGTTCCAGCGCATTCGAATTCCTCGGGCGGCACGCTGAGGATGCGCGACTGTTCAGCAGGGCGATGACCGACCTGTCGACGCCGGTGATTCGCGAGGCATCGGATGCTCTCGACGTGTCGAACGTCGTTTCGGTTGTCGACGTCGGCGGCGCCGATGGTGCCTTCGTCGCGGAACTTCTGCAACGGCACCCGCACCTACACGGTGTGGTGTTCGACCTCGCCGCCGTGGTCCCCGGCGTTGCCGAGGAAGCGCGCCGCCGTGGCCTCGACAAGCGCTTGACGGCGGCCGCAGGCGACTTCTTCGTCGAGGCGCCGGCGGCTGACCTCTACCTGTTGAAGTTCATCCTGCACGACTGGGACGACGAGTCGTGCCGGACGATATTGCGCAACATTCGGCAGGCCATGAACCCCGGCGCTCGCGTCGTCATCGTCGAGATGACCGTCGGGCAGAACGCGCTCAGCGCTGTCCTGCTCGACCTGGCCATGATGTCGAACTTCACCGGACGGGAACGGGAGGCTTCGGAGTTCGAGCGGCTGCTCGAATCCGCCGACCTCAAGGCCGAGCGCATCAGCCCGCTTCGCGCGCCGTATCAGCTCATCGAGGCCGTGGCGGTCTAGACCGGATAGACGACCTTCGTCAGCTCTTCGGAGACGGCCCAGAGCCGCTTCTGAGCGTCGACGTCGTGCGAGGCGCGGTTGGACGACACGAGCGTGGCGTATCCGCGCTGTTCGGCGAAGCCATCGGGGCCGAAGTACTGCCCGCCGACCACGTTGGGATCGGTCGCCGCCCGCAGCGTCGGCAGCGCACCCATGTCTGCGCCCTGCATGAACAGCTGGGCCACTATTGCCACCGGCCGCACCAGCCGAGGCAGATTGCGCGTCAGCTCCGTATTCGATCCGCCGGGATGCGCCGCTGCGGCGATCGTGTCGGTTCCCTGTAGCCGTCGCTGCAATTCGTAGGTGAACAGCAGGTTGGCGAGCTTGGACTGCCCGTAGGCGCGGTACCGGTTGTACTCACGCTCCCACTGAAGATCGTCGAAGCGGATCCCGTCGATGATCCGGTGTCCGGTGCTGCTGACTGTCACCACGCGTGAGCCCGGGGTTGCCAGCAACCGATCCAGGAGCAGGCCGGTGAAGGCGAAGTGGCCCAGATGATTTGTGCCGAACTGTAATTCGAAGCCGTCCTTGGTCTTCGACCTCGGGGTGAACATCACGCCGGCGTTGTTGATCAGCAGGTCGATGGACTGGTGGTTGGACTTCAGTTGGTCGGCGGCAGCACGGATGGATTCCAGCGATGTCAGGTCGAGTTCCTGTATTTCGACCTGTGCGCCCGCGTGCACCTGCTCGATTCGTCGTGCTGCATCG
>Ga0075363_100000518_pt1 | contig 12399 bp, 11 predicted proteins | sample EndMetdeltDD1763_FD_71470 | JGI IMG/M metagenome (GOLD analysis project Ga0075363, IMG submission 71470) | Populus endosphere microbial communities from Tennessee, USA - Endosphere MetaG P. deltoides DD176-3 | ecosystem: Host-associated > Plants > Roots > Endosphere | place: USA: Tennessee...
ATCGGTGGCAGCATCCGGCGCTTCTGTTCCGGCGTGCCGAACGCCGCGATGGGCATGAGTCCGAAGATGTTGATGTGAACGCTGGAGCAGCCGCTCAGGCAGGCGCCGGACTCGGCCACGGTCTGCATCATCACGCAGGCCTCCTGCACGCCGAGCCCGGCACCGCCGTACGCTTCCGGGATGGCGATGCCCAGCCAGCCCGCCTCGGCCATCGCGCCGTAGAACGCATGGGGAAACACGCCGTCGGTGTCGCGCTCGCGCCAGTAGCTTTCGGGAAAGCGCGTGCAGAGATCCTTCACGGCCTCGCGGATCGATTGCTGCTCGGGGGTCTGTTCAAAGTTCATGGTCGGTGTCGCTGCAGGCGTGGGTCGCGTGGTTCATTTGCCGGTCCAGCGAGGTGCGCGCTTCTCTGCGAACGCCCTCGGGCCTTCCTGCGCGTCGTCGCTCAGGTAGACACTTTCGAAAAGATGCTGCGCCGCGCGCAGCGCCGCCGACCGGCCCATTTCCGTCGACAGGTAGACCAGCTCGCGCGCGGCCTTGACGGTCAGCGGCGCATTGGCGGCGATGGTGCGGGCCATGTCGAGGGCGCGCTCGCGCAGCTGTGCCAGAGGAACGACGTCGTTGACGAAGCCCAGGGCCATGGCGCGCTGAGCCGACATCGGCTGCGCGGTGAGGAGCAACTCCATCACCACGCGCTGCGGCAGCATGTGCGCCAGCGGCGCGGCCCAGGGCATGCCTCGGCCCACCTTGGCCTCGGTGATGCCGAACTTCGCGTGGTCCGCGGCAATGCACAGGTCGCACATCTGCGCGAACAGCCAACCGCCCGCATAGGCCACGCCGTTGACCGCGGCGATCATCGGCTTGCTCAGATGCTCGACATCGCCGAGCACCGGCAGCATGTCGCGCGGCGGCACGCGCAGCCCCGTCGCGGCCGCCTCCTTCAAGTCCATGCCCGCGCAGAAAGCCTGGTCGCCGCTGCCGGTGAGGATGCCGACGCGCACCGTGTCGTCCTGCTCGATCGAACGCCACGCCTGTCGCAGGCCGTCGACGACGGCGCGGTTGATGGCGTTGCGCTGCGCGGGCCGGTTGAGGGTGACGACAGCGATGCAGCCCTCGACGACTTCGTAGCCGACTTCGTCATTCATCATGGTTCGGGCCGGTGCCGGCAGTGCCCGCGGCCAGCATCGCGTCGATTTCCTCGGCGGCGTAGCCGGCCTGCTGCAGGATCTCGCGGGTGTGCTCGCCCTGGCGCGGCGCGGTCTTCGGCACGTCGGGCGTGCTGTGCTGCCAGGTCATCGGCATGCGCATCGTGCGGATCGGTCCTTCGCTCGGATGCTCGACCATCGTGAAGAAGCCGGTCGCCTTCAGGTGGGGGTCTTGCAGGATGCTCTCGAGGTCGTGCATGGGCATGAAAGGAACGTCCGCGCGGTCGAGGATGTCGACCCACTCGGCGGTCGACCGCTCCTCGAAGATCGTGCCGAGCGTGCCATACACGAAATCGATGTGGCGCGAGCGGCCGGCATAAGAGGCGAAGCGCGCGTCTTCGAGCAATGCATCGCGGCCGATCGCGCGCAGGAAGCTGCCCCATTGCTTGTCGTTGTAGACCAGCGCACAGATGTAGCCGTCGCGCGTGCGGTACGGGCGGCGCTCGGGCGACAGCTGGCGCGCGTAGCCTCCGCCGTCGAGCGGGGGCTCGTAGGTGAGTCCGCCCAGGTGGTCGCCCAGCACGAAGGCAACCATGGTCTCGAACATCGGGACGTCGACGCGGTCGCCCTTGCCGGTGCGCTCGCGCGCCAGCAGGCTCGCGAGGATGCCGCCCACCGCGGTCTGCCCGACGATGCGGTCTGCCAGCGCCGTGGGCACGTAGCGCGGAATACCGCCCGAAGCCCGCGCGATCAGGTGCGGCAGCGTCGCGCCGCCCTGGATCAGGTCGTCGTAGGCCGGCCGCGCCGCATAGGGGCCGTCCTGGCCGAAGCCGAAGAGCCCCGCATAGACGATCCGCGGATTGATGGATGCGACCTCTTCGTAGCCGAGCCCCAGGCGCGCCATGGCCTGGGGCCGGACGTTGTACATGAGCACGTCGGCCTCGGCGATCAGGCGTTGCAGCGCGGCCAGCCCGCCCGCTTGCTTGAGGTCGAGCACGATGCTGCGCTTGTTCCTGTTGGCGTTGAGGAAGACCGGCCCCATCCCCTCGTGGCGCAGCGGGCCGATCTGCCGAACCAGGTCGCCCGCGGGCGCTTCGACCTTGATGACGTCCGCCCCCATGTCGCCCAGCGCCTGCGAGGCGAAGGGCCCCATCAGCACGGACGTCATGTCCAACACCTTGATTCCGGCAAGTGGTCCCATGGTCTCCTGGCGCGGCCGCCCGTCTCTTGGCGATCGTCGTTATCATTCACTGTTGTGAACAAATCGTACATGTACATGAACAAATGCGCAAGCGCGGCGCGGCTGACTTCCTCCCTCCCCTTCCGGGGGAGGGTTCGGGTGGGGGCACGCGGCGCCCAGACAAAAGCCCGCGCCGAATGCGGGGACCGCCCCCATCCCGGCCTCCCCCCACAGGGGGAAGGCGCAATGCCGGAGCCTTCCCGGGGCTCGGGTACAGTGGCGCGTTCCCGCCGCGAAAGCACCCCACCGAAGTGATCGTCAAACAAGCCGCCAACGTCCTGGACCTGATCGAGTTCTTTGCGGCCCACCGTCGGCCGGCCACGCTGGCCGACATTGCAAAGCACTTCGACTGGCCCCGCTCCAGCACCTTCAACCTGCTGGGCACGCTGGCCGCGCGCGGCTTCCTCTACGAGCCCCGCGCACGCGGCGGCTACTACCCCGCGCCGATGTGGGCGGCGCTGGTGCGCGAGATCGAATCCGCGCAGCCCATCCCATCCGAGCTGCATGGCCTGCTCGAGACGCTGGCCGGCGAGACGGGCGAAACCGCGGTGCTGGCCGCCGCGAGCGGGTCGCACGCCCTCTTCCTCGACGCGGTGGAATCGCCGCATGCCATCCGCTACACCGCGCAGCCGGGCAAGCTGGTGCCGCTCCATGTCACCGCAACAGGCCGCGCATTGCTGTCGCAGATGACGGCCGAAGACCGCGCAGCCATCCTGCGCAAGGCGGTGTTCAAGCGCTACACGCCCACGACACTGATGACCGCATCAGCGGTCGAGCAGGCGGTGGAGGCTTCGCGCACGCTCGGGTGGTTCGAGGGCCGCGGCGAGTTCACGCTCGATCTCGGCGGCGTCGCACTGCCCCTTCGCCTCCCCAACCAGCAGTTCGCGGTGCTGGTGGCCGGGCCGATAACGCGGATCGAGCACCGCATCGCGGAGTTCGTGAAGATCGTGCGGGCTGCGATCGACCGGCAGCTGTCTACGCAGCACTGACCGATGGAACGATGCGAGCGGAAAAAAGCCGCCCGATCTCGTCGGCGCCATAGCCAAGGTCTTGAAGCACGCAGACCGCATCGGCGTTGAACGGCCGAGGGCTCGACCCGGCGGCACCGGCGGTGGCCTCCAGCCGCACCGGGAGGCCGATCCCGCGATAGCCGCCCTGCCGAACCGCCATCCGGCGATGCGTTGCATGAGGTTGCGCAAACGCCTCCGAGACCGAATTGACCGGCCCTGCGGGAACACCGGCCCGCATGAGCGCTTCGCAGAGTTCTGCGCGCGGCCGATGGCCGAGGGCGCGCTCGATCTCCTGCCGCAGCGCCTGCCTGTGCGCAATGCGGCGTGCGTTGTCGAGAAACCGTTCGTCGGCGGCAAGCCCCGGCCGATCGGCCACGGCGCAGAAGCGCTCGAACTGGCCGCGGTTCATGATCCCCAGGAAGATCTCGCCGTCCCGGCACTTGAACCGGTCGTACGGTGCGATGTTGGGGTGCGCGCTGCCGAGCAGGCCGGGTTCGTCATTCGATTGAAAATAGTTGGCCGCATGGGGGACCAGCAGGCTGAGCGCCGCATCGAACAGCGTCGCCTCGACGCGCTGCCCCGCTCCCGACGTGTTGCGGCTGTGCAGTGCCAGCAGGATGCCGGTCAGCGCGGTGTAGGCCGTCAGATGGTCCACGATCGGCACGCCGATCCGCGTCGGCCCGCTCGACGGCTCTCCATTGATGCTCATGAGACCGCACATGGCCTGCAGCACCGCGTCGTAGCCGGGAAGCCCTCCCAGCGGCCCGTCCGGACCGAATCCGCTGATGCTGCAGTGGACCAGGCGCGGAAAGCGCTCCTTGATCCACCCCTCATACGACATGCCCCACTTCTCCATGGTCCCGGGCAGAAAGTTCTCGATCAGGACATCCGCCTGATCGAGCAGCCGCTCGAGGATGCTCCGGCCCTCGGGTTTCGACAGATCGATGCTGATGCACTGCTTGCCGCGGTTGAGCGCATTGAAGTAGGCGGCGTCTCCCTTCTCGTCGAAGGGAGGCCCCAGGGTCCGGGTGTCGTCGCCGGTGGGTGGCTCGACCTTGATCACGTGGGCACCGTGGTCCGCAAGGATCTGCGAACACATCGGCCCCGCCAGGACCCGCGACAGATCCACCACCCGAACCCCGGTGAGCGCACCACTCATTGCCTTGTTCCTGCCAGCGGCCGGTTCTAGCTGCGGCTCGGCAGCTCGACCACGCCGGAGCCGAGCACCGACAGCTCGTCGTCCTGGTTGCGGGCCTCCTGCTCGATCTCGACGAGGTGCTTGCCGTTCTCGACGTACTTTCGCTTGACGCGGCCCTTGATGAACAGCATGTCGCCCTCCGGGTTGTGGCGGCGGATCTTGCAGCTCGCCTTGCGCAGGAAACCCTCGTCGCCCATCCAGTTGGTCAGGTGATGGGTCAGCCACGAGGTGCGCTCCGGACCGTAGTCGTAGGCGCCGGGCGCACCGACTTCCAGCGCGAAGTCTTCTTCCCAGTGCACGCGCTCCGGCACGTCGGGCACGCCGAAGCGGTTCGTGATGCCGACGCCCGGATGCGCGTCGATCAGCTTCCAGGCCAGCTTGTTGGCGCGGATGTACAGACCGCCCCAGCCCTGCGCATAGGCGATGAAGCCGGTGACGGTCATCGGGCCCTTGAACATGACGGGCAGTTCCTCGCCCTCGGCGACATCTTCCCAGTAGCGGATCGTCGCGCCGCGCACTTCCTCGTTGCGGTAGAGCTTGTAGGCCTCGCCGATCTCCTCGGGCGAGTAGCGCCGCGGCGTGCGCGCCCGCACTTCCTTGTACTTGGTGCCCTGCTCCCGCGCATGGTCCCGTTCCGTCCGGAAGCACCAGCTGTCCGCCTCGGAGACCTTGTCCCCCTTCTGGTTGTAGAAGTCGACGTGGTAGATCTGCTGCACGGCACGGCCCGCGAATCGCGTCTCGTGTTCGACGAGCTCTTTCAGGTAGGCCTCGGTGCGGATCTCGTCATTGCGATGAATGGGTTTGTGCCAGGTCCAGTCCGAACCGGACCACATGGCATGCACGCCCGGAAGGCCACCCACATAGCCGGACACGATGCGGCTGGTCGAGAAGAGAAAGCTCGGCAGTGCAATGATTCCGCCATACCGCGTGTTGGCGGCGTACGCCGGGTCGCACCACAGGGGATTGTCGTCGCCGATGCCGTGCGCGTAGTGGCGGATGTTGTCGCGCGTGGCTTCATGGCACCACGGCTCCAGCGTGTTCTCGATCTTCTGGCCAATGCGCTCGCGCAGTTCGTCGAGGCCGCGCTCGGTGATCTTCGGGAATGTTCTTTCGGTTTGCACAGACATCGGTGTCTCTCCTGGTGGTTGATGGGATGGTCAGACGCTCGCGGCCTTGAGCTCTTGGTCTCTCAGCACTTTTCGATGGACTTTCCCCGCCGGTGTCTTGGGAAGATCGGCGACGAAAACGACATGGCGGGGATACTCGTGCTGGCTCAGCCGGCTGCGCACGAGGTCCTGGATTTCCTTGGTGAAGGTCTCGCTGCCTTCGCGCTCGGTGACGACGAAGGCCTTCACGACCTGGCCGCGCAGTTCATCGGCAACGCCGATGGCGGCGGCCTCCCGCACATCGGGATGCTTCAGCACGGCGTCTTCGATCTCGACGGCGCTCATGGTCCAGCCCGCGGAAATGATCACGTCGTCGGCGCGGCCCGCGTGATAGAAGTAGCCGTCCGGGTCGACCTTGCCCAGGTCCTTGGTTGCAACCCAGGCGCCGCTGCGCCAGACCTTGAGCTCGCCGACGACGCCCGGCGGGCAGGTCTTGCCGGCCGGATCCTGCACATCGACACGCCCTCCCGGAATCGGTTTGCCAAGGGATCCGGGCTTGACCTGGAAGTCCTCGGCGCCGGGGTAGTTCACCAGGATCACGCCGATCTCGGTCGTGCCATACATGCTGCAGACCGGGCGCCCGAACGTCGCCCTGACGAACGCTTCGGTGTCGCTGTCCATCGGCTCGCCGGTGAAGGACACCTTGTCGAGGTAGTACTTGTATTTTCCCAAGGCACCGGAGTTGCGCATCATCCTGAAATGCGTCGCGGCCGCCGAGATGTTGTTGAAGCGGCCGTACTGCAGCGCCTTCAGCAGGCGCGTGGCATCGAACTTTCCCGAGTAGGCGCCGATGGTCACGCCCAGCGCGAGCGGTGCCAGGGTCCCGTGCCAGAGTCCGTGGCCCCAGGCCGGCGAGGAAGGGCAGAAGAAGCGGTCGCCCGGCCGGATGCCGGTGCCGTAGAGCGCGGCGAGCATCAGCGTCACCAGTGCGCGCTGCTTGTGCTTGACGGCCGCGGGCAGCTCGCGGGTGGTGCCGGAGGTGTACTGAAAGATCGCGTAGTCCTCGGCGCCAGTCCTGATCTCGCAGGTCTCGGAAAAGGCGCCCAGCTTCGGGACGAAGCTTTCGTCGGCCACGAAGATCTCGACACCGTCGATGCCCGCCGACACCGGCGCCTTCTCTGCATTGGTCACCAGGATCTTCGGCTTGCAGTCCTCGACCCGCAGGCGAATGCCGTCGGGCCCGAACAAGGTGAACAGCGGCACCGCGATGGCGCCGGCCTTGATCGCGCCAAAGATGGCCACGTAGAAGGCAAGAGACGGTTCCAGCATGACCGCGACCCGGTCGCCGGGCTGGATGCCACGTGCGACGAGCAGGTTGGCAAAGCGGCTCGACAGGCGCGAAAGGCTCTTGAAAGTGATGACCTCCTCGCTGCCGTTCGCGTGGGCCACGACGACGGCCACCTTGTCGCCGAGAGCGTGCCGATCGACGCACTCATGCGCGATGTTGAACACCTCGCGATCGCCATCGAAAAGCGCCCAGAGCTGCTCGGGAGCGCAGTGCTTTTGCGCATCTGCGAACGAGGTGTAGTCGGTGAGTTTTTTCATCTGGATCAAGGCGTTGGTTGGTGCCTTGACTATGTGATCCAGTGGATTGTTTTGTCAAATACGATGTCTATTTGTACATAGACAATCATTTTCGGCATCAGCCTCTCCATCGCGAGGCTTTTCGGACTCGCAGATTTAATTGTCCTAATACAACAAGCAATCGTATTTGACAACTAAAGTTGCGACTTCCATACTCGATCCAAAGCCGTTCGGGCTTGGCCATCGATGCCTTCAACAGGAGACAACAATGAGACTATGGAAGCTGCTCGTCACGAGCTGCGCAATCGTGGGCGCGTCACAGGCTGCGGTCGCGCAGACCTACCCCACGAGGCCGATTCGGATCATCGTCGCCTACCAGGCCGGCCAGGGCACCGACATCGCGACGCGGTACCTGGCCCATCAGCTGGCCAAGGACCTGGGTCAGCCCGTCATCATCGACAACCGGCCCGGCGCTGGAGGCAATCTCGGCACGGAACTGGCGGCGGAAGCGCCCGCCGACGGGTACACGCTCACGATGGGGACCAACGCGACCCACGTGGCGAACCAGTTTCTCTATGCGGGTCTCCGGTTCAAGCCGGAAAGGGACTTCGAGCCGATTGCCCTGGTGGGCACCTTCCCCATGGTGTTGGGGGTCAACGCCAAGTCTTCGTTCCGCACAATCGACGATCTGCTCGGCGCCCTCAAGGCCGACCCGCGTTCGGGCGACATTGCAACACCCAGCACCACGGCACGCCTCGTGGTCGAACTGCTGAAGGAACGCACCGGCCTGAAGCTGTTCCAGGTGCCTTACAAAGGCTCGGGCATTGCGTTGACCGATGTTCTGGGCGACCAGCTGCCGCTCCTGATCGACACGCCGACCGCGCTGCGCTCCCCCATCGGCGCCGGCCAGGTGCGCGCCATCGCGGTGACATCCGCCGCACCCAGCGCGCTGATGCCCGGCGTCAAGCCTGTTGCGGAACAGGGCTACCCGGCCTTCGAAGTCATCGCATGGAACGCGCTCTATGCACCGCGCGGCACGCCTGCTCCCATCCTCAACACGCTGAATGCCTCGATGAACAGGATTCTGGGCCGGCCTGAAACGAAGCAGCAGTTGCTCGAATACGGCTTCGACCCCGCGGGCGGCAGCCGGCAACAACTCGCGGAGTTCGCGCAGGCGGAGCGCCGCAAGTGGGAGCCGCTCATCAAGGCCGCCGGCCTGAAGGCAGAGTAGGCTCACATGCAGACCCGCGCAGACCCCTTCGCGGGGATCGGCAGCACCTGGGCGAGCCTCGTTCACCGTGCTTCAACTGGGATAAGCTTGCGCCCGCCGATCGCAAGCTCAATGAAATCAAGCGCACCTCCCACCGCGAAGCCCGTGAAAGCCGGAGCCACGGCCAAGAAGCCGGTCAGAGTCCGCCCCGTTCCGGGCGTGACGCGCGCCATCGCCATCCTTCGGCTGCTCGGCCGTTCGCCCCAGGCCATGGGCGTGAAGGCCATTGCCGATGCGCTCGAACTCGTCCCGAGCACCTGCCTGCACATCCTTCGCGCCCTGGTCGCCGAGGAGCTGGTCAGGATCGACAGCGACACCAAGCGCTATTCCCTCGGCACGGGCATGCTGAGCCTGGCGCGCAGCGCGATCGAAAGCAGCGGCTTCGCCAACCTCGCGCAGCCTGTGCTCGACGCGTTGGCGAACGACTGGAACGTGACGATGCTCGGCGTCGAGACACCCGACATCGACCACATGGTCGTGCTGGCGTTGTCGCGTTCCCGCGCGCCCTTCCGCCTGCACGTGGACGTCGGCAGCCGCTTTCCGGCGCTGGTCAGCGCCACGGGCCGGCTGGTCGCCGCCTTCAGCGACGAGCCCTGGCCACAGATCGAGAAGCGCTTCAAATCCTTGCGCTGGGACAAGCCCATCGATCTGTCCACATGGAAGCGTGAAGTCGAGCTGGTTCGCAAGCGGGGGTTCAGCATCGACCGCGGCAACTACATGAACGGCGTCACCGTGATCGCCGTGCCCTTGCTCGATGCAACGCGCCGGGTGAGCCACACGCTGGTGGCCACGGGGCTCTCGGACAACCTGGTCGGCACGGCCAGCATGGACCTTGCGAAGGCGATGAAGCAGGAGGCGGATGGCCTGTCGGCCTTGCTGCCGTCAAGCCGATAGCGATCGCGCAGCTCCCCAAGACGCAGTTCTGCCAGCGGCCAGCAGAGCAGGAGCGCCGCTCTTGATGGATGGGGCCGCGGCCGTCCGTCAAGGTCCGTCAAGGTCTGTCGGGTCTGACGTCGGGTGCGGGGGTCGACGAGACACCCTGCGCCTTGGCAGCTTGCGATTGCGCCGCCATCGCCGCCTTGAAGCCAGGTCGCGCCCGCAGCCGCTCCCAGTAAGCCCTCACCGCGGGTGTGAAGCGCTCTGCCAAGCCCAGGTGCTCGGCCAGCAGCAATGCATAGCCAACCGACACGTCCGCCGCGGTGAAGCGGCCCGCACAAAGGTAGTCGCGTTCTGCGAGCAGCGGCTCCAGCGTTCGCAGGCGCGCCAGGAACCACTTGGCATAGTCGTCGGCGACCTGCGGCTGTTTTCGCTCCGCCAACTCGAAGTGCGCGTACCGCAACACGAGCGTCTGCGGAAAGGTCAAGGTCGCCTCGCCGAAATGGAGGTAGTTGAGGTATGGCCCGAAGTCTGGCTCGTCACGGCCTACATCCAGTTGGCCCGCCGAGAATCGCGCGGCCAGGTATTGGCAGATCGCGGCCGATTCGGTCATTCGCATGACCCCGTCGGACAGCATCGGCACGGTGCCAAGCGGGTTGACCTCGAGATACGACCGAGACAGCACGCGCGGCGGAAAGGGCAGCATCTTGAGGTCGTAGGAAAGCCCGATCTCTTCGAGCATCCAGAGAGGCCGGAATGAGCGTGCGCTGACGCAATGGTGCAGGGTGATCATGTTTCGGTGGTCTCTGGTCCGCCGCGGTGTTGAAGGGAGCAACTGCTCATCGGGGCGCAACAAACAAGGATTCGATCTCCTGGGCAGCAGAGGCGATGCATGCCTGCATGCTCTGCAAGTATTCGGGAGACGAGTAGCGTGTGCTTGTTCCCGAGAGTGAAAGCGCGCCGAGCAACTTGCCTCTCGCATCGAAGACCGGCGCGGCGACGGCCGCGAGTTCCGGATCGCGCTCCCCAAGGCTCGTCTGCACCACGTCCGGGTTGCCGGCAGGCCGGCCTCCTTCGTACTGCCTCAGCACCCGTCCTCCAGCGCCGCGCTCCGTGGTCAGCACGTCCCCAACCTTCAACGTGTGGCCGACTGCACGGTGGCCGGCGGCGACCGCCACGCACAACCGCAAATCGCCGTGCCTCACGAAGAAGCCCGCGGTCTCGCCCGATTCCTTGGCGATCCGATCGATGACCGGCTGCACGACCGCTGCGATCCCCTGCGCGGTGTCGCCCGTGGACTCGAGGACAGCAGTGGCCGGTCCCAGGCGATAGCGCTCCTCGGTGTCCTTCACGGCGAACGAATACCGCATCAAGGAGCGCAGCAGCCTCGACGCCGTGGCCTTGTCGAGTTGGGTCGTCCGAGCCAGCTCGCTGAGCTTCTGGCCCTCGTCTTTGCGCAGCGCCATTAAGAGCCGGAGTCCGCGTTCGAGCGCGTTGACGCCGAGCCCCTTCGCAGGGGCAGCGTCAGGGGTATTTCCATTGATTGACATCGGATGTCTCGATCCCTATAGTTTCATCAGACGATCATATAGGCTCATCAGATGAAACACAAGGACAATGTAAGCGACGCAGAACTGCCGTTGGCCGGCGTGAAAGTTCTTGATTTCGGCCACACGGTCATGGCGCCCACCTGCGGACTCATCCTTGCGGACCTGGGTGCCACGGTCGTGCGCATCGAGCGCCTCGAAGGCGACCCGACACGCAGCCTGGCGGGTTTCGGCTCAGGCTTTTTCGGGTACCTGAACAGAAACAAGGAAAGCGTGGCGGTGGATCTGAAGAATCCGCAGTCACGTCCCATTCTGGAGAACGCCATCCGGTGGGCCGACGTTCTGATCGAGAACTTCGGACCCGACGTCATGACGCGCCTGGGCTACGGCTATGCCAGTGCCAGCGCGCTGAACGAGCGGCTGGTGTACTGCTCGCTGAAGGGCTTCTTGCCGGGCCCCTACGAAGCGCGCACCGCGCTGGACGAGGTCGTGCAGATGATGGGCGGCCTGGCGTACATGACGGGCCCCGCCGGACGCCCGATCCGCGCAGGTGCATCGATCGTCGACATGACGGGCGGCATGTTCGGCGTCATCGGCATCATGGCCGCCCTTCGTGCCCGCGAGCAATCGGGGCGCGGCGCCTTCGTCACCAGCGCGCTGTACGAAACCACGGCATTCCTGGTCGGCCAGCACATGGCCATGGTGCAGCTGGGCGGCACCGAGCTCGTCCCCATGCCCGACCGAACGCAGGCCTGGGGCGTGTATGACCTGTGCCAGTGTTCCGATGGCCAGATGTTCATCGGCCTCACGAGCGATGCGCAATGGCTTCGCTTTTGCAACGAGTTTGGTTTCGACGATCTGCGCGACGACCCACGATTGGCGAACAACACGGCTCGCGCGGCCGCCCGGAGCTGGATGCTGCCGCGCTTCAACGAGGCGTTGTCGGCGTTCTCGATGGCGCAGGTAGAGGCGCGCTGCATTCGGGCCCAGGTTCCGTTCGGACCCGTGCGCACTCCCCTCGACCTGCTGGACGACGAGCACCTGGGCACAAACGGCTCCTTGCTGGATGTCTGCGTCGAAGGCAAGCATGCAGCACTCCCGGCAATGCCGTTCCGCATCAACGAGCAAAAGCCTGCGGTTCGCCTGCAGCCACAGAGCGTGGGTGCGCAGACGGCCAAGTATCTCGAGGCTTGGGGATTGTCGGCGGCGGATTCACGAGATCTCTTTGCATCCGGCGTTGTCGCCGGTCCGCATTGAACACGCAAGAGCGCATCGTGCCGCGGCGCGGCTAGTCACTCAAAAGAACAAGACCCATCACGCGCACAAATCAACCACATGGAGACAACATGCCCCACCTGACCCGCGGGTCAGGTGGGGCATGTTGTCTCCATGTGGTTGATTTGTGCGCGTGATGGGTCTTGTT
>Ga0075363_100000519_pt1 | contig 12390 bp, 12 predicted proteins | sample EndMetdeltDD1763_FD_71470 | JGI IMG/M metagenome (GOLD analysis project Ga0075363, IMG submission 71470) | Populus endosphere microbial communities from Tennessee, USA - Endosphere MetaG P. deltoides DD176-3 | ecosystem: Host-associated > Plants > Roots > Endosphere | place: USA: Tennessee...
ACCCGGCCCAGGGTGAGGTGGAGGTGGTCGACGGTGAGATTCATGACGTCAGTCCATGCCCTTGTCGCGGCGCAGGAGCCAGAGGAAGAAGGGGGCGCCGAGCAGCGCGGTGAGGATGCCCAGGGGCAGTTCGGCGGGGCGGGTGAGGGTGCGGGAGAGCAGGTCGACGAGGACCAGGTAGACGGCGCCCAGCAGCGCCGTCAGGGGCAGCAGCCGGCGGTGGTCGGCGCCGGTCGTCAGCCGCACGAGGTGCGGGATCATCAGGCCCACGAAGCCGATGCCGCCCGCGACGGCGATGACGGTGCCGGTCAGCAGCGCGCTGAGGACCAGCAGGACCCCGCGCAGCCGGCTGACGTCGACGCCGAGCGCGGTGGCCGACTCGTCACCGGCCAGCAGCACGTTGAGCCTGCGGCCGAACAGGGACAGCAGCACGGTGGTCGCCACCACCACGGCGGTGACCGTGGGCAGTTGGTCCCACTGGGCGCCCGCCACGCTGCCCAGCATCCAGAACATGACGGCCCGCAGTTCGGTCGGGGTCGCTCGCAGCTGGACGAAGCTGGTCGCGGAGAGGAGGACGTAGCCGACGGCGACCCCGGCCAGCACCAGTCGGGTGGGCGCGAGTCTCCCCCGGCGCTGTCCGAGGGCGAAGACCAGCGCACCCGCCACCATCGCACCGGCGAAGGCCGCCGCCGGCACGCCGAGCCCGGCGAGGGCGGTGCCGCCGCCGAGGGTGATGACGAGGACCGCGCCGAGCGTGGCGCCGTAGGAGAAGCCCAGCACCGTGGGATCGGCGAGAGGGTTGGAGACCACGGTCTGCAGGACGGCGCCGGTGACGGCCAGGCCCGCGCCGACCAGGGCCGCCAGGACCACCCGCGGGGTGCGGAAGTTCCAGACGATCTGGTCGAGGGCGGGGTCGGACGGTGCCGCTCCCGCGCCGGTCAGGTGATGCAGGACGATCGACCACACCTCACCGAGCGGGACGTTGACCGCGCCGACGCTGATCGCCACGATCATGGTGGCCGCCAGGGCGATGGGCAGGACCGCGAAGGCCAGCGGGACGGTGAGCCCGCTCAGAACACGTCGGGGTGGAGCGTCCTGGCGATCTTCCGCACGGCCAGGTCGTTGCTGGGGCCGAGGTACATCGAGTCGGACAGCGTCACGTACGTGTGGTTCCTGGCGGCCGGCCACTGGGGGAACTCCTTGAGCAGCTTCTCGGCGTAGGCCGCCGGGTTCGGGTCGTTGTAGGCGATGACGACGACTGCGTCGACGTCGGTGGCGGCCACCTTCTCCTTGCTCAGGTCGGCGAAGGTGGTCCTGGAGGCGTCCGCGAAGGCGTTGACGGCGCCGGCCTTGGCGAGGATGTCGTTGACGATGCCGTTGGAGACGACCGAGCTGAACTCGTTGGCGCCCATGGTCATGTGGGAGAACAGCACCATGACCTTGGGCCGGTGCTGCCCCTCGACCTTCTCGGCGACGGTCGCGATGTTCTTCTCGGAGGCGGCGATCAGCTTCTCCGCCCTGTCACCGACGTTGAAGATCCTTCCCATGTCGCGCAGCAGCCGGTAGCTGTCGGCGAGCGTCATCCTGGAGGGCTCGGCGTCGCAACCCTGAGGGGAGACATAGCTGTTGGCGCCGATGTCCCTCAACTGCCCGCGGGTGGCGAAGCCGTTCTTCTGGTCGAAGCCGTACGAGGTGAGGGACAGGACGAGATCGGGGCGCAGGCCGAACATGGCCTCGCGGGGGATGTCGTAGGCGTCGTTGAGCTTGACGTCACCGGTGGGCAGGGCCTTGACGGCGGCGGCGCGGCCGGGGACCTCGGACATGCCGTAGCCCTGCTGGTTGGCGATGATCCGGTCCTGGAGACCGAGGGCGAGGAGCGTGGAGACCTCGGCGACCGAGGCTCCGTTCATGACGACGACCCGGCTGGGGGCCTTCTCGAAGGTCTCCTCATGTCCGCAGTTGTCGAGGGTGACCGGGTAGCCGGCCTTCGACGCCGCGGCCTCCCTGTCCTGACCGTCGCTCTCGTCGCCCTGCCCCGACGAGCCGCCACACGCTGACACGAGCAGACAGAGGGCTACGGCCAGAGCGGTGGCGACCGGCCGGTTGATCGGCATACGGGCTCCTTGCGTTCGGGGTGTCGTGCCCGGGTGGTGGAGGGTTCTGTTGCAGTAGTCGGGGCGAGACGGCAGAGAGTTCCCCTCGGCTGCGGATCGGCGGGGCGTTGAACCGGGCGGCCCGCCTCCGGCACGATCCACTCCGTGGACGCCTACCTCGACACCGAACGCCTGACGCTGCGCCGCTTCACCGCCGACGACGCGGAGCTGCTGATCGAGTTGGACAGTGACGCGGCGGTGATGCGCTATCTGACCGGGGGCACGCCGACCGCTCCGGAACTGGTTCGCCAACACCATCTGCCGAAGATCCTCGCCGGCTACGAGAGTTGGGGCGGACGACTCGGGCTGTTCGCCGCGCACGAGAGGGAAGGTGGCGCGTTCATCGGCTGGTTCTGTCTGCGTCCGGGACCGCGGGGCCCGCTGGACGAGGCCGAACTCGGCTACCGGCTGCGGCGGTCGGCCTGGGGCAGGGGCTATGCCACCGAGTGCTCAAGGGCGTTGCTGGCCAAGGCGTTCACCGAACTCGGTGTGCGCAGGGTCTGGGCCGAGACGATGGCCGTGAACCGCGGTTCGCGCAACGTCATGGAGAAGCTCGGGATGACCTTCACCGACGCCACCCCCACCCCCTCCGGCATGGAGCCGGCCGAGGGCTCCGAGCACGGGGGCGTGCGCTACGAGATCACGAAAGAGCAGTGGGAGCGGCACCGGTAGACACGGGGTCACCGTCGGTCCGGGCCTCGATCGCCCGCAGTACGGCCACCATGTCCTCGCCGCCGTGCCCCCGCGCCACGGTCTCGCCGAAGAGGGCGTGACAGACGTCGAGGAGCGGGGAGGCCAGCTTCGTCCTGCGGGCGGCCTCGGCGATCAGCCGGTTGTTCTTCAGCACGTCCACGGCGCCCGCCTGGACCCCGAAGTCACGGTCCACCAGCTTGGCGCCCTTCACTCGGGAGACGGCGCTGGCCATGGGGCCGGCGTCCAGGACGTCCCGGAGCAGCCGCTGGTCGAGGCCGTGCCGGTCGGCGAAGTGGAACGCCTCGGTCAGCCCGGTGACCAGGGTGATCAGGAAGAGGTTCACCGAGAACTTCATGAGCAGGGCGCCCGGTACCGGCCCGCAGTCGAACGTCTCGCGGCACAGCGGCGCGAGCAGCGGCCGCACGGCCTGCACCACGTCCCGCTCCCCCGCGAGCATCCCGACCAACTCCCCCTCTTCCGCCGGGACTCGGGAGCCGGAGACCGGGGCCTCGACGTATCGTCCGCCCGCGGCACGGACGGCCTGCGCCAGGTCCGCCGAGTACTCGGCGGAGGTGGTGCCCATGTGGACGAGGGTGCGGTCGGTGACACGCGCGGTGAAGGCCGCGGTGCTGCGGCAGAGGACCTCGTCCATGGCGTCCTCGTCGGACAGCATGAGGATCACGGTCCGCGCCCGCGCGAAGACCTCGGCACTGGTGGCCACGACGTCCGCTCCGGCGGCGCGCACGGGGTCGCACCGGCCCTGCGTGCGGTTCCAGACGACGAGGGGCGTCCCCGCGCGGGCGAGGTTGAGGGCCATGGGCTGCCCCATGACACCGAGGCCGACGAAACCGACGTGCACCATGCGCCACCACCCGTCGCCCAGCATCGACTATGACAGCGGTCATAGTAGCCGACGCCTTATGACCGTGGTCATAAGATGGCGTGCGCAAGCTTCGACTGAGTGGAGGCCGGTATGGCGGAACGAGGGCCGCGCGAGCGGATGGTCTTCAGCGCGGCCCAGCTCATCCGGCGCGACGGCGTCGCCGCCACCGGTATGCGTGAGGTCGCCGCCCACGCCGAGGCGCCGCGCGGATCGCTCCAGCACTACTTTCCGGGCGGCAAGGAACAGCTCGTCAACGAGGCGGTCGGCTGGGCGGGCCGGTACGCGGGCAACCGTGTCGCCCGCTTCCTCGCCGCGCTGCCGGAGCCGACGCCCAGTGGGCTGTTCGCCGAGATGGTCCGCCAGTGGACCGACGAGTACACCCGCGCCGGCTTCGCGGGCGGCTGCCCCGTGGCCGCCGCCACGGTGGACTGCGCCGAATCCACCGCGTCCACCCGGGAGGCGGCCGCCGCCGCGTTCGCCGGCTGGACCCGGCCGGTGGCACGGGCCCTCGCCGACATGGGCGTACCCGAGGAACGGACCGGCGCGCTGGCCACCCTCATGATCAGCGCCCTGGAAGGGGCGATCCTCATGGCCCGGGCCGAACAGGACGTACGCGCCCTGACGACCGTGGCCCGCGAACTGGGCCCGCTGCTCGACGCGGCGGTGCGGGCGGGTGAAGGGCGCCCCTGACGGGCCGGGCCGACGACCGGACAGTCGCCTTCATCATCTGCAGGTGATGTCCGAGGCCGGGAGTCGGCCGGTGGCGAGGTAAGCGTTGACCGTGGTGTCGACGCACGGCGCGCCGTAGACGCCGTACACCGCGTGCTGGTCAGCGCCCCGCAGGGTGAGCAGGCGGGAGGAGGGCCAGGCCCGGCGTACCGCGGTGGCACCCTCGTAGGTGGTGCGCGGGTCCCCGGTGGCGTTGACGAGCAGGGCGGGCAGGTCGTCCCGGACGGTGGTCGGGCGTTCGCGGGGCGGGTCCCAGAAGGCGCAGGGGTTCAGGTTGTTGGTGACGGGGCCGAACAACGCGTCGCGCGCGCGGGCGTGTTGGACGTCGCGCCAGTAGACCTCCGGATCCCGCGGGGCGGCGATGTCACCGCAGACGATCGCCATCTGCACGCTGCCGTAAGGCGAGTCGGCCCCGGTCAGCATGAACCCGAGAACCTCGGCGAGCCACGGGGACGGGTCCACCCGGTGTCCGCCCGCCGCGCGCAGCAGGTCCCGCACGCCCTGCGCGAAATCGCCGTAGGCGGTGTCGTTGTCCTGTGAGAGGCCGTTGAAGACGACCAGGGGAACGCCGTGTGCGTCCACCCGGTGGTCGCCGATCCGCAGGGGTGTGCGGGCGGCGGCCGACTGGACCCGGTCCACGGCCGCCAGCACCGCCGCGCGCGTGCGGCCGAGGCCGTACGTCGTGTCGTGGGCGGCGGTCCACGCGGCCCAGTCCCTCAGGGCGTGGCGGTTGGCCTTCTCGGTACCCCGCAACAGGCGGGGGCCGTAGCGGTCCGGGGCGATGACCCCGTCCAGGACGACCCGGTCGACGCGGGCCGGGAACATCGTCGTGTACACCTCGCCCCCACCCCAGGCCCTGCCCCCACAGGTAACTACCGTACGATTGACATGCTCGTCGCCCTGAAGGGCGAGGATTCTGGCCTTCCCCGACTGGAGACTGTGCCGCTACGCGGCACAGTCTCCAGTCGGGATTCCGTGGCTTCCTGTTTCTTCGCGCTGTGCCGGGATTGCTCCTGGTCTTACCGGCGCTCCGCAGGCTGATACCGCCAGTCCGGCGGCCGTCTTCACGTTGATCGCGGCGTTGATGTCCCGGTCGTGGACAGTGCCGCAGGCGCTACAGCTCCATTCCCGGACGTTCAGGGGTTTCGGGCCGTCCTTGACGCCGCAGGTAGAACAGGTCTGGGAGGTCGGTTCGAACCGGCCGATCTTCACCAGGGTGCGGCCGTACCGTTCCGCTTTGTACTCCAGCATGCTGATGAACGATGACCAGCCGGCGTCATGCACGGACTTGGCCAGCCTGGTGCGGGCCAGAGCCTTCACCGCCAGGTCCTCCACGGCGATCCCTTGGTTCTCGGAGATCAATTTCGTGGAGAGCTGGTGATGGAACTCACGGCGTGCGTCAGCAACCTTGGCGTGGGCCCGGGCGACCTTCAGGCGGGCCTTGGCCCGGTTCTTTGATCCCTTCTGCTTGCGGGACAGCTCCCGCTGGGCTTTCTTCAGCTTCTTCTCCGCGCGCCGCAAAAACCGCGGCGAGTCGATCTTCGTGCCGTCGGAGAGCACCGCGAAGTGAGTGAGGCCGAGATCGATGCCGATGGTGCGGTTGGTTTCGGGCATCCGGGTGGCGTCTGCGGCGGGGTCGGTGTCGATAACGAAGGAGGCGAAATACCTGCCGGACGCGTCTTTGACGACGGTGACGGAGGTGGGGACGGCGGGCAGGGTGCGGGACCATTTCACCTTCACTGCGCCGATCTTCGGCAGGTTCAGACGGCCGCTTCCGGTGATGGTCCAGCGGGCGTTGGCGGTGAACCGGATCGACTGCCGGGCGTCCTTACGGGATTTGAAACGCGGTGCGCCGAGTTTCGGGCCCTTGCGGGTGCCTTTGAGGGAGGCGAAGAAGTTGCGGTAGGCGGTCTCGGCGTCCCGCAGGGACTGCTGGAGGACGACAGCGGAGACCCCACCCAGCCAGGCTCGCTCCGGCGTCCGTTTCGCTTCCGTGATCAGGCGTGTGGACAGCTGACCGGCCGTCGGGAACGGCTGCCCGGCCCCACGGGCGTCCTCACGGGCACGCACGGCGTCGTTGAACACGACGCGCGCACACCCGAACGCCCTGGCCAGCGCGGCCTGCTGAGCGGCATCGGGGTACAACCTGAAGGCGTACCGGAGCTGCATGACGATCACACTAGGTACGTCGAACCCATGTCGCCACCGGGAACATGTGAACGATCCGTCACCGTCACGAGCGTGGTCCGGCTTCGCCGGAATACCACCACGATGCTCCGCGTCGCACCTAGAGGATTCGCTTCACCTCCGGCCTGAAGGCCGGAGCACTGCGAATAGATCCCGGTAACCCAGGTAGGAGATCCGCCGCTCACCGAGGGCGGCACGGATCACGTCCAGGTCCCGTACGGTGTTGCGGGTGGTGGCGTACGGCAGCACGTCCCCCGCGTGCCGCCGGCAGCGCTCGGCGAGGTCCGCGGAGAACGCCGCCACGCGGTCGAAGCCGGCCCGGTCGACGCCCGCGCCGCGGAACGCGGAGCCGGTCGGCCAGTGGCAGTCCAGCGGGGTGCTGCGGCCGACGAAGCGGGGGTCCACGCCCACCACGTCGTAGCGCGCCCCGACGTCCTTCATCGCCTGGCGCACCCACGGCGGGTCACCGAGCGTCTGCCCGCCGGGGCCGCCGCCGTTGAGCAGCAGGGGGCCGACGCGGTGGGCGGTGTCGGTGGCCCGGATCCGGGAGATCGCGACGGTGATCGTGCGGCCGTCGGGGCTGGCGTAGTCCAACGGCACGGTCACGTCGGCGCATTGGGCGCCCGCCTGCTCCAGCTCCTTGCCGGTCGCGTCGTCCGGGCCGAGTACACAGCTCGTCCAGTCGAGGCGCTGGTGGTGGTAGCGGGCGAGCGGGTCGGCGGCGAGCGCCCGGGCCGGGAGGGCCGTGGCGGGCAGCGCGGTGAGGGCGAGAGCGGTGGCGGCCAGGCCAAGGGCCGCCTTCCTCGTCGTACGCGAAACGCCCTGCGGCGAGCGTATTGAACGGATCACTGGTGTTCCCCTTCGGAAAGCCGCTGTGGGCAGCGGGCGGTCCGTACGCCTAGACGCTATGGAGGCGCGGCGGCGGGGTCACTCTGGCTGGCAGCCGGTTCGTGAGTGGGGGCAGCCCCAGCGGGGAACAGGGGGCGCCCCAGGGCCGGGGCCCCAACTCGGCTGTCATCCCTGCCTCGTTGAGGCCGCCCTTGGCGGCCCGCCGAGGCGGCGGGCCCCTCCGGCCGGTGCTCAGTGCGTTCTCGGCGCCGCCGTGCTCGCGCGGACGATGAGGCGGGTCGGCACGAGTGTCGTGCCGTGCGGTGCGGCGTCGTGGCGCATCTTGCGCAGCACCGCCTGTACGCAGAGCCGGCCGACCTCGGCGAAGTCCTGGTGGACGGTTGTCAGGGGCGGCTGGAAGGACGACGCCTCGGCGATGTCGTCGAAGCCGATGACGCTGACGTCCTCGGGGACCCGGCGGCCACGCTCGTGAAGGGCGCGCAGCAGGCCCAGGGCCATCTGGTCGTTGGCCGTGAAGACCGCCGTGCACTCCTCGCGCGCGGCCAGCTCCAGGCCTGCCCGGTAGCCGGACTCCGCCGACCAGTCGCCCCGCACCAGCGGCGGCACCGGTCGGCCCGCCTCGGCGAGCGTGGCCTGCCAGGCGTCGGTGCGGCGCTGGGCGGCGTAGGAGTCCTCGGGGCCGGCGAGGTGCCAGACCGTCTCGTGGCCGAGGCCGAGGAGATGCTCGACGGCGGTGCGGGTGCCGCCCGCCTGGTCGGTGTCGACGACCGTATACCGCTCGCCGGCGTCGGAGTCGGCGACGACCACCTGGACGTGGGGCGGGATGTTGATGGTGGCCGCGTCCAGGAGGTGCACCTCCATGATGACGATCACCGCGTCGACGGCGAGTTCCTCAAGGCGGGAGAAGGCGCCGCGGACCTCGTCCTGGGTGGGGACGGTGGCCTGCAACAGGGTCACCGCGTACCCCTCGGCGGCCGCCGCGGTCGCGATCGCCTCCAGGGTGCGGACGTTGCCGGTGGTGGAGAGGGAGAAGGTGATCACGCCGAGGGTGCGGAACTCGCCGCGTTTCAGGGCGCGGGCGGCGCTGTTGGGGCGGTAGCCCAGCTCCCGCATGGCGGCGAGGACCTGCTGCCGGGTCTCCTCGTTGACGCCCGCATAGCCGTTCGACACGCGGGAGACGGTCTGGGAGGACACCCCGGCCAGCCGTGCCACGTCGGCCATCGAGACCGAGGGAGTGCCCACTCGACGGCCCCGGCGCGGCGCCTGCGGCAGCGAGCTGTGCGTCGCGTCCATTTTCAACCCCCTGCCTCTCCTTGCATCGCTTTGATCACGATCCTCCAGGGGGACCCTTGACCTCTGTCAGCGGAGGAGTGTAGACATGCCGCCATCGGATGTTTACGTAAACATAACAGCTCAAGCCGCTTTTCCGCTGATCGATGTTTGCGTAAACATCACGGCCGCACCGCACGGGAGACCACCGCGGCGCGCGGGTTCCATGAGTGAACGAGCGAGGAACGATCATGACAACGCTGCAACCGCCGGCCGCCGCCGAGCCGCGCCCGGCACCGCCTCCGGCGAAACGGGACCGACGCTCCTGGACCGGGTGGGGGTTCATCGGCCCGTTCGTGGCGGTCTTCGCACTGGTCTTCCTCGCGCCCATCGCGTACTCGATCTACCTGAGCCTCTTCCGCGACCAGCTCATCGGCGGCAACCAGTTCGTCGGCCTGGACAACTACACCCAGGCGCTCAAGGACGACCAGTTCTGGCAGGCCGTCGGCCGGGTGGCGCTCTTCCTGGCGGTCCAGGTGCCGATCATGCTGGGCATCGCCCTGCTGGTGGCGCTGGCGCTGGACAGCGGCCGGCTCTACGGCAAGAGCTTCTTCCGGATCACGATCTTCCTGCCGTACGCCGTGCCCGCCGTGGTCGCCACCCTGATGTGGGGCTTCATGTACGGCACCAAGTACGGCCTGGTCGGCGACATCAACGAGGCGTTCGGCACCTCACTGCCCGACCTGCTCTCCCCCGACTGGGTGCTCGCCTCGATCGGCAACATCGTGACCTGGGAGTTCGTCGGCTACAACATGCTGATCTTCTACTCCGCGCTGCGGGTCATCCCGACCTCGCTGTACGAGGCGGCGGAGATCGACGGTGCCGGGCAGTGGCGGATCATCAGCTCGATCAAGCTGCCCGCGATCCGGGGCGCGATCGTCATCGCCACCATCTTCTCGATCATCGGCAGCTTCCAGCTCTTCAACGAGCCGAACATCCTGCGCCCGCTGGCCCGCAACGCCATCACCACCGACTACACGCCGAACTTCTACACGTACTCGCTGTCCTTCAACGGCCAGCAGCACAACTACTCCGCGACGGTGGCCATCATCATGGGCGTCCTCACGATGATCGTCGCCTACGCCGTCCAGCTGCGCGGCATGCGCAAGGGAGCGTGACCCGATGAGCACCTCTGTCACCGCTCCCCCCGCCAAGAGCGCCTCGCCGCTGCGTACCCCGCGCAAGAAGCACACCCCGGGCAAGCCCAAGCGCAGCCTGCTGCTCACGGGGCTCATGGCCCTGATGGTCGTCTACACCGTGGCGCCGCTGATCTGGCTGGTCATCAACTCGACCAAGACCCAGGCGGGTCTGGGCGCCTCCAACGGACTGTGGTTCGCCCACGACTTCGCCCTGTGGGACAACATCTCGACCACCTTCACCTACCACGACGGCATCTTCGTCCGCTGGCTGCTGAACACCCTGCTGTACGTGGTGCTCGGCGCGGGCGGCGCGACGCTGCTCGCGGTGCTGGGCGGATACGCGCTGGCGAAGTTCGACTTCCCCGGCAAGCGCGGCATCTTCGCCGTCGTCATCGGCGCGGTGGCCGTGCCGGGTACGGCCCTCGCGGTGCCGACCTTCCTGATGTTCAGCAAGATGGGGCTCACCGACACCCCCTGGGCGGTGATCATCCCGTCGCTGGTCTCGCCCTTCGGCCTCTATCTGATGTGGGTGTTCGCCGCCGAGGCGATCCCGACCGAGCTGCTGGAAGCGGCCCGGATGGACGGGGCGAACGAGGTGCGCACCTTCTTCCAGGTCGCGCTGCCGCTGCTGGCCCCGGGGATCGTGACCGTGCTGCTGTTCACCACGGTCGCCACCTGGAACAACTACTTCCTTCCGCTGATCATGCTGAAGGACCCGAACTGGTACCCGCTGACGCTGGGCCTGAGCGCCTGGAACTCGCAGGCGGAGACCATCGGCGGTGACGTCATCTTCAACCTGGTGATCACCGGCTCCCTGCTCACGATCATCCCGCTGATCGCCGCCTTCCTGTTCCTCCAGAAGTACTGGCAGTCCGGCCTCGCCGCCGGAAGCGTCAAGGAATGACGCCACCGACCCCCCAATGAGTCACCCCCACCCTCACCCGTCCCACCCACGAAGAAGTGGAAGCACCTCCATGCGCAGAACAACGAGCCGCATCCTGCGCGGCATCGCCCTCGTCTCCACCCTCGCCCTGGGCGCCACCGCCTGCGGCGGCTCGGACGACGACTCCGACACGAAGGCCGTGTCCGCCGCGGACATCAAGGCGGCCCTGGACAAGGGCGGCGACATCACGGTCTGGGCCTGGGAGCCCACCCTGAAGACCGTGGCCGCCGACTTCCAGAAGAAGTACCCGAAGGTCAAGGTCAACCTGGTCAGCGAGCGCTCCGGCGACAAGCACTACACCGCGCTGTCCAACGCGATCTCGGCCGGCAAGGGTGTCCCGGACGTCGCCCAGGTCGAGTACTTCGCGCTCGGTCAGTACTCCCTCACCAAGGGCCTGACCGACCTCGCCCCCTACGGCGCCGACAAGCTCGCCTCCAAGTACACGGCCGGTCCGTGGAACGCGGTCAGCGACGGCGACAAGGTGTACGGCCTGCCGATGGACTCGGGCCCGATGGCGCTGTTCTACAACAAGAAGGTCTTCGACAAGTACAAGATCGCCGTCCCGACCACCTGGGACGAGTACCTGGACGCGGCCCGCAAGCTCCACAAGGCCGACCCGAAGGTCTACATCGCCAACGACGCCGGTGACGCGGGCTTCACCACCTCCATGCTCTGGCAGGCAGGTTCGCGCCCCTACAAGGTCGACGGCACCAAGGTCGGCATCAACTTCGACGACGCGGGCGCCAAGAAGTTCGAGACCGTCTGGCAGAAGCTGATCGACGAGAAGCTGCTCGCCCCGATCAACGGCTGGACCGACGACTGGTACAAGGGCCTCGGCGACGGCAGCATCGCCACCCTGGCCAGCGGTGCCTGGATGCCCGCCAACTTCGAGACCGGTGTCCCGGGCGCCAAGGGCCAGTGGCGTGCCGCCGCGCTCCCGGCCTGGACCAAGGGTGAGAAGGCGAGCGCCGAGAACGGCGGCTCCTCGCTGACCGTCCCGGCGCTGGCCAAGAACAAGGAACTCGCCTACGCCTTCACCGAGTACGCCAACTCCGGCGCCGGTGTCGCCACCCGTGTCTCCGAGGGCGCCTTCCCGGCCACCAAGGCGCAGCTGGAGGACCCCGCGTTCCAGAGCAAGAAGTTCGACTACTTCGACGGTCAGGAAGCGAACAAGATCTTCGCCGAGTCCGCGGCGAACGTGGCGAGCGACTGGTCGTACCTGCCGTTCCAGCAGTACGCGAACTCGATCTTCAACGACACGGTCGGCAAGGCGTACGTCTCCAACACCACGCTGGCGGACGGTCTGAAGGCCTGGCAGGACGCCTCCGTCAAGTACGGCGAGGAGCAGGGCTTCACCATCGAGAAGTAGTTCTCGCAGAAGCCGAGAAGTAGTTCTCGCGGACGCAACGAACGCCGGGCGGCGCGGCTCCCGGGCCGCGCCGCCCCCGTGCACCACCCCTTCGGAAGGACCGCCATGATCTCCAC
>Ga0075363_100000521_pt1 | contig 12370 bp, 13 predicted proteins | sample EndMetdeltDD1763_FD_71470 | JGI IMG/M metagenome (GOLD analysis project Ga0075363, IMG submission 71470) | Populus endosphere microbial communities from Tennessee, USA - Endosphere MetaG P. deltoides DD176-3 | ecosystem: Host-associated > Plants > Roots > Endosphere | place: USA: Tennessee...
TCAGGCGGTCGAGCAGCGTTTCGGCGATAGGCGATGCGCCGTACACCATGAACTTCAAGCTGCTCAGGTCGAACTTGCTGAACTCGGGGTGGTCCAGCACCATCTGGATCATGGTCGGAACGAGCAGCGTGTCGGTCACCCGCTCGTTCTGGACCGTCTCCATGAACTGCAGCGCACTGAAGGTCGGCAGCAGGACGTGCGTACCGCCGGCAACGAACTGCCACCAGACGCCCATGGCACCCGCGAGGTGAAAGACGGGCGCGGCGTGCAGGTACACCGGGCCCAGGGGGTAGCCCATGGCCAGCCGGTTCAAGGCCGCACCCATCAGGCTGTCGTGGGAGGCCATCACGCCCTTGGGAAAGCCGGTGGTACCGCCGGTATAGAACACCGCGGCCAGGTCGGCGCCGCCTGCGCCCACGTCGTCCACGGGATCGGACTGCGCGATCAACTGCTCGTAGTCGACCATGCCTGCGGGACAGGCTTCATTGCCGAGGTAGATGATCTCGCGCAGCGTGCGCGCTTCGGTCCGCACCTCGTCCATCAGCGGCAGATGGGCGTCGTCCACGAAGAGCTGCGTGGTCTCGCAATCGTTGAACGAGAAGGCGAGCTCCTTTGCGCTCCAGCGGGTGTTGGCCGGATTGATCGCCGCGCCGATCCAGAACACCGCCATGAAGACTTCAAGGTAGCGGTCCGAATTGAGCGACAGGATGCCGACCCTGTCGCCTTTGTTGACGCCGAGGCTGCGCAGGCCGCCGGCCAGCCGCTGGACGCGGCCGACAAACTCGGCGTAGGTCCGACGGCGCCCGTAGGCGATCGTCGCGATGCGCTGCGGGTTCTGCTGCAGGGCGCGGTGGATGGATTGAGTAAGGCTGACGGTCATGATCTGCTTGTGGACGATGTCAGGCGCCTTCCAGGCCGACGATGGAAACCGAACACACGTTCTGCGAAGGTTGTCCACCCAAGTTGTGGGTCAGGCCCACCGAGGGATTGCTCAGCTGGCGCGGGCCCGCCCTGCCCTGCAGCTGCAGGTACATCTCGTAGAGCATGCGGATGCCGCTGGCGCCGATCGGATGGCCGAAGCACTTGAGGCCGCCGTCGATCTGGCACGGGATCTTTCCGTCGGCATCGAACATGCCGTCGAGCACGTCCTTCACGCCGCCGCCCACATCGGACAGGCCCAGGTCTTCCATCGTCACCAGCTCGGTGATCGAGAAGCAGTCGTGCACCTCGGTCATGCTGATCTGCTCGCGCGGCCGGGTGATGCCGGCCTCGGCGTAGGCGCGCCGCGCCGCGATGCGCGCGGTGTGCACGTAGCTGCCGTCCCATTCGTTGGACTGCAGCTCCCAGCCATTGGAGGTCACGATCTGCAGCGCCTTGAAGGTCACGAGGTCGCGCTTGCCCAGGCTGCGTGCGATGTCGGGCCGCGTGACGATCACGGCGGCGGCGCCGTCGGACACGCCTGCGCAGTCGAACAGGCCCAGCGGCTCGGCGATGATCGGTGCCTTCAGCACCGTCTCTTCGCTCACGGCCTTCTGGAAGTGCGCCTTCGGGTTCTTCGCGCCGTTGGCATGGCTCTTGACCGAGACATGCGCAATCGCCCGCTTGAGCAGCGCCGCATCGACGCCATGCTTGCTGCGGTAGGCCGAAGCCAGCTGCGCGAAGTTGGCCGGCGCCACCGCATTGGGATACCACTGCGGAATGTAGGTGCCGACCGTGGCCACCGGCAGGCCGCCGTAGCCGGTGTCCTTGAGCTTTTCCACGCCCAGCGCGATCGCGATGTCGCACGCGCCGGCGGCCACCGCGTACACCGCGGCGCGGATGGCCTCGGACCCGCCGGCGCAGAAGTTCTCCACGCGCGTCACACCGATGTTGGGCAGGCGCAGCGCGATGCCCATCGGTGTGCCGCCGCGGCCGGTGCCGACGTCGTCCATGTGGGTCGAGAACCAGGCGGCGTCGAGCTGCTCGGGCGCGATGCCGGCGTCGGCCATGGCCTCGTTGTAGGCCTCGACCATGAGGTCCTCCGGGCTCGCGTCCCAGCGCTCGCCGAACTTGCTGCAACCCATCCCGAGGATGGCGACCTTGTCCTTGATACCTGCGGCCATGATTTACTCCGATCCTTTTTCCGTTGCAGCGGTGCGCACCGGGCTGGCTTTCCAGAAATAGCGGGTGTAGCCGCGACGGTCGTCGATGTCCTTGATGCGAAATGTCATCTCGACCGCGCTGCCGGCATCGATGTCGCCCTCGCCGGTGTCGGTGAACTCCATGAGGACGCGGCCACCGCCGTCGAAGTCCACTTGTCCATAGCGGTGCGGCGGCGATCGGTGGAACGAAAGAAACTCGGCCGACCAGCTCAACACGGTGCCGCGGCGTTCGGCCAGCTTGTAGGGCGTCTGCGTGTCCTGCAGCGGCTTGCCCTGGTCGTACGAGATGCGCGACGGCGGGAAGTGCACGCTGCCTGTCACCTCGCAGCGCCCAGCGACCAGACCCAGGATCGCGCTGCGATGGCGGTAGGCGGTGGACAGTGCCGTCTTGCGGTCCTGCTCGCCGCGCATGCCTCGCTCCAGATCGAGCTGGCCCTTGAAGGACAGGAAACGCGTGTAGGCGGTCTCTTCGACACCGCGGCGGATCCATTCGCTCACACCCTTGGCCGGGCGAAAGTTGCGAATTTCGTCGGTGACGCGGAAGACCATCGCCTGCGCCCCGCTGCCGAACTGGGCCAGCAGGATGTGCTGGCCAGGCTGGGCGCGCTCGAGCACATGGGCCAGCAGCAGCAGCGCGTGCGGCAGGCCGGTGTCGCCCACGCGCGAGGCCAGGGAATCGGTGACCGCCTCGGCGCGCACGCCGCAGGCCTTGGCCAGTTGCTGGTCCATCTTCTGGAAGGTGGTCGGGAAGATGAAGTGGTCGACCTGCGTGGCCTCAATCTTCGCCTCGGCCAGCGCGGCCTTCACGGCCCGTGGCACGAGTTTGGTGATGCCCTCGTCGCGCACCCAGCGCTCTTCCCAGGCGTAGTCGATGTCCTCGCCCGCAGCGCGGAAGTGGTCGACGAAATCGACCGTGACTGTGCCAGCGCCCAGGTACTCGGCCAGCACCTTGTCGCGGCCCACCTGGAGCGCGGCGGCGCCGTCGCCGAAGTCCAGTTCCTGCGAACTGGCCGCACGTGTCTTGCGATTGTCGGATGCCAGCACCAGCACATCGCCGCCGCCGCTGCGCACCTGCGCCACGGCCTGCGCCAGCGCCGACAAGCCGGCGCGCTGCGAGCCGGTGACGTCGGCCGCCTGCACGTCGTCGCGCAGGGTGAGCGCTTCGCACACCACGCCGGCGTTCAGCCGCTCGGCGAACGGCAGCGTGCCCGATGCCAGCAGCACGCTGGCGATGCGCGAGCGATCGTCCGCCGCGCCCAGGCAGTCGCGCGCTGCGGCCACCGCCATCGTGATGCTGTCTTCGTCCCAGTTGGCGAACGCCCGCGTGCCCTTGGCAGCGTTGACGAACTGGGGGGCGTACCACGCATTGGCCTCGGCCGCCGCGCGGCGAACAAGCCGCAAGCGGGGCACGTAGCCGCCGTATCCGACGATTCCGAACATGGTCAAGATTCTTTCGTGCTGGAAGAGGTTGAGAAAAGGCTTCGAACGAAGGCGCCGATGGCGCGCCGGGCGTCGCGCGCTTCGGGCAGGTCATCAGGGAATTGCTGGAAGACGTGGATCATTCGGTCCCACACCTCCAGACGCACATCGACGCCGGCCGCCTTCGCCTTCGCGGCGAAGTCGACCGAGTCGCTGAGCACCGTCTCGCGATCGCCGACCTGGATCAGCAGCGGCGGCAGGCCATGCAGTTCAGCGAACAGCGGCGACACCCACGGATGCCGGGGATCGCCCTCGGCGCCGAGGGCATTGCCCGCCATGGCGAGGATCATGGGGCGTTGGTGGATCGGGTCGCTCTGGGCGCGCGAGACGTAGCTCTCGCCCGAGGCCGTCATGTCGGTCCAGGCGGACATCAGCACCGCGCCCGCGGGCAGGGCACGGCCCGCGTCGCGCAACTTGATCAAGGCGGCCAGCACGAGGCTGCCACCGGCCGAGTCGCCTGCGAAGACGATGTCGGCGGGCTGCGTACCCTGTGCAATCAGCCAGTCGTAGGCGGCGCAGGCATCGTCGAGCGCCGCCGGATGGCGGTGCTCGGGCGCGAGCCGGTAGTCCAGGCCCAGCACGCGGCAGCCCGTGGCTTCGGAAATGCCCGCCATCAACTCGCGGTGCGAATGCACCGACCCGACCTGGAAGCCGCCGCCATGAAAGTAGAGCACCACGCGCTGTGGATTTGCCTCTGGTGCGGCGATCCACTCGGCGTTCAGGCCGCCGATGGTCACAGCCTGCACCGCAGCCCCCACGGGCTGGCCGCCAAAGAGCGCGTCCCAATCGGCGCGCATCTGCGCCACCGTGGTGTTGCGGCCCCAGCTTCGGTAGACCGACAGCACGCGGCGGATGACGCCGTCGAGCTGCTCGTCGGAAGCGGTCGTCTTGCGCTCGCTCATTGGCCGCACCCCATGCCGCCTGAGACCCCCAGGGTCTCGCCGCTGATGAAAGCCGCGCCGTCAGACGCCAGGAAGGCGACCGCGGCGGCCACTTCCTCGGGCGTGCCCAGCCGGCCGGCCAGCGTGGCGCCCGTCATGGCGTCCAGCAGCTTGTCGCCGCCGGCGGCCACGGCTTTGCGCAGCAACGGTGTGTCGATCGGCCCCGGCGCGATCACGTTGGCCGTGATGCCCTTGCGGCCGTTTTCGCGCGCGATGGAACGCGTGAAGGCGATCACGCCGCCTTTGGCGGCGGCATACACCGCCGCGCCGCGCGAACCCATGCGGCCGGCCTCGGAGGCGATATTGATGATGCGGCCGAAGCCCGCCGCCTGCATCGCGGGCAAGGCCGCGTGCGTGGTGGCGAACACCGATTCGAGATTGACCGCCAGCAGCCGGCGCCAGTCGGCGATCTGGGTCTGCGTGAAATAGGCGTGCTGGTCGATGCCGGCGTTGTTCACCAGGATCTGGTGCGGCCCGGTCTCCAGCACCATGCGATGCGCGCGCTCGAGGTCGGCCACGTCGAGCTCGACGGCAGTGGCACCGATCTCCGCAGCCAAGGCCTGCGCGCTCGCGATGTCCAGGTCGGCGATGGTCACGCGTGCGCCCTCGGCCGCCAGCCGGCGTGCGATCGCGGCGCCGATGCCCTTGGCGCCGCCGGTGAGGAACACGCTGCGCACGGTGCTCATTTCCCCGTGAAGCGCGGCGCGCGCTTTTCGATCACCGCCGCCAGGCCCTCCAGCGCATCCTTCATGCCGGCCAGTTGGGCCTGGGTGCGGTTCTCCTCGGGCATCGCGGCCTCGGCGCCGAGGCCGATCCCGTTCCACAGCAGCCGTTTGGTGGCCGCCAGTGCCGCCGGGGCACCGGCCGCCAGTTGGCGCGCCAACGACAGCGCTTCGCCGGCCAGTGCTTCGTCGGGCACCACGCGCGAGATGAGCCCGATGCGCAACGCCTCGGCGGCGTCGATCACCGGGTTGAACAACAGGATGTCCATCGCCTTGCGAAAACCGACCAACTGCGTGAGCGTCACCGAGACGCCGGCATCGGGCACCATCGCCACGCGCGTCGCGCCGGCCAGGAAGCGGCTCGATTCGCCCGCCACGACCACATCGGACGAACACACCAGCCCCATGCCGCCGCCGCCGGCCGCAAAGCCCTGCACCGCACAGACGACCGGCGCGTTGAGCCGCATCAGCAGCGCCACCACCAGCTGCAGGTAAGAGGTTGCCATACGGATGTAGTCGGGCAGCGCCTCGCCCTTCGACAGGAAGGTGTGGACATCGCCGCCGGCGCAGAAGTGCTTGCCCTCGCCCGTGAGCAACACGGCGCGCACACGGCCGTCGCCATGCACCTGCATCAGCACCTCGTGCAGCGCCTTGAGCAGTTCCATGTCGAGGCCGTTTGAGGCCTCAGGCCGGTTCAGCCGCACGTGGGCCACGCCGTCGGCATGCAATTCCAGCCGTGCCGGTCCTTCGGCAACCAGCACCTCGATCGAGGGGCTCGCGCTTCGCTTGTCTCCAGTCATCTTTTTTCTCCTGCCTCGCGGCGTGGGGGGTGCGGGCCCGGTCCGGGGATCTAGATCAGGAAGGCCATCGAATAGAGGGCCCTCTCGTTGTTGGTCAGCACCACCTTCTTGCCGGCCATGCGCAGCGTGCCGCCTTCGCGGCGCAGCTGGTATTCGTTGCGCGAACCCCAGATCGTGTCGCCGCGCGCATGCGCTTCGAACACCATCGCGTTCGCAGTGACCACCAAGTCGGTGCCGTCGTTCTGGAGAATCTCCACGTTGGAGATCACCCGGCGCAGCGGCGAGCGCGGCGACTGGCTGTAGCGCTTGCCGGTGTGGAACTGGCGCACCCGCAAGGCGATGCGCGAGCGGTTGTCATAGATGATGGACATCTCCAGCTCCGGGTCGCTGGCGTCGCCGTTGGCGGGGATCCAGTAGACGCCGTCGTCGGTCCACAGGGCCTCCCAGGCGTCGTACTCGTGGTTGTCCTGAAGGCGCGCTTCGCGATAGATGAACTGCGACACCTCATGGTGAAGCAACAGGTCTTCGACATTCATGTTCACGCCGCCTCCATGAGCGAGCGGTAGTGCCGCCAGATGCCGCGCGTCGGCGTCTCATCCGTGGCGTCGCCAATCAGATAGCCGTTTTCATCGGTGCGCTCGCGGTGCTTGCCGCGGCCCAGATACAGCCATTCCGGACTTTTCGCCTGAACGCCGAGTTGGGTTCGCTCGTACATCTCCGCGTCGTCCGCCAGGAGGAAGCCGGCCGGACCGACCGACCCCATGGTCTGCTGACGCAAACGACGATTCAGGTCGGGCGCGCCCTTGAACTGCAGCGCCGTGACGTGCTGCACGGACTCGTTGAACGCCAACGGCTGGATCACGAAGATCTGAATCTCCGCGATGAAGAGATTCGGGTAGATCATGATGTGCGGCGTGCCGTCGATCATGATCTTGCGGGCCTGCTCCACCCCGTAGGCGGCTTCCATGCTGCGCGTGTACTCGGGCAGACGATCTGCGGTGGTGTTGAACCAGCTCATCGGGACATCGCGCTTGCGGAACTCGGGCCGCAGGTCGTTCTCGGAATGCCCCTGGCCAAAGTAGCGCGACACCGCCGTCGAGTCGCTGCTGTAGAGCGAACCGATTCCGCTTTTCGCGACCTCGAAGATCGAGGCATGCACGAACGACGGGTGATAGCCGTCGGTCTCGTTTTCCACCAGGAATTTCCAGTTGGACTTGACCTTGTGCTTCAGGAAGCCGGCCGTGACCTCCACCTCGCCCTCGGGCGAGGTCAGGCACAGCGCATCGATGGCCTGCATCGCCGCGCCGAGGTGCTCTTCCAGTGAAGGGCCCTCCTGCGCCATCGAGCCGAAGACGAAGCCCTTGTAGGAGGCGACGCGCGCCACCTTTCCAAGCCCAAGTTCCGACCTGTCGACACCTTCATAGCCCGAGGGGAACGGATAGCCGCGCAGTGCACCATCGTTGGTGAAGGTCCAACCGTGATACGGGCATGTGAACGAACGGGCCGACCCCTTCTCGGTCATGCACACCCGATTGCCGCGGTGCGGGCAACGGTTGTGCAGGAGATGGATTCTGCCTTCACGGTCACGCGTCATGAGGATCGGCTCGGGCCCGATCGACTTCATCACGTAGTCATTGGGCTTGGGCACTTCGCTTTCATGACCGACGTAGACCCAGGTGCGAAACCATATCTTGCGCAGCTCTTCCTGAAAGATCGTCGGGTCGGTGTAAAGCGAGCCGTGCACCTGGTTCTCTCGGACCAGATGGCCCCACGCGCGAGGCTCTGGATTTGCGTTGGTGATGGGAATCACCGGGGCACAGGTACTCATGTTGTCACCTTCACAAAGAGTGTTTCTGCAAGACGCAAAAGTATTGCGATGCGCCGTTGTTGGATCCATAATAGTCCGACTGGACGGTCTATGTCAACAGTACAAAGCGATCAGTTCGGCCACAACGGCTCCGATCGACCTCTATGAGATGTAAGGAAACTCATGCTCCAAGTGACATTCATTGAGCACGATGGCACCACCCATCGGGTGACTGCTCCCCCCGACCGCACGCTGATGCAGATCGCCCTGGACAACGCGGTGCCAGGCATCCTGGGCGACTGCGGCGGCTCCTGCAGTTGCGCTACCTGCCACGCCTACGTCGACGCGCATTGGGCCGACAAACTGCCCGCGATATCGGAGACGGAGACCTTCATGCTCGAGGGCGTGCCAGACCCGCGCGAGAACAGCCGGCTGTGCTGCCAGATCAAAATGCAAGTCGCACTGGACGGTATCGTCGTTCAGTTGCCGGAAGTGCAGGCCTGAGCCGCAGAACGAACTATTGCGGGAACCCGTCCCGAAAAGAGGTCGGCAGATAGTCTTTCACGCTGAAGTCCTGCCGCAGCCGCGGGATGGCAAAGTCCGCGAACGCCTTCAGCTTTGGCAATGACTGGGACCGACTCGGGTAGAACAGCATGAGACCATCCTCATCGAATCCGAACTCGTCGAGCACCGTCTCCATTTCGCCCCGCGCCAAGTAGTCAAGGACCAGTGCTGAAGGAACCCTCGCCAGGCCGACCCCCCGCAATGTCGCGTGGATGATCATCTCGACGTCATTGAGTATCAGCGGCCCATCGACCGCGACCTCCACGCGCTGCCCTTCGACCATGAACGGCCAAGCCGTGGGCGAGGTCAGGGACAGTCGCGACTGAATGCAGGGCAGCTTGCCCAAATCCTCGGGCCTGGCAGGACGCCCCATCTTGCGGAAGAAGAAGGGCGTGCCCACCACCACAAGCCGCACCGGCGGCGTGATTCTGATACCCACCATATCCACCGGGACATGCGCGGGCCGCCGAATGCCAGCGTCAAATCCGTGTTCCACGATGTCCAGGACACCTTCCTCCCCATACAGTTCCAACTGGACTTTCGGGTAGGCCCGAAAGAAATCCGGGAACAGCCTGTTCGCCAACAGCGGGAGCATCCCGCGCGGCGAGGTGATCCGCAGCTTTCCGCTCACAGCGCTTCCCAGGTTTGCCGCTTCGGCAAATCCCGCATTCAACATCTCTATCGCCGGCCGCGTATGGGCCAGAAGCTGTTCGCCGGCTTGCGTGAGGCCGACGCTGCGAGTCGTCCGGTACAGCAGTGGCACGCCGACCCGTCCCTCCAGGGCTCGTATGGTCTGACTCACAGCGGAAGACGTGATGCCCAAATGGCGGGCTGCTCCACGGAATCCGCGCAGCTCCGCGACTGCCAGGAAGACGATCAGACCGTCCAGGTGCGCGCGATCCACTGGTAAGGGGTGGTGCACAGGGTGTTCTTCTTTGGGAGGTTGAAGGGTCGACTATTCGGACATAGATTGGGAATTCGATCAACTCACGAATGAATTCACCATGGGACGACTGGACAACAAGATTGCACTCATCACCGGCGGCAACAGTGGCATCGGGTTTGCCGCCGCGCGGCTCTTCGCTGCGGAAGGCGCCCAGGTCATCATATGTGGGCGCGACAAGCAAGCAATTGAGGTCGCCGCCTCGGAACTGGGCGTGACCGGCTTGCATGCTGACGTCAGCTCTCTTTCGGATCTCGACCGTCTCTATGCCGAGATCGGCAAGCGCTTCGGGCACCTGGACATCGTGTTCGCGAATGCCGGTGTTGCCAACCTCATTCCGTTCGCTGACGTGACGGAACAGCAACTCGATTCCATGTTCGCGATCAATGTCAAGGGAGTCTTTTTCACGGTGCAAAAGGCGCTTCCTCTTCTCAAGGACGGCTCCTCCATCGTGCTGACCTCATCCATTGCCAATTCGCGGGGGACACCGCTGTTCAGCGTTTATAGCGCGACCAAGGCGGCGGTACGCTCGCTGGCGCGCAGCCTCACGAACGACCTGCGAAGCCGGAACATCCGCGTTAACAGCCTCAGCCCCGGGCCAACTGAGACCCCCATGGCCGGCAAGTTGGGCGTTCCGGACGACAAGGCGGCGCTCTTCGCGGCGTCCATGGCCCCGCAAATCCCCGTCGGCCGCATGGGCCGGGCAGAGGAAGTCGCAAACGCGGCATTGTTCCTGGCGTCCGACGAGAGCTCATTCATCACGGGCGTCGATCTGGCCGCCGACGGTGGCATGGCGCAGATCTAAGGCATCGCGGGCCCGGCAAGGGCCCGCAAATCCTCGCTCGATCAAGAGGGTTCCAGCTTGATCGCCTTCGCGAGCTTGCGGTACCTGTCGATATCGGCCTTGTACCATCGCTCGGCCTCAGACGGCTCGTTCGACGCGGCCGGGAAAGCTCCGGATCCTTCCATGAACTGCCGGAAATTGCGCTCCGCAAGGCAGGTGTTGAGCGCGACTGACAGCGTCTTCACGACTGCGGTCGGAGTCGCCTTTGGAACCATGATGTACCCGTTGATGACATAGTCGAAGTTAGAAAGCTCCCTGACTTCTGCGAGCGACGGCACGTCCGGGAGCTGGGGACTGCGCGATGTATCAGTGACGAGGAGGGCACGCAGCTTTCCGCTCTTGATCAGATCCACCACATTTCCGATCAGGGGCAGCACGCCGAAATCAACATGCCCGCCGGCAATGTCCGTGATGAAAGTTCCGGCGCCTTTGTAGGGCACGTGAATGGCATCCAGCGCGAGTTGCATCTTCATGTCTTCAATGGCCAGGTGCGCGAAGGAACCGATCCCAAAGCTGCCATAAGAGAGCGATGGCTTGGATCTATCCTGCAGGCGCTCTGCCAATTCGCGAAAAGTGTTTGCGCCCAGATTTCCCCGGGTTACCAGAACCAGGCGTGTGGCTCCGATGCCTGTCACGGCACGCAGGTCTTCTGCCTTGTACTTCACACCACTCATGCTCAGGGGCGCCAGGATGGATTCACTGGGGCCGGCGAACAGCAGAGTCGTGCCGTCGGCGGGAGCTGCAAGCAACTTGCCGACACCAATCGTTCCAGACGCGCCCGAGATGTTCTCGACGATCACCGTCTGATTGAGTGCGCGTTGCAGGATGGGCTGCAGGTTGCGCATGGTTGCGTCCGCCGAGCCACCTACGGGGAATGGAACGATCAGCGTGACCACCTGATTGGGCTTGCCTACCTGCGCGCGCGCCGCAGCGGCCGCAGTCAACGCCAGCACGGACGCTATGAATGAACGACGAGTGGGAAGGCTCACGAGTTGTCTCCTGTAGTTAATTTGTCACGGGCCTGGGACTGGGTAAGAGAAGCCTCGCTATTGTCCGACCGCTCGGTCTTTTTATAGCGGCGATATTGATCAGCGCAGCTGCGCAGCCTGATCAGCAAACGCGTCGGGACAGCAGCAGACCACCCGGATATCCTTGGTCGAGAAACTCTCAAGACGTTAAGGAGACAACAGATGAAATACGACATCACCCGGCGCATGCATGTGGTCGACGATGCGATCGATCGATGCGCTAACCCATTCCACAAGGCCATCCTCGAGAACTACCGTCGCCACGCCAATCTCGAGGTCTGCGGCATGTGGGAGCAGATCTTGGTGCCCGAGATGACCGCGCCCGACGCTGTGTACCGCGTTCATGTCTGCGACAAGTTGCTCTCGGCGAAGGGGATGACTGAAGTGGCCGCGATCTATCGCATGATGGTGGACACCGAGAGCTCCGTCATCTACCACACCGACGAGCACATCATGGTTTCCGACGACGGGCTGATGACGGACTACATCAGCCATCGCTTCTGGAAAGGCGCTCAATTGCAGGCGCAGGGCGTGGCCGTCGAGGACCCCGCGAAGTTCTACATCGTGAGCCAAAGCATCATCTGCTTCTTCCCTTACAACAGCGACGCCCTCCTGGCCGGCGAGACGGTCTTCCACGGTGCAGACATGAAAGTGCGGCCCTGCCCTCCCGAGGAATTCATCACCGTCGCCGAATGTCGCGAGAAGCTCTTGCCAAGAATGAAATCCGTGGAGCAGATCCGCTTCCAAGGCCGATAGCGAGTATTGAGAAGTTCAGCTGGGCGCTGTGTTCATCGCCCACGCGATAGTCAGTACGAGCTGCCGGACCAATCCTTCCGATTGGGTTGGTCGACGAAACAACAGGAGATACGAATGAAGTCGGATATCACTAAATCCCTACAGTCCGTGGATCGCTTGCTTGGAGGCGGTTCACTGACGCCTCTCCAGAGGCAGTACCTCCAGGTTTATAAGAGGCACTCGCTATCCGAGGTCGTTCGACTTATTGACAAGATTTTCGAGCCGACCATGATGGTGGACGAACCGCACTACAGGATTCAGCTAGGAGGAACTCTTGTGGAACTCAAGGGCCGCGCGGCTGTCAGG
>Ga0075363_100000523_pt1 | contig 12347 bp, 10 predicted proteins | sample EndMetdeltDD1763_FD_71470 | JGI IMG/M metagenome (GOLD analysis project Ga0075363, IMG submission 71470) | Populus endosphere microbial communities from Tennessee, USA - Endosphere MetaG P. deltoides DD176-3 | ecosystem: Host-associated > Plants > Roots > Endosphere | place: USA: Tennessee...
GGCGGGGTCCTCGGTCGTGATCCGGCACTGCAGCGCTGCGCCACGGACGCTCACGGTCTCCTGCGACAGCCCCAGGTCGGCGAACGTCGCCCCCGACGCGATCCGCAGCTGTGCCTGCACCAGGTCGACGTCGGTGACCTCCTCGGTGACGGTGTGCTCGACCTGGATCCGCGGGTTCATCTCGATGAAGACGTAGTCGCCGTCCGGGTCCAGCAGGAACTCCACGGTGCCCGCGTTGCGGTAGCCGATCTCCTTGGCGAAGCGCACCGCGTCCGCGCACATCCGGTCCCGCAGGTCCGGGTCGAGGTTGGGGGCCGGCGCGATCTCGACGACCTTCTGGTGCCGACGCTGCACCGAGCAGTCCCGCTCGAACAGGTGCATGACCTCGCCCTCGGCGTCGGCCAGGACCTGCACCTCGATGTGCCGCGGGTCGGTCACCGCCTGCTCGATGAAGACCGTCGGGTCGCCGAACGCGCCCTCGGCCTCGCGCATGCAGGTCTCGACCGCCTCGCGCAGGTCCTCGGCCCGGTCTACCCTCCGCATCCCGCGCCCGCCACCACCGGCGACCGCCTTCACGAACAAAGGGAGCTTCAGCGACTCCGCCGCCGCGACCAGCTCGTCCACGTCGGTCGACGGCTCCACGCTCGCCAGCGTGGGAACGCCGGCAGCCTTGGCGGCCGCGATCGCCCGCGCCTTGTTGCCGGTGAGCTCGAGGATCCCCGCAGGCGGCCCGACGAAGGTGATGCCGGCGTTGGCGCAGGCCTCGGCGAGGGCCGGGTTCTCCGACAGGAACCCGTAGCCCGGGTAGACCGCGTCGGCTCCGGCGCGCAGCGCGGCGGCGACGACCGCGTCCGGGTCGAGGTAGGCCCGGACCGGGTGCCCGCGCTCCCCGATCTCGTAGGCCTCGTCGGCCTTGAGCCGGTGCTCGGACCCGCGGTCCTCGTAGGGGAACACCGCCACGGTGCGCGCGCCGAGCTCGTAGGCGGCGCGGAACGCCCGGATCGCGATCTCGCCGCGGTTGGCGACCAGCACCTTGCCGAACATGCTCGTCAACCTACGTGCGTGTCGTTGCGTCGAGGTTTCCCGTCTAATGGGCGGTATGGGCGAGGAGCAGGACTTCCACGAGGAGCAGGGCGACGGCTACGACGACAGCAACCCCTACCTCCCGCGCACGCCGGAGGCCTACCGCGAGGCCTGGGCGGACCTGGAGCAGCGGTGGGCCGCCACGACGGCCCGCGCACTGACGCTGGGGGAGGACGCGCTGCACGAGTCGGTGGACGGCGAGTGGTCCTTCGTGCAGACCCTGCGCCACCTGGCGTACGCGACCGACCTCTGGGTGTTCGCGGTGGTCCAGGGCCTGCCCGACCCGTACGACCCGCTCGACCTGCCGTTCGACGGCTACGAGCGCTTCGACAACCCGATCCCCTACGAGCGCGACGCGCGTCCGCCGCTCGCCGACGTGCTCGCGCTCCGGGCCGACCGGGTCGCGCGGGTCCGCGCCTTCCTCGACGGGCTCACCCAGGACCGGATCGACAGCACCGTCGAGTTCCGCAGCGAGGGCTGGCCGTTCGACGAGGACTTCGTGGTCGGGCACTGCCTCTCCACTGTCGTCAACGAGGAGTGGCACCACCTGCAGTACGCCGAGCGCGACCTCGCGATCCTCACCCGCGGAACTGGCTGACCAGGTCCGGCAGCGCGTCGTCGGCCAGCCGGACCGCCAGGTCCTCCGGCACGTCCAGGACCGACACCGCCTGACTGCCGCCGGCGGTCGTCGCGACCAGGGTCGTGAGGCCGACCCGCCGCTGGAACCAGGTCGCCCGATAGTTCCACCCGATCACGTGGTCCACGTGCAGCGCCCGCCGCCGGCGCACGACGCTACCGGCGCGGGCGACGACGTGCCCCGCGACGAGCGCGTGCCCGAGCGACCGGGTGCGGTCGGCGGCGAGCAGCCCGGCCACCGGCAGGGCGACCAGCACGGCCAGGACCCAGGTCGGCGCGCCGAGGACGACCGCGACCACGGCGGCCCCGGCCAGGACGCCGGCGGGCCCCAGCGCGCGGGTCCAGCGGCGGCGTACGGCGGCGGGTCCGTGGGCCACGAGCGGTCCGGTGACCGGCAGGTCGTGGCCGAGCACGGCGACCGCGGCGCGCTCGACGACCCGCCTCGGGGCGGGCGGGACCATCGTCGAGCTGCCCCGCTCGCTGCGGTCGAGGCCGGTGACGATCGCGCTGAGCCTGGCCCCGCCCGCGGCCCGGACCCCCAGCGGCTCGGTGACGTTGATGCCCGCGACCCGGTCGTCGTCGAGCGTGGTCTCGCGGGTCGTGAAGAGCCCGCGGGTGAGGTGCCAGTCACCGCCCGGACCCGGGGGGCGACGGGTCACCCGGAACGCCCAGTTGGTCACCAGGTAGCCACCCACCGCCAGCGCGGAGACCACGACGAGGGCGGCGAGGACCCCGAGCGGGACGGCGACCGCGAGCGGCAGGGCGGGTCCGCTCCAGGACTCGTAGTCCTCGGCGTCCAGGCTGTCCCAGAAGCCGGCGAGCTCGAGGAACTGGGCGCCGACGCCCAAGGCGGCCGCGGCGATCACGACGCCGCTGCCGGTCAGCGGTGCGAACCGGAGCCAGCCGGGCTCGAAGGCGACCACGACCTCCTCGGCGAGGGCCGTCGCCGGGTCGGCCGGCTGGTCGTCGTCGGCGTGACTGGCCCGGAGCAGGTCCTCACGCAGGGCCCGGGCCCGGTCGACCGGGAGGCCGTCGAGGTCGAGCTTCTCGTCGTCGCTCGTGGACGCGCTGCCGGTCCCGACCCGCAGGGTCGTGAGCCCGAGCGCGCGCTGGATGAGCGAGGAGGTCAGGTCGACGGTGCGTACCCTCTCGACCGGCGTCGACAGGACGTGCCGGCTGACCAGGCCGCGCCGGAGCTCGACCCGGCCGGCGGCCACCCGGTAGCTCGTCGTCAGGTAGCGCATCACCCCGATCGCGACCGGGACCACGATGCCCAGCGCCTGCCAGGCCTCACCCCCGGCCGCCCGGCCGGCGAACAGGATCGCGATCAGCGCCGGGAGGAACCGGACGACCTCGCGGACCGGGTGGACCAGGAGCATCCGCGGGTCGAGCCGCTGCCACTCCTCGGGCGGGGCCTGGCTCACGTGGCGTCGCCCTCCACGGCGTCCGCCTTGAGGGTGAGCTCGTCGACGAGCTGCCGGGCCACGTCCCGGTCCAGCCCGGAGATCTGCAGTGCGCCCGCGGCGGAGGCGGTCGTGACCGTGACCGTCGCCAGCCGGAACAGCCGCTCGACGGCTCCCTCCGCGTGGTCGACGGTCTGGATCCGCGACATGGGTGCGATCCGGCGCTCGCGCGCCCACCAGCCGGTCTGCGTGTAGACCGCCGTCTCGGTCACCTCCCAGCGGTGCACGAGGTAGCGCCACTGGGGTACGACGGCGGCCCAGGCCAGGTGCGCGCCCGCCGCCAGGGCGAACACCCACCACGGCAGGTCGACCCGGTCGAGGAGCGCGTCGGCGACCACCAGGACCGTGAGCGTCATGAGCGCCTCGACCAGTGCCGACACCCGCCACATGAGGCGGGCCCGGGGACTGACCCGGCGCGCCGGCTCCCGCAGCGCTGGTGCGGTCGCCATGCGCCGAATCTACGGGGTGGGTGGGCTCACCTCGTCCAGCCCACCCTGGTGACCAGCACCGTCGCCTGCCGGCCCAGCGTCAGGGTCAGCTTCCGCGCCGCCGCGACCGGGAGCAGCAGCGTGACCGTCCTCTTCCGGCCGGCGGGCACCGAGAGCTTCTCGGAACGCTTCCCGGCCGAGGCCTTGAGCACTGTGGCTCCGGAGGCCCCGGAGACCGTGACCTCCAGCAGCACCTGGTCGGCCTCCGCGGGCACCCCGAGCTTGGCCGTCCGCTTGCCCTGGAACGTCGCCTTCACGACCTTGCCCCCGGAGGGGTAGGTGCACTTCGGGGTGCGCGGGTCGATCGCGCGGAGCCCGACGCTCGTCCGCCGGGGGTCGAGCACCAGCCCCGGGGCGACCGAGCACTGGAACCCCTTGTCCACCGCACCGGCCTCGAGCACGACCACCCGGTGGCCCTCCTCGAACTTCGTGCTGCCGCGGGGAGACACCTGGCCGGAGAGGGTGGCGGTCCCCGTGACGACCAGCCTGCTGGGCGCGACCGAGCCCTTCTTCGAGGCGGGCAGGGTCGGCCGGTAGACCCCGGCGATGTTGGCGTCGTAGTCCCCGTCGACCTTCAGGACGCCGGTCGGGGTCACGGTCGCCGGGCCGGCGTGGAGGTCGCCGGTGACCTGGCCGGTCCCGTTGATGCGGGCGCCGCTGACGAACGAGGTGTAGGGCACGTCCCACTGCGAGCGGCCGACGTGCAGCACCTCACCGGAGCCCCCGAGGTCGACCCACTTCACGAGCGCGGGGTCTCCGAGCCCGTCCCCGAGCCGCAGCCGCGAGGCGGGGTCGAGCCGGATCTCACCGAGCGTCGTGCAGCAGCCGCCCGAGGAGATCTCGCCGCCGGCCGGCACGTGCAGGGTCGACCCGTCCGGGACGTTCAGGCGGCTGTGTCCCTCGACGCGCAGGGTCGACCCGGGGGATCCGCCGGTGACGGTGAGCCCGCCCTTCGGGGTCAGGACCCCCCGCTGCCCGGGCACGTTCCGGTCCCAGTAGGTGATCCGAGACGTGGTGCCCGCGACGGTCGAGACCGGTACGCCGGGGTCGACCGTGAGATCGCCCCGGATCGTGGCACCGGCCAGGCGCAGGGAGCCGGCACCCGTGATCCGGCCGACCCCCGAGGTGATCGCGAACGCGCCGAGGTTCAGGACCGACCCCCCGGCCAGCGTGAGGGTCTCGCCGACGTCCAGGAACTTCATCGTGGTGTCCGGCAGGCGCGGATCCGCCGGGCGGAACGCGTCGCCGTCGGTCTCCACCAGGTCGAGCGTGCCGCCGCCGGTGAGCGAAGCGTCTCCCACGGTGCCCGTGGCGACGTCGCCGCCGACCCGGACCGGTCCGCCGACCACCTCGAGGGTGTTGCCGCTCGGCACCTCGATCTCGCCGGCGATGTCCAGGCCGAGCTGCCGGAAGTGCGCGGTGAACCCGGTCGACCCGGCGAGCCGCAGCCGGCCGTCCACGATCACCGTGGACGTCGCGCCGGTGCAGCACCTGCTGCTGAGGATGTCCGCGCCGGTGTCGAGGTGGAGGGTCGCGGTGCTGCCGATCCGCAGGTTGCTGTCGAACATGAGCGTCAGCCACGGCGCCTGGCCGGCACCGAGCCCGAGGGGCATGTGCACGTCGCTGAGGAAGGTCAGCTCCTGGTCGCCGCCCGAGCCGAACGTCAGCGGGGTCTGCTGCGGGCTGATCAGTGACGGCGTCGGGTCGAGCGGCGGCGCCGACACGGTGAGGTCGACGTTGATCGCGCCGCCCGTCCACTGGAGGTTGCCGACGATGACGTGCCCGGGGCCGGAGAAGGAGACCGCGTTGTTCGGGTCGCTGGTGACGGTCAGCTGGGACAGCGTCACGTCGGGGACGTTCTCGACGGTGCTGTGCGACCCAGGGGGCCGAGGCCCGACCGAGACGCCGTCCCCGCTTGCGGGGATCCCCTGGGGCGACCAGTTCTGAGGGTTGCCCCACTGCGGGCTGACGCTGCCGGTCCAGGTGTAGACCGTGGCGGCGTAGGCCGGCGTTGCGCCGGCCACGACGGTCAGCCCGGCCAGAGCCGTGACCAGCGCGAGCAGCGCGGCGAGTGCTGCGGCCGAGAGCGTGCGGGGGCGGCGGCTCCGAGTGTCCATCCGGCCAGGATCGCGGGACGGGACGGCCCTGGCGTCAGGGTTCGTCCCTTACATCAGGCCGGAGCCGGCGGGGTCGGTCAGTCCTTGAGCTCGCAGAGGACGGCGCCGTTGGTGACCGTGGCCCCCACCTCGGCCTGGAGCCCCGTGACGGTGCCCGACTTGTGCGCCTTGAGCGGCTGCTCCATCTTCATGGCCTCGATGACGACCACCGTGTCGCCCTCGGCGACCTCCTGGCCCTCCTCGACGACGACCTTGACGATCGTGCCCTGCATGGGGGAGGTCACCGCGTCGCCGCTGGCGGCCGCGCCGGACTTCTTGCCCGCCGCCCGCTTCGGCTTCTTGGCGGCTCCGCCGCCGCCGGCCGCCACGGCCCCGATCACGCCGGGCAGGACGACCTCGAGACGCTTGCCGCCGACCTCGACCACGACGCTGTGCCGTTCGGCGGGCTCGTCGGCCTCGGCTGTCTCGCCGCCGTACGGCTCGATCCGGTTGTCGAAGTCGGTCTCGATCCACTGCGTGTAGACGTCGAACGAGCCCTCTCCGGACGGGTTCGACGAACCGACGTACGCCGGGTCGGAGACGACGGCGCGGTGGAACGGGATGACCGTCGGCATGCCGTCGACGACGAACTCGTCGAGGGCCCGACGGGACCGCTCCAGGGCCTGGGTGCGGTCCCTGCCGGTGACGATCAGCTTGGCGATCAGGGAGTCGAACGAGCCGGGGATGGTCTCGCCGTTCTCGTACCCGCCGTCGAGGCGGACGCCCGGCCCGCTCGGCGGGCTCCACGCGGAGAGGGTGCCCGGGGCCGGCATGAAGTTGCGGCCGCCGTCCTCGGCGTTGATCCGGTACTCGATCGAGTGGCCCCGGATCTCCGGGTCGTCGTAGCCGAGCTCCTCTCCCGCGGCGATCCGGAACATCTCCCGGACCAGGTCGATGCCGGTGACCTCCTCGGAGACGCAGTGCTCGACCTGGAGGCGGGTGTTGACCTCGAGGAACGAGATCGTGCCGTCCTGGGCGACGAGGAACTCGCAGGTGCCGGCACCGTAGTAGCCGGCCTCCTTGAGGATGCGCTTGGACGACTCGTAGAGCTCGGTCATCTGCGCGTCGCTGAGGAACGGTGCGGGCGCCTCCTCGACGAGCTTCTGGTTGCGGCGCTGGAGCGAGCAGTCGCGGGTCGAGACGACGACGACGTTGCCGTGCTGGTCGGCGAGGCACTGGGTCTCGACGTGGCGCGGCTTGTCGAGGAACTTCTCGACCAGGCACTCGCCGCGGCCGAAGGCGGTCACGGCCTCGCGGACCGCGGACTCGTAGGCGTCCGGGATCTCCTCGAGCGTGCGGGCGACCTTGAGGCCGCGGCCGCCGCCGCCGAAGACGGCCTTGATCGCGACCGGGAGCCCGTTCTCCTTCGCGAACTCGACGACCTCGTCGGCGTCCGCGACCGGGTCCTTGGTGCCCGGCGCGAGCGGGGCGTTCGCCTTGTCGGCGATGTGCTTGGCCTTGGCCTTGTCACCCAGCGCCTCGATGGCGGCGGGCGGGGGACCGATCCAGGTCAGCCCGGCGTCGATGACCGCCTGGGCGAACTCCGCGTTCTCGGCGAGGAAGCCGTAGCCCGGGTGGACCGAGTCGGCGCCGGTCTTCTCCGCGACCGCGATGATCTTGGCGATGTCCAGGTAGGACTCCGCGGGGGTCGCGCCGCCCAGCGAGTGGGCCTCGTCGGCGAGCCGGACGAACAGCGCGTCCCGGTCCGGGTCGGCGTACACGGCCACGGAGCCGATGCCGGCGTCCTTGCAGGCCCGGATCACCCGGACGGCGATCTCGCCGCGGTTGGCGATGAGGACCTTCTGCAGAGGGGTCGTCCCGGTGTTCGTCGCAGGCACGACGGGCAGGTTACCGGTCTCGCCGGCCGGGGTTTCACCAGCATCCATACTGGAGGCATGCGCTCGCGGTGTGCGGTCTACGTCGACGCGGGATACCTCCTGGCCTCCGCGGCCACCCGGGTGACCGGCACCTCGCTGCGCTCGGGGGTGCACGTGCTCTACGACCACCTGGTCAACGCGATCGTCGACCAGGCCGAGGAGGTCAGCGGGCTCCCGCTGCTCCGGGTGAACTGGTACGACTCCGGGTCGCGCGGCGGTCTCCCGGACCCGTTCCAGGAGCAGATCGGCATGCTGCCCCGGGTCAAGCTCCGCCTCGGGCGGCTGTCCTACTCCGGCGAGCAGAAGGGCGTCGACCTCCGGATCGGCCTCGACCTGGTGATGCACGCCCGCAACCAGGCCGTCGACATGATCTTCCTGGTCTCCGGCGACGACGACCTGACCGAGGCGGTCGAGGAGGTCCAGGGTCACGGCATCCCGGTGATGCTCCTTGCGGCCCCCGACAAGGACGGCCGTCCGCACGCGGTGAGCCGGCACCTGCTGCGCGAGGCCGACGGCATCGTCACGATCAACCCCGACGCCATCGACATGTACGTCCAGGCGCGGACCCGCCCGGAGCCCGAGCCGGAGCCCGTGCCCGAGGTGACCGAGCCCGCCCGCCCCACACCGGCCCTGCTGGCCGGTCGCAAGCCCGCCCCGGCAGGCGTCGTACCGCCGTCGCCGGAGGTCGTCCGGGCCTCGTCGCTCGTCTACTCCTCCGCGTCGGGGCAGGTCAGCGAGCTGCCGGTCGAGGAGGCGACCTCGCAGGAGCTCATCGACGAGGTCTGCGCCAGCGTGCTGACGACCTGGCTCCAGCGCGCCCGGCCCGACGAGGTCAAGCAGCTGCGGACCGGCGAGCCGCTGATCCCCGGTGACATCGACCGGGCCCTGCTCACCGACCTCTCCGGGCGGACCGGGCACTACTACATCGAGGACCGCGACCGGTACCTCCTGCGCGAGCGGTTCTGGGTGGCGCTGTCGAGGGTGACGGGATGAGCCGGCCATGAGGATCGCGGTCCTCGGCACCGGCCCGGTGGGCCGGGCGGTCGCCGGCCGGCTCGGCGACCTGGGCCACGACGTCAACCTCGGCACCCGGGAGCCCCACGAGACCGCCGACCGCGAGGACTACGCCGCCTGGGCCACGGAGCACGAGGGCCTGCACCTCCACCGGTTCGAGGACGCCTGCGCCGGGATGGAGCTCGTGGTCAACGCCGCGGGGGGCGACGTCTCGCTCGGCATCCTCGAGCGGGTGGGCCGCGACCTGGACGGCACGGTCCTCCTCGACCTCTCCAACCCCCTGGACCACTCCCACGGCTTCCCGCCGCGGCTGTTCGTCAAGGACGACGACTCGCTGGCCGAGATGATCCAGCGCGCGCACCCGCAGGCCCGGGTCGTGAAGGCCCTCAACACCATGAACAACTCCGTCATGGTCGACCCGCAGCGGCTCGGCGAGCCCACCACCGTGTTCGTCAGTGGCGACGACGCCGAGGCCAAGGCGACCGTCACCAGCCTGCTCGAGGAGCTGGGCCACGAGGACGTGATCGACCTCGGCCCGCTGGAGTCGGCCCGCGGCGCCGAGATGTGGCTGCCGCTCTGGATCCGGATCGCCATGTCGCTGGGTGGGTCGGACTTCAACATCAAGGTGGTGCGCGGGCCGTCGCTCGGTTGACCGATCGACCCGACCCGCTGCGGGTGGTCCGAGGGGCGTGTGGATCGACCGGGGACAGGTAGCGCCTCGTTCGGCAGGATGGCCCGATGCCGCTGTTCCGTCGCAAGCAGACGACCCCTGACCAGGCCGCCGCGATCGCCGCCTTCTGGGCGTGGTGGGGCGAGACCGGTGCTGCGTGGGTGGCGCAGGCGATCGCCGACCGCGATCCCCAGCGGGTGGTGGACGAGCTCTCGAGCCGGATCGGCGCGGTCCGCGACGGGCTGGCATGGGAGCTGGCACCTGGCGGCAGCACCGAGCACCTGCTGGTGGTGAGCGCCGACGGGAACCCGGACCTCCGGGCGTCGGCCCGACGCTGGCTGCGGGCGGCGCCGCCCCCCAGCGCGGTGTGGCGCTATGCCGACTCCCGGCAGCCTGTCGCCGACCTCGGCGACGCGCTGCTCGACGTGAACGGGACCGAGGTCACGCTCGGCGACCTCACCGTCCTCGTCGAGCCCCAGGACACCCGGCTCGCGGTGACCGTCCACCACCCGACGTTCGCGGCGATCCCCGAGCGGGACCGGACGTTCATCAGCTTCCTCGCGCTGGACAACGCCATCGGCGAGGCAGCGGTGGAGACCTGGATCAGTGGGGTCGAGCCTTCTCCGACCGCATCGCCTGGAGCCGTACCCCTCGAGCAGCTGCGCAGCCTGCTGGCCGCCCACGTCGGCCAGCACCTCGACGACGAGGGACAGCCGACGTGGCGCATCCTCAGCGCCGAGACCTCCGCGGGCCCGATGCTCGTCACCGCGATGGTGCCGCTGGCGCCCTCCGTCGCTGCCGACCTCGACCAGCACGTCGCGGTCGTCGTTCCGTACGTCCACCGGAACGAGGGCGAGTTCCCGACCGAGGTCAGCCTCGACGCACTCAGGGCGCTCGAGGACCATCTGTGCGAGCGGGTCGGCACCGGTGGCCGGCTCGTGGCCCACGAGACGTGCGCCGGCCGGAGGACGCTGCACTTCTACGTCGACTCGACCGGCCCGGCCGCCGACGTGCTGCGGACCGCGGTCGCCGGCTGGCAGGAGGGTCGGGTCGAGGTCTCCGCGGAGCCCGACCCGGGCTGGGAGGCGGTCAGGCACTTTGGTTAGCGATCGTTAACCAACCGGGCTAGCATGCCCGGCATGAGCTACGAGCTGTCGCGTGAGCACGAGGAGTTCCGGCGCAGCGTCCGCGAGTTCGCGCAGGCGGAGATCGCGCCGCACGCCGCGCAGTGGGACAAGGACCACCACTTCCCGGTCGACGTGGTGCAGCAGATGGGCAAGCTCGGGCTGTTCGGCCTGACGGCGCCCGAGGAGTACGGCGGCGCCGGCGAGGACGGCGACTTCACCAGCCTCTGCGTGGCGATCGAGGAGCTCGGCCGGGTCGACCAGTCGATGGGCATCACGCTCGAGGCCGCGGTCGGTCTCGGCATCAACCCGATCCTGACCTACGGGACCGAGGAGCAGAAGCAGCAGTGGCTGCCGGACCTGGTGGCCGGCCAGGCGCTCGCCGGGTTCGGGCTGACCGAGCCGGGTGCCGGGTCCGACGCCGGCGCGACCCGCACCAAGGCCGAGCTGGTCGACGGCGAATGGGTCGTCAACGGCGCGAAGCAGTTCATCACCAACTCCGGCTCCGAGATCACCAGCGTGGTCACGGTGACGGCCCTGACCGGGACGGCCGGGGAGAAGCCCGAGATCAGCGCGATCCTCGTGCCGGCCGGCAGCGAGGGGTTCGTCGTGGAGCCGGCGTACGACAAGCTCGGCTGGCACGCCTCCGACACCCACCCGCTGACGTTCCAGGACTGCCGGGTGCCCGAGGCCAACCTGCTCGGCGAGCGCGGGCGTGGCTACGCGCAGTTCCTCGCGACGCTGGACGACGGACGGGTCGCGATCGCGGCGCTCGCGGTCGGCTGCATCCAGGCGTGCCTCGACCTGAGCGTCGAGTACGCGCTCGACCGGCAGACCTTCGGCGTGCCGATCGGCCGCAAGCAGGGCGTCGCGTTCCAGGTCGCCGACCTCGAGGTGATGCTGCACGCGAGCCGGCTGCTCACCTACCGCGCGGCCGCGATCAAGGACGCCATGGACCGCGGTGAGGGCGGCTCGACCAAGGAGTTCAAGCAGGCCGCGGCGATAGCGAAGCTGTACGCGACGGAGTCGGCGGTCACCGCGACCCGGATCGCGACCCAGGTCTTCGGCGGCTACGGCTTCATGGAGGAGTACGCCGTCGCGCGCCTTTACCGTGACGCCAAGGTGCTCGAGATCGGCGAGGGCACCTCCGAGGTGCAGCGGATGCTCATCGCCCGCGGGCTCGGCCTGCCTGTCGAGTGAGCCCTGGGCCACCGCTTACGCTGTGGCCGTGGAGAACCCCTGGCAGCGGTTCCGCCAAGAAGCGGGCCGGTTCCTCGCCGTGGGGTTCGTCGCGACCGTCGTCGCGCTGATCCTGTTCAACTTCCTGGTCCACGGCTTCGGCACGATGGACAGCGCCTGGCTCAACGACCGGCCCGAGGCGGCCTACGTGCTGGCCAACGCCGTGGGCATGGTCATCAGCTTCCGGGGGACGAAGGTCTGGGCGTTCCGGGACCGGCGCACCAACCATGCCGACGGGGGCGTGGTCGCGTTCGTGGTCATCAACCTGGCCACCATGCTCATCCCGATCACCTGCCTCTGGGTCAGCCGCGGGCTCGGCCTGGACGACCCGATCTCCGACAACATCTCCGCGAACGTGGTCGGCCTCGCGCTCGGCAACGCCGCCCGGTTCTTCCTGTTCCGCGAGTTCGTCTTCCTGCGCGTCGACGACCCCGAGCTGGTGCTCGACCTCGAGCTCGCCACGCTGCACGACCACACCCACGAGATCCCGGCGATCACCGACGACCTCAGCGAGCCGCCCACAGGTCGACCCACGAGCGACCCAGCTCCGCCACGAGCTCCCTGACCAGCGGGAGGCTCACGCCGACCACGTTGTGG
>Ga0075363_100000527_pt1 | contig 12335 bp, 8 predicted proteins | sample EndMetdeltDD1763_FD_71470 | JGI IMG/M metagenome (GOLD analysis project Ga0075363, IMG submission 71470) | Populus endosphere microbial communities from Tennessee, USA - Endosphere MetaG P. deltoides DD176-3 | ecosystem: Host-associated > Plants > Roots > Endosphere | place: USA: Tennessee...
GACAAGACGCTGATCGAAGCGCTCTCGCTGCAAAGCGGCATCAAGGTCACCGCGCAGCACCAGCCGCGCGAGCCGCGCCGCGCGTGGCTGGACATGTGCATCAAGGGCGCCGAGATCAAGCTCGCGCAATTGCTCGCCGAGGAAGGCTCGCAGCAGGCACGCACGCGCGCGCTGGTCGACGCGCTGGACCTGCAGATCGAGAACCTCGACAGCTTTCGCATCGAGTGCTTCGACATCAGCCACACGGCCGGCGAGTCGACCCAGGCTTCGTGTGTTGTTTTCGAAGGTCACAAAATGCAAAGCGCGCAATACCGCCGCTACAACATCGAGGGCATCACCGGCGGTGACGACTACGCGGCGATGCGCCAGGTGCTGACGCGGCGCTATTCGAAGATCGTGGAGGCCGCGGAGCGCGGCGATGCACGGCTTCCGGATCTGGTGCTGGTCGACGGCGGGCGCGGCCAGGTGAGCATGGCGCGCGAGGTGTTCGGCGAGCTCGGCATCGATCTCGGCCGCATCGCCGGCGTCGAGAAGGGCGAGGGCCGCAAGGTCGGCCTCGAGGAGCTGGTGTTCGCCGATGGCCGGCCCAAGGTCTACCTCGGGCGCGATTCGGCAGCGCTGATGCTGGTCGCGCAGATCCGTGACGAAGCTCACAGGTTTGCGATCACGGGAATGCGGGCGCGACGTGCAAGCGTTCGCACAGGCGGTAGCAAACTCGAAGAGATCGCCGGCATCGGGCCGAAGAAACGTGCGAAGCTGCTGCAGCGTTTCGGCGGGGTACGTGGCGTGGGGCACGCGAGCATCGAGGACCTGTCGAGCGTCGACGGCATTTCAAAAGAACTCGCAGAGGAAATCTATCGTGCACTGCACTGACTCAACTGATACCGCGCCGCGCTCGACGACACGCGGCTCCTGGTGGACCCGGCTCGGATTGACCGGCCTTGGATTCATCGCTGCCTGCACCGCGCCGACACCGGCGCCCGAGCCGGCGGCACCGCCGGCCGCGACCAGCGGCAGAACCGCGCCGCCATCGGCCACGCTGACGCCCGGCGCCGTCAAGCTGCCGCCGCCTGGCCCGGTGCGCAACTGGAACGACCTGCGCCGGCAAGCCGCTCAGCGCATGGTCGCCGCGAACCCGAAGATCACCTACACGAGCACGCCGCCCGATCCGCTGCTCGCGATTCCCGTGCTCGAGGTCGAGCTGAACGCCGACGGCAGCGTGCGCAAGATCGAGGTGATGCGGCATCCGCGCCAGGCGAAGGACACGACGCAGATCGCGATCGATGCAGTCCGCAATGCGGCGCCCTTCGGCGACGTGTCGCGCCTGCCCAAGCCGTGGCGCTTCACCGAAACCTTCCTGTTCGACGACGACCGGCGCTTCAAGCCGCGCACGCTCGACTGAGTTCGCCGGCAGCCTGATCGGCGGGCCTTGAAGGGCCCGCCGCAGCCTGGGTTCGCCGAGGGCGGCACAATGCGCGGATGTTCTTCAATCTCCCCACACTGCTGACCTGGGCGCGCATCGTCGCGATTCCGCTGATCGTCGGTGTGTTCTACCTGCCGCTGACCGAGGCGGATCGCAACCTCGTGGCGACTGCACTGTTCGTCGCCTTCGCGTTGACCGACTGGGCGGACGGCTACCTCGCGCGCAAGCTGAACATGACCTCGTCGTTCGGCGCGTTCCTCGACCCGGTGGCCGACAAGTTCCTGGTCTGCGCCGCGCTGCTCGTGCTGGTCGAGCTCGATCGGGTGCAGAGCCTGGTGGCACTCGTGATCATCGGCCGCGAGATCGCGATCTCGGCGCTGCGCGAATGGATGGCGCAGATCGGCGCGTCGCGCAGCGTCGCGGTGCACATGCTCGGCAAGGTCAAGACCGTCACGCAGATGGTCGCGATCCCGTTTCTGCTGTTCCACGGAAAGCTGTTCGGCCTGGTCGACACGCAGCAGTGGGGCACGTGGCTGATCTATGTGTCAGCGGTGCTGACGATCTGGTCGATGGTCTACTACCTCCAGAAGGCGCTTCCCGAAATCCGGGCCAAGGCGAAGTGAGTCGAGCTGCGAGCGCTGTCGCGGCGGCATCCGGCCCGCCGCGCCGACTGATCCGCGCGATGCCATGGGTCTTCGTGCTGATCTGGAGCACCGGCTTCATCGTCGCGCGCTACGGCATGCCGCACGCGCCGCCGCTGAAATTCCTGTCGGTGCGCTTCGCGCTGTCGGTCGCGTGCTTCGGCGTGTGGGTCGCGCTGAGCCGGCCGCGCTGGCCAGCGGGTCGCGCGCAGTTCATGCACCTCGCGGTGGTCGGTGCGCTGATCCATGCCGGCTACCTCGGTGGCGTGTGGGCGGCCGTCAAGCTCGGGCTCGGTGCCGGAACCATCGCGCTGCTGGTCGGGCTCCAGCCGGTGCTGACGGCGGTGTGGATGTCGAGCACCGCAGGCGAGGGCAACGGAGCGACGGTGTCTTCACGCCAATGGCTCGGGCTCGCACTCGGCCTCGTGGGGCTGATGCTCGTTGTCTGGCACAAGCTCGGCGGCGAGATCACGCCGGGCAATCTCTCGCTCGCGGTGTTTGCGCTGCTCAGCATCACGGTCGGCACGCTCTATCAGAAGCGGTTCGTCGGGCCTTGCGACGTGCGCACCGCAAGCGTCGTGCAACTGTGCGCGGCGTTCGTCGTCAGCCTGCCGATCGCGCTGCTCGAGACCGAAGCGATCGACTGGCACCCGCATCTGATCGGCGCGCTCGGCTGGTCGGTGATCGCGCTGACGCTCGGCGGCAGCTCGCTGCTTTACATGCTGATCCAGCGCGGCGCGGCGACCGAAGTCACGAGCCTCTTGTACCTCGTGCCGCCATGCACTGCAGTGATGGCATGGCTGCTGTTCGGCGAGACGCTCGGCGTGCCGGCGCTCGTCGGCATGGTGTTGACAGCGGTCGGTGTAGCGCTGGTGGTGCGGCCAGCCGCATCGCACGAAGGCGTCCGGCAAGGAGCCTGAGCGCGGCGCGTCGATCGTGCACGAGAGCACGCCGGCCTGTTGTCAAGGGGAGGAAGCACGTGGTCGTCCGCAATCGAGTGGCAGTGATTGCGAATAGAATCCGCTTCCGCGCTTGACAGTGAGTGGGCGCGCGGCTGTAATCAATCGCGCTGCCGCGCAGCCGCTCTTGCAGCCCCAACACTTCCCGAATCCATCCGTTGAGATTCCTTTTTTGAGGGGGAAACACCCGTGAACAAGACTGAGTTGATCGAGCACATCGCCAAGCAGGCGGACATCTCCAAGGCCGCCGCAGCGCGCGCCCTGGAAGCCGTGATTGGCGGTGTGAAATCCACGCTGAAGAAGAACAATTCCGTATCCCTCGTGGGCTTCGGAACCTTCAGCGTCGGCAAGCGTGCGGCACGCAGCGGGCGCAACCCGCGCACCGGCGCCACGATCAAGATCAAGGCAGCGAAGGTTCCGAAGTTCCGTCCCGGCAAGGCGCTGAAAGACGCGCTGAACTGATTGCGCGCATAGCGCAGACGGGTGCTTAGCTCAGTTGGTAGAGCGGCGCCCTTACAAGGCGTAGGTCGGGGGTTCGAACCCCTCAGCACCCACCACCCGGATCGCAGGCGCTCGGCTAGAATCACAAGCGCCCCACCTCACAAGGCGAACCTCGGTTCGCCTTTGTTGCATTTGGGCTCAGCTTTTCTTCGTTGAGGCTTCGATGTTTGATTTCTTCCGCAAGCACACACGCATGCTGCAGTTCCTGCTGGTGCTGCTGATCTTCCCGTCGTTCGTGTTCTTCGGCATCCAGGGCTACAGCGGCTTCATGGGCAACGACAACGCGACGGTCGCGAAGGTCGCGGGCCAGAAGATCAGCCGCACCGAATGGGACGCGGCACAGCGCGATCAGATCGAGCGCGTGCGGCGCCAGATGCCGAACGTCGACCCGAAGCTGTTCGACACGCCCGAGATGAAACGCCAGTCGCTCGACGCGCTGGTGCGTGAGCGGGTGATGCTCGTCGCGGCCGACAAGCTGGGTCTGTCGACGAGCGAGGAGCGCGTGAAGTTCCTGTTCAAGAACGATCCGCAATATGCCCCCATTCGCGATCCGGATGGTTATGCGAACAAGGACGCGCTCGCCGCGATGGGAATGTCTTCCGAGATGTTCGTGCAGCGCCTGCGCCAGGATCTCACGTTGCGCCAGGTGATGCTCGGTGTGGCAGGCACGGTGATCGCGCCGCTCTCCGACACCGCGAGCGCGCTCGACGCGATGTTCCAGCAGCGCGAAGCGCAGGTGCAGCGCTTCGACACGAAGGACCTGCTCGACAAGGTGTCGCCGACCGACGCCGACATCGAAGCGTTCTACAAGGACCCGGCCAACGCGAAGCAGTTCGAGGCGCCCGAGCAGGAGAACATCGAGTACGTGGTGCTCGACCTCGATGCGCTGAAGAAGGGCCTCGCCGTCTCCGACGAGGACCTGCGCAAGTACTACACCGAAAACGAGAAGCGCTACACCGCGCCTGAAGAGCGCCGCGCGAGCCACATCCTGATCAAGGCCGAGAAAGACGCGCCCGCTGCCGAGCGCGCGAAGGCCAAGGCAAAGGCCGAGGCGCTGCTCGCCGAAGTGAAGAAGAACCCGGGCGCGTTCGCGGACCTGGCGAAGAAGAACTCCGACGACCCCGGCTCCGGCGAGCGCGGCGGCGATCTCGACTTCTTCGGCCGCGGTGCGATGGTCAAGCCGTTCGAGGACGCCGCGTTTGCGCTCAAGCCCAACGAGGTCAGCGGCATCGTCGAGAGCGACTTCGGCTACCACATCATCAAGCTTGCCGCGGTTCGCGGCGGCGACAAGAAGAGCTTCGAGTCGGTCAAGGCCGAGATCGAGAACGAGGTGAAAACGCAGCTCGCGCAGAAGAAGTTCTCGGAAGCAGCAGTCGAGTTCACGAACACGGTCTACGAACAGTCCGACAGCCTGAAGCCGGCGGTCGACAAGCTCAAGCTCGAACTGCGCACCGCGCAGAACGTGCGGCGCACGCCGGCGCCGGGCGCGACGGGGGTGCTGGCGAATCCGAAGTTCCTCGAAGCGCTGTTCGGCACCGATGCCGTGCGCAACAAGCGCAACACCGAAGCCGTGCAGATCGGTGCGAGCACGATGGCCTCGGGCCGCGTCGTGCAGTACACGGCCGCGCATCAGGTGCCACTTGCCGAGGTGAAGGACCGTGTGCGTGAGCGCGTCAAGGTCAAGCAGGCGGCAGCGCTGGCACGCAAGCAGGGTGAAGAACGCCTGGCCGAACTGCGCAAGACGCCGGATGCAGCGATGAGCAGCCCGGCTCAGACGGTCTCGCGCGCACAGCCCGGCGAGTTGCCGCGCCAGGTGCTCGACGCGGTGCTGAAGGCGCCCAGCGCCACCTTGCCGGCGCTCACCGGCGTCGATCTCGGCGAGCAGGGTTACGCGGTCGCCCGCATCACGAAGGTGCTGGGGCGCGACCCGATCGCCGCCGATGCGAAGCGCGCGCAGGCAGAGTACGGCCAAGCCTGGGCAGATGCCGAGTCGCAGGCCTACTACGCGGCATTGAAGACGCGCTACAAGGTCGAGACGAGACCGGAGAAACTCGGCGTTGCCGACGGCGCGACAACCGCGAGTGCGGCGTCGAAGTAGTCACGCGCGTTATACTTGCGGGCTCGACGGTGGCTGTAGCTCAGTTGGTAGAGTCCAGGATTGTGATTCCTGTTGTCGTGGGTTCGAGTCCCATCAGCCACCCCAAAGAATCCCGATGAAGACAGGCACCGCGCGGTGCCTGTTTTCGTTTGTGCGTCCGATGTCGGCGCTCAGCCGCCGGCCTGCCGGAACGCCATCACCGCCTGGTTGCGCAAGGTACCGAGCAACGCGAGCTCCTGCGGCGTGAAGCGCACGGCGCCGGGCTCGGCCTTGTCGGCGTAGATCAGCGCAAACGGCGCGCCCTTGACCATCAGCGGCAGCACCACGAACGACGGTGCCGCGATCTGCTCGCGGAACCAGGCGGGCAGGCGGGCAGCGATCGTTGCGGTCGTCGCGTCGGCGATCACCGAGTCGAGGCCCTTGCTGCACAGGCTCGTGAACAGGTCCGGGTCCTTGCCGGGTGCGGCGCGCAAGGGCACGTGGAACGCGGCGCGCACGGCCTCGGCACGCGCACCGATCACGAAGCGGGCCGTCAGCGCATCGGCCTTCGCATCGCGCAGGCAGAACACGACCGAGCGGAAGCCGAGCGCCTGGTGCATGGTCTCGAGGATCATGCGCAGCACATCGTTCAGGCGAAAGCCGTCGCTCGCCATCGCATCGGTGATGCGCTGGATGCCGTTGGCGAGCTGCTGGGCCGACTCGGTGGGCTCGTTGGTCGCGAGCGTCGCGGGCGACGAGGCCGCGACGGTGCGCGGCGAGACGATCGTCGTGTCGCCGGCGCCACCCTCGGCCGGCCGGTCGAGCAGGCGGCGCGCCGGCGACGCGCCGGGCACCACGATGTCGAGCGCGCGCGTGGTCTGCTGCAGCCGCTCGCGCGAGCGGTCGACGGCGGCGAGCACGTCCTTGGCCGTGAGGCCGAGCGCTTTGGCGTAGCGCTCGCCGATCACTTGGATGCGCGCTCGCGAGCGTGACGGTTCGGTCTCGAGCAGCGCGCCTGCCACTTCGTTGGCCGCGAGCGTGAGCCAGCGCAGCCGCTCGATGCCCGAGGTGCGCGCCGGCGGCTCGCCGGTCGGACGGCTCATGCAGCGCTGCAGGCTTTCGGGCAGCCCCCAGTGGCGCGCCACGCCGCGGCCGAGCTCGTCGAAGCTCAAGCCGAGCACGCTGATCGATGCCTGCGTCTCGCTGACCCCGGACCGGCCCGCCGGCGGGCGCGAGAGGTCGCGGATCTGGCGCGCCTCTTCGGGCAGGTAGTACTCGGTGAGCAGACGGCCCAGGTTCTGAAACATCGCACCGACGAAGGCTTCTTCGCCATCGCGCGCGGTCGGCGCAAGCTCGTTGGCGAGCACGCCGGCCATCAGCGCACGCAGGTACTCCTCTTTCAGCTGATGCGCGTGGCCCTTGTCCTGCATGCCTTCGAGCAGCACGAGCGAGAGCGCCATGTTGCGGATGCCGGCAAAGCCGACCAGCGCAACCGCGCGCAGCACCGTGCCGATCGAGCCGCCGCCCGCATGCGAGTACTGCGCGGTGTTCACGAGGCGCAGCAGCTTGTTGGTCAGCGCCACGTCGCGCGAGACCTCGGCGGCGAGCGTGCCCAGGCTCTGGTCGTCGGTGTCGGCGATGCGCTGGATGCGCGCGATCGATTCCGATATCGCCGGGAAGTCGGTGCGGTGGCGCATCCGGCGCAGCAGGAAGTCGAGCGTGCCGTTGCTGCCGCTGTCGGTGCCCGCGTCCGTGCTGCTCGCCGAGGGATTGATCCACTGCGACAGCGCCGCATGCAGCGCGCTCGCGGTCGGAAGGCGCTGCATCGGGTCGCGCGCGATCGCGCGGCGCAGCACGGCGCGCAGCACGTCGTCGACGGCAGTACTGAGTTGCGGCGGCAGCAGCAGGTCTTCGTTGACGACGCGCTGCAGCGCGCGCTTCGCGTCGGCCTCGCGCAGCAGCCGCTCGCCGGTGAGCATCTCGATCAGCAGTACGCCGGCCGAGAACACATCCATTGCCGGGGTCGGCGCCTCGCCGCGCGCCGCTTCAGGGGAGATGTAGCCGGGCGTGCCGACGATCATGCCGTCGCCACCGTCGGCTTCGTGCATCAGCCCGGCGATGCCGAAGTCCATCACGCGGGCACGGCCGTCGGCGTCGACCAGCACGTTCGACGGCTTCAGGTCGCGGTGCACGACACCGGCGGCATGCGCCGCCTGCAGCCCTTCGAGCACGCCGAGCATCATGCCGACGGCCGCGTGCGGCGCCATTGCGCCATCGCGGCGCAGCCGCTCGGCCAGCGTGTCGCCGACGGCGTACTCGAACACGAGGAACGGCCGGCCTTCGGACAGGTCGGCCTCGAACACCGGCACGATGTGCGGATGGGTGAGGCGGCTCACCGAACGCGCTTCGCGTCGCCAGTCGTAGCCGGCCGAGGCTTGCGCCGCCTGGTTCATCCACTTGATGGCGACCTCGCGCTCGAGCCGCGGGTCGAAGCCGAGCCAGACGGTGGCCTGGGCGCCGCTGCCGAGCACGCGGCGCAACTCGAAGCGGCCGAGCATCGTCGGCGCGCCGGGAGGCAAAGAGGGGCGGGCAGGGGCGTTCACGCGGCGGGTGCGTCGTTCATGCGGCATTGTCCGTCCGCGGCGGCCTTTGGAAGCGGGGAGATGGGTGGGTGTCGGGCCGTTGTTCCGGCGCTGGGTCATCGAACCCTGCGCCAACCCGCGTCAACCGTGGCCGGCCGAGATGTTGCGGATCACCACCCGGCAGCAGATGCCGTGCGGCGCCACCTCGCGCCACTCGACCTGGCCGCCGAGCTGCTTGACTCGCTTGCGCACCCCGCCGAGCCCGAGCCCGTGCGACCACGAGCGCGGTTCGCGGCCGACGCCGTCGTCGCTGATCACGAGCTCGATGCGGTCGTTCGCGAACGTGAAGTCGATCTCGAGCTGCTGCGCCTGCGCGTGCGCGATTGCGTTGCTGACGAGCTCGCGCAGCACGCGCGTCAGCGCCGACCACTGGACCACGCTGAGCAGGATGTCCTCGTCGAAATTGAACGACCACTTGAGCTCGACGTGCGCCGCCGTCAGGCGCTGCGACAGGTCGGCCTTCCATTCGGCGGCCGCGTGCGAAAGGCGATGGTTCGACGCCGCGAGCCCGCGCGTCAGCGTCTTCAGGTCCTGCAGCGTGTGCCGCACGTAGTCTTCCATCTCGGGCGACTGGGCCTTGTACATCAGGGTCAGCAGCCGCGCCCCGATGTCGTCGTGCAGGTCCTGCGCGAGGCGCAGCCGTTCCTCGCTGCGCCCCTGCTCGACGGCGCGGTCGAAATGCACGGCGCGGCGCAGCTGCTCGACGATGCGGTCGGTCAGGCGGGCGTCTTCCGACGTGAAGAGGCGCCGGCCGCGGTGCGCGAAGCGGATCATTACCGAGGCCGGCAGTGCCGCGTTCGGGGCTGCCGACGGCGTCAGCGCGGGCAGCGGCACGAGCAGGCTCGAACCGTCGGTCGCGACCCGTGTCTTCGCGGTCTGCCGATCGACCAGGTTCGCTTCGAGCGGGTCGAACAGGTCGCGCAGCAGCTGCGTGAGCAGCGCCGGCGTGCGCTCGGGCTGGGCCTCCACTTCGCGCGCGATGCGGTACAGCTGCTCGAACATGCGTTCGGTGGTCAGCATGCTGCTGCCGAGCAGCTGGTTCAGGATCCACTGGCGCGCGCCCGAGTAGACCGCGAGCGAGACGAACAGCGAGAGCGTCAGCGACGCGAACTGGCCGAGCGAGAACACCGCGACGAACAGCAGGTCGAGCGAGGTGGCCACCGTGCTGATCGCGGCCAGCAGCGAGAACTCGCGCATGAAGGTCTGCGATCGGGCGAGGAACGGCACCAGCAGCAGCAGCGAAGCGAGAAACACATACCAGATCATCGAGCCGACGTCGGCAATGTTGTGCGGCATGCCGGCCAGGTTGCTCGACACGCCGAGCGCCAGCGTCAGCAGCGACCAGGTCGAGATCGTGACGATGCCGAAGCGCCGCAGCACGGCCGCGTACGGATGCCGTTCGATCTGGTACGACCAGCTCAGCAGCCCGATCGCGAGCAGCCCGAGCGCGGCGACGCTGCACTGCGCCCACCACCATGCATACGGCAGCCGCTGCATCGACAGCAGCGCGATCGGCCCGAGGGCCGCGGCCCAGGCAGCGAGCGCGATCCAGCCCGAGCCCGGAAGCCGGCGCGGATGCAGGCAGGTGGCGTTGACCATCGCCGCGGCCGTGATGAGGTCGAACGCCATGCGCACCGGCATGTCGAGTGCCAGGAATGCGTCGGGCAGGCCGAGCTCGAGGGTCGATTCGACCGCGATGAACACCAGGTTGCCGGCCTGGCACCAGGCCATCACCAGATAGGCCACGTTGCGCACGGAAGGCCGCGAGAGCAGCACGATCACCGCCAGCATGTACAGCGCGAGCGCAACGCCGAGCAGGAACCAGTAGATCAGCGGCAGCCCGATCAACGCGTGCGGCTGCGGCTCGACGCTGACGACCACGCCGTCGGCGAAGTGGAACTTGACCAGCGGGTGCGCGAATGCCGCCGCGAGCCCGGCGTGCAGCTCGCGCTGGTGCGCGCGCATCGCATCGTCGATGACCCAGCGCGCGGAACGCTTCAAGGCGAGCGGATCGACCGGCGAGATGCGCGGGTCGCCGCCGCCGGACACGCCGACGAGCACGTGCCCGCGGTGCGCCTTCAAGGCCGGCTCGTTGCTGTCGGCCAGCTCGATCTGGCCCTGCGCGTTGACCCGCCACATCGCGTCGACATGGCGCATGCCGATCACCATGCTGGTCAGCGCGAACACGGCGACGCAGCCAAGCAGCGTCAGCAGTACCAGCAAGCGCAGCCGCCAGCCCATCCAGCGCGACGACTGCCACGCGCGCGGCGGTGCCAGCTCGTTCAGCGCCGAGTCGTAGTGCGAATCGACGCCGGGCGAGTGCGAATGGTGGAAGGAGTCGCCGGAGGAACGGCCGAGCCGACTGTCTCGCGCGACGGCGCGGCGCGGCTCGAAAGCGTTGTGCGCCACGGCAACGCCTCGACTACACCAGCCCCTGCTTGCTGGCGAGCACGGCGGCTTCCGCGCGGCTCGAGACGTTGAGCTTCTTGTAGATCGACTTGATGTGGTCGTTGACGGTGAACCACTTGATGCCCATCAGGCTCGCGATCTCCTTGATCGTGAAGCCCTTGCTCAGATAGGTCAGCACCTCGCTTTCGCGCGGTGTCAGGCGTTCGTGGTCGAGCGGCGCACCGCGGCCGCTGGGTACCGGGCGGCTCGTCTGCAGCCCCGACACCAGCGGCATCGGGCCCGAATTCGGCCCGCCGGGGCCAGGCGGGCCATGGCGGAAGTGCGTCAACAGCCGCCGCGCGATCGCCGGCGACAGGGGAGGCTGGCCGCGCACGATCTTCTGCAGCTCCTCGACCAGCACCTCGAAGCGGTCTTCCTTCAGCAGGTAGCCGTCGGCGCCGCACTGCAGCGCGGGGAACAGGTGGTCGTCGTCGGAATAGAGCGTGGTGACGATCTTGGTCGCCGGGTACTGGCCCAGCTCGGCGAGCAGCTCCATGCCGTTGCCGTCGGGCAGTTCGAGGTCGACCAGGATCAGCTTGAACGGCTCACCGGCCGCGAGCCCGGTGCGCGACACCTCGACCTGGCGGCGCGCAGTCTCGAGGTCACCGGCTTCGGTGATCATCAACGCGTCGCTGAAACTCTCGCGCACAACCCGGCTCAGGAAGCTGCGCGCGACGGGGTTGTCCTCGACGATGAGTACCTTGACTGGCATGCCCCTCTGGCCCCTGTTCTTGTGTGGCCCAGATGGTAACGCAACCATCGCGCGACAACGGAGCTCGGCGGCCCTCGGAGCGGGGGTTACATCAGCTCGTCAATTCGTCATCACAAGCTTGCCGCGCACCTGCCGGCTGCCCATGCGGGCAAAGGCCTGCGGCAGCTGCGCCATCGGCAGCCGGCTGTCGATCACCGGCTTCACCTTGCCCTGCGCGTACCACTGTGCCAGCTCGGCGAGCGCCTTCGCGTTGCCCTTCGGCTCGCGGCGCGCGAACTCGCCCCAGAATACGCCGACGATCGAAGCGCCCTTGAGCAGCGCGAGGTTCAGCGGGAGGGCCGGGATGCCGCCTTGCGCGAAACCGACGACCAGATAGCGGCCGCGCCAGGCGATCGAGCGGAAAACGGGCTCGGCGAGGTCGCCGCCCACCGGGTCGTAGACGACGTCGGGACCTTTGCCGTCGGTCAGGGCCTTCAGCTCGTCGCGAATGTTGGCCGTGCTGTAGTTGATCGTCGCATCGGCTCCAAGCTCGCGGCACAGCGCGCACTTCTCGTCGCTCGAGGCGGCGGCGATCACCCGCGCACCGACCGCCTTCGCGATCTGGATCGCCGCAGTGCCCACGCCGCCGGCGGCACCGAGCACGAGCACGGTTTCACCGGCCTTGAGCGCGCCGCGATCGAGCAGCGCGTGGTGGGTGGTGCCGTAGGTCAGGACGAACGCGGCCGCATCGTCGAACGCGAATCCGGCCGGCATCGGCATCACGAGGCCGGCGTTGACGACGGCATGCGTGCCGAATCCGCCGGTGCCGCCGAATGCCGCCACCGCATCGCCGACCTTCAGGTGCGTGACCCCGGCGCCGACCGCGTCGACGACGCCCGCATATTCCGACCCCGGCACGAACGGCAGCGGCGGCTTCATCTGGTACTTGTTCT
>Ga0075363_100000528_pt1 | contig 12321 bp, 10 predicted proteins | sample EndMetdeltDD1763_FD_71470 | JGI IMG/M metagenome (GOLD analysis project Ga0075363, IMG submission 71470) | Populus endosphere microbial communities from Tennessee, USA - Endosphere MetaG P. deltoides DD176-3 | ecosystem: Host-associated > Plants > Roots > Endosphere | place: USA: Tennessee...
CTGACACGACAGCGTTTCGAGCTCGTCGAGCAGGCCCAACAGTTCGCGATGTGTCAACGTCTCCAGGTCGCAGGCGGCCATCGACTCATGGGCGGACCGCAGTGCGGCCATCGCCACCTGAACCGGAGTCGCCAACATGATTCGAACATACATTCGACCACCGACAAGTCGGCGCGGCAATGTGACCGCTGAAACTCAAGTGACAGAAGAGATTTCAGCTGTTCGCGAGAGCCCTTCTGGCGTAGGCGCGGACGTCGGCGTCACCGTCATCGAGCGCACCTTCCAACGCCTCTCGCGCAGCCTCCTCCGACGACGCCCACCGAGTGAGGCTCAACACCGCCGCCTTCCGGACGTCGAGATGCGGGTCGGACAGCGCACGTGACAGCGGCGGTACGGCAGCGATCGGAGACGGCGCCCCAGCGAGTGCGCGTGCTGCGCCCTGCCGGATCTGCCAGGCCGACGCCGCGAGTGCGCCCTCGACCGTCGTCACATCGACGTCGTCCCAGCCGATCGACCCCATCGCCGCCAGCGCTGCCGCCCGCACCAGCGGGTCGGGGTCCTCGATGAGCGCACGCACCGTGTCGGCTCCCGTGCGCAGCGTGCCGAGGCCGTTCGCGACGGTGATGCGCACTTCCCGGTTCGCGTCGCCACGCGCCGCCGCTACCCCTGCCGCGTCGTCGACCGAGACCAGCGCGCGCACGGCCTCGATGCGCACCCGGTGATCCGCATCCACGACCGCTCGACGGTACTGCTCGGCGTCCCCTGCACGCCGCGAACTCAACACGTAGACGGCGGCGCCCCGAACAACGGGATCGTCTGAGCCGAGCAGACTTTGGATCGGTTCGGCGTCGGGCAACACCTCCACGAGCTCGCGGATGCCGTCGGCCGCGACGCGACGCACCTCGGAGTTCGAGTCGCTCAGCGCGGCAATCAACGCCGTCGCGTACCCGTCGGGCAGGTGCTCGGTCAGTACGTCGACGGCGGTGCGCCGGACGCCGGCATCAGCGTCGCCCAGAAACGGCGTCAACTGATCGAGAGTGGGCTCGTCGAGCGCCAACACCGCAGCGATTCGCGGCGATGGCGGTTGGACGGCCCCCGCCTCGCGCACCCGGGACACCTCGGATGCCGGCGCCTGCCCGCCGACGAGGTCGGGCTGGCGGACAGCGATGGGTTCTGTTTCACCGCTGGGCAATTCGTCGAATCCGGGGACAGGTACGAAATAGGGCGCAACGGGCCGCTTGAAGAACTCGATGTCGCCGTCGGCGGTCTTCCGCAGGTTGAGGTGGTAGCGCCAATCGACGTCGTCGCGTTCGGGGCTGTCGCTGCGGTCGTGGTAGAGCCCCCAGCGTGATTCCGTGCGGGTGAGCGACGAGCGCGCGGCCATCTCGGCGCAGTCGCGGATGAACGAGACCTCCACCGCACGCATCAGCTCGTGCGGCGTGGTGGCGCCGATACCCGCGATCTCGTCACGCATCCGGTCGAACGTCTGCACCGCGATGGACAGCTTGGCCGCGGTCTTGGGTGGCGCCACGTAGTCGTTGACGAAGCGGCGCAACTTGTACTCGACCTGGGTCTGCGGTGGACCCTCGGGATGCCGAAGGGGCCGGTAGATCAGTTCGTGTGCCGCGGCGATCTGGTCGTCCGGAAGTTGCTGCGGTGCTTCGACATCGGCCAGCGTGGATGCCGCATGACCGCCCGCCAGATCGCCGTAGACGAAGGCTCCGATCATGTAGTTGTGCGGCACGCAAGCGAGGTCGCCTGCCGCATACAGACCGGGCACGGTGGTGCGGGCATGCTCGTCGACCCAGACGCCGGAAGCGGAATGACCGCTGCACAAACCGATCTCGGAGATGTGCATCTCGATGTCGTGGGTGCGGTAATCGTGGCCGCGGTTGGCATGGAATGTACCCCTGGTCGGGCGCTCGGTGGTGTGCAGAATGCCCTCGAGCGTGCTCAGCGTCTCATCGGGTAGATGACTGACCTTGAGATAGATGGGCCCGCGCGCGGATTCGATTTCGTTCTTGACCTCCGACATCATCTGCCCCGACCAGTAGTCGGAGTCGACGAATCGTTCGCCCTGGGCGTTGACCTGGTAGCCACCGAAGGGATTGGCGACGTAGGCGCAGGCAGGCCCGTTGTAGTCCTTGATCAGCGGATTGATCTGAAAGCACTCGATTCCCGAGAGTTCAGCGCCGGCGTGAAACGCCATGGAGTAGCCGTCACCGGCATTGGTCGGGTTCTCGTAGGTGCCGTACAGGTAGCCCGACGCGGGCAACCCGAGCCGCCCACACGGTCCGGTCGCGAGGATGACCGCCTTGGCGGCGACCACGACGAATTCCCCGGTGCGACTGTTCAGCGCCGCGGCGCCGACCGCTCTGCCACCGGACGTGAGAACGCGGACCGGGACCAGCCTGTTCTCGATGCGGATCTTCTCGCGCATCGACCGCTGCCGGAGCACCCGGTACAGCGCCTTCTTGACATCCTTACCCTCGGGCATCGGCAGCACGTACGAGCCGGAGCGATGGACGCGCCGCACGGCGTACTCGCCGTGCTCGTCCTTCTCGAACTTCACGCCGTAGCGTTCCAGCCGTTGCACCATGGCAAACCCACGGGTGGCGGTCTGATAGATGGTGCGCTGGTTGACGATTCCGTCGTTCGCGCGGGTGATCTCGGCGACGTAATCCTCCGGAGTGGCCTTGCCCGGGATCACGGCGTTGTTGACCCCGTCCATGCCCATGGCCAGTGCGCCGGAGTGCCGGACGTGTGCCTTCTCGAGCAGCAGCACCTGTGCGCCGTTCTCGGCGGCGGTGAGTGCGGCCATCGTGCCTGCCGTACCTCCGCCGATGACGAGGACATCACAGTCGAGGCGAACAGCATCTTCGAGTGCGGGTGTCTCCACTAGCTGACCAACTCCGAATGATCTAGTGCGGCAATTGCTTCAGCCCGCAGGGCGGTCCGTGAGACGGTCGCGTCGCGGGGTGATGGCACGTCAAGTAGGGCGCGCAGAGGTTGGCCCGCACGGCCGAGGACAGCGATGCGGTCACCGATGAGCAGGGCTTCGTCGACGTCATGGGTGACGAAGACAACGGTCGTCGGGTGGGCGCGCCAGGTGTCGATGAGCAGGCGCTGCATGGTCGCGCGCGTCTGCGTGTCGAGGGCACCGAACGGTTCGTCCATCATGACCGCACGAGGCGCACCGGCCAGCCCGCGGGCGAGTTGCACACGCTGCCGCATGCCTCCGGACAAGCTCTTCGGGAGATACTTCTCAAAGCCCGTCAACCCGACGTCGGCGATCCACCGTTGGGCCTCCTCACGACGCCCCTGACGCGGACGGCCCGCCAGTTTGAGTGCGAGCTCGACGTTCGATTGCACAGTGCGCCATGGCAACAGCGCGTTGTCCTGGAAGACCATCGCGCGATCACGGGACGTCGTGGTGACGCGTTTCCCGTCGCCGAGCACCTCTCCCCTATCGGGCGGCAGCAGGCCGGCCAGCGCGCGCAGCACCGTCGACTTGCCGCAGCCCGACGGCCCGGTGAGCACCAGGATCTCGCCCGGCGCGACGTCGAGGTCGAGTCCGTCGACAACCGGCGCACCGCCGTAACTCAGCACGACGTCGCGCAGGGTCAGGGACATACCTGCGTTGGTCACTGTGCCTTCTCCTCGCCGCGGGGCAACCAGCGGGTGACGCGCCTGCCGATGAGTTCGACAGCGGCCGAAGTGACGAAGCCGAGCACGCCGATCGTGATGATGCCGACGAAGACGTCGGGATAGGCCAACACGGTGTACGCCTGCCAAGTGCGGTAGCCGACGCCGAGACGGCCCGAGATCATCTCGGCGGAGATCACACAGATCCACGCGACGCCGATGCCGACAGACAGGCCGCCGAAGACGCCGGGGAGGATGCCGGGCAACACAACTCGGGTGATGACGTCCCAGCGATTACCGCCGAGCGTGCGCACCGAGTCTTCCCACAGCGTCGGCAATGCCCGCACAGCGTGCCGGGTGCTGACCATGATCGGGAAGTAGGCGGCGAGGAATGTGATGAACACGATCCCGGCCTCGTCGGTGGGGAACAGCAGGATCGCGACGGGCACGATCGCGATCGCGGGAACAGGCCGGGCGAGTTCGGTGAGCGGGCCGAAAACGTTGGCGAACGCGCCAGAGCGGCCCAGCAGAATGCCCGTCACGACACCGGCAACCGCTGCGAGAGCGAAGCCGGTGAGAATGCGGATCAGCGACTGGCCGAGGTCCAGCCAGTAGTCCTGGGTGCCCACTCGGGAGCCGAATGCGGAGACGATCTCGGTGACCGTCGGCAACGTGTCGAATCGCAGCCACAGCCGAACATCGTTGGCGGTCAACAGCTGCCAGAGTGCGATGGCGGCCGCCACCGACGCGATACGGACCAGCCACGAGGTCCAGTTGCGGCGGGCCGGCGCCTTGACGGCAATGTCCGTCGGAGCGGCGACAGCGGGTGCGTCAGGTGTCAGCACCGCGGGCGCGGCCGTCACACCGCACCCACTAACGCCTCGTCGTAGTCGACGACCGTCGCGCCTGGGTGCGCCCCGATGTAACGCTGCGCGCCCGCCGCCGTGCCGAACGGCAGGTAGTTGCGGCCGTCCTGAACCCAGACGGATTTGTCGGCGAACCAGCGGGTGCCGAACTCGGTGTCGGGGACGTAGGCGGCACGCACCTGCTCACCGCGGGCGTTGGCCTCGCGCACGGCACGCAGCAGGCATCCGGGATTGGCCGCGGCCTGGGTAGCGTCCTTGCCCTTGAGCCAAAGCTCGCTCGCCAGTTTCGGATCGGTGACCGCGACGTTGCAGACCGGGTCCTGACCGCCCAGCGCCGACGGATTCGTCGTCGAATTCAGCGCAGCTTCGTAGTCCTGGCCGCGTTCGGCGAATGCCTTTCGGATGGCGGTGTCGTCGACGAACTCGTCGATGTTCAGATCGGCGAAATCGCCGATGGACTCGAGGTAGGGCACGTCACCCTTGAACGCCTCGATGAGCGACGGCTTGAGTGTGGTGTCGAAGCTGGTGCCGCCGGGACCGTTGTAGAGGTACACGACTTCCTGGGGCAGACCGCTGCCTTCGGCGACGAGTCTGGCCGACTCCAGCGGGTTCTCGTTGAGGAAGTCGGTCGCGTCGAGTTGAGCCTGCAGGAACGCGTCGAGCACCTCGGGATGCTGGCTGGCATAGTCGCGGCGGACGACGACACCGTGAAAGGTCGGGTAGTCGCCCTCGGCGCCATCGTAGAGCAGTTGGGCCTTGCCCTGGAAGACGAGCAGACCCGGCCACGCGACGAACTGCGAAAGCGCCTGCGCCTGACCTGATTCCAGTGCCGATGCTCCGACCTGCGGCTGCTGATTGAGTACCTCGACGCCGGTCTTGGGGTCGATTCCGGCGTTGTCCAGTGCGCGAACCAGTGTGCCGTGGCCCGCGGAGCCGACGCTGGCGGAGACTTTCTTGCCCCTCAGATCGGTGATCGATTCGATGGGCGAGTTCGGCGGGACGACGACCATGTTGAGCGAACCGGTCGGGCTGTAGCCGGTGACGGAGACGAACTCGGTGCGGGCACGTTCGTTGGCCTGGGTCTTTGAACCGTTGATGAGCAGCGGGTAGTCACCCATCGAGCCGATGTCGATCTTCTCGGCGACCATCTGGGCGGTGATGGGTGCGCCGGTGTCGTAGTCCTGCCACTGCACGTTGTAGTCGACGCCGGTCGTATTGGAGATGTCCTCGAGTCGCTTCTCCAAAAAACCTTTGGCCTTCAACAGGGTTCCGGCGGTCACAGTGTTGATCGTCTTGGACTGATAGCCGATGACCACGTTGACGGTGCCTGCGGATTCGGACTGGGAGTCAAGGGAGCAGGCGGCCAGTGAGCCGGCGGTGAGGGCGACAGAGGCTACGGCGAGTATGCGCTTCATGGTTGTCCTGGGTCTTATCGAAGGAGGTAGGGCATGTTGACGGTGACGGCGCCGGTCGGACAGCGGGCCGCGCACGGGCCGCAGTACCAACACTCGTCGACATGCATGAAGGCCTTGCCGTTCTCAGGGTTGATCGCCAACGAGTCGAGCGGACAGATCTCGACACACAAGGTGCACCCCTCGATGCACAGCGACTCGTCGATGGTCACCGGCACGTCGACGCGCTGATTGACCTGGGCCATCAGATTCCCCTAACCAGATTGCTGCGCAGGGTGATTCGGTCCCCACGCATGCGGATGTACTCGAGATCGACGGGTCGTCCGTCATCCAGATGAGTCAGGCGTTCCAACAGCAGGACCGGGGCACCGTCCGGAACCTGCAGGATGGCTGCCGAATGTGCGTCGGCGGCAACGGATTCGACGGCGAGAGTGGCCCCGCCCAGCCGCCGGCCGGTGACCTGCTCGATGAGCGCGAAAACATCGTTGACCTCGAGTGAATGCTCGATGACCTCGCGGCCGATGTCGGGGGCGAGGTAGGTCATGTCCAGCGAGAGGGGTAGGTCGCCGAGATAGCGCAGGCGCTCGATGAAGACGACGGGTTCGGACGGGCTCAGCTGTAGGCGATTGGCGACCGACGGCGGCGCGGCGACGCGCATGGTCGTGCGCACCTCGTTGCGGATCTCACCGTAGCCCTTGAACGTCTCCTTCAGTCCGACGAGCGCGTCGAGGCCGTGGTCGTATTTGCGGATGGCGACGTGCGTGCCGGTGCGGGGGCCGCGGTCGATGAGGCCCTCGTCCTTGAGCGCTGCGAGCGCCTCGCGCACTGTGTTGCGCGAGACGAAGAACTCACTCGCGAGGTCCTGCTCGGTGGGCAGCCCTTCGGAGTAGCCGCCGGCATGGATCTGGTGACGCAGGACGTCGGCGACCAGACGCGCCTGGTCGGCTCGCGGCCGACGAATCGGCGTCGGTTCGGCTTGAGCTTCTTGGCTGGCCACGGTCACCTCCCGGGGCTGTTCGTCGTGTGACTGACCTGGTCGGTGACGTTATCGGCGGATGCGGTGGCTCCCGACCGACCGCATTGCGGGACGTGGGCGCCCTAGGTGAATACGCCGGTCCGTCACGATTCCGACCTGCGGTTAGACGGCGTACGACAGCCATTGCGCCAGTGCTCCGGCGCTGGGATGGTTCAAATCGCGATGAGCAGAACGCTGCGCCTAGACCTTCACCGTCACGGGCACCACGTTCCAGATGTCGTCGCAGTACTCGGTGATCGCGCGATCCGACGAGAACTTGCCGCTGCGCGCAGAGTTCAGGATCGACATCCGGGTCCACGACTGGGTGTCCCGCCACGCCGCGCTGACCCGCTCCTGGCATTCGATGTAGGCCGCGTAATCGGCGAGGACGAGAAACGGGTCGTCATGACGCAGGTTGTCGACCAGGGGACGGAACACTTCGGTGTCGCCGCGGGAGAACCGCCCGCCCGCGATCAGATCGAGCACGGCGGCCAGCTCAGCGTTGGCCTCGATGTAGTCCGACGGACGGTAGCCGTCCCGCTTGACCCGTTCGACCTCGTCCACTGTCAGACCGAAGAGGAAGAAGTTCTCGGCGCCCGCTTCTTCGCGGATCTCGACATTCGCACCGTCGAGCGTGCCGATGGTCAACGCACCATTGAGCATGAATTTCATGTTGCCCGTGCCCGAAGCCTCTTTGCCCGCCGTCGAGATCTGTTCGGACAGATCGGCCGCCGGGTAGATCAAATGCGCGTTCTGCACATTGAAGTTCGGGATGAACGCGACCTTGAGTAGGTGATTGACATCCGGATCTTCGTTGACAGTCTCGCCGATATCGTTGATCAACTTGATGATTCGCTTGGCCAGGAAGTAACCGGGCGCGGCCTTGCCGCCGAAGATGAACGCGCGAGGTGGGATGTCGAGGCCGGGATTCTGCTTGATGCGGCGATAAAGAGTGGCGATGTGCAGCACGTTGAGATGCTGGCGCTTGTACTCGTGGATCCGCTTGACCTGGATGTCGAATAGCCAGTCGGGGTTCAGTGCGACGCCGGTCGCGTCGTGCACAAAGTCTGCGAGGCGAGCCTTGTTGACGCGCTTGACCTCCCGCCACTTCGCGCCGAAGGAGGGGTCGTCGACGGACGCCTCGAGGCCGCGCAGTCTGTCCAGGTCGGCGAGCCAGCCGTCACCGATGGTGTCGTCGAGCAGTTTTCGCAGTCCCGGATTGGCCAGCGCGAGGAACCGCCGGGGCGTTACGCCGTTCGTCTTGTTGGAGAAACGCTGCGGCCACAGCTCGTAGAAGTCCTTGAGCACGCTCTCTTTCAGCAACTCGGAGTGCAGGGCTGCAACGCCGTTGATCGCGTGGCTTCCGACGGTCGCAAGGTGCGCCATCCGGATGCTCTTGCCGTTGTCCTCGCCGATGAGCGACATCCGTCGCACCCGATCGTCGTCGTCGGGGAACTTCGCGCGGACCTCGTCGAGAAAACGACGGTTGATCTCGTAGATGATCTCGAGATGCCGGGGAAGTGACTCCGCGAACATCCCCAGTGGCCATGTCTCCAGCGCCTCGGGCAACAAGGTGTGGTTGGTGTACCCGAAGGTGGCCACGGTGATGTCCCACGCTTCGTCCCACGAAAGGTGACGTTCGTCGACCAGCAACCGCATGAGCTCGGCGACACCGATCGATGGATGGGTGTCGTTGAGCTGCAAGGCGAATCGTTCCGGTAGATCTCTTACGGACGCATCTGCAAGATCATCCATGATGTGCAGGACATGCTGCAGCGAGCAGGACACGAAAAAGTACTGCTGCAGCAGGCGCAGCCGCTTACCCGCCTCCGGCTCGTCGTTCGGGTAGAGGACCTTGGTCACGGTTTCCGAGGTGACCTCGTCTTCGACCGCCTTGTAATAGTCGCCGGTGTTGAAGGCATCCAGCGCGAACGACTCGACCGCCCGCGCGCTCCACAGGGTCAGCACGTTGCAGGTGTTGACGCCGTAACCCTGGATGGGGGTGTCGTACGCGACGCCCTTCAGGACGCGACCCGGCACCCAGCGGACGCGGTCGTGATCCGCGTCGTCGGTGAAGTGCTCGACGTAGCCGCCCCAATAGACGAGGTAGTTGACGTCGGGTTTGGGGATCTCCCAGGGGTTCCCGTTCACGAGCCAGTTGTCGGTCTTCTCGACCTGCCAGCCGTCCTGGAATTCCTGGTCGAAGATGCCGAACTCGTAACGAATTCCGTACCCGATGGCCGGACGCTCCAGCGTGGCCAACGAGTCGAGGTAGCACGCGGCCAATCTGCCCAGGCCGCCATTGCCCAGCCCCGGCTCTTCCTCACAGGCCAGCACCTCGTCGAAACCGACGCCGATTCCTTCGAGGGCCTCGCGCGCCTCCTGCTCGATCCCGAGGTTCAGCAGATTGCTGCCGAGCTGTGGGCCCATCAGGAACTCGGCCGATAGGTAGCACGTGACCTTACGTCCCAGATCGAGCGAGGTCAGTGTGGACGCCGCCCGGTTGTCCTGCATGCGATCCCGAACCGCCAGCGAGGTCGCCCGGTAGAAGTGCTCCGGGGTCAAGGCGACGGCCGGCCTACCGATCGAATAACGCAGGTGATCGACGATGCCTCGTCGAAGCGCTTCGGCGGAGCGGCCGGACCGGCTCCGCTCTTCGAGGCTGGCGGCATCTGAAGTCTGGGTGACGTCGGTCATTGCCGGAGTGTGGCATTAAATCGCGTCGCGTAAATGAACTTCAGGCGAGCATGATGTAGCCATGCGCCACGAAGTGACCACCGTCGAAGACCTCCGCGCAATCGTCGGGGAACCGCAGCCGGCCGTCGCCAACAAGGTCAAGGACCGGCTGTCCCCCGTCCAGCAGGAGTGGCTGGCGCACTCGCCGCTCGGCTTCGTCGCGACGACCGATGCGCGCGGCCGCGTCGACGTCTCACCGAAAGGCGATCCGCCGGGCTTCGTTCACGTCATCGACGACACCACGATCGCGATTCCGGAGCGCCCTGGCAACAAGCGCGTCGATGGGTACCTCAACGTCCTTCAGCGCCCCCACGTCGGCACGCTGTTCCTGATTCCCGGCCGCGGGGACACACTGCGTATCAACGGATCCGCCCGAATCCTCAGTGACGCTGACTATTTCGACGCGATGATCGTCAAGGGCAACCGGCCGATCCTCGCGCTGGAGATAGATATCGAAGAGGTGTTCTTCCACTGCGCCAAGGCCTTCATGCGATCGGACACCTGGGACCCGTCGACCTGGAATCCGACGGCGCTGCCGAGCGTCGCGCAGCTCGCCAAGGCCATGCGGACAGATTGGACGCAAGCCCAGCTCGACGAGTATTACAGCGAGGACAACTACCGCAAGATGATGTACTGAGCCACCTCAGAACTGGTTGACTCCGCCATCGACGGGGATGTCGGCTCCGGTGGTGAAGCTGCTGAGATCCGACGCGAGGAACAACACGGCCTTGGCGACTTCGTCGGACGTACCGTAGCGCGCCATCGGAACCGTGCTGATCTGATAGTCCTCGAACTTCTGCGCGGAACCCGGTCCTGGGAACAGCATCTGGGCGAGGTTTTCGATTCCCGGTGTCTCGGTAGCACCGGGGCTGACGACGTTCACCCGAATCTTGCGGTCGCGCAACTCACTTGCCCATGTACGCGCGAGCGAGCGCAGCGCGGCCTTGATCGCCGCGTACACACCGATCCCGTCGGAAGCCTTCGCGTTGGTGTTCGACGAGTTGAGGATGATCGACCCGCCGTCGTTCAACAGTGGCAGCGCCTTCTGGACGGTGAATACGACGCCCTTGAAGTCGACACCCAGCTGGTAGTCCAGGTGTTCCTCGGTGATATCGCCGATCCGGGCCACATCGATGATCGCGGCATTGGCGAAGACGACATCGATACGGCGCCCGCTGTCGGCGACCACTGAGTAGAGCCGGTCGAGATCCTCCTGCTTGCTCACGTCACCCTGGACGCCGGTCACGTTGTCACCGAGTTCCTTCACCGCCGCGTCGAGCTCGGCCTGCCTGCGGCCGGTGATGAAGACGTACGCGCCCTCGTCGACGAATCGCTTGGCGGTCGCGAATCCGATGCCGGTTGAGCCGCCGGTGATGACCGCTGTCTTGCCCTCGAGAAGTGCCATGGTCTTGCCTTTCGATAGTTCTGGACTATTCAGTCAAGAATTATGACGCGCGACCAGGCGCATCTATTCCGTGGAGTTTCAGGGAATCAGGCCGATCATCGCCTCGGCCGCAGACTTGAGCTGAGCCGGCTTCACACCACCCTCGTGTAACGCTTCCACTCCGCGCATGAACGCCAGCAGCGTGCCCGCCAGTGCCTGCGGGTCGGCATCGCGGCCGATGTCGCCGTCGCGCTGCGCTTCGGCGATCACCCCGGCAAGTTCACTGCGCCAGGCGGAGTAGGCACGCTCGACTTTGTCCTCGACCTCGCCGTCGGTGGAGCCGAGCTCTGCCGCGGTCCTGGCCATCATGCAGCCGCGCCTGTCCTTGTCGGCGGCGACGGCGTCGGCCTGCCAGCGGATGTGCCGGATCAGCCGGTCATAGGCGCTGTGTTTCACGTCGTGCAGTTGCGCGTGCACCAGGTCGAGCGACATGGCGATGTAGTCGTCGAGCGTCCGCATGAACAACCCGTGCTTGTCGCCGAACGCGCCGTAGAGGCTGCCCTTGCCCAGTCCGGTGGCCGCCGTCAGATCGTCGACCGATGTCGCACCATAGCCGCGCGTCCAGAACTCGTCGCGCGCCGCCGCGATCACGTCGGGCTCATGGAACTTGCGGGGGCGGGGCACACTACAGACTACGTCCCGTTATGGACTGAATATTCCTGAACGTGCTCTACGGCTTGACGGCGGCACGCAGCTTGCCTGCGGGCGCGGGTGTGAGCGCCGACGCGATGGCATCGAGGTCGACGGGGTCGGCCACCACGGAGCGCCAGGGATACACATCGAGTGTGCGTTCCAGGAACTTCACAGCACGGGTGAGGTGGCGAGGTTCATAGTTGTGCACGCCGGTGATCGTGAGCCATTGCCGCACCATCGTTTCCGGGCTGATCTCGATCCGGCGTCCCGGCAGCACCGAGCCGGCCAGCACCAGTACTCCGCCGGTACCCAGACGGGCGAACGCCGAGTCAATCGCATCCGACGATCCCGAGAAGTCGATCGCGGCATCCACCGATCCGCCGCCGTCGGGGGTGCCGCCGAAACGGCTGACCATTTCCAGCCGCTGCGGGTCGACATCGGTGACCCGTACCCGCGCACCCGCTTCAGCGAGCGCCGCCGCGGCGGTGAGCCCGAGCATGCCGGCACCGATGACGAGGACACGGCGGCCCGCGACATGGCCGGCGGCCTCCAGGGTCGCCATCACGGTCG
>Ga0075363_100000529_pt1 | contig 12312 bp, 10 predicted proteins | sample EndMetdeltDD1763_FD_71470 | JGI IMG/M metagenome (GOLD analysis project Ga0075363, IMG submission 71470) | Populus endosphere microbial communities from Tennessee, USA - Endosphere MetaG P. deltoides DD176-3 | ecosystem: Host-associated > Plants > Roots > Endosphere | place: USA: Tennessee...
GAGCTTCCCGCTCACGCTGACGACCGCAAAGAACGGCTACTTCTGCCACAGCCAGCATCGCGGCACGTCGACGCTGCGCAAGCGCTCGCCGATGCCGCGCATCGACCTGCCGGCCAAACTGGCGACGAGCCGCCAGATCGCCGAAGGCGATGCGGTCGAAATCCGCACGCGCTACGGCCGCATCGTCATGCAGGCGCGCATCGATGTGAGCCTTCTGGATGACGTGGCGGTCGCGGAATATGGCTGGTGGCAGGCTTGCCCCGATCTCGGTCTGCCGGGTTTCCAGGTTCTTGGCGACGACGATGCCAACTACAATTCGCTTGCAACGGACGAGGGGCGCGACACGCTGAGCGGCGCGCCGGGCTATCGCTCGCTCGCCTGCGACATCGTGCGGGCCGATCGCGGGCCACGCCGCTGGGCAGGTTTTCGTCCGTTGGCGGTTCGCGCCGTCGCACGCGAAACGGCCGACGTCGTCTCTGTCGAGCTCACCGCACCCGAGGGCGATGCGCTGCCGGCGTTCCATCCGGGCCAGTTTCTCACCATCGCGCCCGATGCACAGTCCGGCCAGGACGGCGTCTCGCGCTCCTTCTCGCTGTCCGACGCTGCTATGGCCGAGCCAGACAGCTACCGCCTGTCGATCAAGATCCTGGCGGACGGCGCCGTTTCGCCGCTGATGGCCGGCTTGAAGGCCGGCGACACAGTGCTGGCGCAGGCGCCGGCCGGGCGCTTCCTGCTGCCTCGCGACAACGAGTTTCCGGTCGTGCTGCTGGCGGGCGGCATCGGCATCACACCCTTCATGAGCTATCTGGAGACGCTTGCGCATCAGGCAAAGCGGCCGGAAGTTCATCTCTATTATGGGGCGCGGTGTGGCACGCACCATGTCTTCGGCGCGCGGATCCGCGAGCTGGCGGCAGTGATGCCGGAGTTGCGCGTCACAACCTGCTTCAGTCGACCCGATGCGACGGACATGCGCGGCAAGACCTACGACCAGCCCGGTCGGCTGACGCTTGCGAGCATCGATCCGAGCCTGCTCGCACGCCGTGCGCGCTTCTACATGTGCGGACCGGACGAGATGATGTCGTCTCTCTCCGCCGCGCTGCTCGCCGCAGGCGTGCCACGCTTCGAGATCTTCCAGGAGCGTTTTGCCTCGCCGCGGCCGCTGGTGGCACCGACGGGCGTCGCGCGGACGATCGCATTCCGCCGGTCCGGCGTGTCGCTGACCTGGACGCCGGACTCTGGCTCGATCCTGGATCTCGCCCTGCGTCACGGCATTGCGATCGCGACGGGCTGTCGCGTCGGCCAGTGCGAGAGCTGCGCCGTGCCATTGGTGGAAGGGCAGGTGGCCTGCGGCATCCCGCTCGATGACCAGGACGACGACGTCTGCCTGACCTGTCAGTCGATCCCGCAGAGCGATGTCGTCATCGATGCGTGATTAAGGGAGCTCGACGCTCCGGATCAATGTTCCGATTCGGCCAGTCGATATCCATGCCCGCGAATGGTGAGCAGGATTTTCGGCTCGTCGGGATTCTTCTCGATCTTCTTGCGCAGCCGCGAGATCAGCACGTCGATCGCGCGTTCTGATTCCGGCGATTCCGACTGCACCACCACGTCGATGAGTTGCGCGCGCGACATCACATGGCCGCGGTTCTTGGCCAGCGCAAGCAGCAGGTCGAATTCGGCCGACGTGAGTTTTGCCGCTTCGCCGGCGCCGTTGTGCACGGCACGGCGATCGACGTCGAGTTGCCAGTCCGCGAAGCGAAACAGGCTCTTCTTCTTTTCCGTCCCGCGATAGCGCCGGACGATATTTCCGACCCGCGCAACCAGCTCGCGCGGCTCGAACGGTTTTATGACGTAGTCGTCGGCGCCCATCTCGAGCGCTGCGAGCCGGTCATCGATGTCGCGCCGCGCACTGACGACGACGACGGGAACGTCGGAGCGGGCGCGCAGCGAACGCATGATGGCAAGCCCATCCTCGTCCGGCAGGTTGAGATCGAGCAGCACCGCGTCGTAGCGGGCCTTTTCCAGCATGCCGAACACCTCGCGGCCACGCATCAGGCGCGTGGTGTCGTACCCGGCGGCATCCAGATAGGCGGCCATGATCAGGCCGAACGATGCATCGTCCTCGACGAGCAGTAGCTTTGAGTTTCCACGCGGCGGCGGCATCGCGTCTGTTCGCACCACTGAGGCAGTCCCGGTCGAGCGAAGCATAGCCTGTAATCGCGCCGTATCGCCATCCCCGGCCGTGGCAAATCCGGCGGTTCAGGCCGCCTCGCGGCCCGATTTTTGCAATTCCGGAGTGATGCGGAAAGACGCGGCAAATGCGGGAAGGACTGTTGAAACCGATCAGAAACATCACAGCAAAGAATAGTGCCTACCGTAGCCGCAACCGTGCCGTGCCGCTTGAAGTGCGGTTGGCCGCGCAATGACGGAGCCATGGGTGGATACCAGCCAATTCGTTTCCGAAAACTACCTGCGAAATCTACCCTTCAAGACAGACAAGGGGATCTCCGCACGCGCGGCGTTAGGCTTGATCGTGCTCGCGAGCGATCAAACCATCGAATACGAGTTTCGTCGCGTCGCGACGTTGCCGGGCGTCGGCATCTATGAATCGCGCATCTACAATGCGCCGCAGGTGACGCCTGAAGCCCTGCGCGATCTGGAGGGAGAGATTGCCCAGGGCGCAAAGCTGATCCTTCCCGGCCTGCATCTCGACGTGATGGTCTTCGGTTGCAATTCCGGCACGATGGTTCTGGGCGAGGAGGCCGTGTACGCGCGCATTCGCGCATCGCGGCCGGATGTGCCGTGCACTTCGCCTGTCACCGGCATGATCGCTGCGTTCGAACGGTTGGGCACCTCGCGCATCGCGGTGCTGACGCCCTACAGCGACGCCGTCAACAAGATGGTGGCGGATTACATCCGCAAGAAGAACATCGACGTGGTCGCCTTCGGCTCCTTCAACGAGGAGAACGATCACACCGTCGCGCGGACCTCGCTGTCGTCCATCGGTGAGGCTGTGCTAAAACTTGGACGCCTCGAAGGAGTCGAGGCCGTGCTGGTGTGCTGCACCAGCCTGCGCCTCGTCGACGACATCGCCAGGATCGAGAAGGAGCTCGGCAAGCCCGTGACTTCCAGCAACCACGCGATGGCCTGGCACGCCTTGCGTTTGGCCGGCATTCACGACACGATGCCGCAATTCGGCAGATTGTTCGAATTGCCGCTCTAGCGGACTGATGAATGGTGTCGAACCGCAAAGCAAACGAGTTCCTGGGGAAGGTCGCCGAGGCCATCAAGTGTCTGCCGGAAGCGGTCGTGATCTGGGACGAGCACGACCGGCTGCTGTTCTGGAACGAGCGGTATTGCGAGCTTTGTCCGGTCGTAGCCGACATGATGAAACCGGGTGTGTACTTTCCCGACATCGTCTGGGAGAGCCTGCAGCGAAAACAGTTCATCATCGAGGAGTCGCCGGAGCAATGGTACGCGCGGCGGCTGGAATTCCACCACCGCTGCGAAGGCTACATGGAGCAGCAGCTGGTCACCGGCCAGTGGGTGCGCATGTCGGAGCGCCGCACGCCGTGGGGCGGCGTCATCAGCATGCGTTCGGACCTCACGCCGCTGAAAGAGCATGAGATAGCGCTGCAGATCGCCAAGGACCAGGCGGAAGCTGCGACCGCGGCCAAATCCCATTTCATCGCGCTCGTAAGCCACGAGCTGCGGACGCCGATGAACGGCGTGCTGGGTCTCGCGCAGACGCTGATCCGCTCCTCGCTGACCAGCCGCCAGCACACTTATGTTGAAACCATCATCTCGTCGGCGAAGGCGCTCGCAAAACTGCTCGACGACATGCTCGATGTTTCCCGCATCGAGCGCGGGCAGCTGCAGATCGAAACAAAAGCGGTAGCGCTGCACGCGATCGTCGACGAGATCGTGCACCTGTTCGAGGCGATGGCGAAGCAGAAGAATCTCGTGCTGCGCGCGCGTCTCGACGAGCGTCTGCCGGCCTGCGTGATGGCCGATCCGCTGCGGCTGCGGCAGATCCTGATCAATCTCGTCAACAACGCACTGAAATTCACCTCCGCCGGTTTTGTCGAGATCCGCACCGAGGCTGCGGGCGAAGGGCGGCTGCGCATCAGCGTCGTCGACAGCGGCCCGGGCATAGAGCCGCATGACCGCGGCGCATTGTTCCAGCCGTTCTCACGCGTTCAGTCACCGTCGGTGAAGGAGCTCGAAGGCGCAGGCCTCGGTCTGGCCATCTGCCGACAGCTTGCGGAAGCGATGGGCGGATCCGTCGACATGCACGCCGGACCGCGGGGCGGCAGCGTTTTCACGCTGGAGCTGGCGACGGCTGTGGAGCGGCAAACGGTGAGCAACGTGGCCGCGCCGCGCACCTACAACGGCAGGGCGCTCAAAGTGCTCGTGATCGATGACGACTCGGTCAATGTATTGGTGGCCCAGGCGCTGCTGGAGCAGATGGGGCATGGCGTGACCGTCCGGCAGGACGGCGCATCAGCGCTGGCGCTGCTCGAACGCCAGTCGTTCGACGTCATCCTTCTCGACATCGCGATGCCGAATGAGGACGGCGTCTCCATTGCGAGAAAGATCCGTGCGCGCAGCGACGGCGCGTCCCGCGTTCCGATCCTCGCCATGACCGCAAAAGTCATGGCCGAGAGCGTCGAGACGTACAAGGCCGCAGGCATGAACGGCGTAGTGCCGAAACCGATCATCCTGGACCAGCTCGAGCGCGCGCTGGCAGAGGCCTGCGCGGCGGGGTTTCCGGAAAAGCTGGCGCGCATGCGCTCCGACATCGGCGTCGAGCGCTGCCAGCGCATTCTCCAGGAAAGCTCGCGCGTCATCGCCGAAGCCCAGCGGGAAGCGGCACTTTATGACGGCGGCAACAACGGCAAGTCGCTCGCCGCCGTGCTGCACCGCCTCAGTCCCACGGCCGAGCTGCTCGGCTTTTCGCGGCTGTCGTCGGAAGCGCTGGCAATCGAAACCCAGCTGAAGGACGGCGACGAGCGCATCGACGTCGCCGGCCTGTCGGATCTGCTTGCGCAATCTGGCGGGCAGATCCGTTCCTGGATCGGATAGGCGCGGTCCCGGCGGCAGATACATTTCAGAAAAGACCGGGACACGGTGCGGAGACAGCGATCTGGCAATGACACTCTCAACCGCATGTGCCGGGGAGAGCGCCATGAACGTCCACACTCGTACCGGCAGCATTGCCGATCAGGCTGCAGCCGTCCTCCGGGGCCTTGGTATTCCGGAGACGGCCTGCAGGGGCGGAACGCTTCATGTCCGTTCGCCGATCACCGGCGAGATCATCGCCGAATGCCTTGAGACGAGCGCGGCCGATGCCAAAGCCGCCATCGGCAAAGCCCACGAGGCATATCTCGCCTGGCGAAAGGTTCCGGCGCCGCGGCGTGGCGAATTGATCCGGCTGTTCGCGCACGAGATCCGCGCGGCCAAGGATGAGCTCGCGCTGATCATCGCCTTCGAGGTCGGCAAGGTCTGGTCGGAGGCCGTCGGCGAAGTGCAGGAGATGATCGACATCGCCGATTTCGCGGTCGGTTTGTCGCGCCAGCTCTACGGACTGACATTGACGTCGGAGCGGCCGAGCCATCGGCTGATGGAGACATGGCATCCGCTCGGCGCCGTGGGCGTCATCTCTGCCTTTAACTTTCCCGCCGCGGTGTGGTCGTGGAATGCCGCCATCGCCGTCGTCTGCGGCAATTCGCTGGTGTGGAAGCCGTCGGAAAAGACGCCGCTCACCGCGCTCGCGTCGCAGGCGATCTTCGAACGCGCCGCACGGGCGTTTGGCGGAGTGCCGGAGGGCCTGTCGAGCCTGCTGATCGGTGGCGCGAGTCTCGGCGAGCTGCTGGTCGACGATCCGCGCGTGCCGCTCGTGTCAGCGACCGGCTCGACGGCCATGGGCAAGAAGGTCGGCCCGCGTCTAGCGCAGCGTTTTGCGCGAACGATCCTCGAGCTCGGCGGCAACAACGCCTCGATCGTATGCCCATCGGCCGATCTCGATCTCGCGCTGCGTGCGATCGCGTTTTCCGGCATGGGCACCGCGGGTCAGCGTTGCACCACGCTCCGCCGCCTGTTCGTGCACGAAAGCGTTTATGACAAGCTCGTGCCCCGCCTGAAATCGGCGTATGCGTCCGTGACGGTCGGCGATCCGCGCGAACAGAAGACCCTGGTCGGCCCGCTGATCGACCGCCGGTCGTTCGAAGGCCAGCAAAAGGCGCTGGGGGAGGTCAGGGAGCTCGGCGCTTCGCTCACCGGCGGCGAGCGCGTCATGACCGACAAGTATCCCGACGCCTATTACGTCAAGCCGGCGATTGCCGAGATGCCGAGCCAGACCGGTCCGATGCTGCGCGAGACGTTTGCACCCATTCTGTACGTCGTGAAGGTGAAGTCGCTCGAAGAGGCGATGGCATTGCAGAATGCCACCGCGCAGGGGCTGACCTCCTCGATCTTTACCACGGACATGCGCGAAGCAGAGGTGTTCCTCTCCGATGTGGGTTCGGATTGCGGCGCCGCCAACGTCAATATCGGCCCATCGGGTGCGGAGATCGGCGGCGCTTTCGGCGGCGAGAAGGAAAGCGGCATCGGCCGCGAGGCCGGATCGGACGCATGGAAAGGCTACATGCGCCGCGCCACCAACACGATCAACTACGGCCGCGAATTGCCGCTGGCGCAGGGCGTGAAGTTCGACATCGGGTGACGTAGTGATGAATGTCGCAGCCCGAACAGGCGTGGAGCGGGCCAGCACGTTTCGCCCCGCGCAGCGGCTCTCCGCCATCGGTGTGTCCGAGATCCTGAAGATCACGGCTGTCGCCGCCCAGCGCAAGGAGCAGGGCCGGCCGGTGATCACGCTCGGCGCGGGCGAGCCGGATTTCGATACGCCGGAGTTCATCAAGGACGCGGCGGCGCGGGCGATGCGCGAGGGGCAGACGAAATATACCGTGCTCGACGGTTCGCCGGCGGTGAAGATCGCGATCTGCGAAAAATTCGCACGCGACAACAGCCTGAAATTCGAGCCCGACGAAATCAGCGTGTCCTCGGGCAGCAAGCAGGTCATCAACAACGCCCTGATGGCGACGCTGGAGCCCGGCGACGAGGTCGTCATGGCTGCGCCGTTCTGGGTGTCTTACGCGGACATCGTCCAGATCTGCGGCGGAACGCCGGTCGTCGTGCCGTGCTCGGAGAACCAGGGCTTTCGCCTGTCGCCGGAGGCGCTCGAAAGGGCGATCACGCCGCGCACGCGTTGGATCGTGTTCAATTCGCCCGGCAATCCCTCCGGCGCGGTCTACAGCTTCGACGACTATCGCCCGCTGCTCGACGTGATCGCTCGTCATCCGCAGGTGTGGGTGATCGCAGACGACATCTACGAGCACATTGTTTATGACGGCCTGTCCTTTGCGACGCCGGCGCAATGCGCGCCGGAGCTGCGGGAGCGCATTCTCACCGTCAACGGCCTGTCAAAAGCCTTCGCCATGACCGGCTGGCGGCTCGGTTACGGCGCCGGGCCAAAACCGCTGATCAAGGCGATGGCGGTGGTGCAGAGCCAATCGACCTCATGTCCGTCGTCCATCAGCCAGGCGGCGGCCATCGCCGCCCTGGGCGGGCCGCTCGACATCGTGCGCGAGCGTTGCGTGATCTTCCAGGCGCGGCGCGATCTCGTCGTCTCGCGCCTCAATGCCGCGCCGGGTTTGCGCTGTCTCAGCCCGCAGGGCGCGTTCTACACTTATCCGAGCTGTGCGGGCCTGCTCGGCAGGCGCGCGCCGGACGGTACGGTGCTTCAGACCGACAGCGACATCGCGTCCTATCTGCTCATGTCGCACGACGTTGCGGTGGTTCCGGGATCAGCTTTCGGCGTCGCGCCTTACTTTCGCATTTCCTATGCGCTCGGCACGCAAGAGCTGGAGGAGGCGCTGGCGCGCATCACGACGGCTTGTGCCGCGCTTTACTGACGCGGTTCAATTTTCAACGCGCTGGTATTCGCGGTGGATTGACGACGCGCACGCGCGATGGTCGTAGCCATAGATGTGAATTGAGATCGCATCTTCGCTGCCGGCGTTGATCATCTGATGGATGTTGGGGCCCGTGGGCATCATCGCCGCAACGAAGCCGGGCAGGCGGTCGTGCTCGGCCGTCCTGACGGCGCGGGTATCGTCGATCGCGTCGAACCACACTTCGCGCAGCGAGCCGGCGAGCACGGCAAAGCAGCACGAGCAGTGATGGTCGTGGATCGGTGTCGTCGCGCCCGCCGCCCAGACCATGGCCCAGACGCTCATGCGTTCGTTGCCGCAAATGAGATTGCGGGTGAGGCCGCCGGGCTTGCGTTCCAGGTGCACGCGCTCGAGCAGTTTTGGCTTGGCGATGAGCTCGGTCAGCGTCTGGCGGGCCGACATGAGATACCGGTCCAGCGGCAGGTCCGCGCTGCCCAACTGCTGCAGGATGGCTGTCTCTTCGTTCATGGCGCGGACGGTCCTCGTTGACCGTGCGATCATCGCAGCGAAGCCGCGCAAAGGGTTTGCGAAGTTACGGCCGAAAACATGCCGTTGCGCAAAATAATTGCGGTAAGTATATCGTTAAAGATAAATTTTTGCGTTATAGCTAGATTCACGGCTATACGGTACGTTTTCCGGCCGACTCAAGGAAATCGCCATGGACGCCATCGACCTTCGCATCCTGGATACTCTGCAAAAGGATGCCAGCCAGAGCGTGTCGGCAATTGCCGAACGCGCCGGGATCTCCACGGCGCCTTGCTGGCGGCGAATTCAGAAGCTCGAGAACGACGGTGTCATCACAAAGCGGGTCGCGCTGCTCGACCGGAGCCAGCTCAATGCCGGCGTCACGGTGTTCGTGGCGGTTCGCACCAGCAAGCACACGGTCGAATGGCTGGAGAAATTCCGCAAAGCCGTCAGGGACATCCCGGAGATCGTCGACGTCTATCGGATGAGCGGCGAAATCGATTATCTGCTTAGGGCCTACGTCCCGGATATTGCGAGCTACGATGCTCTCTACAAGAAGCTGATCGCGCGCATAGAGCTCAGCGATGTGACGTCGATGTTTGCGATGGAAGAGCTGAAATCGACCACCGAGATCCCACTCGGCTTCAAGCGCAACTCCTAGGATGTGATTGAAGCGGTGTGGCGGCGTTCTATAATCGACGAAACCCCGGAGGCAGGACATCATGTTCAAGATCTTGGTGACGATCTCCCTGTTTGTTTGTCTCAGCACCGCCGCGGCCTCGGCGCAACAAGCACAGCCGACGCCGGTGCAACCCTCGCCCGTCAAACGCACGATCCTGCAGCGGACGGACATCCCCGGCACCAACCTCGAATTGATCTATGCGACGGTGGAGATCGCGCCATCGTTCAAGGCCGGCCGCCACTCGCATCCGGGCGTCGTCATGGCGCAGGTGGTGGAGGGCGAATTCTGGCTCGCGCCGGACGGACAGCCGGAGAAAATCTACAAGGCCGGCGAGTCGCTGACCCTTCCGGATCGTGCCATTCACAACGAAGGCGCGAGCGACAAGGGCACGAAGATCAACGCGGTCTACGTCGTCGAAAAAGGCCAGCCTCTTGCCTCGCCCGCGCAGTAGCACCGGTCTCAACGCGCCTTCTTCGGCGGACGCGATGAACTCTCGGTAAGGAGGGTCGTTCGTGCGTTGCGCCGCAGGCTCTTGAGCAGATCTTCGATCAGGCTGATGTGCTGCGGCTTGAATGAGGCGAGCAGCATCTCAAGTCTTGCAGCGGTTGCCGGTTTCAGCCGTTTGCAGAGGCGCTGGCCCTCCTTGTCGAGCGAGATCTCCAGCTCGCTGCCGTGGCGCGGACTCGTTCTCTGACGGACGAGTTTTCGTTCGACCAGGTCCTTCACCGAGCGGCTCATCTGCGTCTTGTCGATGCCGCAGTGATCGGCAATCGCGTTGAGTGTCAGCGGCGCGCGCGTATCGAGCAGGCTGAGGATCGCCACTTCCGTGATCGAGATGCCGAACAGCCGGCGGTAGTAGGCGTTGCCGCTGCGTCGCCAGATGTTCGCCGTCGATATCAGCATCGATGCGATCGTATCGTTCCAGTCCGCATCGCTCGCCACAGCGTCCGGCCGTTCCCGCTGCGGTTCCCGTTCGGGGGAGGTGGCTTTCGTTCGTCCGCTCGTCCGCATGTGTCACTGGACCTTGGAAAGATCGCTCGATCTGTATCGCACCGTGAGGGCTGTGTCCTCAGTGTTGACAATCTCAACACTGCGTGGGACGCTGGATCAAATCAAAAGAACGACGCCCCGCCAGGCGGGCTGACAGGAGGACGCGCATGGATACGCCAGCAGGCCAGTCCGTCGACATCGGCTCCGCCTACGACATGAAGCCTTCGAGCTACAATGCGACACTGACCGAGGTTGGTCGCGGCACACCCTGCGGCGAGTTCATGCGCCGCTACTGGCAGCCGGTCGCCTGCTCGCGCGATGTCACCGATATTCCGCAGAACGTGCGTGTCCTCGGCGAGGACCTCATCCTGTTCCGCGACAAGCGGGGCCGGCCGGGTCTCGTCTATCCGCGCTGCGTGCATCGCGGCACCACCCTTTATTATGGGAAGGTGGAGGAGCAGGGCATCCGCTGCTGCTATCACGGCTGGCTGTTCGACGTGGAAGGCCGCTGCCTCGAGCAGCCCTGCGAGCCCGAGATGGGCCTGCATCGCGATCGCGTGCGACAGCCGTGGTATCCCGTGGTCGACCACTACGGCCTCGTGTTCGCCTATATGGGGCCGCCGGCAAAGAAACCACTGCTGCCGCGCTTCGATATCTTCGAGGACCTCGCGCCGGGTGAGAGCCTGATCCAGCTTGACTCCGGCCTCGGCAGCGGCGGCGACGGTCCGCACTTCATCGCCCCCTGCAACTGGCTTCAGCACTGGGAAAACGTTGTCGACCCATTTCATGTCGCGATCCTGCACTCGGCGTTCAGCGGCACCCAGTTCGTGAAGGAAATGGCGATCATGCCGACCGGCGACTGGGAGTACGTGCCGCGCGGCGTGCGCTTTACGGGCATTCGTCAGCTCGACGGCGGCAAGGTTCTGCGCCGCATCACCGAGGTGATGCTGCCGAACCTGCGCATCGTGCCGAGCCCGCTGTTAAAACCGGGCCGGATCGAAAGCGTCGGCTTCACCCTGCCGGTCGATGACACGCACTACCGCATCTTCGGCGTCTACAAGACGACGACGCCGGACCAGCCGCCGCGCGGCTCGCTCTACGATGGCAAGCGCTGGTCGGCGCTGACCGAGGAAGAGCACCAGCGCATGCCGGGTGACTACGAGGCGCAGGTCGGGCAGGGGCCGATCTCGTACCATTCGGAGGAACATCTGACGTCCACCGACAAGGGTGTCGGCATGTGCCGCCGCATGCTCGCGCAGCAGATCAAGATCGTGCAGGACGGCGGCGATCCGCTCGGCGTGAATTTCGATCCGGCACAGCAGGTCGTGGTGCTGGAAGCCGGCAACTTCTTCCAGTGAGCGGCGCGCGGTGCGCATTCCATCGGGCGAAATAGCCGCGCAGACGCATTGCGCGGGTTGCCGATGGTCTCATAAGAATACCTGATAAAGATATCATGAGCCGGCCAACGAACTTGGCGGCATCCTTGATACCGGCAGCCGCGGATCAACAAGCGGCGTCAGGGAGAACGATGAGATGAAGCGTCTGCTGATCCTTGCAATGGGCGTCGTGGCCGCAGGCATTGCATCGCAGGCCGCGCCGGCCCAGGACGCCTTTCCTTCACGCACTTTGCGTCTCGTCGTGCCGTATCCGCCGGGCGCGGTCACGGATGCGATGAGCCGGCCGGTCGCGGCCGAGCTCGCAAAAGTGCTCGGGCAATCGGTGATCATCGAGAACAAGCCGGGTGGCGGCACGGTGGTCGGCACCCAGGCGGTGAAATATGCGCCTGCGGATGGCTACACGCTGCTGTATCAGGCAACCAGCCTCGTCACCAATCTCTACGCGCTGAAGCAGCCGGGCTATGCGCTCGCCGACTTCACGCCGGTGGTGATGCTGGGTCAGGGCGCATTCGTGCTGATGACGTCGACCAAACATCCTTTCAACTCGCTGCAGGAGCTCGTTGCCTACGGCAAGGCCAACCCGGGCAAGCTGAACTACTCGACGACGGGGCCAGGCTCGCCGGCTTCCATCGTCTCGTACCGGCTTGGCCAGGCGGCGGGCATGGACTGGGTCGAGATCCCCTTCAAGGGCGGCGCCGAAGCGGCACAAGCCGTGATGAGCGGGGACTCGCACGCGTTCGCTGCAAGCCAGGGGGCACCGTTGATC
>Ga0075363_100000530_pt1 | contig 12309 bp, 10 predicted proteins | sample EndMetdeltDD1763_FD_71470 | JGI IMG/M metagenome (GOLD analysis project Ga0075363, IMG submission 71470) | Populus endosphere microbial communities from Tennessee, USA - Endosphere MetaG P. deltoides DD176-3 | ecosystem: Host-associated > Plants > Roots > Endosphere | place: USA: Tennessee...
TTGCCGCCGGCCTGCGCCAATACGATCTCGAGCATCGGCTTTTCAACCGCGTGCAGCACCATGTCGTAGATCGGATGCGGCTTGGCGCCGTCCAGATCCGCGAAGTACTTTTCCAGATTTTTCCTCACACACTCGGCGATATCGCTCTGCTTGTCGGTCCTGATGCTCATGCGGCAAGGGCCTCCCGGTTTTGTTGTTGGTCGTTGGCTGCGTCCGGCGCCGCATGTTCGTATTCGATGCGCTCGCGGACGGCCTGCTGTTGTTCGAAATAATCATTGACCGCCTGCAACTGCTCTTCGACGGTATCCAGCGTATTCATGTAGTTGCGGAAGCTCGCCGACCCGGCCAGGCCGCGGGTGTACCAGATGATGTGCTTGCGCGCGGTGCGCACGCCCAGGTATTCGCCGTAGAACGCGTAATGGTCGTACAGGTGGGCGATCATGATCTCGCGTACTTCGGCCACGCGCGGCGCCGGCAGGTGCGTGCCGGTGGCCAGGAAGTGCTCGATCTCGCGGAAAATCCACGGCCGGCCCTGCGCGGCGCGGCCTATCATCAGCGCGTCGGCGCCGGTGATCGCCAGCACCTCGCGCGCCTTTTCCGGCGTGCTGATGTCGCCGTTGGCGGTGAGCGGGATGGAGAGAATCTGGCGCACCTCGCGGATGGTGTCGTACTCGGCCGCGCCCTTGTAGCCGCAGGCGCGGGTGCGGCCGTGCATGGTCAGCATCTGGATGCCGGCCGACTGCGCCAGCCTGGCGATGCGCACCGCGTTGCGGTTGTCCGGGTTCCAGCCGGTGCGGATCTTCAGGGTCACCGGCACGTCCACCGCTTTGATAACGGCATCGAGGATGCGCGCCACCAGCGGCTCGTCCTGCAGCAGCGCCGAGCCCGCCCACTTGTTGCACACCTTCTTGGCTGGGCAGCCCATATTGATGTCGATGATCTGCGCGCCGCGCTCGACGTTGAGCTTGGCGGCCTCGGCCATCATCTCCGGCTCGGCGCCGGCGATCTGCACCGCGATCGGCTCGACCTCGCCCGTGTGATTCATGCGCCGCTGCGACTTGCCGGTGCCGTACAGCGCCGTGTTCGAGGCCACCATCTCGGAGACGGCATAGCCCGCGCCCAGGTGCTTGCACAGCTGGCGGAACGGCCGGTCGGTCACGCCCGCCATGGGCGCGACAAACAGGTTGTTCTTCAGGATGTGGGGGCCGATCTGCACAGGGTGGGTTGCGCCTGGAGGCGGCGCTTAAAATTTGAGCAAGGGCGCGGATTATACGCCTAGAATTTTGTTTAAGCTGGCGTGCGAAAAAAGAGGTTTCAGCGCACCCCGAACATCATGCGCCGCGCGATCGCGCCGCGCAGCGGCGGCAATAGATTCACGACCGCCAGCCCGAGGCCGCGCGCGCCGCGCAAAGGCGCGAGATCGTTGGAGAACAGCGACACGTAACGGTCGGTGATGCCGGTCATCGCGCCGCGGTCGATGCGCCGGCGGCGGCGGTATTTTTCCAGTGCTGCATTCGACACGCCGTCGCGCAAGGCCTCGGCCAGCTCAAAGGCGTCGCGCAGGCCCAGGTTGAGGCCCTGGCCGGCCACCGGGTGCAAGGTCTGCGCGGCGTTGCCCAGCGCGATCTCGCGCGCGTGCGCCGATGCGCCGCGCGTTGCCAGCGCCAACGGGTAGGCGTGGCGCGCCGCGACCTTGTTCCAGCTGCGCTGGGCGAAACCGGTGGCCGCGCTGAGCGCGGCGAGAAATCCGGCGTCGTCGCGGGCCAGCAGCGCCGCGGCATCGTCCGGCCGCATGCACCAGACGATGCTGTAGCCGCTCTCCAGCGGCAACAACGCCAGCGGACCGGCGGTGGTGAAACGTTCGTGCGCCAGCGACTCGTGCGGCTCGGCCGACCAGGCTTCGGTGACGATGGCGGTCTGCCCGTAGTCCTTGGTGGCTACATGGTCGCCTGCCGGCTTGCCTTCGGCGTAGACCAGCAGCTCGCCTTGTACCTGGGTAGCGCCGATGCGCGCCAGCACCTCGTCCTTTCCGTAGGACACTTGCGTGAGCGGCGCGCTGAAGGAGAGGGCCAAGCCCGCGCTTTCGGCCGCGCGCAGCAGCGACTGCGTCAGGGGCCCAAGCCGCACCACATAGCCCAGCGCGTCGACGCCGTAGTCGGCGGCCTCGATACGCGTCTGCCCGAAGCCGCCCTGCTGGCTGACGCGGATGTGGCGGATCGGCGTGGCGGCGATGTCCTTCCATAGCCCGAGGCGTTCGAGGATCAGCCGGCTGCCGTGCGCAATCGCCACGGCGCGCGGGTCGTGGCCGATCTCGCCGCGCGCTTTTGCGTCGGCCAGCCTGACCGGTACGCCCTGCGCATGCAAGGCGAGGGCGGCGGTCAGGCCGACCGGGCCGGCGCCGGCGATCAGTACCGTCATGTCAATGCTTCATCCAGGCTTCGATGTCGGCGACCGTCTTCGGGCACGCGCTGGTGATGATGTCGCAGCCCTTGGGCGTCACCAATGCATCGTCCTCGATGCGGATGCCGATGTTCCAGAAGTGCTTGGGCACGCCCTTGGCCGGTCGCACGTAGATACCGGGCTCGACCGTCACCACGTTGCCGGGCGCCAAAGGCAGCCACTTGTCGCCGTGCTTGTAGTCGCCGGCGTCGTGCACGTCCAGGCCCAGCCAATGGCCGGTGCGGTGCATGTAGAACTGGAAGTAGCCGCCTGCGCGCTGGTTGCCCTTCTCGATCACCGAGTCCAGGCTGCCCTTGACCAGGCCGACGTCGAGCATGCCTTGCGCCAGCACCTTGACGGCCGCTTCGTGCGGCACGTTGAAGGCGATGCCGGGCCTGGTCTTGGCAATGGCCGCCGACTGGGCGTCGAGCACGATCTGGTACAGGTCGCGCTGCGGGCCGCTGAACTTGCCGTTGACCGGGAAGGTGCGGGTAATGTCGCTGGCGTAGCTGCCCAGCTCGCAGCCGGCATCGATCAGCAGCAGGTCGCCGTCGTGCATCTTCTGGTTGTTGCTCACATAGTGCAGCACGCAGGCATTGGCGCCGGCGGCGACGATCGAGGTATAGGCCGGGTACTCCGAACCCTGGCGGCGGAACTCGTGCAGCAGTTCGGCTTCCACCTCGTATTCGTATACGCCGGGTTTGGCGGTGCGCATGGCGCGCTTGTGCGCCTCGGTGGAAATGGCGCCGGCCCGGCGCATCACGTCGATCTCGTGCTTGTCTTTCACCAGGCGCATCGCATCGACCAGCGAGCGCACGTCACGGATCGCATCCGGCGCATTCAGCCCGGAGCGCGACATATTGCGCACCGAGTTGAGCCCGGCCACCACGCGCTCGTCAAAACGCGCATCGAAACCCATCGAGTAGAACAGGTTGGGCGCGCCGGCCAAGAGGCCCGGGAGCTTGGTATCGAAGTCCTCGATCTTGTAGGCAGCGTCAAACGCAAAGGTGCTGCGCGCCGCCGTCGGTCCGTAGCGGAAGCCGTCCCAGATCTCGCGTTCCATGTGCTTGGCGCGGCAGAACAGGATGGACTCGTTCTTCTTGCCCGCGATCAGCACGATCACCGCTTCCGGTTCGGTGAAGCCGGAGAGGTAGTAGGCGTAGCTGTCGTGCCGGTAGGGAAAGTGCGTGTCGCGGTTGCGCGGTGCTTCCGGCGCGGTGGGGATGATCGCGAGTCCGCCGCCGGCGGCCTTGAGTTGCTTGAGCAGGCGGGCGCGGCGGGCGGCGTAGGGTTTGGGGTTGAATTTGTCCATGAGGGCCATTTTATGCTGATGGTGGAGTTGTGCTTGGTTCGCGCAGTTTGATATCCAGCGCGGCCAGGCGTTCGGGCGTGCCGACGTCTTCCCAGCGGCCGCTGTAAAGCTCGCCGCCGACCTGGCTGGTTGCCATCGCTGCCCGCAGCAGCGGCGCCAGCCTGGCCTTGGCGCCGCGTTCCACACCGGCGAACAGGGTGGGTTGGTAGACGCCGATACCGCTGAAGGTGAAGCGCGGTTCGCTATCGTCGCGGACGCGGCCCGTCTCAAGCGCAAAGTCGCCCTTGGGATGTTGTACCGGGTTGGGGACCATCGCCAGCCATGCCAGGGCATTGGTCGCGCGCATCTGCCCGGCAATGGTCGGCGCGCGGCCCAGGTCGTATTCACAGTAGATGTCGCCGTTGACCACCAGGAAGGGCGCTTCGCCCAACAGCGGCAGTGCGTAGGCGATGCCGCCGGCGGTCTCCAGAGCCTCGCCTTCGGGGGAATAGGCGATGCGCACGCCGTAGTGGCTGCCGTCGCCCAGCGCGGCCTCGATTTTTCCGCCCAGCCAGGCGTGGTTGATCACGATTTCGGTAAAGCCCGCGCGCCGCAGGCGTTCCAGGTGCCAGACGATCAGCGGCTTGCCGCCCACCTCAAGCAGGGGCTTGGGTGTGTTGTCGGTGAGGGGACGCATTCTTTCCCCCCGGCCCGCAGCAAGAATCATTGCCTTCATAGCAGCCACTGTATCCCCCACAGCGCCAGCATGCCGACGCCGATGGTCAGAAAAATATTCTGCGTGCGCCACGCCACCACACCCGCGATCAGGCCAGCGATCAGGCGCGGGTTGAGCGGCCAGAGTTGCAGGCGCCCGGCTTCGATCAGCAGGTCCGGCCAGATGAGCGCGGTGAGCGCGGCGATCGGCACAAAGCGCAGCATGTGGCGGAACCACGCCGGCGCATCGATCCGCCCCGCCGCGCCGATGAAGGAATAGCGGATCAAGAAAGTCGCCAGCCCGGCCAGCAGCATGGTCTGCCAGAGATTCATGCGCTGCTCCGCTGGCGGTCCATCAGCACGCCCGCCGCCATGCCGGCCAGCGCCGCGACCACGATGAACAGCTTGTGCGGCAGGCCCCAGGCCAGCACCGCGACCACGCCGGCAACCAGCATCGCCGTGACGCTGGCGCGGTCCTTGAGCAGGGGCACCACGATGGCGATGAAGGTCAGGGTGCCGGCGAAGTCCAGCGACCACGCGTCCGGAATGCGGCCGCCCAATACCACCCCGGCGATACAGCTCAGTTGCCAGATGAACCAGAGGCCAAAGCCGGTGCCCAGCAGATACCAGTGGCGCAGCGCCGGGTCGTTGCGAGGGTTTTCGTCATCGCCGAAACGGCGGATCGCCGCGGCGTAAGCCTCGTCGGTGAGCAGGTAGGCCAGCACGACCTTCCAGCGCACCGGCAGGTGCGCGAGCTTTTCGGCCAGCGCGGCGGAGTAGAGCGCGTGGCGCAGGTTGATGATGAACACCGACAGCACGATCAGCGAGCCCGGCGTCACCGCCGCCACCAGCTTGGTGATCATGAATTGCGCCGAGCCGGCGAATACGATGCTGGAAATCGCGATCGCCAGCAGCGGCGGAATGCCCGCCTGCACCGCCAGGGCGCCGTAGATCAGCCCGAACGGGATCGCGCCCAGCAGCAGGGGCCCGACGGCGGCGAGCCCGGCGAGGAATTCGCCGCGCGAGGTGGACGAAACAGCGGCGGATACCGCAGGCGGGGCGGGGTCAGCCGGGTTCAAAAGGTGTAACCCGCTTTGGTCTCGATGTTCTCGATCTCATCAAGCAGCCGCTTGAGCGGTCGGAACACCACGTAGCGGTCGCAGGCCTTGCGGGTGTAATGCATCACCAGCGGGATGTCGTTCAGGTAGGCGGCCTTGCCGTCGCGGTGGAACAGGCGCGCGAAAATTCCCAGTACCTTGAGGTGGCGCTGCAGGCCCATCCATTCGAAGTCCTGGTAGAACTCGCCGAATTCCTTCGAGACCGGCAGGCCGGCCTTGCGCGCTTTTTCCCAGTAATAAATGCACCAGTCGAGAATCTGCTCCTCGTCCCATTCGATGTAGGCGTCTTTCATCAGCGAGACCAGGTCGTAGGTGATCGGCCCGTACACGGCGTCCTGGAAATCCAGGATGCCCGGCGCGCCCGCCGCGCCCACCATCAGGTTGCGCGAATGGTAGTCGCGGTGCACATAGACCTGCGGCTGGCCCAGGTTGTTGGCCAGCAGGATCTCGAAAGCCTGGTCGATCACGCCGCGCTGCGCCGCGTTCAGGGCAAAGCCCTTGTGTTTGGCGATGTACCACTCCGGCAGCAATTCCATTTCGCGCAGCAGCAGGGCGCGGTCGTAGGGCGGCAACTGGCCGGGGGTTGATGCGCCCTGCATTTGCACCAGCGCGTCTATTGCATCGCGGTACAGCGCGTTGGCACGCGCCGGGTCGCGCTGCATTTCGGCCAGAAAGGTGGTGGGGCCGAGGTCGGTAAGCAGCAAAAAGCCCTGCTCCAGGTCCTGCTCCAGCACTTTGGGCACGTTCACCCCGGTGGCGCCGAACAGGCCGGCGACGTGGATGAAAGGACGGCAGTCCTCATGCGCCGGCGGCGCGTCCATGGCGATCAGGCTGGGCGAGGCGTCCTCAAAGCTCACCCGCAGGTAGCGCCGGAAGCTGGCGTCGCTCGAGGCCGGGGCCAGGGTGAAGACGCGGCCCGGCAGGCGGGTGGCGAGCCAGCGCTGCAGGGCTTGTATGCGGAGGTCGGGTGCGTCCAAAGCGGGAGTCCTGGCGGGTTTGCGGTGGTTGGCTAAAAGGGGTGACCGAAAAGGCGGCAGGGCGGACCGTCGGTCGGGTCGGGTAGCTTATAATCGATTGAATTTTATCGGATTCATCCGCCCGGCCCGAAAAGCCGGCCGGCTCCTGCGCCAACCCATGCATCGTTCCGTCACACTCCGCCACGTGTTTTGCCCCGTGCGCATGAAGCCGCTTGCGTGCCTGATCGCGGTTCTCGGCGTGCTGCCGCTGGCCGCCATCGCGGTCGACGCAGAGCCGGCAGGCGGGCCGGAGAGCCGGCAGATTCCGATGCTGCCCGCAACCCTGAGCTATCAGTTGGCGATGGCCGATGCGGATCGCAAGATCGCGCAGGCCGATGCCGCTGCGCCGGCCGCGGAGATCCAGCCTGCCGCCAGGCCGGCAGGTGGAAACGGCCCCGTACCGCAACCACATCCGCAACCGGACCCGGAACCGGCGCGCCAGCCTTTTGCGACCGAGCCTCCGGATACGCCCGCCGCGCCGGTGGGCAGGCCGGTGTTCTCCGCCCTGCTGGACCAGCCCGAAGCGGCACCGGCGGCGCCGGGCGCCGCCGACCCTGCGCCGGCGCCGTTCCGCACCGAAGCGCCGGATGCCGGCGAACCAGCGCCGGCCAGGCCGATCGCCGTGGTCGCGACCATGCCCGCCGCGTTCCCGGGCACCGATCCCCAGGCCACCCCCGAATCGGCGCCGCCAGCCTTCCGCACCGGCGCCGATGAAGAGGCGGCGGCATCCGCGCCACCAGTGACGGCAGCGGTGCCCTTCGCGCCAGTGGCAGCCGTGCCCGCGGTCGAACCCGCGCCCGCGCCTGCCGCGGTCACGCTCGCGGCTGCCGTACCCGCGCAAACGAGCGCGCCGGTTCCCGCCGCGCCACCGGCGCCGCCCCTGGTGCTTGCCGCGACGCCGCTGGCAGCGGTCGGCACGCCGGTTGCCGCGGCCGATCCCGAGCCGGCCGTGCCGCCCGGCGAGCCCCTCGCCCTGAAAACCGAAGACCGGTTGAATCCGCTGCGCCCGGTCGAGGATGAAATTCCGGTGTTCGTGCAAGGCGCGAAGATTTCCGGCCAGACCGGGGTGGCCACCACCGTCGAAGGCGACGCCGAGCTGCGCAAGCGCGGCAGCCTGATCAAGGCCGAGACCATCACCTATTGGCCGCCCGACGACGAAATGCTCGCCAAGCAGGACGTGCGGGCGCTGAAGAACGGCGACCTGTTCACCGGCACGGAATTGCGTCTGAAGCTGGACGCGCAGACCGGCTACTTCCTCAACGTGCACTACCTGCTGGCGGGCGAAAAGGCACGCGGCGAAGCCAAGCGCCTGGACTTCCTGGGGCAGGATTCCTACCGCGCCGAGAACGCCACCTATACCACCTGCGGGCCGGGCAACGACGACTGGTATCTGAAGGTCGGCGAACTGCAGCTCGACTATGGCCGCGACCTTGGCGAGGCGCAGGACGCCCAGCTCTATTTCAAGGACCACAAGATACTGTCGCTGCCCGGCATGTCGTTCACCCTGAACGACCGCCGCAAGTCGGGCTTTCTCGCCCCTTCGTTCGGCAGCTCGATCCAGAGCGGACAGGAATTCTCGATCCCCTATTACTGGAACATCGCGCCGAACCGCGACTTGCTGCTCACCGAGCGCTTCATGACCAAGCGCGGCCTGCAGACGAGCGCCGCGTTCCGCTACATGGGCGAAACCTATCGCGGGCAGATGAGCGGCGAAATTCTGCCCAACGATCACCTGACCAATACCACGCGCTCGGGTTTTTCAATCCTGCACAACCAGGAAATCCTGCCGCGCGTGATCGGCAACCTGAACCTGAACAAGGTTTCCGACAACACCTATTTCACCGACCTGTCGGCGCGCCTGGCCCTGACCGCACAGACCTACCTGATCCGCGAAGGCTCGCTCGGCTACTACGCCCCCAACTACAGCCTGGTGGCGCGGGCGCAGTCCTACCAGACCCTGCAGGACCCGCTCAATCCGGTGGCGGTGCCGTATTTCCGCCTGCCGCAGGTCACTTTCAACGCGGTGAGCTACGACAACAAGGGCTTTGACCTGGCCTGGAACAGCGACTTTACGCGCTTTGCCAGTGCCACCCAGGTGATGGGCAACCGGCTGGTGGTCAATCCTTCGGTCAGCTACCCGCTGATCACCCCGGGCGCCTACATCACGCCCAAGCTGACCATGCACGCCACCCGCTACCACCTCGAGGAAGTGGCCGCCTGGCAGACCGGCGTGGCCATGCCCGCCAACGCGCAGAGTTTCATTACCCGCAACGTGCCGATCTTTTCCCTCGACAGCGGCATGACCTTCGAAAAGCCGGCTACCTACTTCGGGCAGAACTACACCCAGACCATCGAGCCGCGCCTGTATTACCTGCGGGTGCCTTACCGCGACCAGTCGAACATCCCGATTTTCGACACCGCCCTGGCCGACTTCAACTTTTCGCAGATATTTTCCGAGAATATCTATACCGGTTCGGACCGCATCGCCGATGCCAACCAGCTTACCTTTGCGGTATCGACGCGCCTGCTCAACGCGGCCAACGGCTCGGAGCGCATCCGCGCCACTTTCGGACAGCGCTACTATTTCAACAGCCAGCAGGTGACCCTGCCGGGCGAGACCCCGCGCGTGGACAAGACCTCGGACCTGCTGGCAGCCATTTCCGGCGAGGTCCTGCCCAACCTGCGCCTGGATTCGGCGATCCAGTACAGCCCGAACCAGAAGCAGATCCAGCGCGTCAGCCACGGCGTGCGCTGGACGCCCGAGCCGGGCAATACCCTGTCGGCCGCCTACCGCTACCAGCGCGATTTGCTGGAACAGGTAGACTTCGCTGCGCAATGGCGCCTGGCGACCCGCTGGTACGGGGTGGGCCGGTACAATTACTCGATCCGCGATGGCCGCGTGGTCGAGGCGCTGGGCGGTTTCGAGTATGACGGCGGCTGCTGGGTAGGCCGGGTGGTGGTGCAGCGCTACGCCCTGGCGACGCAAAAGGCCAGCACTTCCATTTTTTTCCAGATCGAGCTGAACGGGCTGTCGCGGCTGGGGTCGAACCCGCTGGAAGTGCTCCGCCGCAACATTCCGGGCTACACCAAGCTCAACGAAAACCAGTCGCCGCAGCCGCGCACCTTCAACAATTACGAGTAAGCGCCTTTCATGGAATCAGGATTCAAACGCTGGACCGCCGGCGCGGTGGCCGCCGCGCTGCTGCTGCAGCCGGCCGCCTGGGCGCAGACCCAGCTCAGCCCGTCGCTCTCTGGCACGCCGCGCCCGCGCGTGGTGCTGGCCGACCGCATTGTCGCGGTGGTCAACGACGAGGTGATCACCCGCGTCGAGCTCGATGAGCGGGTGCGCGTGGTCAAGCGCGACTTCCAGCGCCGCGGTCTGCCCCTGCCGCCCGCCGAGGTGCTCGACAACCAGGTGCTCGAGCGCCTGATCATCGACCGGGCGCAGCTGCAGTTCGCCCGCGAGCAAGGCATTCGCGTCGACGATCCGACGCTGGACCGGGCGCTGGGCCGCATCGCCGAGCAGAACGGCAAGACGATGACCGAATTCATCGCCCTGCTGGAAAAGGACGGCGTGCCGTTCAACAAGTTCCGCGACGACATCCGCGGCGAAATCCTGATCAACCGGGTGCGCGAGCGCGAGGTCGACCGCACGGTCACCTGCACCGACGGCGAGATCGAGGCCTTCACCGCCGAAAACAGCGGCCCCGGCCAGCAGTCGCAGCAGGAAATCAACCTCGGCCACATCCTGGTGCGGGTGCCCGAAAACGCCACCCCCGAGCAGCTCGGACAGCGCCGCAAGCGCGCCGAGGACGCACTGGCGCAACTGAAGGCGGGCGGCGATTTCGCCCAGGTGTCGGTGACTTTTTCCGATGCGCCCGAGGCGCTCAAGGGCGGCGAGCTGGGCTTGCGCCCGGAAGACCGCCTGCCGCAGCTGTTCGTCGACGCCGTCGGCAAGCTCAAGAACGGCGAAGTCAGCGAGATCGTCAAGAGCGCCAACGGTTTCCACATCCTAAAACTGATCGACCGCAAGGCCGGCAGCGCGGGCCCGAAGGTCGCGGTGCTGCAGACCCATGCGCGGCACATCCTGATCAAGACCAATGAACTGGTCTCGCAGGAGCAGGCCAAGCGCCGCCTGGCCGACCTGCGCGAGCGCCTGCTCAACAAGGCCGACTTCGCGGAACTGGCGCGCCTGTATTCCAACGACGGCAGCCGCGACAAGGGCGGCGACCTGGGCTGGATCTACCCCGGCGACACGGTGCCCGAATTCGAGAAGGCGATGAGCGAGCTCAAGCCCGGCGAAGTCAGCGAGCCGGTGCAAAGCCAGTTCGGCTGGCACCTGATCCAGGTGCTGGAGCGGCGCAACGACGACATGAGCAAGGAACGCATGCGCGGCGCCGCCTGCCAGGCGATCCGCGAGCGCAAGTCCGAAGACGCCTACCAGGAGTGGCTGCGCCAGCTGCGCGACCGCACCTACGTCGAACTGCGCCTCGACGAGCGCTAGCCGTCGCAGGCAGGCCGCCGGCAGGCGGCGCGCCGCCGGTCCGGGCCGGTGGTCCGGCCGCGGCGGGTGCCCGACCATTCATCGCCAGGAACCACTTGGACGCTTCCCCACCACCGCTGATCGCACTGACCACCGGAGAGCCGGCCGGCATCGGCCCGGACCTGGCGGTGCGCCTGGCCGCGCGCCCGGCGGCGCGGCGCGGCGCGCGCCTGCTGCTGGTGGGCGACCGCGACATGCTGGCGCAGCGCGCCGCGCGGCTGGGTTTGAAACTTTCGCTGCGTGACTTCGATCCGGCCGCGCCAAGCGCGCCCGGGGTGCGGGTGCTGCATGTGCCGCTGGCGCGGCGCGTCAAACCGGGCACCCTCGATGTGCGCAACGCCGCCTATGTGCTGGGTACGCTGGACGCCGCGCTGGCGCTGTGCGTCAGTGGCGAGGCGGCGGCGATGGTCACCGCGCCGGTGCACAAGGGCGTGATCAACGATGCCGGCATCGCCTTTACCGGCCACACCGAATACCTCGCCGAGAAGACCGGCACGCCGCGCGTGGTGATGATGCTGGCCGGCGGCGCGGCGTTGCCGGGCATGTCCGGGCCGCTGCGCGTCGCGCTGGCCACCACCCACTTGCCGTTGAGCAGCGTACCGCGCGCGCTCAGCCGCGACGACCTGCGCACCACCTTGAGAATCCTGCACGCCGACCTGCGCGGCAAGTTCGGCATCGTCCGTCCGCGCATCTTGGTGGCGGGCCTGAACCCGCATGCCGGCGAGTCCGGCCACCTGGGCCGCGAAGAGATCGAGATCATCGCGCCGGTGATCGAGGAATTGAAAAAAGCCGGCATGCGCCTGACCGGCCCCTTGCCCGCCGATACCCTGTTCACCCCGCGCCTGCTGGAGCACGCCGACGCGGTGCTGGCGATGTACCACGACCAGGGCCTGCCGGTGCTCAAGTACGCCACTTTCGGACAAGGCATCAATATCACCCTGGGCCTGCCGATCATCCGTACCTCGGTCGATCACGGCACCGCGCTGGACCTGGCGGTCAGCGCCGCCAAGGCGCGCGGCGCCGATGCCGGCAGCCTGATCGAAGCGTTCAGCCTGGCGGTGCAGCTTGGCGCGCACGCCAGGCGCGCCGCGCGCCCCAGGCGAGCAATGCCAGGCTGAGCAGCACCGCCGGCCAGTCGCCAAAGCGTACGTAAGGAGTCGCGCCGCTGTAGGCCTGCGCGGTCGATAC
>Ga0075363_100000532_pt1 | contig 12275 bp, 10 predicted proteins | sample EndMetdeltDD1763_FD_71470 | JGI IMG/M metagenome (GOLD analysis project Ga0075363, IMG submission 71470) | Populus endosphere microbial communities from Tennessee, USA - Endosphere MetaG P. deltoides DD176-3 | ecosystem: Host-associated > Plants > Roots > Endosphere | place: USA: Tennessee...
AGCCGAAACGCTGACTCGTGCCGGCAACAGTTGCGGCGCGGCAGGCGCTGGGGCGACAGGCACCGGACCGGTGACACCATCCATCGGCGGCGGCGTCTCGACGATCAGCGAAGCGCGCCCTGCCGCGCGATACAGCGCGTCGATGCGCCCGAGCAGCGGCGCGAGCGGATTCGGGTCGCCGCGTTCGCTGGCGCGCCAGGTGGCGGCTGCGACCGGCGTCTGCGCCAGCAGCAATGCCAACTGGTCGCGCAATTCCGTTGCCGCCTGCTCGCGCGTGCCCAGCCCCAGTTCGGCGCGCAGGCTGGGCGTAAGCAGCGGACCTTCGGCGGCCTCGCCCGGCAAATGCGCCGCGTCCGCGCCGACCAGCAGCACCGCCTCGAAGTCGCGCAGCAGCGCCGCCTGCAAGGTGGTGAGCACGATCGGACTATCGATGGCGGCGTCACGAAACGTCGCCGCCTCCATTTCGGCGGCCAGCCAGGCACGCCACTCGCCCACCGTATAGCGCGGCGCGTCGTGCGCCTCCAACGCGGCACCCAAAGTTGCGAGCAGGTCCAGCACCGCCTTGCCTGCCGCATCGGCGGCGAGCGCGGCGGCGGCGTCGAGTTCGTTCAGGGTCGCGCCGAGCAGGTCGCACCATTCGGCGAGGGTCGCGGTGCGGCGCGTCCAGGGGCGCGCGGCCTGCTCCATGCGCTCCAGCAGGTCGTCGGCGAGATCGCGCGCCGGCGCCTCCTCAATCTCTTCAACGCCGCGCAGCCGCAGGCGCAGCGCCTTGCGCATCGCGGGCAGGCCGGCAAGCACGTTGTGGGTGCGGATCGCCGCTTCCAGGCGCGCCACCGCCGCTTCGCGTTCGTCCAGTGCGATGGTGTGGAACACATGCGGCGACTTGAGCCAGTCCAGCACGTCGCGCTGCAGGGCCCCGCCGGTGGCCAACTCGACCCAGCGCATCGCGCAGGTGGCCGCGCTGGTGGTGGAAAGCTTCCAGCCGGACTCGTCCGCCGGCAGTATCGCGCGCCGCTCCAGCAGCGCGCGCATGCGCCGCGCGGTGAGCCGGTCGAAGGCGAGGATGGCGATGCGCCGCTTGCCCTGCCTCACCCATTGCAGCACCTGGCGCGCGGCGAGGTCGGCTTCCTGTTCCAGTGAGTGGGCGGCGTGCACGGTCAGTTGCAGGCTCGCATAAGCATCATCAGGCAAGGCTTGCGCGCGTGCGCCCAGCGCCGCGCCCTGTGGCGACCACGCGGCAGCGAGCAAAGGCGGCAGCGCTGCCGGCGCGATCAAGGTGAGCGGCACTTGCGCGCCCAGCGCCTCGGCAAACGCCTGCTGCGGCCGGGGCAGCACGGGATCGATGTCGGCCGACAGCCACACCACCGCGCGCGGCGCTCCCGGCGCGCCGTCGGCAATCGCTTTCAGCCAGGCCTGCTGGCGCAGCCGCCACGCCAGCCCGGGATCAAGCGCCGCGCCCGCTTGCGGCTTGGCAAAGGCGCGCCAGACTTCGAGCACCAGTTGCGCCTCCTCCCCCGCGATGCGTGCGGCGCCGGCGCGGTAGTGCGCCTCGATGGCGCGCCGCAGACGCGGCTCGTCCTGCGCGCCCGCGCCGGAGAGGTGCAGGCTCAGTTCATCGACCAGCGCGAGCAGGGCGTGCACGGTTTCCCAGGGCGGGTCGCCGCCGTACCAGCCGCGCGCCTTCAGCAGCCTGTACAAGCCGGCGCTGCGCGCGGCGCGCGATTCGACCGGGGTGGCAAGCGGAGCACGTTCCAGCCAGGATTCCAGGGTTTCGATGCGCGGCGGGAGAAATGCCGCCACGCCATGCGCCTGCGCGGCTCTCCCCAATGCAGCGCGCAAGGCCGGGCCGGCATTGCGGCTGGGGACGATCAGCAGCCCGCCGCTCAGGTCCAGCGACAAGCCGCCTGAAGCGGCGGCCACACCGGCCAGCGCCGCATGGGCGGCGCTACCGCCACGAGCCAGCGCCGTATAGGCGGCGCTACCGCCACGAGCCAGCGCCGTATAGGCGGCGCTGGCGGCGGCATCCATATAGCCGCTGCCCGGGGCCAGGCGAATGGTTTGGGCGCCCGGAGGCGGGGAATTCATGGTCGAAACGGATCCAGCGGGGCTTGAAGTGCCGGCGGGCGCCCCCAATGTGGGAAAAACCGGGAGCCGGTCCGCAAACGTCCGGCACCCATTTTTGTTAGCATAGTCTACTTGCAGTTGGTTATTTGTAGTCCGTAGCTGGTTTCCAGCTTAATTCCCGGAGTTTTCATGAGCGCCAATATTTCCCACGTTACCGATGCCAGTTTCGACAGCGATGTCCTGAAGTCCGACGCCCCCGTGCTGGTGGACTACTGGGCCGAATGGTGCGGTCCGTGCAAGCAGATCGCCCCGGTGCTCGAAGAACTGGCCGAGTCCTACGGCGGCAAGCTCAAGGTCGCCAAGATGGACGTGGACGCGAACCAGGAAATCCCCGCCAAGCACAATATCCGCGGCATTCCCACCCTGATGCTGTTCAAGGGCGGCCAGGTCGTGGCCACCAAGGTCGGCGCGATGAACAAATCGCAGCTCACCGCCTTCCTGGACAGCCACCTGTAATTTTTGTAGCTGGCTTTCGAGCGTGGCGCCGGGCGGTGATCCTGTCCGGGCCACAGCGCGCCTGTTGTATTTTAACCACGCGCGCATGAGGGCTTAACGCCTGTCGTTGACAGGCTTGCGGGTTCAAGCTTACCCTAGCCTGCATACCTAGCCGCACGTGCTTTGAGAAAAGCCGCCGCCGGCGCGCAGTAAGCCAAATTCCCCGTTCTACCTCGTTCCTTTTTAGTTTTTCTCGCCATCCGTTGATGTCGCTACAAGCCTAGCGGCCACGCGCACACTCCGCGCATTCGCACTCTTCCTCATTTCCCTTCCTGCGCCTGCCTCCATGCACTTTTCCGAACTAAAGAACTTCAACGTCACGCAACTGGTCGAGATGGCCAACGGCCTCGAGATCGACAACGCCAACCGCATGCGCAAGCACGAGCTGATGTTCGCCGTGCTCAAGGGCAAGGCCAAGCGCGGCGAATCGATTTTCGGCGACGGCGTGCTCGAAGTGCTGCCCGACGGCTTCGGCTTCCTGCGCTCGCCGGACACCTCCTACCTGGCAGGCACCGACGACATCTACATCAGCCCCTCGCAGATCCGCCGCTTCAACCTGCATACCGGCGACACCATCGAAGGCGAGATTCGCACCCCCAAGGACGGCGAGCGCTACTTCGCGCTGGTCAAGGTCGACAAGGTCAACGGCGATTTGCCGGAGAACACCAAGAACAAGATCCTGTTCGAGAACCTGACTCCGCTGTTCCCGGACAAGCAACTGCGCCTGGAACGCGACATCAAGGCCGAGGAGAACATCACCAGCCGCATCATCGACATCATCGCGCCGATCGGCAAGGGCCAGCGCGGCCTGCTGGTGGCCTCGCCCAAGAGCGGCAAGACCGTGATGCTGCAGCACATCGCGCATGCGATTACCTCGAACCACCCGGACGTCGAAATGATTGTGCTCTTGATCGACGAGCGCCCGGAAGAAGTGACCGACATGCAGCGCACCGTGCGCGGCGAAGTGGTCGCCTCCACTTTCGACGAACCCGCCGTGCGCCACGTGCAGGTCGCCGACATGGTGATCGAAAAGGCCAAGCGCCTGGTCGAGCACAAGAAGGATGTTGTAATTCTTCTCGACTCCATTACCCGCCTGGCGCGCGCCTACAACACGGTGCAGCCGGCCTCCGGCAAGATCCTTACCGGCGGCGTGGATGCCGGCGCGCTGCAAAAGCCCAAGCGTTTCTTCGGCGCCGCGCGCAATGTGGAAGAAGGCGGTTCGCTGACCATTATTGCCACCGCGCTGATCGACACCGGCAGCCGCATGGACGACGTGATCTACGAAGAGTTCAAGGGCACCGGCAATATGGAAATCCACCTGGACCGCCGCATGGCCGAAAAGCGCGTCTACCCCTCAATCATGATCAACAAGTCCGGCACCCGCCGCGAAGAGCTGCTGCTCGACCCGGCCACTCTGCAAAAAACCTGGATCCTGCGCAAGTTCCTTTACAACATGGACGAAATCGAAGCCATGGAGTTCATGATGGACAAGATGCGCGCGACCAAGAACAACGCGGAATTCTTCGACTCGATGAAGAAACCCTGAGGCTCCGCTCCTCCCGCTCAAAAGCCCCGGTTCCGCCGGGGCTTTTGTTTGGCGCCGCGCCGGCGCTGGCCGGGCGCTTGACAAGCGCCGCGGCCATCCCAATCTGCAAATCTTTAATCACGTCACAAGACGCGTGAAAGGCTGCCATGGGTGCACGTCCCCTGTTTGTCGATGATGATCCGCCGCTGGCGCAAGGCACGAACGGCGCCGAACCGCTGCTGGCCGATGCCTCCATGCTCGACGCACCGCTGCTCGACGCTTATTCGCAGACCGTCACCGGCGTGGTCGGACGGGTGAAAGACGCGGTGGTGTTCATCGAGGTGCGCGGCAAGCCCTCGCGCGGCGGGCGGCAAGGCGGCGGCACGGGTTCCGGCTTCCTGTTCACACCCGATGGCTACATCCTCACCAACAGCCACGTGATCAACGGCGCGCTCGAAGTGCACGTCACGCTGGCCGACGGCACCCAGGCGCGCGCCGATGTCATCGGCGAGGACCCGGACACCGACCTGGCGGTGATCCGCATCGGCGCCACCGGCGCGCTGCCCCACGTGCAGTTTGGCGACTCAGGCAAGCTCAAGGTCGGGCAGATCGCGGTGGCCATCGGCAACCCTTTGGGGTACGCGCACACCGTCACGGCCGGCGTGGTCTCGGCGCTGGGCCGCTCGTTGCGCTCCAGTTCGGGCCGGCTGATCCACAACGTGATCCAGACCGACGCAGCGCTCAACCCGGGCAATTCCGGCGGGCCGCTGCTCGATAGCAACGGCCGGGTGATCGGCGTGAACACCGCCATCATCCCCGGCGCGCAGGCGATCTGCTTTGCCACCGGCATCGACTCGGCCAAGTGGGTGATCATGCAATTGTTCACCCACGGGCGGGTGCGGCGCGGCTTCATCGGCGTTTCCGGCGCCACCGTGCCGCTGCCGCGCAAGGTGGTGCGCTTTTTCGGCCTGACGACGGCTTCCGGCGTGCGGGTGATGGAAGCACAGCGCGGCGCGCCGGCGCATCAGGCGGGCGTGCAGGCCAGCGACATCATCGTCGGCATCGACGGCGTGGACGTGGCCAACGTGGATGAACTGCAGCGCATGTTGGATGACAGCCGGATCGGCAAGACCGGCGTGATCCGCATCCTGCGCGGCAGCCAGAAGCTGCACCTGCCGATCACGCCGCTGGAATCGACCTAAGCGCAGGCCAGCCGGCCTCGGCAACCGGCTTGACGTGCCGTACCAACAGCTTGGCGGGGTTGCCGAACACCGTGGTGCCGGGCTCGACATCGCGCGTCACTACCGAACCGGCACCGACCACTGCGTCGTCGCCGATACGCACATCCGGCAGCACGGTGCTGTGCGGGTGGATGGTGGCGCGCGCGCCGATGCGCGCACCGCCACCGATAAAGGCATGCGAGCTGACCGTGGCGCCGTCACCCAGCGTCACGTCGTGCCCGACGCAGGCAAAGCCCTGCACCAGCACATGGCGCCCGAGCGTCACACTGGAGGAAACGCTGCAATTGCCCAGGATCAGGCCGCCCACGGCGGCGCAATAGTCCTGCGCCACCAGCGCGTGCGGCGAAACGATAGTGGCATGGCGGCCGCCTTTGGACTCGAGCAGCGCGCCGACCTGCATGCGCCCCGTCCCGGAACCTACCGCCACCACGTATTGCGCATCGGCGATGGCCGAGTGATCGATGATGCTGCCGAGCACGTCCGGCGCGACGGATATGTCGTCGATGAAGCCAATCACCTCATAGCCGCCATACGTCCTGAGCCAGGCCGCCACCTCACGGCCGAAGCGGCCGGCGCCGGCGATCACAATGCGGCGCGGCGCCTCAGTTGACACTGTAGCCGCCGTCGACGATCAGGTTCTGCCCGGTGACGAAACCGGCGGCCTCCGAGAGCAGGTAGGCGATGCTGTCGGCCACCTCCTTCACCTTTGCATAGCGCCCGCCCAGCGGATAGCGCGCGCGGTCGGCGCGCACCGCATCTTCGGTAAGCTGAGTCAGGCCGGCGGTCATCTCGGTCTCGACCATGCCGGGCGAGACGCAGTTGACGCGGATGTTCTTGTGCCCCATTTCCAGCGCCAGCACCTTGCTGATGCCGATCAGCGCGGCCTTGCTGGCTGCGTAGGCGGCGCAGCCCTTGATCGCCACCGTCGGCCCGTTGATCGAGGCGACGAATACCACCGAGCCGCCAGCGTTGATCTTGTTGGCGCGCGCCAGTTCGGCGGTCAGCAGCAGCGGCGCGGTCTGGTTGATGGCGATCAGGCGCTGGTATTTCTCCAGCGAGAAAAAGCGGATCGGATTGTTGTCGACCACGCCGGCGCAATGCACCAGGCCGTCGAGGGCGGGCAATTCCTGCACGCGCGCGCGGTAGGCGTCGAAGTCGAGCAGGTCGAAGGCGATGGCGGACACGCGGTCCGGCGCGAGCGTGGCCAGCTCGTCGAGGCGTGCGCCATTGCGGCCGACGGCGACGATGCGGCAGCCGGCATCGAGCAGCCGGCAGGCCGTGCCGTAGCCGATGCCCGAGGTGGCGCCGGTGACCAGGACGGTCTTGTTCTCAAGCATCCATCGCCTCGCGGTAGACCTGGTGGAAGTGGCCGATGCGCGCCTCGATCGGCTGCAACTGATGCGCGCCGCGCGCGTGGGCGATGCCCTGCTGCGAGGTTTCGAGCAGCACGCGGTCCTCCTCAAGTACGGTGGCGGTGAAACGCACCGCCTCTTCCTTGACGTATTCGCGGATGGCTTTTTTCTGCCGCATCAGCAGCGGCGTTTCCCACAACTCGTAGTCGAGCAGCGTGGCGCCGGCGCTGGTGGGCAGGAAATGGCTGACGAAGGCCACCAGCCCTGAAGAGACGGACACAAACAGGTTGGGCGCCAGCCAGGCATGCGCATAACCGCCGCGCGCCTCGGGAATCAGGCGGCGCAGGCCGGCATCCGACCCGGGTTTGGGCGTGACGATATTCCATGAGCAGTCGCGCTCGGCGGCCCACTCGTAGTCGGTGGTCGAGGAGAAGCCCTGCGCGACAAAGGTCGCCGAGTGAACGAAAGAGAGGTGATAAGGCTCAAGCACGTTTTCCACCAGCAGCTTCCAGTTGGCCTGGTGCATCAGGGCGTCGGTATGGAAGGGCTGGCTCAGGGGATCGACTTCAAAGCCGATGGCGGCCAGCGCACGCCGCGGCGCCGCCAGGTCAGGCGCATGCCCTTGCAGGTCGGCGAACAACAGGCCGCCCAGATTGGCGGTCGGGTAACCTTGCAACTGGTGCCGCTTGATGCAGGCGGGGTCGGAAAGCGGAGCGTGGCGCAGCGCCCCGTCGGCGTGGTACTGCCAGCCGTGGTAGCCGCAGCGGAATGGCTTTTCGCCGTAACCCGGCGAATGAATCAGGTTGCCGCGATGCAGGCAGACATTCTCCAGCGTGTGGAAATGCCCGTCGAAATGGCGCGTCACCAGCGCCCGGCCGCCGGCTTGATAGGCGCGATAGGCGTCGGGCGCGGTGAGGCGCCCGGCGGTGCCGACGCACAGGCGACCGCCGAGCAGGCGCTGCCGCTCGCGCGCGAAAACGTCGGCGCAGTAATATTCCTCAGGCCGGATAGACATCGTCGGTCTCGACCCAGGAAAGCACCGTGCCTTCCTGCAGCACCGCGGTAGCGGCGCCCCAGGAGAGGCCGACGCCAAAGCCGGCGAACACCGCGCGGCACGGAAACGTCCAGTCCGCGCGCGTATGGCACATGGTCAACGGCACCGACACCGAGCTGGTGTTGCCGAATTTCTCAAGCGACGCCGGGAACACCTCCTCCGGCGCGCCGAGCTTTTTGCGGATGGTGTCGTTGATCATCTTGTTGGCCTGGTGCAGGACGATACGATCCGCGCTTTCCGGCACCCACTGCGCGGCCGCGAGGGCACGCGTAATCGAGGGTGGCACCTTGGAGATGGCGAAACTGAAAATATCGGCGCCGCGCAACTGCAAGTTTGCGGCATGGCGCGGCATGCCGTTCTTGTCCGGCACCGGTGCCAGGTTCTCCGCGCTGACGGGCAGGCGCGACGCCGGGCCGCCACCGGGGATGATGATGGCCTGGGCGCCACGGCCGTCGGTCATCAGGTCGAAATGCATGGGCGCTGCGGAATTGTCCAGTTCCAGCGCGGTAGCCGAGCCAGCGTCCCCAAAAAGAGGCCAGCTCGACTTGTCTTCGATGTTGCAGACCTTGCTGGACACATCGCCGATCAGCAGCAGCGCGCGTTTGATGCCGGCGGTCTGCATCAGCGAGCCGACGATCATCAGGCCGTAGGGAAAGCTCGAGCAGCCCAGGTTGACGTCGAAGGAAATGCAGGTTTGCGGCAGGCCGAGGCGATGCTGCAGCAGGATGGCGGTGGCCGGCACCGGGTGGTCACCGGTCTGGGTGATCATGATCAGCGCGCCGACGTCGGCGCGCTCCCAGGCCAGCTTGCCCAGCAGGTCATCGGCGGCAAAGGCGCAAAGATCGGACGCGCATTGCGGAATTTCCCCCGAGCCGCCGACAATGCGCCGCTCGCGGATGCCGGTGCTCTTCGAGAAGCGCTCGGCCTCCTCCGCGCTGAACTGCGCGTAGTCGGCGACGCGCGACACATTCTTCGGCACCGCCGTCGAGATACCCCGGATCGCAACCCCGCTGACCTGCGCCATGCTGGCCTACTGCCGGGTTTCGATCAGCGACCAGAGGTCACCGATGGTATCGGTGTCTTCCAGGTCGTCGCCGCCGATCGACACCTTGTAGGCGTCGTCGACCATGGCGATCACGGAGAGGGCGCACAGCGAGTCCCAGTTCTCCAGGTTCTTGAAGGCGGATTGCGCGCTGATGCGCGCGGCCTCGACCTCGACAGCGTTGGCGAAGTCGGCAACGAATGCGTTCAGGGACATGGCGATACCTCGAGAAAGAATCAGGTGAGAGAAAGTTGCACTTCACGCGGTGCGCAATCACGCGACGTGTACCGGGTGGCCGCGCAGGCGCGGATCATATCGATCACTTTATCCTGCGTGTCCTGGCCCAGATCGGGGAATATCGGCAGGCAAAGCACCTTATTTGCCACGCTTGCGGCCACCGGCAGGTTCGCCGGGGCGGCCGACGGCAGGTCGCGGTAGGTGGGAAAGTCGCTGATCAGGGGATAGAAATAGCGCCGCGCGTGGATGCCGTGCTCACGCAGCTTTTCGTACACCGCGTCGCGGCTGAGCGGAAAGCCGGGCTCGATCAGCACCGGGTAGTAGGAATGGTTGGCCGTGACGCCGGCGGGATTGCCGGGCAGGGTCAAGCCAGGCACGCCGGCCAGGCCGGCGCGGTAGCGGCGCGCCACGAAGGCGCGCAGCGCCAGCGCCGCGTCGATGTGCTTGAGCTGCAGCAGGCCGAAGGCGGCCTGCACTTCGTTCATTTTCGCGTTGATACCGGGCGCGATCACCGTCACCTCATCAATAAAGCCGAAGTTCTTCAGGTCATCGATGTGCTGTTTGGCCGCGGCGTCCGGCGAAACCACCGCGCCGCCCTCGAAGGTGTTGAACACCTTGGTGGCGTGGAAACTGAGGATCGAGAAGTCGCCGGCATTGAGGATCGAGCCGCCGTTCTCGCGCACTCCGAAGGCATGCGCGGCGTCGTAGATCACCTTGAGGCGGTGGCGGGCGGCGATCGCGGCGATCGCTTCAGTGTCGCAGGGGCGGCCATAGACGTGCACCGGCAGGATCGCGGTGGTGCGCGGCGTGATCGCTTTTTCGATGCAGCGCGGGTCGAGGTTGAAGCTGGCCGGGTCGATATCGGCGAACACCGGACGGATGCCGTTCCAGTGCAGCGCATGGCTGGTGGCGACAAAGCTGTATGGCGTGGTGACCACCTCGCCGCTGATGCGCAGCGCCTGCAGGGCGGTGATCAGCGCCAGGGTGCCGTTGGAAAACAGCGAGATGAACGGCACGCCGAGGTATTCGGCGAGCGCCTTTTCGAGCTGCTGGTGGAACTGGCCGTTGTTGGTCAGCCACTTGCTGCCCCAGATCTGCTCCAGATAGGGAATGAATTCTTCGAGCGGCGGCAGGAAGGGTTGGGTAACGTAAACCGGACGGTTGCTGGAGTCCATGTCGTCTCTCCGGTCAGGCGGCAAGCGCGTCGGCGCCGCGCGCGCCGGCATGCGCCATCAGGCAGGCGTCCACCGCCGCATCAGCGGGGTGGCTGGTATCGAGGTACAGTGTTTCGCCCTGCAGGTAGTTGAGCCACATCAGGCGGTAGGCTGCTTCCATATCGGCGACAAAGCCGGCGTAGTCCATCAGGTAGCTGGCTTCGATGCGCGGGCGGATGTCGGCACGGAACTGCGCCAGCCGCTCCGGGGCGCGCGCCAGGCCGACGGCGGCGGCGACGTAGCCGTCCGCATCGGCGCAGGCAAGCTCGGAATAGCCCAGCGCCTGCACGGTGGCGGCGCTGGAATTGGCGAACGACTGGTCGCCGCTCATGCACACCACCGGCAGGCCCATCCACAACGAATGCAGGGTGGTGGTGCCGCCGGAGAGCGGCGCGGTGTCGAGCGCGATGTCGACGATGCCGCCCATCTGCATGAAACCGTCCAGCGACAGGCGCGGCAGGATGCACAGGCGGTCCAGCGGCAGGCCCGCCGCTTCCAGGCGGCCGCGCTGCTGCGCGATCGCCTCTTCCTGGGTCTGCTCCGAACCAATCACGATCAGGATGGAGTCGGGCACCTGTTCGAGGATGCGGCCCCAGGTGCCGAGCATTGCGTCGGTGACTTTTTTCAGGTTGTTCAGCGAGGCAAAGGTGACGCGGCCCTTGGCGAGCATCGGCGGGGCGGGCACCGGTTCGGCCTGCGGCGGCTGGTAGACCGCCATGCGCTTGACGCGGAACAGCTGCTCGCTGTGGCCGTGCTCGGAAAGCCCGGGCGGATCGGCGATGGCGTCGGTAATCCGGTAGTCCATCGCGCGCATGCCGGTGGTGTACATGAAGCCCAGCCAGGTCACCTGCACCGGCGCGGCGCGGCGCGCGAACACCATCAGGCGATTGCCCACGGTGTGGCCGGAAAGGTCGATCAGCACGTCGATCTTCTGCCGGCGCATCAGCGCCCAGGCGTCGTCGTCGGACATCACGGAAATGTCGAACCACTGGTCCACCGTTGCGCGAATGCGCGCGGTGACCGCATCGACCGCGCCGGAAGAAAATACAGACACATGCACGCGGCTGCGGTCATGGCGCGCGAAAATCGGCTCGACGAAAAAAGCGACCGAGTGGTTGCGCAGGTCCGCCGACACATAACCGATACGCAGCTTGCGTCCCGGCGTGCGGTCCACGCGCAGGGGCGGCGCGGCGGCGGCGAGCGGGTCGGCGAAGCGCTCCGCCCAGTCGCGGAAATAGGCCAGCGTGACCGCCGGGTCGCGCCCGTAGGTGGCATGCAGATAGGCGCGCAGCGGATACAGCTTGGGATTGCCGGGATCAAGCGCCACCGCGTGGTCGATGAACTCGAGCGCATCGGCATGGTTGCCGAGCAGGTCCTGCGCCAGCGCGCAGCCGAACACCGCATCGGCCCGCGTCGGTTGCATCTGCAGGATGAAGACGAAGCACTCCAGCGCCTCCTTCATCTTGAACAGGTCGAGGAAGGAAAAGCCCATCATCGCCCAGGCATCGAAGTGTTCCGGATCCAGCGCGACGCAGCGGGTGAAGGCGACGATCGCTTCGGTGAACGCATTGTTGCGGCGCTGCAGGCGGCCCAGCATGAACCACTGCGCCGCATCGTCCGGATGCTTGGCGATCAGCTTTTCCTGCTTGGCGATCTCAACGTCAATTTTGCTCATTGCCGGCCGCGCGGGTTTGGCCCGCAACGCCTTTACGGATGGATGCCACCAAGCTTAAGGGCCACCCCCGCTTCGCCAGCCGCGGAACAAAGCCGTAAAAGCACCGCAACTCTGATCGGACAATCTGGTGCGGCGCAGCAGCGCCGACCGATGGGTAGATCTTCCACCGCCGGGCTTTGCCTGTACTTGCGTCACCCAATAAAACGCATATTTTTCAATCACTTATGAAATTCCCGGCGAAACTCCCTGGAGCGCCGGCATAAAAGTGAAAAAACACTTGCCAAAGCGAATACGATTGATAATAATTATCATTAAT
>Ga0075363_100000534_pt1 | contig 12270 bp, 13 predicted proteins | sample EndMetdeltDD1763_FD_71470 | JGI IMG/M metagenome (GOLD analysis project Ga0075363, IMG submission 71470) | Populus endosphere microbial communities from Tennessee, USA - Endosphere MetaG P. deltoides DD176-3 | ecosystem: Host-associated > Plants > Roots > Endosphere | place: USA: Tennessee...
CTACTTCGAGTCGAAGGACGCGCTCTACGACGCGATGTTCGCCGACGGGAACCGCCGGCTCCTCGAGCGCCTCGACGCGACCGAGCTGCCGCCCGACCCGAGGCGCGCCGTCGACACCTGGCTCCGGGTGTTCGTCGACTTCGCGCTGGACGACACCCCCCGGTACCAGCTGCTGTTCCTCCGGCCGATCCCGTCGTTCCAGCCGTCCGCCGAGTCGTATGCGCTCGCGGAGGCCGCGATGGCGACGTTGATCGACGTGCTCGCCGCCGCCGGGATCGACGACCCGGGCGACGTGGATTGCCTCGTCGCGGTCGTCGCCGGCCTCGTCGACGCGCAGATCAGCAACGACCCCGGTGGCACCCGCTGGGTCCGCCACCTCGACCGACTCGTCGGCCTCTACCTGGACGACGCTGCACGAAGGAGCTCCACGTGATCGCACCCCGCATCGACCGCGCCGAGGCCCGCGTCCTGGCCGAAGCCGAGTTCCAACGCTTCGCCGAGCTCGCCGCGTCGCTCTCCGACGAGGAGTGGGCGAAGCCCACCGACTGCACGGGGTGGGACGTGCGCAAGGTCGCCCTGCACATCCTGGGATCGGGCGACGCGCAGGCGTCGGTCCCCGAGCTGCTGCACCAGTTCCGGCGCGGGATCCCGCTCAACAAGCAGATCGAGTCGCACCACTGGGTCGACGGTGTGAACGAGCTGCAGATCCGGGAGCGCTCGCAGCTCACGACGGCGGAGCTCACCGCCGCCCTCGCCGCGGTCGGACCGAAGGCAGTGAAGGGGCGCTGGAAGACGCCGCTGCCCGTGCGGTACCTCCCGCTCCCGTTCGGTCCGCCGATCGGGTGGGCGCCGTTGAAGTACCTGCTCGACGTGGGCTTCACCCGCGACGTCTGGGCGCACCGCATCGACATCTCCGTCGCGATCGACCGTCCGATGGACGCGACGCCGGAGCACGACGGCCGGCTCGTCGCCGACATCGTCGCCGAGTGGGCCGCCCTGCACGGCGAACCGTTCGAGCTCGTGCTCGACGGTCCCGCCGGCGGGAAGTTCGAGCAGGGCACCGACGGCGAGCGCGTCGAGATCGACGCGTTCGACTTCGTGCGAGTGCTGTCGGGTCGTCTGCCCGGCACCGGCGTGCTGCGCCACCCGCTCCCGCTCTGAGCGCGGCGCGCGCCGGAGTGGCAGCGCGCGCCGTTGCGATCCTCTACGGTCGACGCAGCTCGTTCCGTCGACTGGGGGGTCGCCGTGACCGATTATGCGATTGGTCCGATTGGTGCACACGGACTGCCGGAGCGATCGGCGCGGGGGGCCCGGGTCCGCGGCAACCTCGCCGCCATCACCCCGGCGCAGTGGCTGCTCGCTGCACTCCTGGTCGGTGGCGCGGCCATCCACCTGTCGATGGCGCCGTCGCACCTCGCCGAGTCCGGGGTCGAGGGCGGTGGCTTCGTGGCCGCGGCCTGGGTGCAGCTGGCGCTCGCCGGCGCGGTCCTGTTGCGGCCGGCGAAGTGGGTGTACCGGGCGACGATGGTGGTGAGCTTCGCCTTCGTCGCAGTGTGGGCCGTCAGCCGCACGGCCGGTCTGCCGCTCAGCGGGCATGCCGGTGAGGTCGAGGACGTCGCGTTCGTCGACGGGGTGACGGTCGCGCTCGAGGCGGCGGCGATCGTGCTCGCCGCGGCGCTGCTCCTCCGCCCGGCCGTGCGCGTCACGTCGCGGGCGCTCGCGGCGGTGGGCGCGGCGGCGGCACTGGTGCTCACGACGGCGGCCATCGCCTCGCCGTCGGCACGCGATCACGTGGCCGGCGCCGCCGGTCACGCGCACTCCCACGGCGCGCCTGCTGCCGCGTCCGGGACGGGTCAGCCGACGACGCTCAACGGCCAGCACGTCCACGGCGTGAAGGCCCACGACATCGCGGCCGAGTCGGCGCCGAACGTGCCGCTCGACGCGGCGACCCGCGAAGCGCTGCAGGGGCAGCTCACCGCGGCCCGCGACGTCGCGATGCGTTTTCCGACGGTCGCCGCCGCCACCGCCGCGGGCTATCGCGTCGCCGGGGGCTTCGCCCCCGGCAGCGGCGCGCACTACATCGGTGGCAACGGTGGGTTCACGCTGACCGGCAACGGCAGCTTCGACCCCGGCGCACCGATGTCGCTCATCTACGACGGTGTCAGCCCGTCGTCGAAGATCGTCGGGCTCATGTACTACGCGATGGGGGAGGCGCCCGAGGGCTTCGCCGGACCGAACGACCACTGGCACCGGCACAGCAACGTCTGCGTGAAGTACGCCGCAACCGGCATCGACGTCCCGTTCCCCGCCGATGCCGAGGTGTCGAAGGCGCAGTGCGACGCGGTGAGCGGCAGCTACATGAACGTGACGGGGTGGATGGTGCACGCGTGGGTCGTGCCGTCGTGGGAGAGCCCGCTCGGCGTCTTCTCGCACGACAACCCGGACGTGCGCTGCGCCGACGGCACCTACAAGACCGACAAGGCGGGCTTCTGCGCCGGCACGTGACGCACGCTGCCTGACGAGTCAGGGCTCGCCGGCGACCACCGGCGCGCCCGGTCGCCGCGACTGCCACCGCACCTGCTCGCCCCGTGCGAACGAGGCGATGTGGTCGCGCTCGGGATGACTCGACGCGGCGACCGCGCGCAGGAACGCGTCGGTGTCGTAGCCGACGCGACGGTGCTCGACCGCGTGGCCGTGCCGGTCGCCGTGCACGATCAGGTACGAGGCGCGGAGGTCGTCCGTCATCGGGTTGCCGACGCTGCCGCCGTTCAGGGCCCGGATCCCGGAGACGACGCGGTCGGTCGGCTGGTGGGTGTGGCCGGCGATGACGACGTCGGCGCGGCCGGGCGCGAGCGCATCCGCGAGCTCGGCGTCGGGACGGTGCGGCGTGATGCCGGCGCCGTCGTCGCGCCCCGGTGAGCCGTGCACCCCGAGGACGGTGGTGCCGTCCTCCAGGTCGAGCCGGCGCTCGAGCGGGAGCTCGTCGAGCCAGGCCAACCAGCCCGGACCGGCGAGCGCACCGCGCGTCCACGAGAACGAGCCCTCGATCGCGCGCATGAGGTCGAGCTGCGACACGTCGGCGCGAACGTCGTCCGCCGTCGGCGAGGGACGGTCGCCGGTCAGGACGTAGCGCTCGGTGTTCCCACGCGTGGCCTCCAGCCGGGGCACGCTCGCCAGCACCTCGAGCGTGCCGACCGGGTCGGGGCCGATGGCGACGAGGTCGCCGAGCGCCCACCACCGCTCGACGCCGCGGTCGAGTCCGTCGGCGAGCACGGCCTCGAGCGCGTGGCGGTTGCCGTGCACGTCGGACAGCACACCGAGCTCCACGGCGCCAGGCTGTCACGACTCCCGGCGCGCCTCCACCACCGTGATGTGGAACGCCACGCGCACCGTGCCGTCGTCGAGCGTGGGCTCGAAGCCGGTCGCCTCGCCACCGTCGAGCTCCGCGCGCACGGCCGTGCGAACCGCGTCGCCGTCGCCTGCGTCGGTGACGATCAGGTCGAGGGGCAGGCGCAGGGGCGGGACCGGCTCGGCCCGCGTGACCGGGCCCACGTGCGCCTCGAGCAGCCCGACCAGCTCGGCGTCGAGCAGCACGCGCACGTGCGACGGATCGAGGTCTCGGTGCACCGCGTCGAACCGCTCGCGCACCTCGGCACCGGGCGCCACCATGTCGGCCACGACCACCCGGCCGCCCGCGCGGCACACCCGTCGCATCTCGTCGACCGCCCGGTCGGGATCGGGGAAGTGGTGGAGCGCGGTGCGGCACACGACGAGGTCGAAGCTGGCGTCGACGAACGGCAGCCGTGCGACCGTGCCCTCCTGCAGCAGCACGTTGTCGACGCCGCTGTCCTGCAGGCGGGCGGCGCCTGCGTCGAGGAGCGCCCGGGTCAGGTCGACGCCGACGACCTGACGCACGTGCGGCGCCAGCTGCTCGGCGACGTGGCCCGCGCCGCAGGCCACGTCGAGCACCACCATCCCGGGGTCGAGCGGCTCCACCCAGCCGGTGACGGTGTCGGCCCGCCGCGCGAACGGTGCGTCGGCGCCGGTGAACAGGCCGACCTGGCGCTCGAACGACGTGCGGGTGACGGTGTCGTGCTCGTTCGTCTGCATGGCCCCTTGGTACGCTCCCCGGCGGTGGCCGTCTACGCGCGTCCGGCCGAAGATCTGCCAGTTCCGGCCACGGCCCCCGTGGCCCGGATGCGGACGACCGACGCCGTCCGGGCGGGCACCCTCGCCTACGACGGCCCCGACCTCGTGACGGGCTGGCACGCGCACGACCAGCACCAGATCGAGTACGCCCTCGAGGGCGTGGCGGAGGTCGAGACCGCGTCCGGGCACTACCTCCTCCCGCCGCAGCAGGCGGTGTGGGTGCCGGCGGGCCTCGCCCACAACACGACGCTGCGGGGCGTGCGGTCGGTGTCGGTGTTCTTCGATCCGGCGATGGTCCCGGCCGCGGGCGACCGCGCCCGCATCCTGGCGGCCGCGCCCGTCATCAGGGAGATGATCGTCTACGGGTCGCGCTGGCCGGTCGAGCGGGCCGCGAGCGACGCGGTCGCGGATGCGTTCTTCCATGCGCTCGCGCTGCTCACGATCGACTGGCTCGAGCACGAGCAGCCGTTGCGCCTGCCCACGAGCGCCGATCCCGTGGTCGCGGCCGTCATGCAGCACACCGACGAGCAGCTCGTTGGCGTCACGGTCGGGAGCGCCGCCCGGGCGGTCGGCGTGTCCGAGCGCACCCTGCGGCGCCGGTTCATGGCCGTGACGGGCATCACGTGGCGGCAGTACCTGCTGCAGAGCCGGCTGCTGCGGGCCATGGCGCTCCTCGCCGAGCCCGCGCCGCGGACCGTCCTCGATGTGGCGGTCACGGTGGGCTTCGACAGCGTGAGCGCGTTCACGCGCGCGTTCCGCGCGTACGCCGGCGAGACGCCGTCGGCGTACCGGCGCCGCGTGACGACACCTACTCCGTGAGCACCTCGTGCCACTCGCGGATCTCGTAGCGGTCGACGACCCCTTCGTGCACGAACGGGTCACCGGCGACGAACTCCTCCGCCGACTCGCGCGTGCGGAACACGGACATCGCGCCTTCCCGCTGCGGATCGCCGAACGGTCCGACCATCAGCAGGTCGCCGCGGGCGTGGAACTCGTCGATGCGCCGCCGGTGGGCCGGGAACAGCTCCGCGGTGCGCTCGAGCGCATCGTCCGCGGAGTGATAGAGCACCACGTACTTCACACCGCTTCTCCTACCATGCCGCGCCTTGGGACGCCCGCCGATCGTCGTGGAGCTCCGAGGACGGCTCGGGAACCAGCTGTTCCAATTCGCGGCCGGGACGGCGCTCGCACGCGCCGGCACGACGCCGACCTCTTCTTCGACGACGCCCGACTCAATCGCGGTGATCTCCGACTCCACGAGCTCGTCGGAGAGCAGTTCCGGCGCCCCGACGACGCGATCCTGTTGCGGCTCGGCCACCGGGACCCCCGTCGGGAGCGCCGCGCCACCCGGTATCTCCGGAGCTGGGAGGCGCAGGGCCGCGCCCGCGTGACGAGGCGCGCGGTGCAGCTCCACGAGCACACGCCGCACCGTCATGACCCCGCGGTCGTGGCCGCCGCGCCGCCCTACCTCCTGCGCGGCTACCTCCAGTCGGAGCGGTACTTCGCCGACGTCGCCGACGAGGTCGCCGCCGCCATCCGCCTCCCCGGGACGCCGCCACCCGGTCCGGGCCCGACGGTGGCGGTGAGCTACCGGCGGGGTGACTACGTCGGCCAGCCATACCTCCTGCCCCCTGCCTACCAGGAGCGCGCGCTCGAACGGCTGTGCCGCGAGGTGCAGCCGGGGACGATCCTGGTGTTCGGGGACGACCAGGAGTTCGCCGAGCTCGTGGTCCCCCGGCTCGAGCGGTTCGGCCCCGTCCGGGCAAGCACGACGCGCGATCCCGTGAGCGCGCTCGCGGAGATGGCGGCGTGCGACCACTTCGTCGTCCCGAACTCGTCGTTCGCATGGTGGGCGGCGTGGCTCGGCGAGCGGCGACCGGAACCGGAGCGCCATGTCGTGCTCGCGCCCGAGGGTTGGATGACCCGAGGGCACCCCGAGGACACGATCCCCGACCGGTGGGAGCAGGTCGGCTGGGAGTAGCACGGGCGGCGACGGCGTACGCTCCGATGCCGTGACGGACCCCGGCGCGTGGTGGAAGCACGGCGTGTTCTACGAGATCTACCCGCGCTCGTACGCCGACACGAACGGAGACGGCGTCGGTGACCTGCGGGGGATCATCGAGCACCTCGACCACCTGGCATGGCTCGGCGTCGACGGCCTGTGGCTGAACCCCACGACGGTGTCGCCCGACGCCGACTGGGGCTACGACGTCGCCGACTACCAGGAGGTCCAGCCAGTCCTCGGGACCCTCGCCGACCTCGACGAGCTCGTCGCCGAGGCCGGCACGCGCCACATCCGGGTGCTGCTCGACCTCGTTCCCAACCACACGAGCATCCGGCACCCGTGGTTCGAGGCGTCGCGCAGCTCGCGCGACGACCCGAAGCGCGACTGGTACGTGTGGAGGGACCCGAAGCCCGACGGCTCACCGCCGAACAACTGGCTCAGCAGCTTCGGCGGGCCCGCGTGGACGCTCGACGAGACGACCGGCCAGTGCTTCCTCCACAACTTCCTCGCCGAGCAACCCGACCTCAACTGGTGGAACGAGGAGGTCCGCGCCGAGTTCGACCGCATCCTGCGCTTCTGGTTCGACCGTGGGATCGCCGGCTTCCGCGTCGACGTGGTCCACATGGTCGTCAAGGACAAGGATCTCCGCGACAACCCGCCCACGACCGATGACGACCACTGGTTCGAGCGCTTCCGGGGCCAGCGCCAGGTGTACAACGCGAACCAGCCCGCGGTGCACGACGTCATCCGGCGCTGGCGCGCCATCGCCGAGGAGTACGACCCGCCGCGCATCTTCGTGGGTGAGACGCACGTGTTCGACGCGCCGACGCTCGCGACCTACTACGGGCGCGGCGACGAGCTGAACCTCGCGTTCAACTTCCTGCTGCTGCACGCCGACTTCGACGCTCACCAGCTGCGGGAGGTGGTCGAGAGCACCCTCGCCGCCATCCCGGCCGAAGGCTGGCCGGTGTGGACGGGCGGCAACCACGACGTGTACCGGTTCCCGTCGCGCTGGGCCGGGGGCGATCCGCTGAAGGCGCGAGCCGCGCTGATGATGCTGTTGACGCTGCCGGGGACGCCGTTCCTCTATTACGGCGACGAGATCGGCATGCCCGACACCGTCGTGCCCGAGGAGCGGATCGAGGACCCGGTCGGGAAGCGCTTCTTCCCCGTGTACGGCCGTGACCCGGAGCGCACGCCCATGCACTGGACGGGGGCGCCGGGCGGCGGGTTCACCGAACCCGGCGTCGAGCCGTGGCTGCCCTTCGGCGACGCCGCCGCTTGCAACGTCGAGGACCAGCGGCCCGACCCGGACTCGATGGTGTCGCTGTGCCGCGACCTCATCGGCCTGCGCGGCGCGATCCCCGAACTGCACGCCGGCGGGTACACCCTGTACGCGGCCGAGGGCGGCCTGTGGGCCTGGCGGCGGGGCGAGCGCACGCTCGTCGCGCTCAACCTCGCCGACGCACCCGCGACGGTGAACCGGGTGGCGGGGGTGCTGCGAATCAGCACCCGGCGAGCCCGTGACGAGGCGCGCGTCGAGGGAGCCCTCGAGCTGGGGCCGTGGGAGGGCGCGATCGTGTGGCTGGACGAGGAGGCGGACGGGTGACCGACGTCCCGCCCACGCGCTACGCCCGTAGCGGTGAGCTCTCGATCGCGTACCAGGTGATCGGCGACGGGTCGATGGACGTGGTGCTGTCGTCGGGTTGGATCTCCCACCTCGATCTCAGCTGGGAGCAGCCGCTGCTCGCGCACTACATCACGCGCCCGACGTCGTACGCCCGCGTCCTCAACTACGACAAGCGGGGGAGCGGGCTCTCCGATCGGGTGTCGACGGTGCCGACGCTCGAAGAGTGCATGGACGACACGCTGGCCGTCATGGACGACGCCGGCATGGAGCGGGCCGCGCTCATCGGCCACTTCGACTCGGCGGCGGTGTTCGCCCTGTTCGCCGCGACGTATCCGGAGCGCACATCGGCGCTGGTGATCGTGGGCGGCTATGCCAAGGGCAGTCAGGACGACACGTTCCCGATCGGGCCCGACCCCGCCGTCTACGAGGTGCTCGCGGGCATGATCGACGGCGGGGGCTGGGGCCAGGAGCAGTTCGTGCCGTTCATCGCGCCGAGCATGGTCGCCGACCCGGCGTTCCGGCAGTGGTGGGCGCGCTACGAGCGGGCGTCGACCAGCCCGGGCTCGGCGGCCGCGCTGTTCCGCATGGCGAACGAGGTCGACATCCGGGATCTCCTGCCGACGATCAGAGTGCCGACGCTCGTGGTGCACCAGGACCACCACCCCGCGCTCGAAGTCGCCAACGCCCGCTACCTCGTCGAGCACATCCCGGGCGCGAAGCTCGCAATCGTGCCCGGCATCGACTCGCTGCCGTACACGCCCGACGGCGGCGACGCGGTGATGGACGAGATCGAGGAGTTCCTCACCGGCGCACGCGCGACCCACGACCTCGACCGGGTCCTCGCGACCGTGCTGTTCACCGACATCGTCGACTCCACGACGCGAGCGAGCGCGCTCGGGGACCGCGCCTGGCGCGACCTCCTCGATCGCCACGACGAGGTCGTGCGCCGCCAGCTCGGCCGCTTCCGGGGCGACGAAGTCAAGGCGACGGGCGACGGGTTCCTCGCCACCTTCGACGGCCCGGCGCGCGCCATCCAGTGCGGCCTCGCGATCCGCGACAACCTCGATCCGCTGGGCCTGGCGGTGCGCGCCGGCCTGCACACCGGAGAGATCGAGCGGCGGGGCGACGACGTCGGCGGGATCGCGGTGCACATCGGTGCCCGGGTCTCGGCGCTGGCGGGGCCGGGAGAGGTCCTGGTGTCGAGCACCGTCAAGGACCTGGTGGTGGGCTCGGGGATCGGCTTCGACGACCGTGGCGCCCACACGTTGAAGGGCGTCCCCGACGAGTGGCGCCTCTTCGCCGTGACCGGCTGAGCGCGCCCGTGGACGCCGAGTCCGCCATCCGGGGGATGGTCGACCGCGAGACCGCGGCGTGGGACCGGCAGGACGCGGCGACGCTCGTCGAGCTGTTCCATCCCGACATGGTCTGGCCCTGGCCGCCCGACGAGCACGGCCACGACCCGATCACGTGGATCCTGCCGATGGGCCGCTTCGACGCCGAACGCTGGCAGGCCTCGTGGCAGGAGCTGTTCGACACGCACGAGCTCGTCCGCAACCGCCGAACCACGCAACGGATCGCGGTCACGCCCGAGGGTGACGGCGGGTTCGCGGTCGTCGACATCGACACCGAGTGGCGCAACCGTGCGGACGGGTCCGTGCAGCGCTGGTTCGGTCGCGTCTGCAAGGTCTACACACGCGTCGCCGACGGCTCCTGGAAGCTCGTCATGCACACAGGTGTGCTGACCTACGACTGAGGCGCGGAGCCGACCTCGGGGGGTACGTCGACGTCGAACTCGGCTTCGATCGCGGCCTCCTCGAGCGCCACGATCGCCGGTCCCCACTCCTCGCTGCGCCGGAAGCTGCGCACGCCGTACCAGACGGACCACGCGAGCAGCGCCATCGTGATCGGGAACCCGGTGAGGAAGCTCGACGCCACGAACACGTCGACACCGAACGTGACGAGGAGGAAGAGCCGGGCGGAGGAGCGGATCACCATGGTGACGCCCCACGCCAGCGAGATGCGCCCGAAGATGCGCCGATGGGTTCGCGACCGCTTCACCTCGTCGGGGAGCGGCATCAGCTCCTCGGCGAAGATCCCCGCCAGCGGCCGTCCGACGAGGACCGATCCGATGAACACGAGCCCGTAGGCGATGTTGATGACGAGCGGGATCGCGAGGTAGATCTCGGCGCTGCCGCTCCACAACCCGATGACGGCCTGGGCCGCCACGAACACGAGCGCGATCCGCACGACGAGCCCGGGCCGCTGCGCCCGCCGTTCGAGCCGGAACGACACGAGCGCGACCACAGTGGCCGCGATGATCCCGGGCGTCAGGCCCCAGAGCTTCCACAGCACGTAGAACGCTGCGACCGGTCCGAACGCGTCGCGCGCGAACTTCGGGCCGTTGCCGAACAGGATCCCCTTGACCGTGAGCGGCGGCATGTGGGGTGCCGCCGCGTCGGTCATGGCCTCATTCTCGCCTGCTCAGGCGGCTTCGTGCGACGCGGTCCAGGCGAGGAGGTCGTCCATGGCCCACGTGTTCACGATTCGCTCGACCGGCACGTCGGCCTGGGCGGCGCGCTCGCAGCCGTAGGGCTGCCACTCGAGCTGGCCGGGAGCGTGCGCGTCGGTGTCGATCGACACCTTGCACCCGTACGCGACCACCTTGTCGAGCAGGTGCATCGGCGGGTCGAGGCGCTCGGGGCGGCAGTTGATCTCGACCGCCTTGTCGAAGTGCGCGCACACGCCGAACACGAGGTCGGGGTCGAACGTCGACTCCGGTCGGCCGCGGCCGACGACGAGCCGCCCGGTGCAGTGCCCGAGGATGTCGGCGTGCGGGTTCGACATCGCGATGACCATGCGGTCGGTCATCGGCTCGGCCGGCATCCGCAGCTTCGAGTGGACGCTGGCGACCACGACGTCGAGCTCGGCCAGCAGCTCCTCCTCCTGGTCGAGCGTTCCGTCCTCGTTGATGTCGACCTCGATGCCGGTGAGGATCCGGAACGGCGCGAGCTCCTCATTGAGCTCCGCCACGAGATCGAGCTGGGTGCGGAGCCGCTCGGGCGTCAGGCCCTTCGCGATCTTGAGCCGCGGCGAGTGGTCGGTGAGCGCCATGTACTCGTGGCCGAGCTCCTTCGCCCGCCGCGCCATCACGTCGATGGGCGAGCCACCGTCGGACCAGTCGGAGTGGAGGTGGAGGTCGCCCTTCAGCGCCGCCCGGATCGGCGCCCCTTCCCCGGAGTCGGGCGCGGCGTTCGCCTCGAGGCGCGCCAGGTACTCGGGCACCTCACCGGTGAGGGCCTCGGCGATGACGCCGCCGGTGCTGCTGCCGACGCCGGGGAGGTCCTGGATCCGGCCCTGCTCGGCGAGCTTCCGCAGCTCCGCCTCGGAGGTGTTGCGCACGGTGTCGGCGGCACGCCGGAACGCCTGCACCTTGTAGGTGGCGGCCCGCTCCCGCTCCAGCAGGGTCGCGACGCGGTCGAGCGCCTCAGCCGGATCCATGTGATCAAGGTACCCTCGGCCGCGATGGGCGATGCCGCCAAGCGGATCTCGGTCGAGCGGGTGATCCCGGCACCGCCCGAGCGGATCTTCGACGTCCTCGCCGATCCCGCGCAGCACGCGGTGATCGACGGCTCCGGGACCGTGAAGGACTCACGCTCGGGGTCACCGTCCCGGTTGACGAAGGGCGCGAAGTTCGGGATGTCGATGCGGATGGGCATGCCGTACCGCACCGCCAACACGGTGGTGGAGTTCGAGGAGAACCGCCGCATCGGCTGGTGGCACGGCGCGCACAACCTGTGGCTCTACGAGCTCGAGCCGGTGGACGGGGGAACGCTCGTGCGCGAGTCGTTCGACTGGTCGCACAGCCGCGCGCCGTGGATCCTGAAGCCGATGGGGTTCCTGTCCCGCAACCGGGAGGGGATGGAGAAGACCCTGGAGCGGCTCGACCACCACATCACCGGATCGACCGCCCCCCGGTAGCATTGCCGGCCCGGGAGGGATGACCGAGAGGCCGAAGGTGCTCGCCTGCTAAGCGAGTAGGGGCTGTTGAGGCTCCTCGAGGGTTCAAATCCCTCTCCCTCCGCCAACCCTGCGAGGAACGTCACGATGGCCGAGCCTGCCGACACGCTGCTCGAGCTGGGCGCCGCGACCATCGGCGAGGCGGGCGGATCGGCGATGGCGCCGCGCATCCGACCCGTGTGGTCCGGCGCGCGCCTGGCCGCGCCGGCGTTCACCGTCCGGTGCACGCCCGGCGACAACCTCGGCATCCATGCGGGCGTGGCGCGCGCGCCTCAGGGCAGCGCGCTCGTCGTCGAGGTCGGCATCCAGCGAGAGCTCGGGTACTGGGGTGAGGTGCTCACGACCGCGGCCGAGGCACGCGGCATCGCCGGCCTCGTCATCGACGCCTGCGTCCGCGACGTCGCCGCGCTCGAGGCCCACGGGTTCGCCGTGTTCTCGACCGGCATCGCCCTCCCGGGAGCCACAAAGG
>Ga0075363_100000535_pt1 | contig 12269 bp, 14 predicted proteins | sample EndMetdeltDD1763_FD_71470 | JGI IMG/M metagenome (GOLD analysis project Ga0075363, IMG submission 71470) | Populus endosphere microbial communities from Tennessee, USA - Endosphere MetaG P. deltoides DD176-3 | ecosystem: Host-associated > Plants > Roots > Endosphere | place: USA: Tennessee...
TTCGGCACACCGCGATCCGGACGCATTCACCGATCCCGACGCTTTCGACATCGATCGCGACCGGACCGAGGCGCAGAATCTCGGCTTCGGATACGGGGTGCACAGCTGCCTCGGCGCTGCCCTCGCCCGGATGGAGACCGCAATCGCGCTCGAGCGGCTACTGGACCGCATGCCGCGCTACGAGGTGCTGTGGGATCAGTGCGAGCGCGTCGCCATGCAGAACGTCGCCGGCTGGTCGCACGTACCGATTCGGGTGCTGGACTAGGAAGCATGCGATTCGTCTTCGTACACGGCGGATTTCATGCCGCGTGGTGTTGGGAACGGACGATCGCAGAACTTGAAGGGCTCGGGCACGTCGGGGTGGCTGTCGACCTGCCCGGCCACGGAGCGCGCATCGACGAGGAGTCGACGCTGGCCAACCGTCGCGACGCGATCGTCGCCGAACTGACCCCGGGTGACGTGCTCGTCGGGCACTCGGGCGGCGGCTTCGACGCGACCCTGGCCGCCGACGCCGCGCCGGACCGGATCAGCCATATCGTCTATCTGGCGGCGGCGCTGCCGCGGGAGGGCCGCACCTACCCCGAGGCGATGGCGATGCGCGACGGCGATGTCATGGAGGGCGACTTCGACGCCGACGTCGGAGAGATGTTGGGCTACTTGAAGTTCGACGACGACGGCGCGATGCGGTTCGTCGACTTCGACGGCGCGTGGAAGTACTTCTACCACGACTGCGACGAGGCCACCGCCCGCTGGGCATTCGAGCGTCTCGGCCCGGAACGGTTCGGCGACACAACGGTGACGCCGGTTTCGATACCGCAGTTCTGGGCGGTTGGACTCCCCCGCAGTTTCATCCGATGTCTGCAGGACCAGTCGATGCCGCAGTGGCTTGCCGACACCGTCACGCGCCGTCTCGGGGTGGAGCAGTTGACGATCGACGCGTCACACTCGCCGTTCCTCAGCAGGCCGAAGGAGTTGGCGGAGCTGCTTGTTCACGCCACCACGACGACTCCGACCGGCCCGCTGATCCCGGACTGACCTTTTCCCGCGAGCAGACGCGAAACTGCACTAAACCGGCCGTAAAAGGGCATGTTTGCGTCTGCTCGCCGGAGTTATCCACAGGCGCACCTGCGGAGGATTCCCTGAGCAGCCATCACCATCGATGATCGATCCGTGTCGTTGCACGACCTATTCGCCGCACAGGCAGGTCTTGCGACGACTGAGCAGCTGCTCGCTGAGATGTCATACCGCACCCTCGTGAGGCGCATCAGGGACGAAAAGCTCTTCCGAGTTTGGCGTGGGGTGTATGCCGAGCGCCCTCCAACCACGATCGACCGGCTCTGTGCCCTCGACCTCGTGACCGGAAAGTCGCTTGTCGCCTGCATGCACACTGCCGCGGAACTGCACGGCTTCACAGTGGAGAACGACAGCCGCGTTCACATCCTCGACCCGGGGGTGCGCATGCGCGTCTCGAAGGAGTTGATGGTTCACCAACGGACCGGGGCTCCGCTCACACATATTCAGAGTCGGCTGGCCACCGTGCCCGCATGGACGGCCGTCGAACTTGCGCGCACTTTGCGGCGCCCGCGTGCGCTCGCGGTTCTGGACCGCGTGCTCTTCAAACAATGCTGCACGACGGCGGAACTGAGCGCGGCGATCGATGAACAACGAGGTCGACGGGGGATCGTGCAAACTCGAGAACTGATCGAGTATGCAGACGGCCGGTCGGAGTCTCCGCTAGAGAGTGAAGCGCGACTTGTCTTCATCGATGGCGGGCTCCCGATGCCGGAATTGCAATACGAGATTGTCGACCGATGCGGAAAGCTCTGGCGGGTCGATTTCGCCTGGCCTCATGCAATGGTCGTCGCCGAGTACGAGAGTATGGAATGGCACGCCACGCCAGAGGCACTCAAGCACGACCGGATGAAGGTCGCCAGGCTCCAAGAATGCGGCTGGACGTCTATCCCCATCGTTGTCGACGACGTGCGTCGACATCCACTGGAGCTGGTGGCGCGGGTCGCCACACACCTCAGCCGCGGTTCCTCATTGGCCGGATGACCAGACGCGAAACTGCCCTGAAAACAGCAGAAATGGGCATGTTTGCGTCTGCTCGCCGAAAGAAATGTCAGAGGCCGTGCAGGATCACGCCGTTGCAGTCCGCGGCGGCCTGACGCAGCTTCGCCGCCTCCTGATAGGCATCGGAGTAGTACCACTCGCGCGCCGCATCTTCGGACTCGAACTCCAGAAGGACCGTCTGGGTGCCGTGCCAATTGCCTTCGATCACTTCGGCTTTCGAGTCGAAGGACAACAGCGTGGCGCCGGCCATCGCCTGGCTCGCCAACTTGCCGTACTCCGCCATCCCGGCCGGATCCTTGACGTCCTCGGTGATGAGGATGTACGCCTTGGGCATTCGATCTCCTTGCTTAGCTGTCGATTTCGACGATGGCTCGTTCTGGGCAGTTCGCGATGGCATCCTTGGCCGCGCTCTCCAGGTCCGCGGGCACCTCGCCCGGGTCCGCGACCGCCCATCCGTCATCGGACATCTCGAAAACCTCGGGGCACAGAGTCAGGCACATGCCGTGGCCGGCGCACCGATCCTCGTCGACGGTGACCCTCATCGGACGTCGAACTCGAGATGCAGCTGCGTCAACCCCCGCAGGATGTACGTCGGAATGTATTGGTAGTTGCGATTACTCGCCGGACCGTGGTGCTTTTCGCTGATGCGGATGTCGGTGGTGCGGTCGAGCAACCGCTCCAGGCCGACCCTGGTTTCCGCACGGGCCAGCGGAGCGCCGGGGCAGCTGTGAATGCCGCGGCCGAACGCCAGGTGCTGACGGGCGTTCTTGCGGTCGGGGTCGAACGTGTCCGGATCCTCGAAACGGCGCGGGTCGCGGTTGGCGGCACCGTTGATCACCATCAGCGTGCAGCCGGCCCCCAGCTCCTGGTCACCGACGGTCGTCGGCACCCGCGACAGCCGGAAGTCGCCCTTGACCGGACTCTCGATGCGGAGGCACTCCTCGATGAAATTGCCCAGCAGGCTGCGGTCCTCGCGCAACCTGCGCTGGATCTCGGGCTGGTCGCCCATCACCTTCAGCGCGGTCGACAGCAGCCGCACGGTCGTTTCCTGACCGGCCGAGAACACGTTGGTGGCCACGCGCACGACGTCTGCGACCTCCGGCATCGTGCCGTCCGGAAAGGTCGCCGTGGCAAGGCCCGTCAGCACGTCGTCGCGCGGTTCGGCGCGCCGGTCCTCGACGTAGGTGGCGAAGACCTCGTAGAGGTACTCCAGGGGCGTCTTGTTCATGGTCTTTTCGGCGTTGCCGACCGAACTGCCGTGGGTGCCCCGGGCAAGCCGCTCGAGAAGGTCGTCGCGATCCTCCTGGGGCACTCCCAGCAGATCGGCGATGACGCGCAGCGTGAACGGACCCGCGAAACCCTTGATGAATTCGCCTTCACCCGGAGCCAGGAAGTCGTCGAGGATGTCGTCGGCGAGTTGCCACATCGCGTCCTCGTTCTCCTTGAGGCGTTTCGGTGTGATCAGCCGCATCAACAGCGCACGATGATTCGTGTGCGTCGGCGGATCCAGCGTCGGCAGCTGGTCGCTGAACGGGATCTCGTCGCGGTGGTCGATGATCGTCTGCGTGACGTCGTCGCCCTCGAGCGGCACCGGGAAGCCCGGGAACGGCCCGGTCACCGAGATGCACGACGAGAACGTCTCGGCGTCGTTGTAGACGTCGACGGCCTCCTGCCAGCCGGTCACCATGGTCACGCCGTAGTGGTCCTCGCGGCTGACCGGGCACTTGTTGCGAAGTGCCTCGTAGAACGGGAACGGATCGTCCGTCAGGCGACTGTCCCGGAAAAAATCGACCGAGGTGAGGTCCTCCGTCATGCGCTACTCCGTGATCTCTGGGCACGAGAACGTGATTCTCATATTGGGGTATTAGATTTCCATAGTGGTGCCCCAGGCGTCAACGAGGGGGCTGTGCACCCGCACAGCGCTTCGTCGCCGCTACTGGATCGGCTCGTGGCCAAGCACCGTGGTCCGCAGCATTTCCCGAGGCGAATCGGGGTCATACGGCGCCGCCCTGTGCAGCACACCGTTGTTGTCCCAGATGACGGTGTCACCGACCGACCACCGGTGGCTGTAGACCAGATCGGGCTGGGTGGCCCGGTCGAGCAGTTCGGCCAGCAGCGTCCGGCCCTCGTCTAGATCCATCCCGACGACGTAATCGGCCGACGCGCCGAGCACCAGCGATTTGCGGCCGCTGCGATGCGTCCATACCAGCGGGTGCTCATGCGTCGGACGCGCCCGCCACTTCGCCACCAATTCCGGCGACGGGTCGGGATTGATCCGGCGCTGCGACGCCTCCAGCGAGTGCACCACCCGCAGGGCACCGAAGCGCTGCTGCTCCTCGGCGCTGAACGCCTCGTATGCCGCGTAGGAATTCGCGAACTCCGTCTCACCGCCGTGTTCGGCGACCTGCTTGGCCGACAACACCGTCGCCTTCTGCGGCGGCTCGTCGTTGGTCGGTGTGCAGCCGTCGATGTGCCAGTCGAACGTCGCGCGCAGATACGCCGCCGAGGCGTTCTTGGACTTGTCGAGCGTCACCGGGTAGATCCCCGCAACGGGGTGGTGCCCGTCCGAGGAGTGGTCGATCTCGCCGAGCCGGCGGCAGAACTCGACCTGTGCCTGCGGATCGAGATGCAGTTCGGGAAACACGAGTACGCCGTTGTCTTCGAGCGCCTCGAGGACGGCCGCGCCCAACGCGTCGTCGGCGGCCAACCGCTCGGAATCCACTCCGACGACCTCGGCCCCGACGGACGAAGTGAGCTTGTTGATGGTCAGCACAGTCATGGTCGGACGGTCCTCTCGGTCATGGCACCGGTGCGCTGACGCGGTGCATCACGGCGTCAGCGGAGTCGGCGGGTTTCTGCGTGCCGAAGACCTCGACGGCCATCGAGACCATGATCATCGAGTAGACGAGGTGCAACAGATTCAGCACGTCGTCAGGCACGTCATCGAGCGGGAACTTGTCGCAATACTCGATCGCCTCTTCGAACCGAGGCGTGAACGCGTCGTAGAACTCACGGATCTCCGGCATGGGAGTGGCCAGACGCATGTTCCACCGCTCCGGTTCGGTTGCCAGACACCACTTTTCGGCAAACGGCTCGAACTCCGCGAACGCGCTGGGCAGACGGGTCATGATCCCACCCCGACCGGGCTGCGCTCAGCCTCGTACTCCTTTACCCAGTCGACAGACACCTTGTGCAGATGGCGGACGAGGATCTCCTGATCCGACAGCGGGTAGTCGTCGACGACGTCGTATTCCAGCGCCGCCTGCGTGCCCCCGAGCATCCCCGCGTCCTGCAACGCGAACTCCTTGAGCACCACCGACGCGACCTCGTGCTCGATCCGTTCGCGCACCGTGCGCGCCGGATGAAACGCGTTGTAGGCCTCGAACCTGTGCGTGTTGTGCGACGTCGGCCAATAGCGGTACAGCAGATACCAACCGTGGTAGATCAGGATCTCCAGGTTCGGGAAGATCTGGAAATTCGTGATGCCCCACGGCTCGATCCCGCCTGGGTTCAGGCCGGCCGAAAAATGAGTCTCCGGCGTTCGCCACGGGCCGACGAGCCCACTGCGCGTTGCTCGTTCGACCGGATACATGAATTCCGGATCGAGCAGCCACCGGCGGGTGCCTGCCGTCGACACCAACCGGTGTGGACCGTCGATCTGGAAATGTCCGCATTCGAAGGTGGCGTTGGGTTGGCGGACCGCCGACGGAACCTGTTGCGAATGCAGTGACGGCACGTGGTAGTACTCCTGGAAGGCGTCGGCGAAGATCTTCCAGTTGCTGTTGTTCTGCGCGGCGAACTCGTAACGCTCGGTCATCAGATCGAACGGATAGTCGTCGAGCGCGGTGATCATCGGTCCGAGGAATTCCCGCAGGCTCCATCGCGGTTCGGGATCGAAGTTGATGAAGATGAACCCATTCCACACGTCACACTGCACGGGCTTCAATCCGTACTTCTCGCTGTCGAGGCCGAAGAACTCGCCCTTCTGCTGAACGAACGTCAGCTCGCCCTTGAGGTCATATCGCCACCCGTGGTACTTGCAGGTGAACTGCCGGCAGGTGCCCTTGACCTCTTCATTGGGGAAGTCATTCCACACCAGCTTGTTTCCGCGGTGGCGGCAGACGTTGTAGAACGCGCGGATCTGTTGGTCCTTGCCCCTCACGACGATGACCGATGTCTTCGCGGCGTCGATCTCCTTGGTGAGGTAACTACCCACACGCGGCAGCTCTTCGACGCGGGCGACGTTGAGCCACGCACGCTTGAACACTGCCTCGCGTTCGAGCTCGTAGAACTCGGCGGAGATCGAGTCGCGAAACGAGATCGGTCCGGTGCCGAGGTCGGGGTAGTGCTCTGTCCAACTGCCCTCGGCCGGTTTGGGCCACTTACCCATGCGAACCTCCCTCTCGTCGTTCGATTTTCGGACGGAACGCCACGGTCACATCACCGATCCGCCGTTGACACCGAGTGTCTGCCCGGTGATGAAAGCGGCCTCCTCGGAGCACAGGAAACCGACTGCCGCGGCGATGTCATCACCGGTGCCCAGATGGCCCAGGGGAACACTCGCGGCCATCTGCTCGTTCGACGGCAGGTGTCCGGCGGCCTGTCCGGCGTGCTGCATGGGTGTCTCGATCGCCGACGGGGGGATGTTGTTGACGGTGATGCCGGTCGGGCCGTACTCGCGCGCAAGCGATCTGGTGAGCGACAACAGCGCGCCCTTCGACGAGGCATAGTGCGCCATTCCCGGCGATCCGCGCTGCGCGCTCGACGACGAGATCATCACGATGCGACCCCAGCCGGCATCCAGCATGTCCGGCACCGCGACCTGACAGCAGTGGAAGGTGCCGGTGAGATTAACGTCGATCAGGCGCTGCCACGCCTGAACACTGATCTCGGTGAAGGGTGCGAAGTCCACGGCGCCGGCACTGGTCACCAAGATGTGTACCGGACCGAGTTCGGTACGCACCTTCGCGAACGCCTCTTCGACCGCCGCGCGGTCGCTCACATCGGCGGCCACGCCGAACGCCGTCACTCCTTCGGCGCGCAATTCCTCGGCGACCCGTTGCGCCGCCTCGCCGTTGAGGTCGAGCACCGCCACCTTGTGTCCGCGTCTGCCGAGCTCGTGGCAGGTCGCTTCGCCCATTCCTGATGCCCCGCCCGTGACCACCGCCACCCGCGTCATCGAATCCGTCCCATCACAGAACCTTTCACGACTCACTCGTAGACCACATGGACTGTCCGGCTCGTGGGTAGAGACTGGCACGTCAGCACCCAGCCTTCGGCCACTTCATCGTCATCGAGCGCGTCGTTGTTCAGCATCCGGGCGCTACCGGTGACGACGCGTGCCATACACGTTCCGCACGAACCTGTTTCGCACGACGACGGCGCCCGTAGGCCCGACATTCGTGCCGTCTGCAACAGCGTGTTCCCCGATCGGTAATCGGCGGTGGTCGCCTTGCCGTCGAGTTCGATGACCACCTCTTCGGTCACCTCTGCGGAGTCCTTCGCGACGTCGACCGGAATCGGTGCCACCGAGAAGCGCTCGAGATGCACACGCTGCGACGGCACACCGGATTTCAGGACTGCCGCTTCGACGGTGTCCATGAAGGGACCGGGGCCGCAGATGTAGTAGTCCGCCGCACCGGCACCGGCGATGAAGTTTTCGACGGAGTCGGCGCCCACCACGCCACTGACGTCATCGATGTGGTGGGTGACCACCAAACGGTCCGCGTGCTGCTCGGCCAGCATGGCGAGCGCCTCATCGAAGATCACCGAATCGCGGCTGCGGTTGGCGTAGAAGAGCCGGATGCGCCGTGACGAAGTGCCCAGCGCCGTTCGTACGAGCGACATGATCGGTGTGATTCCGCTTCCGCCCGCGAATGCCACGATCTCGTCGGCGGTGTCACGCAGGCAGAAGCGGCCCTCCGGTGGTGTCGCCTGAATTTCGATGCCCTCTTCGGCGGCATCGTTGAGCCAGTTGGACACCACGCCGCCGGGGTCGCGCTTGACGGTGATCTGCAGATCCTCCTCGGCAGGCGCCGAGGACATCGAGTAACAGCGCCGAAGGTCCTTACCGTCCACGGTGATCCGCAGCGTGAGGAACTGGCCCGCCTCGTAGTGAAAACGTTCCGAAGAGTGCGCAGGCACGCCGAGGACCAGCGACACCGCGTCGCCGGTTTCGCGCACCACCCGCTTGATACGCAGCGGTGAGAACTGATCGGTGTCGTCGGCCATCGAGTTCCAGAGTATCAAGTACTTGTCATTAGTATCAAGCACTTTATACTGCGGCTGTTTGCCCAGCTGAGAGCGCTTAATCGCTGATGTGGTCATTGAACAAGGTGTGGCCGGTCCCCTTCTCCACCACACGCGCCAACAGGTCTCGCAACGTCTGCTGTTCGTCGGCGGTCAGCACCCCGAACACCGCCTCGTGGGCCGCGATCGCATCGCTGACCACCGCACCCGCGATGTCTCTGCCCTTGTCGGTCAGGTACGCCTGCAGTATTCGGGCGTGCTGCGGATCTGGCTTCCGAGACACCAGACCACGTTCCTCGAGCGACTTCAACGCCAGTTGCACACCCTGCGGAGTGATCAACAACCGCCGCGCGAGCTCGGCGCCGGACAGTCCCGGTTCATTGGCCAGTTGGCGCAGGATGCCGATTTGCGCCGTGCTCACACCGTGATGACTCACCGCGTCGTTCACCGCGGTCAACGCGAAATACCACGCCTGCTTGAGATGCCACAGGATGTTGTCGACGAGTTCGGTGCTGACCTCGCTGCCCATGTCGTCAGCTCCCCTCGCGTCGCGCATCGTTGCGGTATACCCGGCCGCCCTTCATCACGAAGCACACGTCGAGGGTGGTGGCGATGTCCACCGACGGGTCGCCGGGCACGGCGATGATGTCGGCGAGATATCCCGCCGACAGGCGGCCCAACTCGTCCTCGGCCTCGATGAGTTCTGCGCTCGTGACGGTGGCTGCGCGCAGCGCCTGCATCGGGGTCATCCCCCGCGCCACCAGAGCGCAGAGCTCTTTGGCGTTCTGCCCGTGCGGGATGGCGGGTGCGTCGGTACCGCAGGCGATACGCACTCCTGCGGCGATGGCCTTGGGCAACATGGCTTGTGCGCGAGGGAACACCTCTTCGGCCTTCTTGCGCAACTCGGGAGCGATCCGGTCGACGGCCATCGCCTCGGTGAGGTAGGTCGTCGACACCAGGAACGTCCCGGTATCGGCCATCAGTTTGATGGTGTCGTCGGTGGCAAGGAAGCCGTGTTCGATGCAGTCGATGCCCGCTTTGATACAGGCCCGAATCGCACTGTCGCCCACCGCGTGCGCGGCCACCCGCACCCCCGCGCGGTGGGCCTCGTCGGCGATCGCTGCGAATTCATCGTCCGAATACTGCTGCGCGCCAGGCGCGGTGCTGTGTGACATCACGCCGCCCGACGCGGACACCTTGATCAGCTTGGCGCCGTGCCGGACCTGGTAGCGAACGCAAGCGCGCACCTCGTCGACGCCGTTGGCGATGCCCTCGGCGACCGATAGCGGCATGATTCCCGGCGCGAGGCGCTGAAACACCGTCGGATCGAGGTGTCCGCCGTACGGCGTCACCGCATGTCCCGCTGAATAGATGCGTGGCCCGTCGTGCCAACCCTGGTCGATCGCGCGTTGCAGGGCGACATCGAGCAGATAGCCGCCGGTCTTTACCATCAACCCGAGATTGCGCACGGTGGTGAAGCCGGCTTCAAGCGTCGTGCGCGCGTTGACCGCGCCACGCAGAGTGCGATAGGCGGGGTCGTCCTGTACGCCGTGCATCGGGCTGGGCAACCCCTCGGGACCGCCGGGGCCGCCGATGAGCAGGTTGAGTTCCATGTCCATCAGGCCCGGCAGCAGGGTCACATCGCCGAGATCGATGTCGTCATCTGGATTCTGCGGTAGCTCAACGGGATTGACCGCTGAGATCCGATCACCCTCCACGACGATCACGGCCGGCGAGCGCACCTCGCCGGCGTCGACATCGGCCCAACGTGCCGCGCGAAGGACGGCGACGGGGGCGCTCATGGCACCGGTTCTGAGACGCAGTCCAGCGTGGTGGCACCCGAATCGGGCACCTTGGGTTGTTTCCAGCACTCCACCGGGAACGAGGCCTGGATCATCGAGTAGAGAAGATGCATCAGGTTGAGGACGTCCTCGGGCATCTCGTCCAGCGAGAACTTGTCGCAGAACGCGATGGCTTCTTCGGCGCGCGCGGTTATGGCATCGTAGAAGGCCTGGATCTCGACCATCGAACTGGCCAACCGCTTCGCATAGCGTTCGGCTTCTGTCGGCAGACACCAGTCGGAAAACTGTTCGAGCTCAGCGAATTCGGGTGGCAGTTTGGTTGTCAGGCTTGTCATCTCACACCCGCGCCGCATTGTTCCGGTAGTCCTCGACCCAGGCCGCGGTCTCCTTGTGCAAGTGGCGGATCAGGACTTCCTGATCGCACAGCAGGAACTCATCGATGGCTCGCGATTCGACCATGGACTGCGTCGCCTCCAAGGTGTTCGCGTCCTGCAGGCCGTACTCCTTGAACGACACCGCGGCGAGTTCCTGGGCAATGCGTTCGCGCGGCGTCCGGGGCTTTGGAAAGTACACCGTGCCTTCGAAGATGTGCGTGTTGAACGACGTCGGCCAGTAGTGATAGGTCAGATACCAGCCCTGACCCCAGAAAAGGATTACGAAGTTGGGGAACAGCTGGAACGAATCCAGCCCCCACGGGTCGCATTTCGCCGGGTTGAGCCCGGCAGGCATCTCGCCGAGATCCGGTTTGTCCCATGGCCCGAACAAGCCGCTCTGGCAGATGTCCTCGATCGGCTTGCGCATTTCATCGGCCATCTCCCAGGCCCGGATACCGGAGGTGCTCACCAGTCGGTGCGGCCCCTCGATGCGATAGTGCGGCGCTTCGAATCCCGCTTCCGCGGCGGCCTTCGAATAGGCGGTCGGAGACTGGTTCGCGTGCAGAACCGGTGCGTGATAGAACTCCTGGAACGCGTCCATGTAGAGCTTCCAGTTGGCCTTCACCTCTGAGCGGTAATAGAAGCGTGAGGTCATCTTGTCGAACGGATAGCCCTCGAGATCGGTGATCATGGGGCCGAGGAATTCGCGCAGATTCTGCTCGGGCTGCTTGGCGAAGTTGACGAAGATGAACCCTTCCCACACCTCGCAGTGCACGGTCACCAGCCCGTACCGACTCTTGTCGAGGTCGAAGAACTCGCTCTCCTGCTGTACGAAAGTCAGGTTTCCGTCCAGGTCGTAGCGCCAGGCGTGGTACTTGCAGGTGAACTGCCTGCACACGCCGCTGGTCTCCTCGAGCGGCATGTCGTTCCACACCAGCTTGTTGCCGCGATGGCGGCAGATGTTGTGGTAGGCCTTCACCTCTCCTGATGTCGTGCGCACCACGATGATCGACGTATTCACCACCTTGAGCTCTTTGGTGAAGTAACTGCCTTTGCGTGGAATCTGTTCGACGCGACCGACATTGAGCCATGCCCGCTTGAAGACGGCCTTGCGTTCGGCTTCGTAGAATTCGGGGCTGATCGAGTCCTCGTACGAGACGGGCTCGGTGCCCAGTTCTGGATAGTGCTCGGTCCAACTGCCTTCTGGTGGTTTGGGAAATCGAGCCATCACCTGTTCCTGTCGATATCGCTATGGGGCTATAGGCCTGACGGTATATGCCCGACCGAGCAATGACAAGTAGTTGATATCGACTCGTCGCGGCCCCTTCGGACCAGACGACGCCCTGTTCACGGCAGCTTTATCGCCGACGTGTACATCTCGATGACGGGCCGGTAGAGGTCCACGTCGTCGAGTTCGCTACCTAGCACGACGGCGTCACTGGTGGCGACGAGCACCTGCGCGAAGGTCAAGGGCGGGATCAGCAGCGTGCCACCCAGGCGGTCCATGCCGTCGACGATGAACTTGGCCAGCGCCTCGACGACCTCCGACCTCTTGGCGGCCACACGTTCCCGCGCTTCGGGATTGCGCAGCAGGTAGAGGGTGAACTCGTGGCCGAGTGCGGCGTGCTCGGCGCCGCGGTCCCGGCTGAGCGTGCGCCAACGCCTGGCGATCTGGTCCAATTCGCGTGCGCCGACCTGCTTGGCTGAGGCCATCACCTCGGTGAAGCTGTCGAAATATCGACGCCAGTAACGGTCGCTCACGGCGAGGAAG
>Ga0075363_100000536_pt1 | contig 12260 bp, 8 predicted proteins | sample EndMetdeltDD1763_FD_71470 | JGI IMG/M metagenome (GOLD analysis project Ga0075363, IMG submission 71470) | Populus endosphere microbial communities from Tennessee, USA - Endosphere MetaG P. deltoides DD176-3 | ecosystem: Host-associated > Plants > Roots > Endosphere | place: USA: Tennessee...
GCGCCGCCAGCAGGCCGGACGAGGCTCCGGGTCAAGGATCGGCGAAGCCGACCGCGCAGCGGCGGAGCGCAGCGACGTCCTTGACGCGGAGACCCGGCCTGCTACGCGCGCGGGCACCACGCCCGACCACCAGCTCGGTCGACCATCACCGGCACGACCAGTCGATCACCACGGGTGCCTCCGCTGCGGAGGTCTCGAGACGGGCCTGACGGCCCTCCGCGACCCACGACCCGTCAGGTCGACTCCGCCAGCTGCGGCAGGACCAGCAGACAGGCACCGGGCTCGGCGAACGGGAGCAGCTCGGTGCCCTCGGAGCTCTCGCCGAGCTGCTCCAGGACGCCGCGCACCATGCCGAGGTGGACCGCGCAGACCACGTCGGGGAACCGGTGCGCGCTCTCGAGGAGCGGGCAGCGCTCGAGCCGCACCACGGTGGGCGACTCGGGCTCGACCCGGGGCGCGAACCGCAGGTCGTCCAGCGTGGCGACCACGACGGCGGCCGGGTCCGACGACCCGTCGCGGCTGCGCCGCGCGACCACCATGTCGTGCCCCCAGACCCGTCCCTGTGCCTCGGCGACGGCCGTCGGCTCCGGGGCGGACTCGGCCACGGTCCGGGAGAGCGCGGCGGCCAGGCCGGCGTACGCCGCCTGCTCGGCCTCGCCCTCCCAGCTCTGGTAGAGCCAGGCCGGCCGGCCGCGACCGGTCGCGGGGGCCCGGCTGCGCCGGGCCAGGCCGGTGGCAACCAGGGCGTTCAGGTGCTCGCGCACGGTGTTCTCGTGGAGGCGGGTGAGCCGGACGAGCGCGGCCACGCTCACGGGCTCGGGCTGGCCCCGCACCGCGTCGAGGATCGAGGTGCGCGCGGGCGACAGGGGCCGCCGGGGCGCCGCGACCCGCGGACCGAGACGTGCCCCCAAGACCCTATTTTCCACGGAGCCGACTGTAGTAAGTGTGGAGCCTGTCGGTTCACACTGGCCGACGGGAGCCCCACGAGAGGACCGCGGCATGGCCGAGGAACCCATGAGTGAACAGCAGCGCAGCCCCTACCTCATGCTCGGCCTGGCCACCCTGGGCTTCGCGGTGAACTTCTGGGCGTGGGCGCTGCTCAGCCCGCTCGGCCCGCTCTTCCGGGACAAGGGGACGCTGGGCACGCTCACCGAGTCCGACGTGGCGCTGATGGTCGCCGTGCCGGTGCTGGTCGGCTCGCTCGGGCGGATCCTGGTCGGCAACCTCACCGACCGCTACGGCGGCCGGGTCATGTTCCCCCTGGTCTCGGCGGCCACGATCGTGCCGATCCTGTTCCTGGCCTTCTTCGCGCTCGACTCCTACACGCTGATCCTGGTCGGCGGCTTCTTCCTCGGCATCGGCGGCACCGCCTTCGCCGTCGGCGTGCCGTTCGTCAACGCCTGGTTCCCGCCGGAGCGCCGGGGCTTCGCGATCGGCGTCTTCGGGGCCGGCATGGGCGGCACCGCGATCAGCGCGCTCACCACGGTCAAGCTCTTCACCAACGCCGGGCACAAGGTGCCCTTCCTCCTCACCGCCTCGGCACTCGCGGTCTACGCCGTCGTCTCCTGGCTGCTGCTGCGCGACGCCCCCGGCCGGACGGTCCCCACGACCAGCCTGGCCTCCCGGCTGGTCGCCAACGCGAAGCTGCCGATCACCTGGCAGGCCTGCATCCTCTACGCCGTCGCCTTCGGCGGATACGTCGCGTTCTCGGTCTACCTGCCGGCGTACCTCAAGACCGAGTACGCCCTGACCCCCGCCGGCGCCGCCAACCGGATGGCCGGCTTCGTCGTGGTCGCGGTGATCATGCGCCCGGTCGGCGGCTGGCTGTCCGACCGGTTCGGTCCGGTGCCCGTGCTCGCCGGTGGGTACGCCGTGGTGATCGCCGGTGCCGCGGTCGCGGCCACGCACCCGCCCGTGGACTCGGTCGGCGCCGCGGCGTTCCTGTCGATGGCCGCGGCCCTCGGCTGCGGCAGCGGTGCCACCTTCGCCCTCGTCGCCAAGGTCACCGAGCCCGCCAAGGTCGGCGGGGTCACCGGTCTCGTCGGTGCCGCCGGCGGCCTGGGCGGCTTCGTCCCGCCGCTGCTGATGGGCTACATCTACGGCCAGACCGACTCCTACGCCATCGGCCTGGTCCTGCTGTCGGTCACCGCGGCCCTGACGCTGCTCCTCACGCTCACCGTGGTCCGCCGGACCGCGGCTGCTCACCCACCCGCCCACCAGCACGCTGCCCCGCTCGGAGGAACCGCGACGTGACGCCAGCCCGCCCAGGACTCGACGACCCGATCTCCGACCTGCTGGTCGGCACCCGCCGCTACTTCACCAAGGCCGAGGTGAGCGACGACCTGCGCACCATGGTCAAGGCCGGGGGCCGCGGTGCCGACGAGTTCTACCGGGACCGCTGGAGCCACGACAAGGTCGTCCGCTCGACCCACGGCGTCAACTGCACCGGGTCCTGCTCGTGGAAGGTCTACGTCAAGGACGGGATCATCACCTGGGAGACCCAGCAGACCGACTACCCCTCGCCCGGGCCCGACCGCCCCGACTACGAGCCCCGCGGCTGCCCGCGGGGCGCGGCGTTCTCCTGGTACACCTACTCCCCCACCCGGATCCGCTACCCCTACGTCCGCGGCGTCCTGCTGCAGATGTGGCGCGAGGGCAAGCGCCAGTGCGGCGGCGACCCGGTGGCCGCCTGGGCGCACGTCGTCGACCACCCCGAGCGCGCCCGCGCCTACAAGGCCGCCCGCGGCAAGGGCGGCCTGGTCCGCACCACGTGGGAGGAGGCGACCGAGCTGGTCGCCGCGGCGTACGTCCACACGATCGAGCAGTGGGGCCCGGACCGGGTCGCCGGCTTCTCACCCATCCCGGCGATGTCGATGGTCTCGCACGCCTCCGGCGCCCGGTTCACCTCGCTGGTCGGCGGCACGATGCTCTCGTTCTACGACTGGTACGCCGACCTACCGGTCGCCTCGCCGCAGGTCTTCGGCGACCAGACCGACGTGCCGGAGTCGGGCGACTGGTGGGACGCGGGCTACCTGGTGATGTGGGGCTCCAACGTGCCCGTCACCCGGACGCCCGACGCGCACTGGATGGCCGAGGCGCGCTACCGCGGCCAGAAGGTCGTCACGGTCTCCCCGGACTACGCCGACAACACCAAGTTCGCCGACGAGTGGCTCGCCATCCACCCCGGCACCGACGGCGCGCTGGCGCTGGCGATGGGCCAGGTGATCCTGCAGGAGTTCTTCGTCGAGAGGCAGACGCCGTACTTCGAGGAGTACGTCGCCTCCTACACCGACCTGCCGTTCCTGGTCCGGGTCGACGAGGGCCCCGACGGGGTCCTGAGGCCGGGCAAGATGCTCACCGCCGAGGACCTGGCCGGCCACGAGGGCGAGGAGAACGCCGCGTTCAAGCCGGTCCTGCTCGACGGCCGCACCGGCGGGCCGATCGTGCCGAACGGCACCCTGGGACACCGCTTCGGCGAGAGCGGCGCCGGGCTGTGGAACCTCGACCTGCAGGGCGTCGAGCCGCTGCTGCGCCTGGGCGGCCGGACCACGGAGACCGCCGAGGTGTCCCTGCCGCTGTTCGACCCGGTCGACGGCGGCCGCGGCGACACGACCGCCACGGTGCCGGTCCGCGAGGTCGGCGGCCACCGGGTCACCACCGTGTTCGAGCTGATGCTGGCGCGCTACGCCGGCTACACGCCGGAGTGGCAGGAGCCGATCACCGGCGTGCCGGCCGCGAAGGCCCGGCGGATCGCCCGCGAGTTCGCCCAGAACGCCGCGGACTCGAAGGGCCGCTCGATGATCCTGATGGGTGCCGGGACCAACCACTGGTTCCACTCCGACACGATCTACCGCGGCTTCCTGGCGCTGACCACACTGACCGGCTGCCAGGGCGTCAACGGCGGCGGCTGGGCGCACTACGTCGGCCAGGAGAAGTGCCGGCCGATCACCGGCTGGGCCCAGCTCGCCTTCGGCCTGGACTGGTCGCGGCCGCCGCGGCAGATGGTGCAGACGGCGTACTGGTACCTGCACACCGACCAGTTCCGCTACGACCACGTCGGCGCGGACGCGCTGGCGTCGGCCTCCCCAGGCAAGGGCGCCTTCGCCGGACGGACGACCGCCGACCTGATCGCGCAGAGCGCGCGGTCGGGCTGGATGCCGTCGTACCCGACCTTCGACCGCAACCCGCTCGAGCTCGCCGACGAGGCGGCCGAGGCCGGGCGCCCGGTCGCCGAGCACGTCGTGGCCGGGCTGAAGGACGGGTCGCTCCGGTTCGCGTGCGAGGACCCGGACTCGCCGCAGAACTTCCCACGGGTGCTCGCGGTGTGGCGCGCCAACCTGCTCGGCTCCTCGGCCAAGGGCAACGAGTACTTCCTGCGCCACCTCCTCGGCACCGACTCCTCGCTGCGCGCCGAGCAGGCGCCCGTCGAGGGCCTCCGGCCGCAGGACGTCGAGTGGCACGACGAGGCGCCCGAGGGCAAGCTCGACCTGCTGCTGTCCCTGGACTTCCGGCAGACCAGCACGACGGTCTTCTCCGACGTCGTGCTGCCGGCCGCCACCTGGTACGAGAAGCACGACCTCAACACCACGGACATGCACCCGTTCGTGCACTCCTTCAACCCGGCGATCGCGCCGCCGTGGCAGACCCGCACCGACTGGGACGCCTGGCAGGCCATCGCCGAGCGCTTCAGCGAGCTCGCCGGCCCCCGGCTCGGCGTGCGCAAGGACGTCGTCGCCGTGCCGCTGCTGCACGACACCCCGGACGCGCTGGCCACGCCGCACGGCGTCGTCCGCGACTGGAAGCGGGGCGAGTGCGAACCGGTGCCGGGCGTCACGATGCCGAAGATCGTGGAGGTCGAGCGCGACTACGGGGCGGTCGGCGCCAAGATGACCGCCCTCGGCCCGCTGATGGAGAAGCTCGGCACCACCACCAAGGGCATCACGTACGACGTCACCGCGTCCGTCGACTACCTGCGCGCCAAGAACGGCGCGGTCCGGGGCGGGCCGGCCGACGGGCGCCCGTCGCTGGTGCGCGACGTGCACGCGTGCGAGGCGATCCTCGCGCTGTCGGGCACCACCAACGGCCACCTGGCGACGCAGGGGTTCAAGACGCTGGAGAAGCGCACCGGCACCCTGCTGCACGACCTGGCGGCCGAGCACGAGGGCAAGCAGATCACCTTCGCCGACACCCAGGCGGCGCCGACACCGGTGATCACCTCGCCGGAGTGGTCGGGCTCGGAGACCGGCGGCCGCCGCTACTCGCCGTTCACGATCAACGTCGAGCGGCTCAAGCCGTGGCACACGCTCACCGGCCGGCAGACGTTCTACCTCGACCACGACTGGATGACCGAGCTCGGCGAGAGCCTCCCGGTCTACCGGCCGCCGCTGGACATGACCGGTCTCTTCGCCGAGCCACCCGTCGGCGCCCTCGGCGAGGACCGCGGGCACCCGAGCGTGACCGTGCGGTACCTGACCCCGCACAACAAGTGGTCGATCCACTCCGAGTACCAGGACAACCTGTTCATGCTGTCGCTCTCCCGCGGCGGCCAGACCATCTGGATGAGCGAGGCGGACGCCGACAAGGTGGGCATCGCCGACAACGACTGGGTCGAGGCGGTCAACCGCAACGGCGTCGTCGTGGCCCGGGCGATCGTGTCGCACCGGATGCCCGAGGGCACGGTCTACATGCACCACGCGCAGGACCGGCTCATCGACGTACCCATCGCGGAGACCTCCGGCAAGCGCGGCGGCATCCACAACTCGCTGACCCGGCTGCTGGTGAAGCCCAGCCACCTGATCGGCGGCTACGCCCAGCTGTCCTTCGCCTTCAACTACCTGGGTCCCACCGGCAACCAACGAGACGAGGTCACCGTCATCCGCAAGCGGTCGCAGGACGTGGAGTACTGACATGAAGGTCATGGCGCAGATGGCGATGGTCATGAACCTCGACAAGTGCATCGGGTGCCACACCTGCTCGGTCACCTGCAAGCAGGCGTGGACCAACCGGGCCGGCACCGAGTACGTCTGGTTCAACAACGTGGAGACCCGGCCGGGCCAGGGCTACCCGCGGCGCTACGAGGACCAGGAGGAGTGGAAGGGGGGCTGGAAGCTCAACAAGCGCGGCCGGCTCGGCCTCAAGGGCGGCAACCGGTGGCACCGGCTGGCGACGATCTTCTCCAACCCCAAGATGCCGTCGATCCAGGACTACTACGAGCCCTGGACCTACGACTACGCCACGCTGACCGATGCGCCCGCGCAGGAGCACACCCCGGTGGCGCGGCCGAAGTCGCTGATCTCCGGCAAGGACATGAAGATCTCCTGGTCGGCCAACTGGGACGACGACCTGGGCGGGTCGCGCGCCACCTGGGAGGCCGACCCGGTCCTCACCAAGGTCTCGGCGGAGGTGAAGCGCTCCCTGGAGGAGACCTTCATGTTCTACCTCCCGCGGATCTGCGAGCACTGCCTCAACCCGTCATGTGCGGCGTCGTGCCCGAGCGGTGCGATCTACAAGCGCAGCGAGGACGGCATCGTGCTGGTCGACCAGGACCGGTGCCGCGGCTGGCGGATGTGCGTGTCCGGCTGCCCCTACAAGAAGGTCTACTTCAACCACCGCACCGGCAAGGCCGAGAAGTGCACGTTCTGCTTCCCGCGGATCGAGGTCGGCCAGCCGACCGTCTGCTCGGAGACCTGCGTCGGCCGGCTCCGCTACATCGGCCTGGTCCTCTACGACGCCGACAAGGTGCTCGAGGCGGCCTCGACGCCCGACGAGCACGGCCTCTACGAGGCGCAGCGGTCGGTCTTCCTGGACCCCGAGGACCCCGACGTACGCCGCGCGGCCGAGCAGGCCGGCATCCCGCACGACTGGGTGGAGGCCGCCCGCCGGTCCCCGATCCACGCGCTGATCAACCGCTACAAGGTGGCCCTGCCGCTGCACCCGGAGTACCGGACCATGCCGATGGTCTGGTACATCCCGCCGCTCTCGCCGGTCGTCGACGCGGTGTCCGAGACCGGGAGCGACGCCGAGGACACCGGCAACCTGTTCGCCGCCATCGACGCGCTGCGGATCCCCGTCGAGTACCTCGCCGAGCTCTTCACCGCCGGCGACGTCGCCCCGGTCGACCTGGTGCTGCGCAAGCTCGCCGCGATGCGCTCCTACATGCGCGACCTGAACCTCGGCCGTGAGCCGGACGCGTCCATCCCGGCCTCGGTGGGGATGAGCGAGGAGGACATGTACGACATGTACCGGCTCCTGGCGCTCGCGAAGTACGACGAGCGCTACGTCATCCCGCCCGCGCACGCCGAGCAGGCGCACTCGCTGGAGGAGCTCGCCACCGAGTGCGCGCTGGACTACGACGGTGGGCCGGGCATGGGCGGCTCGGGTCCGTTCGGGGAGGGCTCGGGCGCCCCGACACCGATCGCCGTCGAGAACTTCCAGATGCTCCGGGACCGGCAGACCTCCGACACCGTGGCGGCGCCGGACGACAAGGGCGCCCGGGTCAACCTGCTCAACTGGGACGGCAAGGGCACGCCGCCCGGCCTGTTCCCACCGCGTGAGGAGGACCAGGCATGAGCCGCATGCACACCGACGACCACCGGGCGGTGTGGCAGAGCGCGTCGCTGCTGCTCGACTACCCCGACGTCCGGCTGCTCGAGCGGCTGCCGATGCTGGAGCGGGTCGCGGCCGGCCTTCCCGGGACGCTCGGTGAGCCGCTGCGGCACACCGTCGCGGCCCTGGCCACCTGCGACCTCGCCGGCCTCGAGAGCGCCTACGTCGAGACCTTCGACGACACCCGGCGCAACAGCCTGTTCCTGACCTACTTCGCGCACGGGGACACCCGCAAGCGCGGCATGGCGCTGCTGCGGTTCCGGCACGTCTACCGGGCAGCCGGCTACGAGGACTCGCCCAGCGAGCTGCCCGACCACCTGTGCGTCGCACTGGAGTTCGGGGCCACGATCGACCCGGAGGCCGGGCGGCGGCTGCTGCTCGACCACCGGGCCGGCCTGGAGGTGCTGCGGCTCTCCCTCGCCGAGACGGGAGCGCCGTGGGCCGGCGCGGTCGAGGCGGTGTGCGCGACGCTGCCTCCCCTGCGCGGCGACGAGAGCGAGGCGATCCGCCGGCTCGCGGCCGAGGGGCCGCCCGAGGAGGAGGTCGGGCTGGCGCCGTACGCCGCCGCCGGGCCCGTCCTGCTGCCGATGCCCACGACCCTGGGAGGCCGCTGACATGGACGTCTTCCTGTGGGTGATCGTCCCCTACCTCTGCCTCGCCACCTTCGTGGTCGGGCACTTCTGGCGCTACCGCTACGACAAGTTCGGCTGGACCACCCGGTCCTCACAGCTCTACGAGGACCGCATGCTGCGGGTCGGGTCGCCGCTGTTCCACTTCGGGATGCTCGGCGTCGTCGGCGGCCACGTGATCGGGCTGCTCGTCCCGCGTGGCTGGACCGAGGCGGTCGGCGTGGGCGACCACCTCTACCACTACGTCGCGGTCGTGGGCGGGCTCCTTGCCGGCGTGATGGCCACCGTCGGCCTGGCGATCCTGGTCTACCGCCGGCGTACGGTCGGGCCGGTCTTCTCCGCCACGACCCGGATGGACAAGGTGATGTACGCGTTCCTCGGGGTGGTCATCGCCCTCGGCATGTGGAACACCGTCGCCGGGTCGATCCTCACCATCGGCGGTGAGTACAACTACCGCGAGGGCGTCTCGGTCTGGTACCGCTCGTTCCTGGCGTTCAACCCGGACGCCGAGCTGATGGGCGAGGCTCCGATCGGGTTCCAGCTGCACGCGCTGGTGGCGTTCGGGCTGTTCGCGCTCTGGCCGTTCACCCGGCTCGTGCACGTGTTCTCCGCGCCGGTCGGCTACCTGACCCGGCCCTACATCGTCTACCGCTCCCGCGATGCCCAGCTCGGCTCGCACCGGCCGCGGCGGGGTTGGGACCGGGTGGGCTGACCGTGTGCGACCACTGCGGGTGCCGGCAGGTGGCGCCGATCGCCGAGCTGATGGACGAGCACACCGCGCTGCTCGACGAGGCCTACGAGGTGCGCAAGGCCCTCGGCGAGCGCGACCCGGCGTGTGCCATGGCCCTGCTGCGGACACTGGTCGGGCACCTCGACCGACACGTCCACCGTGAGGAGACCGGCATCTTCCCGGCGCTGCGCGACACCGGTGAGTTCCTCGACGAGGTCGACGCCCTGGAGGGCGAGCACCGCGACCTCGACGCCGCTCTGGAGGGCCTGGACCCCGGCGCACCCGACTTCGCGCAGCGGGTCACCGACCTCCTGCACTCACTCGACCTGCACGTCCAGCGCGAGAACCTCGGCGTCTTCCCGGTCGCGATCGTCACCCTGGGCGCCGAGGGCTGGGACACCATCGACGCGGCGCACGCCGAGACCCCGACGTTCCTGGGAGGGAGCTGACATGGAACCCATCTCGATCGAGTCCCTGGTGACCGATCTCTTCACGCGGGCCCGGGAGTCGGCGTCCGGTCGAGCCGCCCACAACCTGCTGGCCGGCCGCGAGCACCCTCTCAGCCAGACCGTCATCGCGATCGTCGGCGGTCACGGCCTCGCGGAGCACGACAGCCCCGGCGAGGCGACGCTGCACGTCCTGCGCGGGCGGGTGCGCTTCACGGCCGGTCCGTCGTCCGTCGAGCTCGCGGCCGGCGACCTCCTCCCGATCCCGCCCGAACGCCACTCGGTCGACGCGCTCGAGGACGCCGTCCTGCTGCTGACCGTGGTCAAGTAGCCGATTCGTCTGCGGTACGGCTGGGACTTCCCCGCTGGAGGTCGCAGACGAATCGCCGGGCTACCCCAGCGGCCGCAGCTGCCGGGGCGCGGCAGGATCAGGGCCGACGGGCGCGGACAGCCGCATCTTCACGTCCACCACCGCGTAGCCGGACGGGCCGACCATGACCGGGTTGAGGTCGAGCTCGGCGAGCTCGCGTACGTCGGCGGCGAGCCGGCCCACGGACAGGACCAGCTGCTCGAGGGCGGCGACGTCGGAGGGTGCCGAGCCGCGGTAGCCCTCGAGGAGCGGCCAGATCCGCAGGCTGCGTACGGCTCGGGCGGCGTCGGCGGGCGAGAGCGGCGGCACCAGGAACACCCGGTCGTCCCAGACGTCGGTGGCGACGCCGCCGGCAGCCACCATGACCAGCGGGCCGAGCGCCGGGTCCCGGACCACCCCCACCGCGACCTCGACCCCCGACGCCATCGGCTGGACGAGCACGGGCGCCTGGGTGCCGAGCTCGGCGGCGAAGTCGGCAACCGCCGAGGCGACCGCGAGGTCGCTCGAGACGCCGACCCGCACCAGGCCGCGGTCGGTCTTGTGCACGACCTCGGGGTCGGCCACCTTCAGCGCGACCGGGTAGCCGATCCGCTGGGCCGCCGCGACGGCCGCCTCGGCGCCGGTCACGGTCTCCCCCATCGCCTCGACGCCGTAGTCGGCGAGCAGCACCGCGGCCTGCTCGGGGGGCAGCCAGCCCTCCGCGCCGGGATCGAGGGCGGCCTCGAGGAGCAGGTCGGCAGCGCGCCGCTGGACCGTACGCCGCAGCTCGGCGTCCGTGCGGTCGCCGGCCTCGCGGGGCGCGGCCAGCCACTCGGCGTACCTGACCACCCGGCTGAGGGCACGGACGGCGGACGCGGTGGTGCGGTAGAGCGTGACCGGCGTCCCGTCGCTCTCCGGGACCGCGAGCCCGCCGAGCGGCACCATCACGACCGGTACGTCGGGGTGAGCCGCACGGGCGCGCAGCATCTCGCGCAGCGACTCGGCGCCGTCGGTGACGCCGGTCGCGACCGGCACGAGCAGGAGCGCGTCGATCTCGCCCGACTCGAGCAGCGCCGTGACCAGCCCGCCCATCGCCTCGGGTGCCGCCCCCGCACCCGCGTCGACCGGGTTGCCGGTGCCGGTGGTGCCCTCGACCAGGGCGGCGATCCTGGCCTGGAGAGCGGCGGACAGCTCGGGCACCTCGAGGCCCAGCTCCTCGGCGGCGTCGGCGGCGAGGACGCCGATGCCTCCGGCGTTGGAGACGATGCCGAGCCGCCGCCCGCGCGGCAAGGGCTGCTCGTCCAGGAGCAGAGCGGTGCGGGCCAGCTCCTCGGCGTCGGCGCACTCGATGACCCCGGACTGGGCGAACAGCGCCGACACCCCGACCGCGGGCGAGGCCGCCGAGGCCGTGTGGGAGGCACCGGCGCGCTTGCCGCCGGTGGACCGGCCGCCGACGACCGCCAGCAGGGGCTTCCGCTCGGCGAAGGTCCGCGCGAACCGGCCGAACTTCACCGCGTTGCCGAACGACTCCAGGTAGAGCGCGGCCGCGGTGACCTCCGGGTCGTCGTACCAGGCGGCCAGCAGGTCGTTGCTGGAGACGTCGGCCTTGTTGCCGAGGGACACGAAGGTCCGCACGCCGAGCCCCACCTCGCGGGCGAGGTCGAGCATCACGATGCCGACGCCGCCGGACTGGCTGGCGATCGCGAGCCCACCTGACGGCGGGATCGAGTCCTGGAACGTCGCGTTGAGGCGTACGTCGGGGTCGTTGAGCAGCAGCCCCAGGCAGTTGGGCCCGACCATCCGGATGCCGAGCCCTCGGGCGGTCGCCGCGAGCGACCGCTGGCGCGCGGCGCCGTCGCCGCCGAGCTCGCCGAACCCCGACGACACGACGACCGCGGCCCGGGCGCCCACAGCGGCGGACTGGCGGAGCACGTCGTCGGCCGCTGCCGCCGGGACGCAGAGGACGACCAGGTCGAGGGGTCCGGGCACGTCGGCGACGGACGGGTGGGCCGGGACCCCGGCGATCTCGGCGATCTCGGCGGCACGGGGGTGCACCGCGGCCACCTGGCCCCGGAAGCCGCCGGACCTGATGGCGCGCAGCACCGTCGCCCCGATCCCGGACCCGTCGGAGCGCGCGCCGATCACCGCGACCGAGCGCGGCGACAGCAACGGGGCGAGGGAGGCCGCCTCCGCGCGGAACTCGCGCTGGTCGGCGCGGGCGAGGAGGTCGGCACCGGCCTCGGTGGTGAGGCCGACCACGACCGTCGAACCGTCCGAGGCCCGGGACAGGGACAGCCCCGACTCCTTGAACACCGCGAGCATCGCGCGGTTCTCGGTGAGGACGTCGGCCTCGAGGTGGGTGAACCCGCGGTCCCGGGCGAGACCGGCGAGGTGCTCGAGCAGGAGTGTGCCGACACCCTGGCCGCGGGTCTCGTCGGCCACCAGGAACGCGACCTCGCAGGTGCTCTCGTCCAGCGGCTCGGCGGTGCCGAGGCCGACGA
>Ga0075363_100000537_pt1 | contig 12253 bp, 12 predicted proteins | sample EndMetdeltDD1763_FD_71470 | JGI IMG/M metagenome (GOLD analysis project Ga0075363, IMG submission 71470) | Populus endosphere microbial communities from Tennessee, USA - Endosphere MetaG P. deltoides DD176-3 | ecosystem: Host-associated > Plants > Roots > Endosphere | place: USA: Tennessee...
GATCGCGGTTTCCTCGACATGATCGACGTGTTCGGCGCCGATCATGGCGGCTACATCAAGCGCATGCAGGCAGCGGTGAAGGGCGTCAGCGACGGCAAGGCTGCGCTCGACATCAAGGTGGTGCAGCTCGTGCGACTGCTGCGCAACGGCGAGCAGGTGCGGATGTCGAAGCGCTCCGGCGACTTCGTCACGCTGCGCGAGGTGGTGGACGAGGTTGGTTCCGACGCCGTGCGGTTCATGATGCTGTTCCGCAAGAACGACGCCGTGCTCGATTTCGATCTCGCAAAAGTGCTCGAACAGTCGAAAGACAATCCTGTCTTCTACGTTCAGTACGGACACGCCCGCGGTCATTCGATCTTCAAGAATGCGCGCGAGGTGGTGCCCGATCTGCCTGAGGACGATGCCGCCCGGGCCGCCTATCTGGAGAATGCCCCGGTGGAGCGGCTGACCGATCCGGCCGAACTGGACCTTTTAAAGCGCCTGGCACTCTACCCCAGGATGGTGGAGGCGGCGGCGGTCGCACATGAACCACACCGAATCGCTTTTTATCTATATGATCTTGCCAGTGAATTTCACGCGTTATGGACGAAAGGGCGGGATTTGCCCTATTTACGCTTCATTATGACTAATGATGCAGAGATCACGAGGGCGCGACTGGCTATGGTCCAGGGCGTCGTCTCGGTTCTCGCATCGGGCTTAGCCGTTCTCGGCGTCCATGCTCCAACCGAGATGCGGTAGGCAGGGGCGAAGGCCTCACGAATGGGGGTTCGTGGGGTATCTGGCAGGAGCCGCTCGTCATGGTTTGTTTGACATGGCGGGTTGGCGCTGTCCCGTAGGGGATGCATCATCACGATGGCTGATCGATATCAGGAACGACCTTTTCCCTCCGCCGACCAGGCTCGTGGCGAGGGTGACCCGCTTGCGGAACTCGCAAGGCTGATCGGGCAGAACGAGCCGATGGGAGGCGCGGCCAAGCCCGCGCCCCGCCCGCTGCAGTCACGCGCCAACGTGCGCCCGCAGCGATATGATCCGCCGGAGGAAGAGCTCGATGCGCCTCCGAGCCCGCCGTCATGGATGCAGCGCGCGCGCCACGAAACGCCACCGCCTCCGCTGCCCTTGCCGCAGGAATACGACGACGAGCCGGAATACCAGCAGGCACAGCCGGTGCATCCGCTGCATCGCTATTCAGCGCAGCAGCAGGCGCCCGCGCATCAGACAGCGCCTGAGCAGGACTATTACGACGAGCCCGAGCCGCAGTATGCCGACGAGCCGCAGCAGGACCCGTCGCGTTATGACGATGCGCTGTATGGACGGTTAGAGACCGGCCAGCACGACTATCAGCGTGATCCGGCCTATCCGGACGATCCCTACGCCTACCAGGGCGACGAATATGAGGAAGAGCAGCCCGCGCCGAAGAAGCGCTCGAGCGGCCTGATGACGGTCGCCGCGGTGCTGGCGCTGGCCGTGGTGGGTACCGGGGCTGCCTTTGGTTATCGCACCTTTGTCGGTTCGCCCCGCTCGGGTGAGCCGCCGATCATCAAGGCCGACAACAGTCCGACCAAGGTCGTGCCGGCGCCGTCCGATGCGGGTACCGGCAAAAACCCTGACCGCCTGCTATCGGGCGATGGCGGCGAGCGGCTGGTGTCGCGGGAAGAGACCCCGGTCGATGTCAATGCGAGGTCGGGCGCACCGCGGGTCGTGTTCCCGCAGCTGAACCAGAACGCCAACCCGCCTGCGGCCGCCAGTGTTTCGCCGTCGGCGCCGATGCCTGCGGTCGCCACCGGCACGATGCCGAACAACGAGCCGCGCAAGGTCAGGACGCTCGCGGTCAAGGGCGACGCCGCCGATAATGGCGGCGTACCGGCAGGCGCCGGGCCGCCGCCGAAGCCGGCGACGCGAAGCGTTGCGGCCCAAGCCGTGGCTCCTGGTCCCGGTCCCACCGTACCGCCGGCGCGCAATCCTGCATCCGCCAATGCCAGCGCCAATACGCCGATGTCGCTCGCGCCCCAGGCCGGACAAGCGCCCGATGCCGCGCCGCCAACCCGGACGGCTGCGACCAACCCGACGCAGGCGGCCGCTCCGGCTCCAACCAGCGGCGGTTATCTGGTTCAGGTCTCCTCGCAGAAGAACGAGGCCGACGCGCAGGCTTCGTACCGCGCGCTGCAGGGGAAGTTCCCGAGCGTGCTCGGGCCGCACTCGTCGCTCGTGAAACGGGTCGATCTCGGCGAGAAGGGCGTCTATTACCGCGCCTTCGCCGGCCCGTTCGGCTCGTCCGAGGAGGCGGCGCAGGTCTGCAGCAACCTGAAATCTGCCGGCGGACAGTGCTTCGTCCAAAGGAATTAACGGCGGTTTCCTTGACCCGGATGCTCTGAGGGGCCTAATCGGCCCCCATGAGCAGCCGCGCATTCATCACGGGCGTATCGGGACTGGAATTGAGCGCCACGGAGCGCGAATTCATCCGTGGCGAGCGGCCGTGGGGATTCATCCTGTTCAAACGCAATGTCGAGACGCCAGATCAAGTATCTGACCTCGTTGCTGAATTGCGGGATTGTGTGGGCGAGGCGGATGCCCCGGTGCTGATCGACCAGGAAGGCGGGCGTGTCGCCCGGCTGGGGCCGCCGCACTGGCCGGTCTATCCGCCCGGTGCCACCTTCGGCGCGCTCTATGACCTCGACAAGGCGCTTGGTCTAAAGGCCGCGCGGCTCAGCTCGCGCCTGATTGCGGCCGACCTGATCGACCTCGGCATCACGGTCGACTGCCTGCCACTGGCGGACGTTCCGGTCGCCGGTGCGGATGCCGTGATCGGCAATCGGGCCTATGGAACCGAGCCGGCCAAGGTCGCAGCAATCGCCCGCGCCGTCACCGAGGGGCTGGAGCAGGGCGGCGTGCTGCCTGTGCTGAAGCACATTCCCGGCCACGGAAGGGCCACCGCAGATAGCCATTTCCGCCTGCCAACCGTTGATACGTCGCGGGAAGAGCTGGAACGAACCGATTTCGCGGCCTTCCAGCCGCTGGCCGACCTGCCGATGGCGATGACCGCACATGTTGTGTTTAGCGCGCTAGATCCCGCCCAACCGGCGACGACTTCTGCGACAATCATCCGCCAGGTGATTCGAGGCGAAATTGGGTTCCAAGGCTTGTTGATGAGTGATGACGTGTCCATGAATGCGCTGGCAGGATCGATTGCCGATCGGACCCGCGCCATCGTCAACGCCGGCTGCGACATGGTCCTGCATTGCAACGGCAAGCTCGACGAGATGCGGGACGTGGCGCGCGAGACGCCGGGACTGGCTGGTGAGGCCCTCGAGCGCGCTAGGCGCGCGCTGGCCTCGCGCAGGGCGCCGGAGCCCTTCGACCGGCAGGCGGCGCGGGCTGAACTTGAAGCGTTGATGGATCGGGTAGGAACGGCATGACGGCTGAGATTCTATCGTTTGAAACCGGACGGCCCGCCGAAGTCACCGACAGCGAGGCAGCACTTGTCGTCGACGTCGAAGGCTATGAAGGTCCGCTCGACCTGCTCCTGACGCTGGCGCGCCAACAGAAGGTCGATCTCGCCAAGATTTCGATCCTGGCGCTGGCCGATCAGTACCTGACGTTCATAGAGGCAGCGCGAAAGATCCGCCTTGAGCTCGCGGCCGACTACCTGGTGATGGCTGCCTGGCTGGCGTACCTGAAATCGCGCCTGCTGCTGCCTGAACCGCCGACGCCGGACGGACCGAGCGCCGAGGAAATGGCGACCGCACTGGCTAACCGGCTGCGCCGGCTCGAGGCGATCCGGGAAGCCGCCAACCGGCTGATGAACCGGCCGCAGTTCCAGCGCGACATCTTTCCGCGCGGCAATCCGGAATCGATCGCGGAAATTCGCCATCCCAAGTTCACCGCGACGCTGTTCGACCTGCTCACCGCCTATTCCGCGCAGCGCCAGCAGCGCGTGCTGGCAACCGTCCATCTGGCCAAGCGCACGGTGTGGTCGCTGGCGGAAGCGCGCGCCTCGCTGGAGCGGCTGGTCGGCATGACCGAGTCCGAGGACTGGAGCTGCCTCGACGATTTCCTGCTCAGCTACGTGGTCGATCCCTCGCAACGGGCGACGGTGTTCGCGTCGAGCTTTGCCGCGGCGCTCGAACTGGTGCGCGAGGGCGAGATGGAATTGAACCAGAAAGAGGCGTTCGCGCCGCTGTATTTTCGCAAGCGTCCGACACAGGCAGCGATGCCCACGCCGGATATGACGGTCGAGTAAGTGGAAGGAGATCTAGCCATGGCAAGCCTGGCGGAAAAACGCATGGAAGATGCCGAGGATCACTCCGTCGACCAAACGACACCCGACCAATCGGCGCGGCCTGAGGAATTGCGGCTGCTCGAAGCGCTGCTGTTTGCTTCCGCCGAGCCGATCGATCAGGCGGCGCTTGCCAAGCGCATGCCCGACGGCGTCGACGTCAAGGCGGCGCTGGCGCAACTGCAGGCGGAATACGCCCCGCGCGGCGTCAATCTGGTGCGCGTCGCCAACAAATGGACGTTCCGCACCGCCGGCGACCTGTCGTGGCTGATGACGCGCGAAAGCACGGAAACGCGGCGCCTGTCGCGTGCGGCGATCGAGGTGCTCGCGATCATCGCCTATCACCAGCCTGTGACGCGCGCCGAGATCGAAGATATCCGTGGCGTGATCACATCAAAGGGAACGCTCGACGTGCTGCTGGAAACCGGCTGGATCCGCCCCCGCGGTCGCCGCAAGACGCCGGGCCGGCCGCTGACGTTCGGAACGACTGAGGCGTTCCTGTCGCAGTTCAGCCTGGAGGCGCTAGGCGACCTGCCGGGCCTAGATGAGCTGAAGGGTACGGGGCTACTGGATTCGCGCTTGCCGTCCGGCTTCAGCGTTCCGACGCCATCCGATGACGTCGCGCTTCGTGAGGACGAGGATCCGCTGGAAGCTGGGGATAGTCTGGAACTGCTGCTGGCGCCGGCTGCCGAGCCGGAAGAGGGCGGCGGAGCAGGTTCCGAAGGCTCAGCCGGCTAGTCCTGCGGGCAGGATTAACAATAGCCATAATACGTAGCCGCGACAGCGATTTGCCGCGGCAGGGGTCCTTGTTTTTGACACCTCTCGGGCCTACCTTCCGCCAAAGCTTGGCCGGAAGCCGGCCGTCTCTTTTTTGGAGGGTTGCAGGATGGGTTCTCTAAGTATTTGGCACTGGATCGTCGTGATCGCAGTGGTCCTGCTGCTGTTCGGCCGTGGCAAGATTTCGGACCTGATGGGCGATGTGGCGCAGGGTATCAAGGCCTTCAAGAAGGGCATGCAGGACGATACCAAGGAAGCCGAAAAGCCCGCAGAGCCGGTGAAGACCATCGATCACAATGCAACGACGGCGCCCACGGCGGCGCGGTCGGATGTTGGCAGCAAGGCTGTCTGAACCGGACGTCGGTTGATGCCGGTTTGAGAAAAGGCGCGGACGGCCCCAAATCTTGCTAGACAGGGATTTGGGCGCGAACGTCTCGCGCGAGCGGAAGAATTCATGTTCGACATCGGGTGGAGTGAACTGGTCGTCATCGCGGTTGTCGCGCTGATTGCCATCGGCCCGAAAGAACTGCCGGGCGTGCTGCGCATGGTCGGGCAATGGATGGGCAAGGCGCGCAAGATGGCCGCCGAATTCCAGGGCCAGTTCCAGGAAGCCATGCGCGAGGCCGAAATGGCCGACCTCAAGAAAAGCTTTGACGAGGTCAAGGACGTGGCGACGGGATTCACGTCGGGCAATGTCATGACCTCGCTGCAGAAGGACGTCAGCGACGCCCTGCAGATCGGCGACATCGACAAGCCAGCCGCCGCACCCAACGACGCGCAGGTGGCAGCCGCGATCGACGAGCCGGTGACCCCGACGACGCCGGCTGCGCCCTCGCCGGAGACCTTCGTCGAGGCCGAGGCGCACGCAGCGGCGTCCGAGCCGCTGGCCATCACGCGTGAAGTTCAGGCAACGGCGCAGGATACCGCACCGGCAGCGCCCGACGTTCTCAAGGACGCCAAAGCGTCATGACCATCGACGACATCGAGGCCAGCAAGGCCCCATTGATGGATCATTTGATCGAGCTGCGTTCGCGGCTGATCAAGGCGCTGCTCGGCTTCGGTATTGCTTTCATCTTCTGTTTCTTTTTCGCCAAACAGATCTACAACGTGCTGGTCTGGCCGTTCGTCTGGGTGGCGGGCGCCGAGAATTCCAAATTCATCTACACGGCGCTGCTGGAATACTTCCTGACGCAATTGAAGCTCGCGCTGTTCGGCGCAGGGTTCATCTCGTTTCCGATCGTGGCGACGCAGATCTACAAGTTCGTGGCGCCCGGGCTCTACAAGCACGAACGCGGCGCGTTCCTGCCCTACCTGATCGCGACGCCGTTCTTCTTCGTGCTCGGCTCGCTGCTGGTCTACTTCGTGGTGCTGCCGATGCTGGTGCGGTTCTCGCTCGGCATGCAGCAGATGGGCGGTGGCGAGAGCGCGCAGATCCAGTTGCTGCCGAAGGTCGGCGAATATTTGTCGCTGATGATGTCGCTGATCTTTGCCTTCGGCATTGCGTTCCAGCTTCCGGTGATCCTGACGCTGCTGGGGCGGATCGGCATCGTCACCTCGAAGATGCTGCGCGAGAAGCGGCGCTATTTCATCGTCATCGCGTTTGTGATCGCGGCCGTCCTGACGCCGCCCGATGTGATCAGCCAGGCCTCGCTCGCGATCCCGCTGCTGGCGCTCTACGAGGGCGCGATCATTGCAGTCCGCATGGTGGAAAAGAAGGCCGCGGCAGCCCAGGCCGCGTCGTCGGGTACACCGCCCGCCAGCCCGCCCCCGGAAGCCAATCCGGCGGAGTAGGGGCGCTGTTCGCCCCGATCAGCCATGATTCCCAGCGAAAGCGGGGAATCAGCACACTGCGGCTTCTCGACTCAGCACAGACGCCTCTGGAATACTGGATCGCCCGCTTTCGCGGGCGATGACGGATGTGGTACGGGATGCACAACGATAAACGTTGGATATCAACGTCATGCGTGACATTCAACGCAAGCCCCTAGGACTGACCGCCCATGCACGACATCAAATCGATCCGCGACAACCCCGGGGCTTTCGACGCCGGACTGAAGCGCCGCGGACTGTCGCCGTTGTCGGCCGCGCTGCTGGCGATCGATGAGAGGCGCCGCGCGGCTATCCTGGCCTCGGAGCAGGCGCAGGCGCGCCGCAACGCGGCTTCGAAGGAGATAGGCGAGGCCAAGAAGGCCAAGGATGAAGCGCGCGCCAGCAAGCTGATGGCCGAAGTCGCCGAACTCAAGACCACGATGCCGGAGCTCGAGCTTGCCGCGAAGACCGCGGACGAAGAGCTTGCGAAAGAACTGGCGGCGATACCGAACCTGCCGCTCGACGACGTGCCCGAGGGCGCAGACGAGCACGGCAATGTGCAGCGCCACCTCTACGGCAAGATCCGTAACTACGGCTTCACACCGAAGCCGCATGACGATCTCGGCGGTGCGCTCGGCTACATGGATTTTGAGGCGGCAGCGAAACTATCCGGCGCACGCTTTGTGGTGCTGAAAAAAGGACTGGCTAGGCTCGAGCGGGCGATCGGCCAGTTCATGCTCGACCTGCACACCAACGAACACGGCTATACCGAGGTCAACCCGCCGCTATTGGTGCGCAACGACGTGATGTTCGGCACGGGTCAATTGCCGAAATTCGAGGACGACCAGTTCTGGGCTATCAAGGGCGAATTGCTTGTGGCGCCCGACGAGCGATTGAAGACCGAGCGTCTCGGTCTCATTCCCACCGCCGAGGTGTCGCTGACCAACCTCGTCCGCGAATCCATCGTCGACGAAAAAGAACTGCCGATGCGGCTGACGGCGCTGACACCGTGTTTCCGTGCGGAGGCGGGCGCTGCAGGCCGCGATACCCGCGGCATGATCCGGCAACATCAATTCACAAAGGTCGAGCTGGTCTCGATCACGACACCCGAGACCAGCCGTGACGAGCACGAGCGCATGCTGTCGTGCGCGGAGGAAGTCTTGCGCAGGCTCGACCTGCATTACCGCGTGATGACGCTGTGCTCCGGTGACATGGGCTTCTCCGCGCAGAAGACCTACGACATCGAGGTCTGGATGCCCGGGCAGGGCGAGGGCGGTGCTTTCAGGGAAATTTCGAGCTGCTCGGTGTGCGGCGACTTCCAGGCACGGCGCATGGATGCGCGCTCGCGTGGACCGGACGGCAAACCGCGCTTCGTGCACACGCTGAACGGCTCCGGCACGGCGGTCGGCCGCGCGCTGATCGCGGTCATGGAAACCTATCAGCAGGAAAACGGCGCGATCGCGGTACCCGACGTGCTGCAGCCCTATATGGGCGGGCTCAAGACCATCGAGCGGGACAAATAGCGCAAGGCAAAATGGCATTGCATCGCGACATCTTTTGGATCGGGAGGCAATGGGCTGTTACCGGCCACGGGATGCAATTGATCGACCAGCGGCTGCAGGGCGCCTTCGATATCGAAGCGGCCCGGCTGGGGGACAACGATCTCATAGAGAGCTTGCGCGCCAAGGCGTGGCTCAAGGCCGAGGATTTCGACAAGGGGCTGGCCGTCGCGCGAGCTCGACAATGGCCGCCGCAGGCGACATCAGAGATAGTGCCGCCGATCCCGCCGATTGAACCCTTCTCGCCGCCTCTGCCGCCAGCACAGCCGGAAGCGCCAACGCTTGAAACGCAGAACCTCGAGCAACCCGCACCCTTGCATGCTGCACAGCCGCAGGCGCTTGAGAGCCAACCGCCGGTGCCCACCGAGCCGTCCAAGCAACAATCGCCGGAGCTTTCGATGACAATCGACGGGCGGGCCCGGTTCGCGCGCCCCTGGCGTGTCTTTATGAAGCGGAAAACTTGAGAAAATGGGTCGGTTTGCCTCGGCGGCGATAGCCGGTTAAGACGACGCAAAGGCGAAGGCCTGCCGATTTCGAACCAGAAGGCATTTTGACGGATGCGAATTCTCTGCACCAACGACGACGGCATCCATGCGCCGGGTCTGAAGATCGTCGAGGAGATCGCCCGCGCGCTGTCCGACGACGTCTGGGTCGTGGCGCCGGAGCTTGATCAGTCCGGCGTCTCGCATTCGCTATCGCTGAACGATCCGCTGCGATTGCGCGAAGTCGGTCCGCAGCACTTCGCGGTGCGGGGCACGCCGACCGATTGCGTGATCATGGGTTCGCGCCACATCCTCGGCGAGAAGATGCCCGATCTCGTGCTGTCCGGCGTCAACCGGGGCCGCAACGTCGCCGAGGACGTCGTCTATTCCGGCACGATCGCAGGCGCCCTCGAAGGCACGATCCTGGGAATCCCGTCATTCGCGCTGAGCCAGGAATTCTCCATCGAGACGCGTCACGCACCGCTGTGGGACACCGCGTTGAAATTCGCGCCGGACATCCTGCGCAAGGTCATCGATGCGGGCGTGCCGAAGAACACAGTGATCAACGTCAATTTTCCCGCCTGCACGCCCGACCAGGTCAAAGGCGTTCGCGTGACGCGGCAAGGCAAGCGCAATCTCGGCTTTCTCAAGGTTGACAAGCGCCACGATGGCCGCGGCAATCCCTATTTCTGGATCGGCTTCGAGCGCGCCGCGATGATGGATACGCCGGCGGAGGGCACCGATCTGGCGGCGCTTGCGGCACGCTACGTATCGGTCACGCCGCTGAGGCTCGATCGCACCGATGAAGCCTTCTCGGAAGCGCTGACGACGACCTTGAAGTGACGCTAAGCGTCATACCCGCGGAAGCGGGTATCCAGTACGCCACGGCTTCACGGTCCAATCGCAGGTCTCTGGAATACTGTTCATCCGCTTTCGCGGATGATGACGGCTGAATGTGCGGAGGTGGAATCTAGACCGTCGCGCTCTTCAACGTTGACGCGATGACCTGGGCCAGCGTCTCCAGTTGGAATGGCTTCTGCAAAGCGGGGCGGTCGCGATATTCCTGGGGCAGGCCGGAGGAGCCGTAGCCGGTCGCAAAGATGAACGGGCGGTTGCGCGCCGTGATCAACTCGGCCACTGGCGTAATGACCTTGCCGTTGACGTTGACGTCGAGAATCGCGATGTCGAATTCGGTCGATTGCACCAGCTTGACCGCTTCGCCGATTTCGCCGGCCTCGGCCGCTACGCTGTGGCCAAGCTCTTCCAGCATGTCAGCGACCATCATGCGGATCATAACTTCGTCTTCGACCAGGAAAACAGAACAGCCCGCGGGCCGTGTCGCTATCATGAGGGGAATCCTTGCCCTTCCAATGCTTTGAGGTTCGCAAAAAACACCTCTGGGTGCAATGTTCACATGCACCGGGGCGCTTTGAAAGCAGAAACTGCCGCGACGGATTTGCCGGTGCCTTAACGCCGGGAGGCGATAGCGGTTCCGGCCGCAGGAACCAAAATCTTGAGGAAATTCTTCCTTAAAGGCGCGCAGGCTATTACATCTCGGCGAGCCCTGAGCATTGGACCGGCGGACGAGCCGCCCCGAGACCGCGATGTCGCAAGAACCGCCTGAGAAGATGATGTTTCAGCTCGCCCTGCGGCGGCGGGGGATCAGCGACCAGACGGTGCTGCGCACCATGGAAGAGGTGCCACGGGAGGTCTTCGTGGCGGCAGGCGACCGCGAGCATGCCTATCGCGACAGCGCGCTCGGCATCGCCTGCGGGCAGACCATCAGCCAACCCTTCGTCGTGGCCTACATGACCGAGCAGTTGCAACTGCGGAAGGAGCACAAGGTGCTCGAGATCGGCACCGGCTCGGGCTATCAGGCCGCGGTGCTGTCGCGGCTATGCGCCCATGTCCTGACCATCGAGCGTTACCGGACGCTGGCGGACACCGCACGCGACCGGCTCGAGACGCTCGACTATTTCAACATCGAGGTGATGTTCGGCGACGGCTTCGACGTTCCGGCTGGCGCCGGCGATTTCGACCGCATCATCGTTACCGCTGCGATGGAGCAAATTCCGGAAAAGCTGCTGGAGCGGCTGCTGCCGGGCGGCATCCTGATTGCGCCGATCGGTCCCCATCACGGCACCCAGACGCTGGTCAGGATGACCAAAAAGGACAGCGGTTTCGAGCGCAAGGAATTGGTCGATGTCCGCTTCGTCCCGGCGCTGCCCGGGATCGCCCGCGAACTGTAGAATCCTGAGATTGGCGGTTCCCGCCAACATCTTATTCCAAGGGTTAAGCGGTTATTTACTCGGCACGTGTTTACTCAAAACAGTATTTTGTTGCGTACGAGTGAGTAACCATGTCCCGTATCGTCGAGTTGCTTCGCTCGCGTCGGGTGCCGCAGGCCGCGGTGCTGACGCTGATGTCGGTCGGCTTTGCCGGTTGCAGCGCCGATATGCAGACGCGCTTTTCCGATAGCTCGTTCTCCAATCCCTTTGCCTCGCAGCCTGAAGCGACCGGTTCGGTGCGTTCGCCCGCGGTCGAACGCCGCGAGCCGCCGCAATACGCCCGGCCGCAAAGTTCGGCGCCGCAATTCCAGTCGCAGGCCTTGCCGCCGCCCGTCGTCGCCGCACCGCCTGCTTATCCCGCCAGTTCGGGTGGGGTGTCGGGAGGAGGGCGCGGGATTTCGTCCTACGCGCCGCCGTCCAGGTCGCCCATCGAAACCACTGCCACGGTGCCGCCGCGCTCGGTCGCTGCCGCGCGTCCAGTTGCACATCCGGTTGCACATAACGGCACCACGATCATCGTTGGCACCAGCGACACGCTCGACGGTCTGGCGAAGCGCTACAACGTTTCGGCCGCGGCGATCATGCAGGCCAACGGCTACAAGGGCCCGCGCGTGCTGTCGCCCGGCCAGCAGCTGATCATTCCAAAGCAGACGGCTGTGGCCGCTGCGCCCGCACCGGCGCTCGCGCCCCCGGTCAGCAAGCCGGTCGCCGCCTTGGCTTCAACCCCGTCGAGCGTCCACGTCGTCAATCGCGGCGACACGCTGATGAGCATCGCGCGTCGGAACAATGTCCCGGTTTCCGAACTCGCCAGGGCCAACAATCTCGATCAGACCGCCAGGCTTAGCCTTGGCATGAAGCTCACCGTGCCCGGTTCTAAGACCGCGGCCGCCGTGCCTGCGGCGCAGCCTGTCGCCGCAGCCCCCGCCCAGCCGGCCGCCCCGGTTGCGGCATCGGGCACCACCAAGATGGCCGCCGCCGGCGGTCCGCCGCAGAGCGCGCGGCTGGCCTCGGCCACCACGAATGTTACGGAAGAAAAACCTGTTGTCGAGCAAGCCTCCATCAAGC
>Ga0075363_100000538_pt1 | contig 12245 bp, 10 predicted proteins | sample EndMetdeltDD1763_FD_71470 | JGI IMG/M metagenome (GOLD analysis project Ga0075363, IMG submission 71470) | Populus endosphere microbial communities from Tennessee, USA - Endosphere MetaG P. deltoides DD176-3 | ecosystem: Host-associated > Plants > Roots > Endosphere | place: USA: Tennessee...
CCGAGCTCGATCTCGTCGCCGTCGCGGAACACGATGCAGCGGAAGCCGTCCCACTTCGGTTCGTACGACAGGCCCTTCGTCGCCGGCAGGTCGCGGACGAGCTTCGCCAACATCGGCGCCACCGGTGGGTTGACGGGGAGCTTCATCGGCCGCCCTTCAGGGTCGCGACGACGTCGGCGAGCGCGAGCTCGTCGTCGGCGCCGGAGGCGCGGTCACGGCGCTCGACGACCCCGCGCGCCGCGCTCTTCGCGCCGAGCGTCAGCCGTACCGGCATGCCGAGGAGGTCGGCGTCGGCGAACTTCACGCCCGGACTGGCGTCGCGGTCGTCGAACAGCACCTCGATGCCGGCCGCGACGAGGTCGGCGTAGAGCTGCTCCGCCGTCGTCAGCACCGACGCGGCGGCGTCACCCTTGCCCGGCAGCACGACGAGGTGGATCTCGTACGGCGCGACCGCGACCGGCCACGCGAGCCCGCCGTCGTCGCGGTGCTCCTCGGCGACGGCGGCGACGATGCGGCTGATGCCGATGCCGTAGCAACCCATGACCATCGGGTGCTGCACGCCGTCCTCGTCGGTGTAGCGCGCGTCCAGCGCCTCGGAGTACTTCGTGCCGAGCTGGAACACGTGGCCGACCTCGATGCCGCGGTCGATGCGCAGCGGCCGGCCGCAGTTCGGGCACGGGTCGCCCGGCTCGACCACGACGATCTCGTCCCAGTGTGTGGGCGTGAAGTCGCGATCGAGCACGAGGTTGCGCACGTGGTGGTCCCGCTCGTTCGCGCCGGAGATCCACGCCGGTCGGGACCGCACCGACGAGTCGGCGAGCACGAACTTCACGCCGGCGAGCTGCGGGCCCACGTAGCCCCGTGCCAGCTCACGGTGGGCGGCGAAGTCGTCATCGCCGAAGAGCCGGACGGCGCGACCGGGGAGCACCCGTTGGAGCGCGTACTCGTTGACCTCGCGGTCGCCGGGCACGAGCGCGAGCCCGACCTCGCCGTCGACGTCGAACACGATCGTCTTCAGCAGCTCACCGGCGTCGACGCCGAGCAGCGCGGCGACCTCGTCGATGCCAGGTGCGTCGGGCGTGTGCAGACGCTCGAGCGCAGGGAGGTCACCCGCGGGCGCGGCGGCGTCGACAGCGTGCCGCGTCGCGGCCTCGGTGTTGGCGGCGTACTCGCAGTGCTCGCACCAGACGAACGCGTCCTCCCCCACCGCAGCCACCGCCATGAACTCCTGGCTGGTGTCACCGCCGATCTCGCCGGACTGCGCCTTCACCGCGCGGAACGTGAGCCCGCAGCGCGTGAAGACACGCCCGTACGCGGCGAACATCGCCTCGTACGCGGCCTGCAGCCCGTCGAGGTCGCGGTCGAACGAGTACGCGTCCTTCATCAGGAACTCGCGGCTGCGCAGCACGCCGAAGCGCGGGCGCAGCTCGTCGCGGTACTTCCAGTTGATCTGGTACAGGTTCACCGGGAGGTCGCGGTAGCTCGAGTACTCGCCCGCGACCGTGGTCGTGACGACCTCCTCGGCGGTGGGCGACAGGCAGAACCCGGTCTCCCGCCGGTCCTCGAGCCGGAACATCAGCGGCCCATAGGCGGCCTCGCGCCCGCTGCGCTGCCACAGCTCGAGCGGCTGGAGGATCGGGAGCCACAGCTCCTGGGCGCCGGCGGCGTCCATCTCCTCGCGCACGATCTGCTCGATCTTGCGCAGGACCCGGTAGCCGAGCGGGAGCCATGCGTAGACGCCGCTCGCCACCCGGCGCAGGTATCCCCCGCGGACGAGGAGTCGGTGGCTGTCGACGTCGGCGTCGGCGGGGTCGTCCCGGAGGGTCCGCACGAAGAGCTGCGACATCCGCATCGGGTGGAGCGTACCGACCCCCCTCAACGCCCCCGGGCGGCCACAATTCCCGACCTGTCCGGTGGTATTTGGGGGCCGAACTCGGTACACTGTCGGTCGATGGTCCGGGACCGCGGCGCCCCCAGCATCTCGATGGGACGAACCCCACACGAGATGTACGACGAGATGTGTCGCCGCGTCTCGGGCCGTTCCGCCTGACCCGTTCGCGGAACCGCGCCCTTCCTCTGTCCTGTTCTCCACTGCTGGAGCCGCGCCATGGCCATCGACGTGTCCGATCTGAAGACCCGCACCCTCGATCCCGAGATCGAACGCGAGCTCACCAAGTTCGACGACGGCGTCCGCCGGTACCTCGCGGGCGAGCTCGAGGAAGACGTGTTCCGGGTGATGCGCCTCAACCAGGGCATCTACGGCCAGCGCCAGGGCGGGCACAACCAGATGGTGCGGGTGAAGGTGCCGTTCGGGAAGGTCGAGCCCGACCAGCTCGAGATGCTCGGCTACCTCGCCGCCACCTACTCCCGCAGCTGGGCCCACCTCACCACCCGTCAGAACGTGCAGATGCACTTCGTGCAGCTCGAGCAGGTGCCCGAGGTACTCCGGCTCCTCGCCTCCGTCGGGCTCACCAGCCGTGAGGCGTGCGGCGACACCGTCCGCAACGTCACCGGCTGCCACCTCGCCGGGGCCTGCCCGTTCGAGGTGCTCGACATCAGCCCGTGGGCGGAGGCGGCCAGCAAGTTCTTCATCCGCAGCCCCTACGCCCAGCGACTCCCCCGCAAGTTCAAGATCAACTTCTCCGGCTGCGTGACCGACTGCGGCCAGGCGATGTTCAACGACGTCGGCGTGATCGCCGTGAACCGGCCCCAGCCCGACGGCACGCTCGAGCCCGGGTTCAAGGTGTTCATCGCCGGCGGGCTGGGCGCCAACCCGCACCCGGCGCAGGCGCTCGAGGAGTTCACGTCGCGCGAGCAGCTCATGCCGACGCTCGAGGCGTGCCTGCGGGTCTTCGACCACTACGGCAACCGCGACAACAAGCTGCGGGCCCGCATGAAGTGGCTCGTCGACACCATGGGCATGGAAGAGCTGCGCGAGCGCATCTTCAAGGAGCGCAAGTTCCTGCCGGCGTCGAGCACGTACCCGATCGACCTGCCCGAGGCCGTCCTGCGCGACGGCGACGCACCCGCGGGCGCGGGCACCGGCCCGATCACGCCCGTCGGCGAGTCGTCGGTGACCTTCCTCGGCACCAAGCCGTACGAGCGCTGGGACCAGGCCAACGTGGTGCGCGGCCGGGCGAACGGCACGGTGAGCGCGTACGCCTACTGCCGGCTCGGCGACATCACGACCGAGCAGTTCGACGGGCTGGCCCGCATCCAGCGCGAGTTCGGCGTCGAGGTGCGGATCACCAACCGGCAGAACTTCGCGCTGCGGGGCCTCAGCGAGGACCAGCTCCCCGACCTCCACGCCCGCCTCGCCGAGATCGGCATGGCCGAGCCGGGCGCCGAGCTCGTGCGCGACGTCGTCGCCTGCCCGGGCGCCGACACGTGCAACCTCGCCGTCACGCAGTCGCGGGGCCTCGCCGACGACATCGGCCGAGCACTCGACGAGGCCGGGCTGGCCGAGGTCGGCGGGATCCGGATCAACATCTCCGGCTGCACGAACTCCTGCGGCCAGCACCACATCTCCGACATCGGCTTCCTCGGCCTCGAACGCCGCGCGCACGGCCGCGCCGCGCCGGGCTACCAGATGCTGCTCGGCGGGAGGGTCGGCCGCACCGAGATCAAGTTCGGCGAGAAGGCCACGAAGCTGCCTGCCAAGGCCGCGTCCGAGGCGGTCGTGCGGGTGGTGAGCAAGTTCGCGGCCGAGCGGGTCGCAGGCGAGACGTTCGGCGACTGGCTCGAGCGGGCCGGCGGCGCCGCGGCCGTGGGCACGACCCTGAAGGAGCTCGACGCCTTCCCGATGCCCGAGGAAGCGCCCGACTACTACATCGACTTCGACGAGACCGGTCCGTACGTCGCCGAGGTCGGGGACAGCGAGTGCGCCACGTGACCGAATCGAGCAGGGCATGACCACGACCGCCGACACCGCCATCCCCGACCTGCGCGAGCTCGCCGACGCGTCGGCGTCGCTCGAGCACGCCCCGGCGTCCGCTGCGGTCGCGTGGGCATGGGAGCGGTTCGGGACCGACATGGTGCTGGCGGCGTCGTTCCAGGACTGCGTGCTCATCGACGTCGCGCTGCAGGTCGCCTACGACATCGAGGTCGTCTTCCTCGACACCCAATACCACTTCGCCGAGACGCTCTGGTACGTCGAGGAGATCCGCAAGCGCTACGACCTGAACCTCAAGGTCATGCGGCCCGAGATCCCGCCCGACAACCGCTGGCAGGACGATCCCGACAGCTGCTGCAACCTGCGCAAGGTGCAGCCGCTGGAGCGGGCGCTCGAGGGCAAGGCCGCCTGGATGACCGGCCTGCGCCGCGACGAGGCCTCGACCCGGGCCAACGCGCCGATCATCAGCTACGACATCGCCCGCGGCATCGTGAAGGTGAACCCGCTCGCAACCTGGTCCGAACAGGACGTCGAGGGCTACATCCACGACCGTGCCCTGCCGGTGCACCCCCTCGCCTACCGCGGCTTCAAGTCGCTCGGCTGCTGGCCGTGCAGCCGCCCGGTCGGCGACGGCGAGCACGAGCGGGCCGGCCGTTGGGCCGGCAGCGACAAGATCGAGTGCGGCCTCCACGGCTGACGCCTTCTACCCTGCTCCCGTGACCACGATCGAGCCCGCCGGGCAACGCCAGCTGTCGAACCTCGACGCTCTCGAGGCCGAGTCGATCCACATCATCCGCGAGGTCGCGGCCGAGTTCGAGCGGCCGGTGCTGCTGTTCTCGGGCGGCAAGGACTCCGCGGTGATGCTCCACCTCGCGGTGAAGGCGTTCTGGCCGGCCCGGGTCCCGTTCCCGGTGATGCACATCGACACCGGCCACAACTTCCCCGAGGCGCTCGACTATCGCGACCGCCGCGTCGAGGAGCTCGGCATCGAGCTCGTGGTGGCGTCGGTGCCCGAGGCGATCGAAGCCGGGCGCGTCGTCGAGGATCGTGAGGGCGCGTCACGCAACCGCCTGCAGACCGCGGTGCTCCTCGAGGCGATCGAAGAACACCGCTTCGACGCGGTGTTCGGCGGCGGCCGGCGCGACGAGGAGAAGGCCCGCGCCAAGGAGCGCGTCTACTCGCACCGCGACGAGTTCGGGCAGTGGGACCCGAAGAACCAGCGGCCCGAGCTGTGGAGCCTCTACAACGGGCGCCACAAGGCGGGCGAGCACATCCGGGTCTTCCCGCTGTCGAACTGGACCGAGCTCGACATCTGGCAGTACATCGCACAGGAGGAGATCGAGCTCCCCACGATCTACTTCGCCCACCACCGCGACGTGTTCCGCCGTGACGGGATGATCATGGCGGTCGGGCCCTACCTCGACCGTCGCGACGACGAGGAGATCGTCCAGATGCTCGTCCGGTTCCGCACCGTCGGCGACATGAGCTGCACCGCCGCGGTCGAGTCGAGCGCCGTGACCGCCGAGCAGATCATGGTCGAGGTGGCGGCGTCGCGGATCACCGAGCGGGGCGCGACCCGGGCCGACGACCGCTTCTCCGAGGCCGCGATGGAGGACCGCAAGCGGGAGGGATACTTCTAGTGGACCTGCTCCGGTTCGCCACCGCCGGCTCCGTCGACGACGGCAAGAGCACGCTCATCGGCCGGCTCCTCCTCGACTCGAAGCAGATCTTCGAGGACCAGCTCGAGGCGGTCGAGCGCACGAGCCGCGCCCGCGGCGACGAGTACACCGACCTCGCGCTGCTCACCGACGGACTCCGGGCAGAGCGCGAGCAGGGCATCACGATCGACGTCGCCTACCGCTACTTCGCCACGCCGAAGCGGAAGTTCATCATCGCCGACACCCCCGGCCACCTCCAGTACACGCGCAACATGGTCACGGGCGCGTCGACGGCCAACCTCGCGCTGATCCTCATCGACGCCCGCAAGGGGATCCTCGAGCAGTCGCGGCGGCACGCGTTCATCGCGTCGCTGCTGCGCATCCCCCACCTCGTGCTCTGCGTCAACAAGATGGATCTCGTCGACTACGACCGCGACACGTTCGAGCGGATCAAGGACGAGTTCGTGTCGTGGGCGAGCCGGCTCGACATCACCGACCTCACGTTCGTCCCGATCTCGGCGCTGAAGGGCGACAACGTCGTCGAGCGCTCGATGAACATGCCCTGGTACGACGGGCCGTCGCTGCTGCACCACCTCGAGGGCGTCTACATCGCCTCCGACCGCAACCTCATCGACTGCCGGTTCCCGGTCCAGTACGTGATCCGGCCCAAGAGCAATGACCACCACGACTACCGGGGCTACGCCGGCACGGTGGCAGGTGGCGTGTTCAAGGCCGGTGACGACGTCGTGGTGCTCCCGTCGGGGTTCACGTCGACGATCAAGGCGATCGAGACGATGGACGGACCGCTCGACGAGGCGTACCCGCCGATGTCGGTGACGCTGACGCTCGACGACGACCTCGACATCAGCCGGGGCGACATGATCTGCCGCCCCCACAACCACGCCGAGGTCGGCCAGGAGATCGACGCGCAGCTGTGCTGGCTCACCGACCAGGCCGACCTGCGGCCCGGGATGAAGCTGGCGATCAAGCACACCACCCGCACCGCCCGGGCGATGGTGCGCGAGCTGCTCTACCGGCTCGACGTCAACACGCTCCACCGCGACGAGACCGCCGACACGCTCTCGCTCAACGAGATCGGCCGGGTCACGCTGCGCACGACCGCGCCGCTGTTCTTCGACGAGTACCGGCGCAACCGCTCGACCGGCAGCTTCATCCTCGTCGACGAGACCACGAACGCGACCGTCGGAGCCGGGATGATCCTGGGGCCGCCCGCGTAGCCTGGATCGCGTGACGGTCCACCAGGTCGCGCAGCAGGGGTTCGGGAACGAAGCCGCGACCTACGAGCGCTCACGGCCGGGCTACCCCCCCGACGCGGTGGCGTGGTTGGTCGAGCACCTCCGGCTCCGGCCCGGCACCCGCTGCGTCGACCTCGCCGCCGGGACCGGCAAGCTCACGCGGGTTCTGCAGGCCACCGGCACCGAGCTGGTCGCGATCGAGCCGGTCGCGGGGATGTGGGGCGTCTTCCGGGAGATGCTCCCGGGCGTGCCGCTGGCGGCGGGCGCGGCGGAGGGCCTCCCCCTCGTCGGCCGGTGCGCCGACGCCGTCACCATCGCGCAGGCGTTCCACTGGTTCGACGCCGACCGCGCGTTCTCCGAGCTGCGCCGGGTGCTGCGACCCTGGGGCCGGGTCGGGCTCATCTGGAACGCGCGCGACCGCTCCGTCGACTGGGTCGACAAGGCGTGGGCGATCATGGACACCGTCGAGAAGCAGGCGCCGTGGCGCGACCACGAGAACTGGCGCGACTCGGCGCTCGGGACTCGACGCGGGTTCGGCGAGATCCACGAGGCGACCTTCCACCACGCGCAGGAGCTCACCCACGAAGGTCTCGTGGACCGGTTCAGGGGTGTGAGCCACGTCGCGACGCTGCCGCCGGGCGAGCAGAAGGCGGTGCTCGACGAGGTGCGGACGCTGTTGCGCACCCATCCCGCGACCAAGGACCAGCCGACGCTCTCGGTGCCGTACCGGGTCGACACGTACTGGTGCGAACGGGCGTGAGCCCGCGCTCGCTGCGCACGCGCGCGGCGATCACGTTCGGACGCGCCGCGGGCTGGCTCTCCCGGGTGACGGGCCGTGGCGCGGGTGCCACGATCAGCGGCCGTGTCATCAACGCGGTCGCGCCGGACGCCCTCCACGAGCTCGGGACCGGCCTGCGCGTGGCGCTCGTGTCGGCCACGAACGGCAAGACCACGACGACGCGGCTGCTCGCCGCCGCGCTCGAGGCGGAGCCCGCGCCCGTCGCCACCAACGCCACCGGTGCGAACCTGACGTCCGGCATCGCCCCCGTCCTCGCCCGGGCGACGACACCGGGCGTGGCGGTGCTCGAGGTCGACGAACGCGTCCTGCCACGAGTCGTGGACCCGCTCGACGCCGAGCTGCTCGTGCTCGGCAACCTCAGCCGCGACCAGCTCGACCGCTACGGGGAGGTGCACGCCGTGGGCGAGGCGTGGCGCGCCGTGACCGACGCCCACCCCGACCTGCGCGTCGTGGCGAACGCCTCCGACCCGCACGTCGTGTGGGCCGCGCTCCCCGCGAAGACCACGTGGGTGGCGCTCGGGCTCGGTTGGCGCAACGACGCCGCCACCTGCCCCAACTGCGCCGCGCTCCTCCACTGGACCGAGGACCGCTTCGACTGCCCCACCTGTGGGTTCGCGCAGCCGGCCACGCCCAACCGGCTCGAGGACGGCGCGCTCGTGCTCGACGGCCGGCGCGTCCCGCTGCGTCTGCAGCTGCCGGGCAGCTGGAACCTCGCCAACGCCGCGCTCGCGGTGACCGCGGCCACGACCCACTTCGGCGTCGACCCCGATCGCGCGGCCGCCGCCGCGGCCACGATCACGACCGTCGCGGGCCGCTACATGTCGGTGCCACTCGGCGACGGGCGCTCGGCCCGTGTGCTGCTCGCGAAGAACCCGGCCGGATGGACGGAGGTGCTGCGGCACCTCTCGCGCCGCGCCGGGTCCGTGGTGATCGCGGTGAACGCACGCGTCGCCGACGGCAAGGATCCGTCGTGGCTGTGGGACGTGCCCTACGAGCTGCTCCAGCAGTCCACCGTCGCCGCCGCCGGCGAGCGCGCCCTCGACGTCGCGGTGCGTCTCCGGTACGCGGGTGTCGAGCACATCGTCGAGCGCGACGCCATCGCCGCTGCGGCCCGGCTGCCCGGCGAGGACGTCCACATCGTCGCGTCGTACACGCAGTTCTCCGCGATCTACCGGCGGTTCGGGTGACGCCGGCACGGGACTCCGCGGTCCGCGTCGGGCTCGTGTACCCGGAGCTGCTCGGCACCTACGGCGACCGCGGCAACGCGGTCGTGCTGGTCGAACGGCTGCGCTGGCGCAACCACGACGCCGAGCTCGTCGAGGTGCCGGCGGGCTCGACCATCCCCGACTCGCTCGACATCTACCTCTTCGGCGGGGGCGAGGACGACCCGCAGCTCATGGCGTCGACGGGGATGCTCGCCTCGCGCGCCGCGATCGATCGGGCGCGCGCCGGTGGCGCGGTCGTACTCGCCGTGTGCGCGGGCTTCCAGCTCGTCGGGCACAGCTACGAGGCGGCCGACGGCGAGATGCTCGAGGGCCTCGGCCTCGTCGACGCCGTCACCCGCGCCGGCTCGCCCCGCCTCATCGGCGAGGTGATCGTCCAGCCCGAGGGGGGCCTGCCGACGCTCACCGGCTTCGAGAACCACGGCGGTCGCACCACGCTCGGCCCCGAGGAGCGTCCTCTCGGGCGTGTCGTCGCCGGCGGCGGCAACGGCGACGGCTTCGACGGCGTCCTGGGCGACCGTCTCGTGGGCACGTACCTCCACGGCCCCGTGCTCCCCCGCAACCCCGCCCTCGCCGACCATCTCCTGTCGTGGGTCGTCGGACCGCCCGCCCCGCTCGAGTCACTGCTCGAGGAGCAGCTGCGCGCCGAGCGCCTCGCGGCATCGTCGGCCACCGGCGTCCGCCGGTGGTGGCAGGACCGGCGACTGGCGCGCGGATGACGTCGTCGCCGCTCTACGACGAGATCGGGACGAGCTACGCCGGGCACCGCCGCCCCGATCCCCGCATCGCCGCCCACATCGAGGCCGCGCTCGGCGACGACCACCGGATCCTCAACGTCGGCGCGGGCACGGGCTCGTACGAGCCGGCGGACCGCGACGTCGTCGCGATCGAGCCCTCGCGCGTCATGATCGAGCAGCGCGCCCCGGGCTCGGCCCCCGTGGTGCAGGGTGGGGCCGAGGCTCTCCCCGTGCGCGAGGGCGCGTTCGACGCCGCCCTCGCCGTGCTCACGATCCACCACTGGCGCGACCACCACGCCGGCATCGCCGAGCTCCGGCGCGTCGCGCGACGGCAGATCGTGCTCACCTGGGACCCGTCGTACAACGACCAGTTCTGGCTGACCACCGAATACGTGCCCACCGCGATCGTCGCCGACGCCGACGTCCCCACCCTCGACCCGATCGCCGGGCTCCTCGAGAACCCGCGCATCGTCGCGGTCCCGATCCCGTACGACTGCACCGACGGCTTCTACGCCGCGTACTGGCGGCGGCCCGAGGCCTACCTCGACCCGGCGGTGCGCGCCGGGATCTCGCTCTTCCCTCGCATGGACCAGGGCGACCTCGCCCGCGGCATCGAACGGCTGCGCGCCGACCTCGAGTCGGGCGAGTGGCACCGCCGCCACGCCGACCTGCTCGACCGCGACGAGCTCGACCTCGGCTACCGCCTCGTCGTCGCCGGCGACGCGGTCTGATCAGGGCTGCGGGACGGCGCGGAAGAAGAAGACCTGCGCGGTGCCGGGCTCCCCGGTGCGCACCTCGATCCGGTAGCAGCCGGGCGCGCGGAAGCGCACCAGGGACGGCCAGAACCGCCAGCCCTGGTCGCTCACGCCCGGCAGGAACGAGTTGGACTCCGCGGGGAGCTCGAGCGAGGCCGCCGGCGCCGGCCCTTCGCCGAAGCGGAGCTCGCCGCGACCGTCGACGCGACGACCGCGGACCTGCACGGTGCCGGTCGACCCGGGCTCGGCGAGCCACGCGACCTTCCGGCGGTACCAGCCGCCCTCGGCGTCGCCGGGTCCGTACTCCAGGCGCCCCCGCGGGCCGAAGGACGTGTAGAGCGGACCGCTCCCCACGACGGGGCCCAGCGGCGCGACCGCGTGCGCGTCCTCGACGGGGCACTTGCCGCCAGTCGACGTCCCGGCGGCCGACGTCCCGGCGGTCGCCTGCGGCCGGACCTCCGCCCGGAAGACGATGCGGTCGACGCCCTCGCTCGTCTGCACGCGCAGCTCGTAGCAGCCGCTCGTCCGCACCCGCACCGAGGACGGCCAGTCGTGCCAGCCCGGCGCCGAGGTCTCGAAGCCGTGCCCGTACGAATCGGGCGAGAAGTGGAGTCGGCGGGCGAGGTGCTCCGAGCCGCTGCCGAACCGGACGAGCCCGGGCTCCCCGATCCGCCTCCCGATGATGCGGACGATGCCGGCGTACGACGCGTCACCGGCCCAGAGCACCTTGTGAGAGCCCCAGTCGTCACCGCGCCGAACGAACAGTGCGGGATCCTCGGCGAGGAGCAGTGCGTAGACCGGACCCGCGCCGACGGCGGGCAGGGCGTTCGGGACCACGTCGCGGGCGACCGTGGGCCGGCAGGGATCCGCGCCCGCCGCGCCGCCGGGCGGAGCCGCCGTCCATCCGGCCACGAGGAGCACCACCACGACCCCGGCCCGAACGAATCGCATGGCTCCTCGTGTGCTACTCGGCGATCTCCCTGATCTTGACGATCTTCTCGGCCGAATGGTTCGCGTCGGTGCCCTGGATCTGCAGAAGCTCCTCACGGGCCTGCTCGGCCTCGGCCTCGGCGCCCTCGTCGGCGGCGGCGAGGCGGGCCTCGATCCCCTCGGCCATGATCGCCTCGGCTTCGGCGACGAGCGCGTCGACCATCTCGTCCTCTGGCACCACCCGTACGACCTTGCCCTTCACGAACAGGTGGCCGCGCCCGCGGCCGGCGGCGATGCCGAGGTCGGCTTCGCGCGCCTCACCGGGGCCGTTCACGACACATCCCATCACCGCGACCTGCAGCGGGATCTTGCGGTCGGCGAGTGCCTGTTGCGCGTCGTTCGCGACCTTGATCACGTCGACCTCGGCCCGCCCGCACGACGGGCACGCGATCAGGTCGAGCCCCTTGCGCTCGCGGAGGCCGAGCGTCTCGAGCAGCTGGCGGCCGGCGCGCGCCTCCTCCACCGGGTCGGCGGTGAGCGAGTAGCGGATGGTGTCCCCGATCCCCTCCGACAGCAGCGTGCCGATCCCGACCGTCGACTTGATGAGCCCGTTCGGCAGCGGCCCGGCCTCGGTCACGCCGAGGTGGAGCGGGTAGTCGACCGTCTCCGACAGGAGCCGGTACGCGTCGATCATGTTCGGCACGTTGGACGACTTCACGGAGATCTTCACGTCGTCGAAGCCCACCTCGGCGAAGTACGCGAGCTCGCGCTGCGCCGACGCGACCATCGCCTCGGGCGTCGGACCCCCGTGGCGCTCCATCAGCTCGGGGTCGAGGCTGCCCGCGTTCACGCCGATGCGGATCGGCAGGCCGCGGTCCTTGGCCTCCTGGGCGACGAGCTTGATCTGCTCCGGCTTGCGGATGTTGCCGGGGTTGAGGCGCAGCGCGTCGACGCCGGCCTCGATCGCGGCGAGCGCGAGCCGGTACTGGAAGTGG
>Ga0075363_100000539_pt1 | contig 12244 bp, 12 predicted proteins | sample EndMetdeltDD1763_FD_71470 | JGI IMG/M metagenome (GOLD analysis project Ga0075363, IMG submission 71470) | Populus endosphere microbial communities from Tennessee, USA - Endosphere MetaG P. deltoides DD176-3 | ecosystem: Host-associated > Plants > Roots > Endosphere | place: USA: Tennessee...
GCGATGACGCTTGTCGACCCGGCCTGGGAGCGCCTCGTCGCCGAGCGGCCCGACCTTGCCGACGACTTCGAACCCGGGTTGCGGGCCGAATTGCTCGACGAGGCACGCGCGCTGCTGTCCGGGTACTACCGCCTGGAGGATCCGACGCGATTCGACCCGCAGAGCTGCGAACAGCGCGTCGAGGTCGAACTCGAGGACGGCACGCTGCTGCGCGGTTTCGTCGACCGCATCGACGTGGCGCCCACCGGGGAGCTTCGCGTCGTCGACTACAAGACGGGCAAGGCACCGCCCGAGGCCCGGGTACTGGCCGAGTTCAAGGCCATGTTTCAGATGAAGTTCTACGCCGTGGCTCTGCTGCGTTCCCGTGGCGTGCTGCCCGCACGGCTGCGGCTGCTCTATCTGGCCGATGGTCAGGTGCTCGACTACACGCCCGATCTCGACGAACTACTTCGGTTCGAGAAGACGTTGATGGCCATCTGGCGCGCCATCCAAACTGCAGGTGCCACAGGCGATTTCCGTCCCAACCCGTCGCGGATGTGCGACTGGTGCACGCATCACGCGCACTGCCCGGTCTTCGGCGGCACGCCACCGCCTTACCCCGGATGGCCGACCGCGCCCGACGAGGGCGATGATGACTCGGTGCTGCACACCCAGGAGTCCGCGGCGTGATCGATTGCCACTACCGTCGGCTCGCAGCCGACGGCGAGTTTCTGGTGTTCGAATCGACCGACGGCACCCGGAGCAACTGGGATCCCGAAATCCAGCATGGCTCACCGCCTCTCGCGCTGATGACGAAGTTGATCGAGGAGTTGGCTGCCGAATCGGGACTCCGCGTCGGCCGCCTGACGCTCGACATCCTCGGCGCCATTCCGGTTGCGCCGGTGAAGGTGCGCGCATGGGTCGAGCGTCCGGGCAAGCGAATCTCGATGATGATGGCCGAGATGTCGGCGGCCAGGACCGACGGTGCCGATCGTGTCGTGGCACGTGTCACGGCCTGGCTATTGACCCCTGGCGATACCGCCGACGTGGCTACCGACCGCTACCGCCCACTGGTCGAAGGTGAGGCCATCGCGGTGCCGCACAGCTGGGTCGGGGCGAAGGGCTACCTCGAGACGGTGACTTGGCGGCGCCAGCCCGAGACCGGCGAGACCGGCAACGTGGTGTGGATGAGTCCCCTTGTGTCGCTGGTGGATTCGGATTCGACGACGGCGCTGCAACGGCTGGCGATGGTGGTCGACTCGGCCAACGGGGCGGGCGCCGCGCTGGACCCGGAGCTGTTCATGTTCATGAACACCGACACCGTCGTACATCTGCATCGGCTGCCCGTCGGCGAGGACTTCGCGCTGCGTGCCCGCGGCTCGATCGGGCCCGACGCGATCGGCGTTACCACCGCCGAACTCTTCGACCGGCAGGGGTTCATCGGCACCTGCGCGCAGACGCTGCTGGTTCAGCGTCGGCCATGAACGCGGAACTGGTGTGGCAGTTCGACCTCACCTGGGCGCTGGCCGACCTCCATCTTGCCGCGCTCGCCGAGGACGACTTCTTGTGGGAGCCCGCGCCGCTGTGCTGGACGGTGCGACGCGAGGCTGCCGGAGTCTGGCGCCCCGACTGGGCCGACACCGAACCCGATCCGATTCCCGTGCCGACGATCGCGTGGCTCACCTGGCACATCTTGTGGTGGTGGTCCACGACCATCGACCGAGTGGCCGGTGAAACGCCACGCGAACGCGATGACGTCGTATGGCCGGGCCACGGCGGCGCCGCGGTGTCTGCGCTGCGGGAACTGGCCGCGCGTTGGCGGATACTGCTCGCCGATCTCGACGTCGAGCACGTCCGAACGGCGCTGTGGCTGAATGCCGAGTTGATGAAGAACATCGCGGAGATCGGCCAATTGCGATTGCTCCGCGCCGCAGGCGCTTGACCAGATTACATACGCTTGCATCTATATAGATATCGCGCAATACTGGTGACCATGGACGTCTTCGAAGCCGTCGCCGAACCGAGCCGCAGGGCGCTGCTGGACGCCCTGATCGAGGGTGAGCGCACCGCGGGCGAGCTCGTCGCGACCCTGCCGGGGCTGACCCAACCGACGGTGTCACGGCATCTGCGGGTGTTGCGTGAGGTGGGTCTGGTCGAGGTGCGCCCCGACGCGCAGCGCCGCATTTACGCCCTGCGGGCCGACGGGTTGGTCGCGATCGACGAATGGATCGACCGCTACCGCCGCTACTGGGCCGATCACCTCGACGCGCTGGAACGGCACCTGCAAGCGACTCATCGGGAGGATCAGTGACCGAGCGCGAAGGCCGGCTCACGATCGAGGGTGACCGGGCCGTGCTCACCTTCGAACGCCGTCTGTCATTCCCCATCGAAGCGGTGTGGGCCGCGATCACCGACCCGGAGCACCGCAACCGATGGATGGGCCAGACCACCATCGACGCGCGCGAGGGCGGCATGATCGAGATGATTCCCGACGGTCCCCCGGCGCCGCCTGAACACAAGAAGATGACGGGCCGGATCCGCGTGTGGGACCCGCCGCATGTGTTCGAACACGAATGGAGTCAACGGATCATCGAGGACAGCGTGGTGCGCTACGAGCTGACCGCCGACGGCGAGGGCACGCTGTTGCGGTTCACCCATCGCGGGCTCGGCGTCCGCAACGCCGAGGGGTTCCGCCCTGGCACACACGCCTACCTGGATCGGCTCCATGCCCATCTGGCCGGCGATCCACTGCCCGGATGGGCGCAGCGCTACCGCGAGGTGGCCGAATCCGCGAAGGGACAATAGCCATGACACACAACGGCTTTGACATCGCCGCGCCGGCGTTGGCGATCGCCTACCACTCCGGGTACGGACATACCGCCACCCTGGCCGCCGCAGTCGCCGCCGGGGCCGCCGAAGCGGGAGCGGACGTCACGGTGATCGCCGTGGACCGGATGAGCGATGCGGACTGGGGCGTCCTTGACTCGTCTGACGGCATCGTCTTCGGCTCGGCGACCTACATGGGCAACGTGTCGGCGGCGTTTCAATCGTTCGCCGAACAGACCGGCCGCCGCTGCATCGACGGCACATGGCGCGACAAGGTCGCGGCCGGGTTCACCAACTCCGGCGGCAAGAGCGGCGACAAGTTGAACACTTTGGTGTCGCTGTCCGTATTCGCCGCACAGCACCACATGCACTGGGTCAACCTGGGTTTGAGCCCGGGTTGGAACAGTTCTACGGCCAGCGAGAACGACCTGAACCGCCTGGGCTTCTTCCTCGGGGCGGGCGCTCAGACCGATGTCGATGCGAACTCCGATCAGGTCCACCCCGCCGACGTGCGCACGTGTCGCCACCTCGGGTGGCGGGTCGCGCACGTCACGCGACAGCTCAACGTCGGCCGTGCCGCTAGTCCAGCGGCTGCAAGTCCTGGAGCATCGTCGGCACCAGCTCACTGACAGTGGGGTGGATGTGCATGGTGCGCGAGATCGCGGTGTAGGGCAGCTTGGCTGTCATGACGTCGAGGATGGAGTGGATGACTTCGTCGCCGCCGACCCCGAAGATCGCCGCGCCCAGGATCTCTTCGGTCTCGGCGTCGACGACGACCTTCATGAAGCCCTGCGTCTCACCCTTCTCGACGGCACGGCCGACGCGGGTCATGGGCCGCTTGCCCACCAACGCTTTTCGCCCCGACTTACGGACCTCGTCCACCGACATGCCCGCGCGGCCGAGCGGCGGGTCGATGTAGAGCGCATAGGTGGTGATCCGGTCGCTGACCCGACGCGGGTCGTCGTCGAGCAAGTTGGCCGCAACGATCTCGAAGTCGTTGTACGAGGTGTGGGTGAAGGCGCCGCGTCCGTTGCAGTCCCCCATCGCCCAGATGTGCTCCACGTTGGTGCGCAGCTGATCGTCGACGACGATGTAACCGCGACGGTCTGTTTCGACCCCTGCCGCCTCGAGTCCGAGGTCGTCGGTGTTGGGCTGACGCCCGACCGCCATCAGTAGGTGGGTGCCGGCGATCGGTTCCGCACCTTGGCTAGGGGTGACTTCGAAGCCGTTGTCGCGCTTGGTGAACCGAATGTCGCCGGCGTCGACGATCACCTCGATGCCCTCGGCTTCTAGGATCTCCTTGATGGTCGCGGAGACATCCTCGTCCTCACGGGAAGTGAGCCGTGGACCCTTCTCGATCACCGTCACGCGGGCGCCGAAGCGGCGGTACATCTGCGCGAACTCCAGCGCGATGTAGCTACCACCGATGACCACCAGATGCTCTGGCACCGTGTCGAGTTCGAGAATCCCGACGTTGGTCATGTAGTCGATATCGGCGAGCCCGGGCATGTCGGGTGCCACCGCCCGGCCACCGACATTGAGGAAGATCTTGTCCGCCTCCAGCGCGCGGTCATCCACCCGGATGGTGTGCGGCCCCTCGAAACGGGCGTGGCCACGGATCAAGGTGGCCCCGTCCATGCCCTCGATCCAGGACTCGACGCCTTCGCGGTCCCCCACCACGATCTTGTCTTTGCGTGCCTTGACGGCGGCCATCTCGACACTGATATCGCCTGTGCCGATGCCGTATTCGGCGCCGCGGCGGGCGACGTGTGCGGCGTACGCACTGGCGACCAAGGTCTTGGTCGGAATGCAGCCGGAGTTCACGCACGTGCCGCCGACGAGCTTGCGCTCGATCACGGCTACTGTTTGGCCGGCCTCGGTCAGACGTCCCGCCAGCGGCGGCCCGGCCTGGCCGGCGCCGACGATGATCGCGTCGAACTTTTCTGCCATCGAGTTAGACGAGGCTGACGAGGAAGGCGACCAGGAATCCGCCACCGACCGCCACCACGTCCTCGATGAACGCGCCCGGCCGGTCCTTACCGTTGTTGGCTTCGTACAGCTTGGTTCTGACCGCGGCTCCACCCAGCGTGCCCAGCACCGCACCGACGATGCCCGCACCGATGCAACTGAAGGTGTGGAAGAACGCACTGCCGATGACGGCGCCCGCGAAAGCGCCCATGATGAGCCGGGTGGCGAACTGCGGAGCCGTCTTGCGGCTCGGCGTCTTCGGCAGCTGATCGGTGACGAGTTCGACCAGCAGGAAGATCGTGAGGACGGTCACGGTGATCGGGTGGGCCACCCACTCCGACCATTTGCCGTCGACGTCGATCCAACCGAGGAAGGCCCCCCACGCGACCACCGCCGGGGCTGTCAGCGCCCGCAGTCCGGCGATCACGCCGATCAGCAGAGCAAGGACGATAACGAGGACCTGCGTCATGCCAACCTCCGTACCGGTGAAAACGACACCCGGACGCTAACACGCGTGCAGCGCCATGACCTGTCGAATCAGAAGCGGCAGAAGCGGATGTCGGACGCCAGGATCGCCTTGGCCCCGATCGCCGCGATCTTGTCCATGATCGCGTTGACGTCGCGACGCGGCACCAGTGCGCGCACGGCCACCCACGCAGGGTCGGCGAGCGGGGCGATGGTGGGCGATTCCAGTCCCGGCGTGACCGCGGTGGCCTCGTCGAGCACACTGCGCGGGCAGTCGTAGTCGAGCATCAGGTACTGCTGCCCGAACACCACACCCTGCACGCGAGCCGCCAGTTGGTCACGGGCCGCGGAGTTCCCGGCTTCGGCGCCTTCGATCAGGACCGCTTCGGAATCGCACAGCGGGTCACCAAACGCCACCAAGTCGTGCAGCGCGAGCGTCCGGCCGGATCCGACGACGTCGGCGATGACGTCGGCGACACCCAGCTGCACAGAGATCTCGACGGCGCCGTCAAGGCGGATGACCGTGGCATCGATTCCCTTGGCCGCGAGGTCTTTTCGCACCAGGTTCGGAAACGACGTGGCGATCCGCTTGCCCGTCAGATCGGAGGCGGTCCAGTCCCGACCGATCGGGCCCGCATAGCGGAATGTCGAGTTACCGAAACCCAGCGCCAACCGCTCCCGCACCGGCGCGTCAGAGTCGGCGGCCAGGTCGCGACCGGTGATCCCGAAATCCAGCTGGCCCGACCCGACGTAGATGGCGATGTCCTTGGGCCGCAGGAAGAAGAACTCGACGTTGTTGGCCCGGTCGATGACGGTGAGGTCCTTCTGGTCCCGGCGCCTGCGGTAGCCCGCCTCGGACAGGATTTCAGCGGCGGACTCGCTCAAGGCACCCTTGTTGGGCACGGCGACGCGCAACATGTCTGTCATAGCTTCGAGTACACGTCGTCGAGGGTCAGGCCGCGGGAGATCATCAGCACCTGAGTCCAATACAGCAGCTGGCTGATCTCGTCGGCCAGCGCGTCGTCGCCCTCGTGCTCGGCAGCCAGCCACACCTCGCCGGCCTCCTCCAGGATCTTCTTACCGATCCCGTGCACGCCGCCGTCCAGCGCGGCGACCGTGCCGCTGCCCGCGGGCCGGGTGCGTGCACGCTCGCTCAGTTCGCCGAACAGGGCGTCGAAGGTCTTCACGGGACGCGATTGTTTCACGGCGCCGCGAGCAAAGTCACGGCAGTTTCGCCACGGCCTCCGCGCTCAGGTGGACGCCTTGGGCGCCGCCTGGTGCAGGATCTCGCCGTGCATGTCCTCCAGCGACACGCCCTTGGTCTCCATCACCCACCGCCACACGAAGAGGCCGGACAACACGGCGCACAGGCCATAGAACCCATATGCCAGCCCGAGATGCTCGCGCAAGCCCGGGAACGTGACAGTGATGACCCAGTTGGCCGCCCATTGGCCTGCCGCGGCGATGCCGAGCGCTGCGGCGCGGATGCGGTTGGGGAACATCTCGCCGAGCAGCACCCAGACGACGGGGCCCCACGACATGCCGAACGCCACCACGAACAAGTTGGCCGCGATCAATGCGATCACCCCGGAGGCCCCCGGCAGGCTCGGGGTGCCGTCGGGACCAATGGTCGCGTTGGCGAAGATGACCGCCATCGTGATGAGCGTGACGGCCATACCCGAGGAGCCGATGAGCAGCAGTGGTTTGCGCCCGATCTTGTCGATCAGCGCAATGGCGATCAGCGTCGTAAGCACATTGATGACCGAGGTGATCACGGTGTAGATCGCGGACTCGTCGGCACTGAACCCGACTGCCTGCCACAGCACATTGGAGTAGTAGAAGATCACGTTGATGCCCACGAACTGCTGAAAGATCGACAGTCCGAGACCCACCCACACGATGCCGTAGATTCCGCCCGTCGGCTTCTTCAGATCACGCAATGATGGCTTGTCCTCGCGCTCCAGCGTCTCCTTGATGCGATCGATCGTGATTTCCAGGTTTTTCTCGCCGAGGAGCATGTTGAGCACCCTGCGCGCTTCCGGAATCTTGTGGCTGGCAACGAGATACCGCGGCGACTCGGGAATGGTGAACGCCAGCACTCCGTACAGGACGGCAGGGATTGCCATCGCGAGGAACATCCAGCGCCACGCGTCGAGCCCGAACCACAGCGCCTCGTTGGGGCCGCCGGCCGCCCACTGCAACAGCCAGTTGACGACGAAGGACGCAAAGATGCCCAACACGATGGCCAGCTGTTGCAACGATCCCAGCCGGCCACGGATCCGAGGCGGCGATGTCTCGGCGATGTAGGCGGGCGCGATGACCGAGGCCACGCCGACGCCGATGCCGCCGACGATGCGGAAAAGCACGACCGACCAGACTTCATGCGCGAAGCCCGTTCCGAAGGCGCTGACGAGGAACAGCACCGCCGCGATCTTCATGACCGAGATGCGGCCGATCATGTCGGCGATCCGTCCGGCGGTCATGGCCCCGGCCGCGGCTCCCAGCAGCGCCGATGCGACTGCGAAACCGAGTTCGGCGTTGCCGATGCCGAAATCCTCTTGGATCGAGTCGACCGCACCGTTGATCACCGCGCTGTCATAGCCGAACAGCAGGCCGCCCAGCGCGGCGACCGAAGCGATTCGGATGGCTGTGCCGCCCGATGAGAAGTCATCGTCGGCGATCGGTAGTGAACCTTCGTCTCCAGCGGGGGCATTGGAGCCTGCCATGGGCGTCCCTTTCGCAGCGGTGCGTGATCCGGGTCACGTGAGTACCCCCGTCTTACCACTGGCAAGCACGCCGCGGGCGGACTTATGCCGAGCGTTCCCCGATCTCCGGGCTGAGGTTGCCGTAAACCTGGCGCAGGTCGGCGATGCCGACCCCGGCCAGCGAACTCAGATGCGCCCGGCGCCGACCTGTGGGCACCTCGACGTCGTTGGGTACCACCAGTACCGGGCATCCGGCGGCCTCCGCTGCAGCCGTGCCGGTCACGGAATCCTCGATTGCCAGGCACTGCCCCGGTGAGAGGCCCAACAGCTCGGCAGCTCTTGCGTAGATATCGGGTGCGGGTTTGGCGCGGCGCACCTCGTCACCGCATACCGACGCGGAGAAGTAGTGCCGACCAATGCTTTTCAGCGCCTGCTCGGTGAGACCGCGACGAGTGTTGGTCACCAACGCCATCGGGACGCCATCGGCGAGAAGGGCGTCGAGGAGCTCACGGGCGCCCGGCAGCCAAGGCAGGCCGGCTTCGAACAGTTCACCGGTCCTTTCGTGCAGCCAGTCTGCGGACTCCGCCATGGCCGCGGGGTCGGGATCGAGCCGCAGATCGGCGTAGACAATCGCCATGACACTCTCCGCTGAACCGCCGACCGTTGACTCGCGCACCTGCGGGGTGAGGACACCGCCCAGGCGCGCGTAAAGCTCGTGCATCGAGATGTCCCAGAGCTTCTCGGAGTCGACAAGCGTGCCATCCATGTCGAACAGGACCGCACGCATGGGCCAATCTTGTCATGCGTCACACGTACCGTGAAATTCATGACGATTCTTGTGACCGGGGCAACAGGAAATATCGGCCGACGCGTGGTGGACCATCTGATCGACTTGGGCGCCAAGGACATCCGTGCACTGACCAAGAACCCGGCCAGGGCCGCCCTGCCCGACGGCGTCGAACCGGTGACGGGGTACCTCGGCAATCCGGAGACACTGCGTGCCGCGTTCAACGGTGTCGAGCGGATGTATCTGGCGCCGTTGCCGTCGACACTGGAGGTCACTCTCGCCCTGGCCAAGCAGGCGAATATCGACTACGTCGTGGCGTTGTCCGGCGTCGGGTACTGGCAGACGCACGCCGACGCCATCTCGGCCTCCGGCATCGCCAATACGCAACTCGGGCCTGGCGAATTCCTGGAGAACCTCGCACTCTGGGCCGACCAGATCAAGACCACGAGGACCGTTCGCGACCCGTATCCGAATGCGGTCGAGGCGCTGATATCGATGGATGACATCGCAAGGGTGGTGGCTGCGTTACTGCTGAAGCCCGAGCCATCCCATCACGGTCGGATGTATGCGATCACCGGCCCAGAATCGTTGCCTCGCGCCCAGATCGCCGAACAGATCGGGGTTGGAATCGGTGTCGACGTGACATTCGAGACGTGCAGCCGGGATGAGGCGATCGACGCGCTGCGGCCCGCGATGGGCGCCGAGGCCGCGTGGTACCTCGACACCGTCGCGCTTGCCGTCGATGCGCCCCAGCAAGCCAATCAGCTCGTTGCCGAAATCACCGGCGCCCCAGCCGAATCGGTGGCGCAATGGGCGGCGCGCCACGCCGAGCTCTTCGTCTAGCTCAGTCCTCCGGGTTGTAGCCGAGGTTGGGGGCGAGCCAGCGCTCGGCCTCCTGCAGCGTCCAGCCCTTGCGCTTCGCGTAATCGGCGACCTGGTCCTGGGCCAGCCGGCCAACCACGAAGTACTGCGACTGCGGGTGCGAGAAGTACCAGCCGCTGACGGCGGCGCCGGGCCACATCGCCATTGACTCGGTCAGCTCGATGCCGGTCCGCTCCTGGACGTCCATCAACGAGAAAAGCGTCGCCTTCTCGGTGTGCTCAGGGCAGGAAGGATAGCCGGGGGCAGGGCGCACCCCGACGTACTTCTCGTCGATGAGCGCGTTGTTGTCCAGGTGTTCGTCGGGCTGGTAGCCCCAGAACTCGGTGCGGACCCGCTGGTGCAAACGCTCGGCGAACGCCTCGGCCAGCCGGTCGGCGAGCGACTCCAGCAGGATCGCGCTGTAGTCGTCGAGGGCCGCCTTGAACTCCGCGATCTTCTCGTGGCTGCCAAGCCCCGCGGTGACGGCGAAGGCGCCGACGTAGTCGGCCAGTCCGGTCTCCTTGGGCGCGATGAAGTCGCCCTGGGACTTGTTCGGGACGCCGTCGCGGTGCTCACCCTGCTGGCGCAGGTTGCGCAACGTGGCCAGCACCTCGCTGCGGGTCTCGTCGGTGTACACCTCGATGTCGTCGCCGACGGCGTTCGCCGGGAAGAAGCCGATCACCCCGTTGGCGGTCAGCCACTTCTCCTTGATCAGGGTGTCGAGCATCTCCTGGGCGTCGTCGTACAGCTTGCGGGCAGCCTCGCCCGACGCCGGGTTGTTGAGAATGTCGGGGAATCTGCCCTTCATCTCCCAGGCGTTGAAAAACGGCTGCCAGTCGATGTATTCGCGCAACTCGGCGAGGTCGTAGTCCTGGAATTCCCGTACTCCCGGCCCGATTGCGGGCACCGGAGGCGTGTAGCCGTCCCACTCGATCGGCGTCCGGTTCGCGCGGGCCTTCTCGAGTGTCAGCATCGGCCGCTCGCTCTTCTGCGCGTGCCGTTCGCGCAGAGACGCGTAGTCCTTCTCGGTCGCCTCGAGCAGAGCTGGACGCTGCTTGTCGTCCAGCAGCGCCGCAGCGACCGGCACCGAGCGGGACGCGTCCTTGACCCAGACCACCGGGCCGGAACGACGCGGCGACACCTTCACGGCCGTGTGGGCACGCGACGTGGTCGCGCCACCGATCAGCAGCGGGATCTCCAGCCCCTCGCGTTCCATCTCGACGGCGAAGTTGACCATCTCATCCAGGGACGGGGTGATCAGACCGGACAGCCCGATGATGTCGGCGTCGTGTTCCTTCGCCGCGTCCAGGATCTTCTGGGCGGGCACCATCACACCGAGGTCGATCACTTCGTAGTTGTTGCACTGCAGGACAACACCGACGATGTTCTTGCCGATGTCGTGGACGTCGCCCTTGACCGTCGCCATCACGATCGTGCCGTTGGTGTCCTTCGCGGCAGCGGCGCCGGAGGTCACCTTCTCCTCCTCGATGAACGGCAGCAGGTACGCGACGGCCTTCTTCATCACGCGGGCGGACTTCACGACCTGAGGGAGGAACATCTTGCCCGAGCCGAAGAGGTCACCGACGACGTTCATGCCGTCCATCAGTGGGCCTTCGATCACCTCGATCGGGCGCCCACCCGCGGCGGCGATCTCGGCGCGCAGTTCCTCGGTGTCGTCGTCGACGTGGGCGTCGATTCCCTTGACCAGGGCGTGCGTGATTCGCTCGCGGACCGGGAGGTTGCGCCATTCGGCCGCGACCGGATCGTCGGCCTTCTCGGAGCTGTTGAACCGTTCCGCGATCTCCAGCAGCCGCTCGGCCGCGTCCTCGCGACGGTTCAGGACGACGTCCTCGATGCGGTCCCGCAACTCGGGATCGATCGAGTCGTAGGGCACCAGCGCGCCGGCGTTGACGATGCCCATGTCCAGGCCCGCCTTGATGGCATGGAACAGGAACACCGCGTGGATCGCCTCGCGAACGGGGTTGTTGCCCCGGAACGAGAACGACACGTTCGAGATGCCACCGGAGATGTGCACCCCGGGCAGGTTCTCCTTGATCCACGCGCAGGCCTCGATGAAGTCGATCCCGTAGGTCGCGTGCTCCTCGATGCCGGTCGCGAGCGCGAAGCAGTTCGGGTCGAAGATGATGTCCTCGGCCGGGAAGCCGACCTCTTCGGTCAGGATCCGGTAGGCGCGCCCGCAGATCTCCTTGCGGCGCTCCAGGTTGTCGGCCTGCCCCTGCTCGTCGAAGGCCATCACGACGACGGCGGCGCCGTACTTGCGGCACAGCCGTGCCTCGCGGACGAACTTCTCCTCGCCCTCCTTCATGGAGATCGAGTTGACGATCGGCTTGCCCTGCACGTTCTTCAGGCCTGCCTCGATGACTTCGAACTTGGAGGAGTCGATCATCACCGGGACGCGGCTGATGTCCGGCTCGGACGCGATCAGCTTGGTGAACCGGTCCATTGCGGCGACGCCGTCGATCATGCCCTCGTCCATGTTGATGTCGATGACCTGTGCACCGACTTCGACCTGTTGCAGGGCGACCGACAACGCGGTGTCGTAGTCCTCGGCCTTGATCAGGTTGCGGAAGCGGGCAGAGCCGGTGATGTTGGTGCGCTCACCGATGTTCACGAACAACGAGTCCTCGGTGAT
>Ga0075363_100000540_pt1 | contig 12242 bp, 12 predicted proteins | sample EndMetdeltDD1763_FD_71470 | JGI IMG/M metagenome (GOLD analysis project Ga0075363, IMG submission 71470) | Populus endosphere microbial communities from Tennessee, USA - Endosphere MetaG P. deltoides DD176-3 | ecosystem: Host-associated > Plants > Roots > Endosphere | place: USA: Tennessee...
CTACGAGGGCGCGATCCAGCACCGGATCGGCTGAGATCCGGCTACGCGAGGTCGGTCCCCGCAACCGGCGCCAGGATCTCGACCTCGAGCCAGGACGGAGCCTTGAGGTCGGTCACGTTGCCGTCGGCGTCGAGGTGGACCTCGCAGGACTCACCGGCGACCTTCAGACCGGAGACCGACAGCTTGCCGAACGGGCCGGGTCTCATCGGGTTGAGCGTGAGTCGGCGGCGGGCGACGTCGGCCTCCACCCCCAGCACACCGGAGACGACGGCGGCCACCGACGCCGCCGACCACGCTTGCGGGCGGCAGGACGCCGGGTAGGGGGCCGGGCGGCCGAGGCCGACGTCTCCGCCATAGAGCTCAGGCAGCCGGAAGTCGAAGTGTGACGCCGCCTCGATCAGGGTCCGCAGGACGCGCGCCGAGGCGTCGGTGTGTCCGTCGCGGGCCAGACCGAGGGCGCAGATCGCCGTGTCGTGGGTCCAGACCGAGCCCGTGTGGTAGCCGATCGGGTTGTACGCCGGGTTGGACCGGCCGAGCGTGCCCACCCCATAGGCACCCAGCAGGTCGGGGTCCGCGAGGCGCCGCGCGACCAGCCGGCTCTCCTCTGTGGTCAGCGTCCCGGTCCCCAGGACGTGGCCCATGTTGCTGCCGACACCGTCCACCGGGCGGCCGTCCCCGTCCAGGGCCATCGCCAGGTAGGGGCCGGCGGAGTCGCTGACCCAGAAGTGGTCCCTGACCCGGTCGGCCAGCTCGGCTGCCCAGGTGCGCAGCTCGTCGCCGCTCTCCCCGCTGACCTGCTCCAGGAGATCCGCCGCGTTCAGGGCCGCCTCGACGGCGTACGCCTGGGTCTCGACGAGCGCGATGGGCGCCTGCGCGATCGAGCCGTCACGGCGACGCATCGCGTCACCGGAGTCCTTCCAGCCCTGGTTGGCCAGGCCGGATCCGGTGCTGTCGACGTAGCGCAGGAAGCCGTCCTGGCTGGTGTCCACGGACCGCCGCATCCAGCCGAGCGCTCCCTCGAGGTGAGGGCGCAGCTCGGCCACCACCGGACTCGGCATCCCCCATCGCCAGGCGTCGTGCAGCAGGGAGATCCACAGCGGCGTGGCGTCCACCGTGCCGAAGTAGATCGGGGGCAGGCGGAGGGTGGTCGACGTGCCGTTGAAACCGCTGCGCCGTACCTCGTGGAGGATCTTGCCGGGCTCCTCGGCGTTCTGGAGGCTGTCGACCTTGCCCTGGCGCCGGGCCAGCGTGCGCAGTGTCCCTTCGGCGAGCGTGGTGCCGAACGGGAGCGCGAGCCGAGCGGTCCAGAGGGCGTCCCGGCCGAAGAGCGTGAGGTACCACGGCGTGCCCGCGGCCGCGAAGACGTCCTGGGGGGATTCGGGATCGGTCAGCGCCAGCCCGGCGAGGTCGGCGAAGGAGGCGGCGACGGTCAGGTCCAGTCGCCGGTCCTGCGCGCGGACGGACAGGGCCGACCAGTCGAGGAGATGGGCGCCGGGGTCCGCGTCGAAGGGCGTCGCCGCGGTCCTGGTGACCTCGACGACGACGTTGAGGGACTGCTGGGTCCCGGGCTCGAGCACGACCTCCCAGCCGAGCTCGCCGGCGCCGTCCGGCGCGACCGTCGCGGAGCCGTGTGAGGCGGTCACCGTGGTGCGGTGCCGCCCGTCCTGCCAGGTCATCCGCGTGTCGCCGTCGAGGCTGACGGGGATCACGTCGCCTGCTTCCCGGCCGCCCTTCACAGCGTCCAGGTCGGCACCGTCACCGCCGAGCCGGACGGCGATCGTCCCCTGCACCACGGAGTCGGCTCTCGACCTGACCGTGATCGTCTCGACGAGTCCCCCGAAGCGGAGGATGCGCTCCCGATGGATCTCGACGGTGGGGTCCGGGCCGGGTGTCCCCAGGTGGCGCGCGACCCCCAGGATGCTCGTCCGTCCACCGGAGCTGCTGGCCGCAACGGTCGCGGGTCGGCGGGCGTCGCAGGTCAGGGACAGCACGCTGAGGACCCGACGGTCGTCGACGAAGAACCCGGTGCCTGGCGCACCCACGTTGCCGTCGCGATCGCTGAGGAACGTCGCGTTCCCGTGCACCGCGATCTCGAGCTGGTGCAGCCAGGGCTGCTCACGCTCGGAGGTCACCGCAGCGGCTTCCTGGGTGGTCACGAAGGCCGCCGGACGAGTGGGTGGACGGACGAGGCAGCGGCCGGAGGGCGGACCAGAACTGACCCTTGACAGTGGAGTGTGACGACGGGCACAGTTCTGGACCATACCGATTTGAACCTTCAAATTCCAGTCGGATCTGCGGGGTTTGAACCTTCAAACAGGCGACAGGAGGCCGGCGAGTGACGCAGGGGAACGGCGCCCGGCAGCGGGTCAGCATCGAGACGGTGGCCGCGGCCGCCGAGGTCTCCCGCCAGACCGTCACCAACGCATTGCGCCATCCCGAGCGGGTGCGGCCCGAGACCCTCGAGCGGGTCCGGGCCGAGATCGACCGCCTGGGCTACCGCCCGTCGCTGGCCGCGCAGACGATGCAGTCGCAGCGCTCGGGAGCCGTCGGGGTCGAGCTCAACGTCCTGGGGCCGCGGTATCACAACGCGCTGATGGCGCCGTTCCTGGCGGCCCTCAGCGTGGAGTCCGTGCAGCACCACATGCACATGGTGACCTTCGGGTCCGCCGGGGACACTCCCACGCTGGACGCCTACGAGCAGATGCGCCAGAGCCAGGTCGTGGACGCGTTCGTGATCGCAGACACCCACGTCGGCGACCCGCGCCCCCGCTGGCTGACCGAGCGCGGCATTCCGTTCGCGTCGTTCGGCCGCGTGTGGGACGACCCGACGTTCACCCGATGGGTCGACATCGACGGAGACCACGGAACCGCCCTCGCCGTGGACCACTGTCGCCAACTGGGCTACCGGCGCATCGGCTACGTCGGCTGGCCCGAAGGCGACTTCGCCGTCGGTGACAGCCGCCGCGAAGGCTGGCTGCACGCGTGCCGCTCGGGCAGCGTCGAGCTCATCGGCCGGCACGCCTCGGCAGTCGACGAGCTCGAGGCCGCCACGCTTGCCGCCGATCCCGTGGTCGCCGACGTCGGCAGGGGCGGAGCCGTCGTCTGTGCGTCCGACGTGCTGGCCGTGGGCGTCCTGCACGCGGCCCTGCGTGCCGGTCTTCGACCCGGCGTCGACCTGGGGATCGTCGGCTTCGACGACTCCGAGCTGGCCCGGATGCACGGGCTGACGAGCGTCGCGCAACCCGTGGATGCGGTCAGCAAGCACGTCCTGCGCCTGGTCCGCGAGTCCCTGGCCGGCCACGACGACGCCGGCGGGACGGGAGTCCTGCTCGAGCCCGAGCTGACGGTGCGGGCCAGCACCGCCGGACCCGGCCGCTGACCCCAGCACAGCCGCACCAAGACATCTCGGTATGGAAGCAACCCGCCCAAGGAGATCACCGTGATCAGAACCACCCGCACCCACCGCGTCGCCGCACTCGGCCTCGTGGCCGGCCTCGCCCTGTCCGCCTGCGGAGGCGGTGGGTTCGACGACGACACGTCCGATCCCGGCTCCCAGAGCTCGGCCGACGGGAAGGCAGACCTGAAGGTGCTCATCGCGTCCTCGGGTGACGCCGAGACGGCCGCGGTGGAGGCCGCCGCGAAGAAGTGGGCCGACAAGACCGGCAACAAGGTCACGGTCACCGTGGCGAGCGACATCAACCAGGAGCTCGCCCAGGGCTTCGCGAGCGGCAGCCCGGCCGACGTCTTCTACATGGACGCGGGCCGGTTCCCCGACTATGCCAAGAACGGCAGCCTCTACCCGTACGCCGAGGACCTGGCCGACGGTGACGACTTCTACCCCGCGCTGCGCGACACCTTCACCTACGACGGCGAGTTCTACTGCGCGCCGAAGGACTTCAGCACCCTCGCGCTCGAGATCAACACGGCGTCGTGGGCCGACGCCGGTCTCACCGACGCCGACATCCCGACGACGTGGGACCAGCTCGGCACGGTGGCGGGCAAGCTCACGACCGGTGACCAGGTGGGCCTCGGCATCTCGACCGGCATCGACCGACTGGGCGCCTTCGTGGTGCAGGACGGCGGCTGGTGGCTCAACGACGACGCCACGGCGGCGACTGGCAGCGACCCGGCGGTGCTGGACGCGCTGGGCTACGTCCAGCAGAACCTCAAGCAGGGCGACTTCGCGTTCGCCAGCCAGCTCGACGCCGGGTGGGGTGGCGAGGCCTTCGGCACTGGCAAAGCAGCGATGACGATCGAGGGCAACTGGATCAAGGGCGCCATGTCCAAGGACTACCCGGACGTCGACTACAAGACCGTCGAGCTCCCCGAAGGCCCTGCGGGCAAGGGCACGCTGCTGTTCACCCAGTGCTGGGGGATCGCTGCCGACTCGCCGGCCCAGTCGCAGGCCGTCGACCTGGTCACCGCCCTCACCGCCGTGGACCAGCAGCTCGAGTTCGCCGACGCCTTCGGCGTGATGCCCAGTCGCCAGAGCGCGGCGGCGGACTACGAGGCGAAGTTCCCCGAGGACGCGGCGTTCATCGCCGGCGGCACCTACGGCCGCGGCCCGATCAGCGCCCCTGGGATGACGCAGGTCATCGATGACCTCAACGCCAAGCTGGAGAGCCTCGACTCCGCCGACCTGGCCAGCGTGATGAAGTCGTTCGACACGAACGCCGGATCGGTGCTGGGGCAGTGACCGTCGCCGCACCGGTGCAGGGGAGGAGGGCCCACACCGCCGGGCCCTCCTCCCCGGGCCGCCCCCGGCGCAGCGGTGGGCAGCGGCAGACTCGGGCAGGCTGGCTGTTCGTCACTCCCATGCTGGTGATCCTCGGCCTGTTCCTGGTCCTGCCGATCCTCATGGCGCTGTGGGTGTCGGTCAGCGACTGGACCGGACGCGGCAGCCCGTTCTCCTCCAACGTGGGGTTCGTCGGCACCGAGAACTACCGGCAGCTGCTGACCGAGGACGGACTGAGCCGCCAGGACTTCATGACCTCGATGCGCAACACGTTCTACTACGTGGTCGGCGTGGTCCCCCTCCAGACCGGCCTCGCCCTGTGGCTGGCCGTCATCGTCAACCAGAAGTTCCTCAAGGGCCGGACGTTCTTCCGGACGGCGTTCTACTTCCCGTCCGTCGTCTCGTCGGTGGCGATCTCGCTGGTGTTCCTGTTCCTCTTCACCGGCACCGGAGCGGTGAACCAGGGGCTCAGTGCCATCGGCATAGACGGGCCCGTGTGGTTCTCCGACTCCCGCGGCCTGGTGCACCTCGCACTCGACTGGCTCGGCGTCTGGAACTCCGACGCGCCCCCGTCGAGTCTCGCCGGCACCGACGTCCTCGGGTTGTCGATGTGGGAGTGGCTCGCGGGACCGAGCGTGGCCATGTCGGCGATCATGGTGCAGGTCATCTGGACGACCGCCGGCACGTTCATGCTGATGTTCCTCGCCGCGCTCCAGGATCTCCCCGCCGAGGTCGAGGAGGCGGCCCTGGTGGACGGTGCCTCCAGGTGGGGCGTCTTCCGCAACGTGACCGTGCCGCACCTGCGACCGACGATCCTGCTGGTCGTGACGCTGGGGATCATCGGCACCTGGCAGGTCTTCGACCAGGTCTACGTGATGACCAACGGAGGTCCGGCCAAGACCACGCTGACGCCGGCCTTCCTCTCCTACCAAGCGGCGTTCCTGAACCAGCAGTGGGGCCAGGGCGCCGCCATCGCGTTCATCCTGTTCGCCCTCATCTTCTTCCTCACGAGCCTGCAGCGCTTCGTGCTGCGGGACAAGGACGAGGCGGCCCGGAAGAAGGCGCTACGGATCCAGCGCAGACGGGCACGGGCAGGGGTGACGGCGTGAGAGGACACGGGAGGTCGGCCGCGCCCGCAGGGGCGCCCCGGGCCGACGGCCTGACCGTCCATCGGTCGAGCAGCGTCAAGAAGGTGGTCGTCTACTCGTTCCTGATGATGTTCGCCCTGGTCTACGTCTACCCGTTCGTGGTGCAGGTCGTCACGTCGTTCAAGACCAACGCGGACGCGGTCGACCACCCGCTGGACCTGCTCCCCGACCCGTTCACGGTGGCGGCGTTCCACCGTCTGGCAGAGACCGACTTCTCCCTGTGGTTCCGCAACTCGGTGATCGTGTCCCTGCTGGTCACGGCCGGGCGGATCTTCTTCTGCTCACTCGCCGGGTACGCGTTGGCCCGTCTCAGCTTCCGGGGACGCAACGCCGTGTTCACCGCCCTGCTGGCCGTGATGGCGGTGCCCGGGATCGTGCTGCTCATCCCGAAGTTCCTCGTGCTCAACTACATCCACATGTACAACACCTTTCCCGCGCTGTTCGTGCCACTCCTGGTGGACGCCGCGGGGGTCTTCATCATGAAGCAGTTCTTCGAGTCGATCCCGGTGTCGATCGAGGAGGCCGCCCGCATCGACGGGGCGAGCGTCTTCCGGATCTACTGGTCGATCGTGCTGCCGATGGCGAAGCCGGCCCTGATCACGCTGACGATCCTTTCGTTCCAGGGCTCCTGGAACGAGCTCGGCCACTTCATCATCGCCACCAACGACCCCAGCCTCTACACGCTCACCCGTGGCTTGGCCCAGCTGACCTCGGGAGGCCTTGGCTCCGGGCAGCAGTTCCCGATCAAGATGGCCGCGGCGCTGCTGATGACCATCCCGACCGCCCTGGTCTTCATCGTGTTCCAGCGGTTCTTCACCCAGGGGGCGAACGCGGGAGCCGAGAAGGGCTAGCTCTTGCGGAATCGCCGCTCCGGCTGGCCGGGCAGCCCCCCGGCAGATGGGGCGCCGGAACCCCTCTTCGGCGCCCCATCTCCGAATGGCCGTGCTTGCTGGACGTCGTCACCAGGCGGTTGGCGCCGATTCCCCTAGGCTCCACCACCCATGGACGCATGTCGCCTGCACCTCACCGGAGCCAGTGGTTCCGGGACCACGACGCTGGGTCGCGCCCTGGCCAGCAGCTGGTCGGTGCCGCACGCGGACGCGGACGACTACTTCTGGGTGCCGACGTCGCCGCCCTACACGCAGAAGCGGGCGACCCCGGATCGGCTCCGGTTGATGGAGGAGATCTTCGTGGCCCGTGATGCGTGGGTGCTCTCCGGGTCGCTCATGGGCTGGGGCGACCCGCTGGTGGAGCGGTTCGACGCGGTGGTGTTCCTGTCCGTCGGGAACCAGACCCGTCTCGAGCGGCTCCGCGGACGGGAGGCTGCGCGGTACGGCGCCCGCATCGAGGCCGGCGGAGACCGCGAGGCGAGCCACCGCGAGTTCATCGAGTGGGCTGAGGGCTACGAGGACCCGGCGTTCGACGGCCGCAACCGGGCTCAGCACGAGGCCTGGCTGGCCGACCTGCCCTGCCCGGTCCTGCGGCTCGACAGCGCGGCCGGTGTGGACGAGCTCCTCGGCGAGGTCGTGACGTGGCAGAAACAGGGGTTCCGGCCCGCGACCTGACGTGGCCACGGAGAATGGTGTCCCGTGAGGCACGGGGTCTCGGTGGCGCTGCTGGCCGCCGTCTTGCTGGCGAGCGGCTGCTCGGACGACGAGCCTGCTCCGACCCCGCAGGTCGAGGTGAGCGAGACCCCCGTGCCGACGTACGACCCGACGGCGCAGCCGGCGGCAGCGGTGCTGGCACTCGTGCCCGACGACGTCGAGACGGTGACGGTGACGGACTTCGACCAGGTCCGGCTCGAGCTGGGGGTGGAGCTGACCGACCGGTCGACGGCCGAGGAGGTCGCGGCGTTCTGGCAGCGGGCTACGGCGGAGCGTCCCCTCTTGACCACCGGGATGCTGCGTCCTGCTGATCAGCAGCTTGCGCAGAGCTACGGCTTCACGCAGATCGACGTGGCCTGGGAGGCGCACCTCTACGGCGCCGACGACCGGGAGACCGGCTGGGTGCTGCGCTTCCGCGACGAGACCGACATGGCCAAGGTTGCCGCGGCGACGCAGGACGCGACCAGCCCGATCGACAGGGGCGCGGTCGATGCGGCGAACCACCTCGTGAGCAGCGGTACGACGGACGACCCGGCGCAGAGCTGGGCGGCCGACCCCGAGACGCAGGACCTCGCGTGGTCACCCGCGAACGCGACGTACCTCTCCCGCGACTGCACTGTGCCGCCAGCCGGGGAGGACACGTCCGGGGACGTCGACGACCTCGGCGCGTACGCGGTCCAGTTCGAGGGGAGCCTGGTCACCGCGTGGCTCGGGGAGGGCCGGCAGGACCTGTTCACCCGGATGCGGCTGGGTGAGGACGAGCCCGCCTTCGCCGCGGCGTACGACGGAGGGGTGGCCGACCCCGTGAGCGGCCGGATCGGCTACGTCATGACCGACCCCGCGGCCGCCGCGCAGCTGGCGCTCGAGCACGACCTCCCGTTCGCCGCCTGCCCCGGAGGGGACTAGGGCCGCGACTCCTCGAGCGCGTGCAGCTTCTTCACGGTCGGTGAGGTCGGCACCGCGGACGGGTCGGCCGGGTAGGTGCCGAACAGCCGGTCCGCCGTCCCTGCGGAGGTCACGGTGAACCAGTAGTGCTCGTTCTTGTAGTGGTGCAGCCGGTGGTTGCGCCACACCGAGCGGTACGGCCGCGACCTCGGCCGGTAGTCGCTGTGCACCAGGTAGTGGGTCCACTCGTAGCCGAGGCTGGTGCCGTAGACCGTCACCATCAGGGTCAGGCCGGAGGCCGTGGTCGGCATCGCGAACAAGCCGATGGCGACGTACGCCGGCAGCAGCCAGACCAGCGCCTTCCACGGGATGAAGACCAGTGGCAGGTCGCGCGGGTCGGCGTGGTGCGCGCGGTGCTCGCGGGCGAGCAGGGAGTCGATCGTGACCGGGCCGAGCGTGCGGGGCTTCCAGTGCAGGATCGCGACGTGGACGCACCACTCGATCACGGGGAACAGCGCGATCTGCGCGGCCGGGATCACCAGCTCCCACCACGATCCGCCGCCCACCAGCAGGCGCGCGGCGATCGCGCCGACCAGGAAGGTCGAGATCATCCACGGGCTCGGGTGCTTCCAGAACTCCACCCAGGCGCCACCCAGCGACAGCGACTGCCGCCGCTTCGCCTGGCCCGTGATGCGCTCTTCGTCTGCGGCCAGCCGATGGGCGGCCAGGGCCTCGATCTCGGGGCTTGCCTTGGTCATCACTTCTCCTCTTCCAGAGCGGCCAGCGCGGCGAGCAGGCTCTCGGTCGCCGGCCTCAGGACGCGGTCCGCGGCGGCCCGGGCGGTCTCCGGGTCGCCGGCGCCGATCGCCGCGCTGAGCAGGCGGTAGGCGTGGACCTGGCCCACCTCCTCGGCCATCAGCGGCGCCAGCGCCTCGAGCGCCGGCTCGTAGGCCGCGCGCAGGCTGTTGAACATCAGCTGGAACACCAGGGAGTCCGCGGCCTCGACCACCTGGTGCCAGAACTCCAGGGCGTGCACCTGCCGATCCACGTCACCGACGGGGCCGTCCTCGGCGCCGGCCAGCCGATCGAGGACGTCGCCCAGCTGGGCCTCCAGCACCGGGCCGCCCCGCTTCGCGGCCAGCGCCGCCACGGCCGGCCCGACGGCCAGCCGGGCCTCCAGCACGCTGCGGGCCACGCTCGGGTCGAGCTCGCCGCGACGGACCAGCAGCCGGGGGAGCAGGTCCAGGCCGGCGTACCGCTTGAAGTCGCGGACCATCGTCGAGCCGCCGTGCCGCACCTCGACCAGCCGGGTCGCGGCCATCCGCTGCAGGGCCTCCCGCACCGCGGGCCGGGAGACCCCGAGGACCTCGGCCAGCCGGCGCTCGCTGGGCAGCGGCTCACCGGCGCCGATCTCGCCGTCCACCACCTCGGCCAGAACCTGGTCGAAGACCTCGTCGGGCACCGAACGGCGGGTCACGGGCTGCAGTGGCATGTCCCGTAGCCTGCCCGGCAGTTGGTCAGAGGTCAAGTGGTAAGACCAGATAGTCCGTGATGAAACGACCCTGGAAAAGGCGTTCGAGGGGCCGGATCGTCACGGACTACCCCCGCCGTACGCTGATCGACGTGCCCGCCGTCCTCGCTCCGCGGATGTGGCTGGGACACCTGGTGGCCCTGGTGCTGGTGGCCGCCGCGCTGCTGCTCGGGGTGTGGCAGCTGGACGCCTGGCAGACCCGTCGGGCCGATGAGGCGCGTGACCTCACCCAGGCCGAGCCGGTCGCGCTGAGGACCGTGATGGGGCCGGACGACCCGTTCCCGGGGCGGTCGGTCGGGCAGCCGGTCACCGTCGAGGGGGAGTGGGTCCCGACCGGCACGGTGTTCGTCAGCGGCCGCGAGCACGACGGCCGCGACGGCTACTGGATGGTGACCCCGCTGGCGATCGGCGGTGCCGACCGGCCGGCGCTGCCGGTCGTGCTCGGCTGGGTGGCCGACCCGAGCTCCGCCCCGGCACCGCCCGAGGGCGGTGCCGAGCTGACCGGCTGGCTGCAGCCGCCCGAGGGCACCGGTGCGGTCGACGACGACCCGAGTGACGACGTGCTCCCGCAGCTCCGCATCGCCGACGTCGTCCAGCACGTCGACCAGGACCTCTACGGCGCCTACGCGATCTCTCAGGAGGGTGTCGACGGCCTCCCGGCAGCCGACCTCGCTCAGCTCCCCGACGCGGGCCGGTTCACCGCGGTCCGCAACCTCCTCTACGCGATCGAGTGGTGGTTCTTCGGCGCGTTCGCCGTCCTGATCTGGTGGCGCTGGGTCGGCGAGCAGCTCGCGGCCCGTCGCGAGGAGCCGCAGGCGGAGGACGAGGACCAGCCCGATACCGTGGCGAAGTGAACGGACTGGTCACCGCCTACCGCATCCTGGCCTTCGTGGTCGGCATCCTGCTGGCCTTCTGCTCGCTGGTCGCCCTGCCGCTGAAGTACCTCGCCACCGACGGTGGCAGCCTGCAGAAGTTCGGCGAGGACGCCAGCATCATGTGGGTGGCACACGGCTGGATCTTCATGATCTACGTGGTGGTCGCGTTCTTCCTCTCGCGCAAGGCGGGCTGGAGCATCGGCTTCACGGTCGTGGCGCTGGCCGCGGGGCTGATCCCGCTCCTGATCTTCTGGGTGGAGCATCGCGTGGTGCAGAAGCTCAAGGAAGAGAACCCCGACCTCGATCCGGTGGCACACTCCGGGGGGTGATCACCGCCTTCGTGCTCGGCGGGGGCGGCGTGCTGGGTGCCGTCGAGGTCGGCATGCTGCGCGCGCTCCTCGAGCGCGAGATCCGGCCGGACCTGGTGCTGGGCACCAGCATCGGCGCCTTCAACGGCGCGCTCGTCGCGAGCCAGCCCGAGCTCGCCGTGGTCGAGCGGCTGACCGAGCTGTGGCAGTCGGTGGGCAGCGCCCGCGAGGCGGGGTACGGCGATCGGCCGCTGCGCACCGTCCGCCGTGCGGTGCAGTCGGGGACCCACCTCTGGTCCGCCGAGCCGCTGCGCCAGCGGCTGGAGGACCAGCTCGGCGACCTCACCTTCGAGGAGCTGCCGGTCGACTTCCAGGTCTGCGCGGCCAGCATCGAGCGGTCCGCCGAGCACTGGTTCACCAGCGGCCGGGTCGTCGACGCGGTGGTCGCGAGTGCCGCGGTGCCGGGCCTGCTGCCGCCCGCCAAGGTGGGGGACGAGCACTTCCTCGACGGGGGCATCGTGAACTCGGTGCCACTCGGCCGCGCGGTCGGCCTCGGGGCGACACGGGTCTTCGTCCTGCAGGTCGGCCGGCTGGACCGGCCGCTCAAGCCGCCGAAGCGCCCGTGGGAGGTGGCTCGGGTGTCCTTCGAGATCGCCCGTCGGCACCGGTTCGTCCGCGAGCTCGCCGAGCTCCCCGACGACGTGGACTGCCACGTGCTGCCCGCCCGCGGCACCTCGGCCCGCGACGACAGCCTGCTCGGCAGCCGTGACTTCGCCGGGGTCCAGGACCGCATCGACGCGACGTACGACGCGACGCGGGCCTACCTCGAAGAACACCTGCCCACCCCACGGGAAATGCCGTGAGGCGACAGCTGCGGCGCCTCGTCATGGCGACCGCCGTCCTCCTGGTCGCCACCCTGCTGTGGGTGCTGCTCCCGCTGTGGCTGGTCGCCGCGGCAGCGTTGTCCCCGCTGCTGCCCGGGCGCTGGCGCGCGCTGCGACTCCTGTGGATCCTCATCCTCTACGTCACGGTCGACTCGTTGCTGCTCGTGGTGATGTTCGGCTACTGGCTGGCCGCGGGCGGCAGCCGCCGGGTGCGCTCGCCCTACTGGCAGGGCCTCCACTACGACCTGGTCCAGGGCGCGATGTGGGTGCTG